>Ga0157372_10007844_pt1 | contig 11343 bp, 7 predicted proteins | sample C55metaG_FD_115307 | JGI IMG/M metagenome (GOLD analysis project Ga0157372, IMG submission 115307) | Corn rhizosphere microbial communities from Kellogg Biological Station, Michigan, USA - C5-5 metaG | ecosystem: Host-associated > Plants > Roots > Rhizosphere > Soil | place: USA: Michigan...
CAGCGGTCGCGAATCGCCTCGATAAACGACGCGGGTCACTGTCGGGAAATCGTCTCCGCTGACGATGAGGCCCGGATGGTTCGGGACGTGATCCGCCCGGATCGTGGAATCGTGCAGCTGCATGACTGCCGCGATCGTGCCCGGCTTGTATCGGGCGTAATTGATTTGCGCATGCGCGGTCGCGATCGGAGCGCCCAGGACCAGGGCACCGAGAAGAGCAGAAGCAATTGTAGCGAAGCAGGGAGTTCGGACCATCAACTACCCGAGGAACGATTCCAGGGAACGGCGGCGCGAATTGTGGCGCAGCTTGAGGAGCGCCTTTTCCTTGATCTGCCGAACGCGCTCACGCGTGATCTGCAGCAGGGTCCCGATATCCTCGAGCGTCATCGGATCGGCGCCGTCGAGCCCGAAGTAGAGGCGCAGAATCTTGGACTCGCGCTCCTTCAATGATGACAGTGACTCCTCGATCGCTTCCGACAACGCCTTCTCGAACGTGATCTCGTCCGGAGTGGGATTCATGTTGTCGGGCAGATAATCGAGCAGGCGATTGTCCTCGCCTGGCGTCATCGGCGCATCGAGCGAGAGGTGCACCTGCGAGATCATCATCGTCTTGGCGACTTCGTCCTCGCTGATGTCCATGCCTTCGGAGATCTCGAGGTTGGTCGGCTGACGACCCAGCTCCTGAAGGAGGCTGCTCGCTCTCTTGCCGATGCGGTGCAGCGTGCCGGCGCGATTCAATGGAACGCGCACGATTCGCGACTGCTCGGCCAGTGCCTGCAGAATGGACTGTCTGATCCACCACACGGCGTACGAGATGAACTTGATGCCCTTGGTCTCGTCGAACTTGTGCGCGGCGCGAATCAGGCCGAGGTTGCCCTCGTTGATCAGATCAGAGAGTGAGACTCCCTGATTCTGATATTTCTTGGCGACCGAGACGACGAATCTGAGATTCGATCTGACGAGGGTGTCTAGAGCTTCCTGGTCGTTCTGCCGGATGCGCTTCGCGAGCTCGACTTCTCTCTCGCGAGTAATGAGGGGAAAGACGCTGATGTCCCGCAGGTACTGATCGAGCGATCCTTCGTCGACGGTCGATTTCCGATTCGTCGAAACCTTCATAGCGATAGCGGCATCCTCTCTCGGAAATCGAGAGATCTAGTGAACGATCTCTCCGAAGCGCTTCCACCGTAAACGAGTCAGCCAGTCCAGCCGGTCTCCGGTATCGGGCGCGTAGCTATAATAGACCACTATCGGCTGGCCGCGCACAAGTGAGTCCGCGACGAAACCCCAATACCTCGAATCCGACGAGTTGTCGCGATTATCTCCGAGGACGAAGTAGTCATGAGGAGGGACGATCAGAGGGCCCCAGTTGTTACGCGAGGGATGATAGTTCTCGATCGATGCTCCCCCCACCAGATACGCGTTCTGCCACCGGAAATCGTCGTCCGACTGGTCGGGATCGTCAGGGGTGCGTTGAATGTAGTCCTCGTGGACTGGCTGCCAGTTTCGGACCAGCGTGCCATCGCGCATTTGAAGCGTGTCACCCGGGATTCCGACGATCCGCTTCACGTAATTGAGCCGCGGATCGACCGGATAGGTGAAGACGATTACGTCGCCTCGCCTGGGCGAGTGCAGGGCGGGAAGCTTCCGCCCGACTCCGGGGATGCCAGCGCCGTAGACCAGCTTGTTGATGAGCAGAAAGTCACCCTCGAACAGAGTGTGCTCCATGCTTCCGCTCGCAATCTTGAACGCCTCAACGCCAAAGGCGCGGATGACGACGAAGAGTGCCAGCGAAACAACGATGATCTTGGCCCAGTGCGCGAAAAAGGAAAGCTTGCCTCCTCTGCGCCTGCGGTTCGCGGCACGGAGGGCGTGCGCCCGGTTTTGTTCGTTTATGTCCATGGACCGTCTATACCAATGTGATCAGTCGGGCGTTCCCAGATAGGTGTCGATTTGGGCCCGCTGCAGCGTGCCGGAGAAGTCGGCGTAGCCGACCTTGGTCTCGGAGTAGAACTCGTAGACTTCCCAGCCGCCCTCCCGGTGCCCGTTTCCCGTCTGTTTTACTCCACCGAACGGGAGATGAGCCTCCGCGCCGATGGTTGGTGCGTTTACGTACGTAATTCCATTGTCCAGCTCGTTAAGCGCGCGGAAAGCCGTGTTCACGTCCCGCGTGTAGATCGATGACGACAATCCGTATTTCACGTCATTGTTCACCGCAAAAGCCTCGTCCGCGTCCTTCACTCTAATTACGGAAAGAACCGGACCGAAGATTTCTTCCTGCTCCAGGCGACTGCCGGGCTTGACGTTGGTGAAGATCGTCGGCTGGAAGAAGTTACCCCGGGACATCTTCGCGGGTCGTTCCCCTCCCGTTACGAGCTTTGCGCCTTCCGACTGACCGATGTCGACGTAGGTCTCGACTTTTCTCAGGGCGTCTTCGTTGATGAGCGGCCCGACATCGGTGCCCTTCTTCCTTCCATCGCCCAGCTTGAGAGCTTTGGTGCGGTCCTCGAGCATACCCACAAACTTGTCGTGCACCTTCTTCTGTACGATAAGACGACTGGTAGCAGTACAACGTTGCCCCGTCGTGCCGAAAGCTCCCCACAAGGCTCCTTCGAGGGCCAGGTCGAGGTCGGCGTCGTCCATCACGATCTGCGCGTTCTTGCCGCCCATCTCGAGGGAGAGCCTCTTGTGGAGACGCCCGCAGGTTTCTCCGACCAGGCGGCCGGTTTCAGTCGAACCCGTGAAGGAGATGAGTGGAATGGCCGGATGCTCGACGATCGCGGCTCCCACCTGCTCCCCGCGGCCGTGCACGAGCTGAATGACCTCTCTCGGGAGTCCCGCCTCGAGCAGAATCTCCACCAGTAACGTCCCCGTATGCGGTACGTCTTCTGCTGGCTTGAAGATCACCGCGTTTCCGCACACGAGCGCTGGAAACATTTTCCATGTCGGAATCGCCATCGGGAAGTTGAAAGGACAGATGAGTCCCGCGACACCGATTGGACGGCGGTAGCTCATCGCCCACTTGTTCCGGAGCTCGCTCGGAACCGTCTTGCCGAACAGGCGGCGTCCCTCGCTGGACGCGTAATAAGCGGTGTCGATTCCCTCCTGCACGTCGCCGCGCGTCTCCGTGAGCGGCTTGCCCATTTCGCGCGTCATCGCGTCGGCGATCTCTTCCTTGCGCTTGGTCATGATATCGCCGACGAAGCGCAGCACGTCGCCACGTGCGGGCGCCGGGGTACGGCGCCATGCAGCGAATCCCCGCTGCGCGCTCTCGACGGCGCGCTCCACATCGCGGCGGTCGGAGAGCGGGAACTTCCCGATCACATCGTCGCGATCGGCCGGGTTACTGTTCTCGAAGTATTCGTCGGATTCAGGGGCAACCCACTTCCCGCCGATGTAGTTGCTGAACTTTTTCATTTGGTCTTTTGGTTTTCGTAAGTGAGCAATGTCCGCCCCGCCTCCCTCCTCCCTCCTCCCGCTTCCCCCTCAGCTGTGCTCCCTGGATAAGGAATACCGCTCGATCTTCTTGTAAAGATTCGACCTCGGCATCTCCACGGCGCGGGCGGTCTCCGAGACGTTCCAATCGAACTCCCGCAGCTTGTTGAGCAGGAACGCGCGCTCGGCGGCGTCCTTGAATTCCTCGAATGTCCGGCACTGCGTGAGAGTCGCCAACCCTGCGTCGTCAAGCGCTCGTTGGCCGGCGAGCCGATCGATGTCCCGCGCCGCAATCTGGCTTTCGGGAGCGAGAATCAGAAGGCGCTCGACGGTGTTTCGCAGCTCGCGCACGTTGCCGGGCCAGTCGAGCGAGCTCAATCTCTCCAGGGCGTCCTGCGTGAAGGTCCGCGGAGGAATTCCTTCGCGCGCCGAGAGCGTCGACGCGAAGTACTGGGCCAGCGTCGGAATGTCTTCACGGCGCTCACGAATGGGCGGAACGTGGATCGGCACCACGTTGAGTCGATAGTAAAGATCTTCGCGGAATTTTCCACCCGCGATCTCATTCTCGAGCGTCTTGTTGGTCGCCGCGATCACCCGGACGTCGACTGAAATCGGTTTCGCTCCGCCGATACGGGTTATGACGTTGTCCTGCAGCACGCGCAGAACCTTCGCCTGCGCGGCAAGACTCATGTCGCCGATTTCGTCGAGAAAGAGCGTGCCCTTGTTCGCCTGCTCGAACTTTCCCGCCCGGTCGGAGATAGCCCCCGTGAACGACCCCTTCATGTGGCCGAACAGCTCACTCTCGATCAGCTCTCCGGGAATCGCGGCGCAGTTGACCTCGACGAATGGCTTGGCGGCGCGGGGCGACATGCGATGAAGCGCGCGCGCCACCAGCTCCTTGCCCGTTCCGTTTTCACCGGTGATGAGAACCCGCGCGGGAGTAGTCGCGACCTTCTCGATCTTTTCCATCAGCGCCCGCATCACCGGCGTCTTGCCGACGATTTCGAACGGAGCATCGATCGATTGCTTGAGGCGCGCGTTCTCTTCCTGGAGGTCGAGGTGCGAGAGCGCGTTTCTCAGCATTACGAGAATGCGGTCGGTGTCTAGCGGCTTCTCCAGTATCTCGTACGCGCCCGCCTGGGTCGCTTCGACAGCGGTCCTGATTGTCGCGTGGCCGCTGATCATCACCACGACGGCCGCAGGATCGAGCTCGCGGAGCTTCTTGAGCGCCTCCATCCCATCCATGCCGGCCATCTTCACGTCGAGAAAAACCAGGTGCGGCCGCCACTTCTGGTATTCGGCTATCCCGTCCGCGGCGTTCGCGAGGGTGTGAACCTCGTACCCCTCGTACTCGAGGAGCTGTCCCAGTGCCGCACGGATTCCCTGCTCATCGTCGATGACGAGGATCCGGCGACTCACCTGACACTCTTGTAGAGCGTGATCTTGCCGTTGGAGATGCGCACGTCTGAAATGTAAGCCGGCATGACCATTGGGAGCCCGTTCTGGGAAATTCCCGGAACCGGTTTACTGTGCTCCTTCATCTGCGTTAGAAGCCTCGGGATCAAAGAGGTCGGCACATCGAGGCGGCCTAGCTTGACTTCCTGGACGAGAAACTCGCCAAGACCCGGCTTCAGCATGTTGATTGTGCCGCCGAATCGCACGCTATCTCTCTCGCCCAAAAGCATCCCTAGCGGACCGAGGGCTTTGGCGCCACCGAAATCCTTGAGATCCACGTCGGACCTCACGTAAAGCCGATCCCCGATCACCGACGCCTCAGCGTTCTTTGCCGATGGCGGAAGTTGTTTGGCGACGACAGTAAAGATGTAGGATGCTGCTTCGGAGGGGGTGAGATTGGCGAACACGGGGCCCGACTGCCGTCCCAGTGATTGCACAGCCGATTCTCCGCGCGCCGCGTCGGCCGCCGTGAGCGGCTGCCACCCGGAGTTCACCGACGTGGCCGTGGTAGATGTCGTGGAAGAGGAGACCGTGGTCGCGGCGGGGGTCTGCACGCGCGCGTACCAGTACCAAACGGCAACCACGAAAATTATCAGAACGAGACAGCCGGCCCTTTTTAGACAACCAGTCATGGTGTATTGGCGTTGAGGATGGGGGAGAATACCCCGTCAGGCAGAGTCCGGCAAAGGGGGGGCCGGCTCTACGGAATCCGGCAGTTAGTTGACCGGACCCCCACCCCCACGATTGGCCCTTCCTTCGCCATCGCCACGGCGCAGCCCAGGCGACTTGATGCTCTCCGGCACCTTCGCCCACTGCGCCGGCGTCAGAATCGCCTTCGAGTCATTGATCCCCTGCGTCGCCAGCTTTCTTGCCTCTGTGATCAACGGCTGGATCTTGGTGAAGACCGTCATCGGGTCCGGATTCTTGGTCGTCGTGTCACCAAGGATGATCGCGACTTTGTCAATCAGCGAATCCGATTTCACCTTGAAAGCATCTCCGCCGGTTTGGAGCTTCGCTGTCTGGTCAGCTGTGAGCTCGAGCTTGGCCGAGTCGTTGATGGCGATGATGTCGAGGAATGCGTTCGGCACGAGCCGGGTCATGCGCGCCTTCAGCGCTTCCGGGTTCATGCGTCCGCCGCCAGGCCCGCGTCCGATGGCGTTGTTGAATTGCTGGCGTGCGGGATCCGTCCCGAGCGCGAGTCGCCCCTGAATCGCAATCTGGAACGGGACCCGAAATGCGTTCCTCGTTCCATTGGTAGCGCCAAAGTGCTCGTTGACCTGATACTGATACGTATTGGTCGCAGGATCGAATCCGCGCACATAAAGAAGTGTGCGATCCGGGAACGATGGTTGTCCCCAGCCATGCAGATTGTTGCTGCCGTGGAGCAGCTGATCGATGCCAGTGAGCGTATTGAGCGCGATCACCGAGATTGTCAGTCTCCGATCGAGTCCGAAACCGGAAGGCCTGATGTTGGCCTGAAGATCGAGGGCGGGAGACCATGGGCTCGAGCAGCTGCTGCGTGCGGCGACCTTGCCCATTTGGCTCTCGAGACACTCGCGTGCGCGCGACGAGGTTTTCGCGAGCAGGCGCGTCATTCCGTTCGCGACCGCGGTGTCGCCAGCCACTGCGGCAACCGCCGGATCGAAGATGAACGCCCGATCGTTGCTGCGTCCATCGCCATTTATGTCGCCAGCCACGAGGGGCGCGAAGTAACTGCCTGACGTCGCACGCGCGATGGCGGTAAGCTCGAGCACGGGCTTGATCGGATACGTGATCGTCCCCAGCAACGTGTGTCGCCGGGCGTTGTCGTTGCGTCCCCATTCCGAGATGTTGGGATTGCCCGCCGTCGACCCGGCAGTGCCGCCAAAGCCCTGCACCGCGCCTTGTGAAAAACCCTGCGACTGATCGAACGATCTCGTCAACGTGTACGACGCGTTGAACAGAATTCCTTTGCTCGTGATTCCGTTGAGCCCAAATATGACTTGCTTGGTGTCCGAGCTGAGATTCGACTGGATCTGGCTGACGACCCCGAACTCTGGATGAAGCCGCGATGAGAGTACTGATACGGCGCCACTCGTCGGCACTATCGCGCCTGGCGGAACGTAGACTGGTCGGTTGCCTTCATTCGCGAGCCTGAACTTGGCAACGGTGTCGAGATTGATGTCAGTCGATCCCGATTGCGCGACACCGCGCGCGTAGCCGGCATCTATGGAGAAGGAGTAGCGGTCCCAGAACCGCCGATTCAATCCAAGCGATGCTCGCCAGGCACGCGGAGCCTGGAAGTCGGGATCGAAGACGGTGACGTTGCGACGCTGATTGGCGAAGATTGGTGTTCCGCCGTTGCATGATGTCGGAATCGACGAAGGATCCGTCAAATAGGCGGCCCAGTCGGGAGTGGGGGCAGCCGCGCCAACGCACGTGAGCAGCGATTGCCCATTGTTCAGTCCAGTAGCGTTTAGCGCGGACGCGAACAGCTGCGCGGGAGCTGTTCCCCGAAATTCTCCGAAGCCGCCGCGCAGCGTGAGCGGTGGTGGACCAAACTGCGACTCGCCGATGAACGCCGTGAATCCGGCCCGTGGACTGACGTGAAATTCGGACGGAAGATCATCCGTGCGCCGACCGAACGTCTGCTCGACCTCAGGATTGTAGTCCGGTTTATCGGGATACCGCGATCCTTCCGCGCGCAATCCGTACGTTACCTGAAACTTCGGGCTCACCCGCCATGAGTCGCCAAGGTACGACCCGAAATTGTCCGTAGCGGACTGCTGATCGCGGGCGAACAGTGTACGTGTGAAACTCGTTGGCAGCCCCGCTTCGAAATCGGCAAGAGAATTGAAGGTGAATGTTCCAAACCTATTGGGGATGAAGCCGACGGAGCTCTGTTGCTGGTTGATGAGTCCGCCCAGTTTGAACCGATGGCCGCCCGCCGTGGTGAGACGCGAGATCTCGTCGCTCACCTCCAGCAGGCTCGATCTCGTCTCTTGCGGTAGCGATGGATTCCCTCCGAACTGAAGGGTAGAGATCGCGCTCGTTCCGTCGTCGAGGACCGATGCGACTACGACGCGCCCATCGGGTGCTGACAAGTAACCCGACGTGTTCCGGTTGTCGACCGATTTATACGCCCGCAGCTCGTTTATGAACATTCCAGCATGCGACGTCAGTGTCACCATGCCCCCGCCCCCGGAGCCTTTGAGATCGCCACCGGTGTGCGGCAGCGCCAGCGCATTGAGGCGCGCGCCGAGCTGCGTATTGCCGCGCCAATCTCCGCGCACCATCAGCGAATGGTCTTCTGCGAGATTGTAATCGACTCGCACGAGAGCTGACGTGTTGTCATTGAGCCGCTCGTCCGGCGCCAGGGGGGAGGTGAGGGGCAGCCCGAATTGCTGAACGAGATTCAGAAACCGTGTCACCGAATCCGGATTGGTGCCAAGCCGCTCGAGCGTGAGCGGATCGGCCGCAAGGAGCGAGAGCAGCGGATCGGTGCGACGCGAGAAGGTCAGCGCTCCGAAGGTGAACAGCTTGTCCTTTATGATGGGTCCGCCGACGCCCAGGTTAACCTGGTTCTGTGTGTACTTCTGGCCGAACGCCGGGTTGGTATCGTCGACGAACTCGAGGTTCGGATCACGCAGCGAATAACCGACCGCGCCCTGAACGTTGTTGGTGCCGCCTTTCGTCGTCGACGCCACCTGGCCGCCGGTGAATTGTCCGCGGGCGACATCGTAGGTGTTGGTTATGACGCGCGTATTGCGAACCGCCTCCGCTGGGACGCTGCCCGCGCCGAAGCTGAGGCCATCGAGCGTGATGTTGTTCTGATTCGATGGCTGTCCGGCGACATTGAAGGACGCCTTGGTGGTATCAGTGCCCGGCACGATGATGACGCCGGGCGCGAGAGCCGCCAACGCGTTCAAATCTCCGGCATCGATGGGAAGGCGATTGATGAGATTCGGATTGAGATTTCGCTCCGTATCTCCGGGCTCCGGCCGCTGATTCGGATCGCCGCGGTTACGCGAGGCGCGGACCTGCACCGTCGCCAGCGTCGTAGCATTGCGTCCCATGTCGAAGTCGGTGATGAGCCGGTCTTCATCGCCCTGACGCTGGATATCGCGCGTGACGGGCGCCATTCCGATTGCCCGCACGGTGATTCGGTAGCTCCCACCGCCATCGGGGAATACAATGGTATAACGGCCATCCGCCCCGGTCGTCTTCGTCCGCGTGATGCCCGTCTCGGCAGATGTAGCTTCGACTCGCGCCCCGGCAACGGCCTGGCTATCGAGTCCCGAGACTTTGCCCATCAAGATGTCCGTGGTCGATCCGACTTGTGCAAACGTTCGCGCGGGCAAGAACAACGCGAGCATCAGGATCACAACGCTTAGGTACTTCAGTTTCATGCCCTGCCAGTCTCCGTAGGTCTTCCCTATTGCTGCCATATTCTTACGCGCCCGATCAACGGATTGCTGCGGCGGTGTGATTCCGCACGACTCGAAACGATTTGCTCGGACCCGCGAGAATCATCTAGGATGACTTATGCTCGCCGCAGTGCGTTCGGCTGCTCTCGTCGGCATTGACGCGTACGACGTCATCGTCGAGGTCGACGCGGCGCAGGGACTTCCGCAATGGACGATCGTCGGACTCGCCGCAAGCGCGGTCAAGGAGAGTCGCGAGCGGGTGGGCGCGGCACTCGTGAATTCCGGATTCAAAGTTCCACCGAAACGGATAACGATCAACCTTGCGCCGGCAGACGTGCGAAAGGAAGGAACGGCGTTCGATCTCCCGATCGCCATCGGAATTCTTGTCGCGACCGGCCAGCTTGCTTTCGATTCCGTCGCCAAGCGGATGTTCGTGGGAGAGCTCGGCCTCGATGGAGCTCTGCGGCCCACGCGCGGCGCTCTATCGGTGGCACGCCACGCGCTGCGTGTCGGTATTTCGACGCTCGTGCTTCCAGCGGCGAACGTCACGGAGGCTGCCCGCGTCAGCGCACTCGATCTGTCCGCGCCATTGACGCTCCGCGATCTAGTGCGCGAGCTGCGGGCCGGAGTGCTCACTCGCGCGTATGAGACCTCTACCGCGCTGTCAACAGGCAACGAGACAACCGATTTGTCAGACGTCGTTGGCCAGCAGGGCGCAAAGCGTGCGCTCGAAGTTGCCGCCGCCGGCGGCCACAATGTTCTACTCATCGGGCCTCCGGGTGCGGGTAAGACGATGCTTGCGCGGCGAATGCCCACAATCCTCCCGAAGCTGAGCGAAGAGGAAGCACTGGAGGTAATCGCCATTCATTCCGTGGCGGGCGTTCTCGCCAGGAGTAGGGTTGCCGAAGGAATGCGACCCTTCCGAGCGCCGCACCACTCGATCTCCAGCGCGGGACTGATCGGTGGAGGCTCCGTCCCCCGCCCCGGCGAAGTCAGCCTCGCTCATCATGGTGTGCTCTTTCTGGACGAGATGCTCGAGTTTCCTCGGCACGTTCTCGATGGCTTGAGACAACCGATGGAAGATGCGAGAGTAGTAATAGCGCGCGCGTCGCAGTCAGTCACATTTCCCGCGCGTTTCACGCTGATCGGCGCATCGAATCCCTGTCCGTGCGGAAAGGCCGATGATCCGCTCGGAGCGTGCACCTGCAGCGCTGCGGACGTTGAGGGCTACAAGGCCCGCATTTCCGGTCCGTTGGCGGACAGAATAGACATGCACGTTTTCGTCGGCGCGGTTGCGCTCGGCGACCTGGGCGGCCGGAGCAATGGTGATTCGTCACTGTCCATTCGTTCGCGGGTCGAGCTGGCCCGCGCGGCGCAACGAAGCCGATTCGCAGGAAAACAAGGCATTTCCTGCAATGCCTACGCAGTCGGCCGCTGGCTCGACATCAATACTCCCGTGCACACTGAAGCGAGAACGCTGCTTCAGTGTGCCGCGGAGCGTCTCGGCCTATCGGCGCGCGGCTATCACCGCGTCCTGAAAGTCGCCCGCACGATCGCCGACCTCGACGGCGCAAAAGAGATTGCGCCGCCCCACGTAGCAGAAGCTCTCCGCTACCGTGACTCTTCGAAGACGGCTTAGTGGCCGCCCTTTCGTCCAGGGTTCCCCGGCGTGCCGCCCCGTTCATCGTTCGATGGGTTGCGGTTGTTCGAGTTCCCGGGATCGCATCCTTCCGGTCCGTTCCCTACACCCTGATTGCATTTGGCTTTCACCGTTCCGCCCCCCAACGAGCCGCCCGTGCAGCCCGTGAGCGTGCCGCCGGTGATGGTTACCCCAGCCTTGGCGAGCGCTCGTCCATTGAATGTTCCAACACCACCGCTCGTTACGGTGATGCCCGCTCGCGCCAGAATCGTCCCGATAAAGTTCGAGGTCGTCATCGTCGCGGCTTCGGCGACCCACCACGTGACGTTGCACGGGTCGGCCCGTCCGGACATGACGACCTTGAAATCGGTACCGGTGAGAGCACCAGTTCCGCTCGTGCCGATCTTGAAG
>Ga0157372_10007845_pt1 | contig 11342 bp, 10 predicted proteins | sample C55metaG_FD_115307 | JGI IMG/M metagenome (GOLD analysis project Ga0157372, IMG submission 115307) | Corn rhizosphere microbial communities from Kellogg Biological Station, Michigan, USA - C5-5 metaG | ecosystem: Host-associated > Plants > Roots > Rhizosphere > Soil | place: USA: Michigan...
ACCGGTAACGATCTTACTCTTAGTCTCAACGATCCTGATGCCGCGACCATCTGCTGCCTGGGCGGCGACCCAACACGCCAGGACGCCCTCGCCCCCATTCTGTCCCTTTATATCGATCGCATCAATCTTCTCTGCAACCGGCCTTCGCGTCTTCCCATGGCCATCTTCTGCGACGAGTTCGCCACCGTCCGCGCCTATAGCATGACGGCTACCATCGCCACAGGGCGGTCGAACAACATCGTCCCGGTGCTCTCCGTGCAGGATTTGACACAGCTACGCATCCGCTATTCCAAAGCGGAGGCCGACAGTTTCCTCAGTCTAGCGGGCAATTTCTTCTGCGGCCAGGTCGCAGGCGAGACGGCCGACTGGGTCGCCAAACGCTTTCCCCGGATCCAACGCGAACGCACGGCCGTTGCTGAAAACGACAAGGGCAGCTCGGTCAGCACCTCCCTGCAATGGGAGCCGACCATCACCAACGCCTCCATTGCCGCACTTTCCTCCGGGGAATTCGTCGGCCTCGTTGCCGATGATCCCGGCAACGAGCTGGAACTAAAGGCCTTCCATAGCCGGCTACAGCGCTCGGCGGAGGACGGCGCGCCGGTAAAGGCGCCGCTTCCCGTAGTGCATAAGGTGACCGCGGCGACGGCGACGGAAGTCTTTCTTCAGGTGAAGAAGGACATAACCGACATCGCCGCCGGGGTGCTGCAGAATATGATGCAGGATCCGCGGCTGACGGGCCTGCTCGTCAGGCCGGTTCCCCCGGCAGCTTCGAGATAAAGGAAACGCGAAACCGCCCTTCTTCATGGTAATAGTAGGTGCCCCGGTGGCGGGAGAACCGGATGGGTGCCCCCATCTCTTTTAACATCTTGAGGTAGTCGTAAAGGCTGCGTTCGGAGATGCCGATCTTGTTGGCGCAATTGGCGGGCGTTCCCGTGCTCTTGAGATGGATGAGATGATCGAGCCGGATAAGGCGATGTAATAGCGACTTCATAATAGTGAAAGGTTTTTAGCTTTTTATGGCGAATAGATAAAACAAGTGGGGCTGCTAACCAGAAAATAAGTGGGGCTGCTAACCAGGTGGGACCGTAATTTACACCGCGAACCAAGGGGGCGACAAATTTTTTTGGTATACAAAAAGACGATTTTTTCAACTGAGTAGTATCATTTAACATAGAATAGTCACAAAACTTTAAGAAATTCGTATCTTAAATAGAGACGACGGATAAACACGACAGATGGCGGATCCGCGAGGCTAGCATGGACAAAACTAACATGGAGAATGACTGGTTCCAGCTTTTCCAGGACGGAAAAGGGGAGGCGTTCAGGCAGGTATTTGACAAATACTACCGCCCTGTCAGTTATTTCGCCCTGAAGATCCTGCGGGACGACACCGCTGCCGAAGACCTTGTGATGGAAACCTTTCGAAAAGCCTGGGACAACCGGGCAAAATTTGCCACCCTCCGCCATCTCGAGAACTTTCTCTATCTGGTAACCCGCAATGCCTGCATTTCTCACCTCCGCTCCGGCAGGGTCCAGCATACCACCATCAGGGAATGGGTTAGAATTTCCGGGGATGCCGAATCGGACAAACCACCGCTCGAGACCGAACTCATTCACACGAGACTGATAGAAACTGTCTTCGAGAAGCTGGCGAAGCTGCCCGGCGGCGACGTTTTACGTATGGCCTATATAGAAGGAAAATCCACAAAAGAGATTGCGGCGGAGCTGGATACCACCGAAAATAACGTCTATATCATCAAATCCCGGACTTTGAAGGCACTGCGTGGTATGCTGAACAAAGGAGACTGGATATTTTTTGTTTTACTATTTTTAAGACCATGATTACCACGCCGGCTTTTCCGGATGCCCATCCAGGACAAAAAAATGTGCATTTTATTGAAAGATAGGAGTATTAGCCTCGTAATGACAGTAACTACGTATGCCCATAACGGAAAAAAATTTGATTGAACAGATCCTCCAATATTTGGCGGAGGAGCAACCCAACCTGGATCATTTTCCGGATCTGAAGGAATGGGCCGGGGCGAATATTGCAAATGCCCGGCTGCTGGAGAAAATGAAGGATCCTGCACATTTGGACGCGGAGTTGAACCGGTGGCGGAGCATCGATCCTGCCGTGGGGTACCAACGATGGAGTGCGGGAGAGTTGCGACGGAGCCGTCTCAGGCAGCGGAATCGGCGGATTTATCGGCAGATTGCCTACTGCGCCGTGGCATCGTTGATCGTCGTCGTGATCGGGATCGCGGTCTTTCGGTCTTCAAAGCCGGCTCCTATCCCGGTGGTAGCGGCAAAACCGGCGGAGGCGATCATGCCCGGACAGAATACCGCCATCCTGACCTTATCGAATGGTCAGCAGGAATATTTGGATAAGAACGCCGCCGGGCAATTGGCAAAAGAAGGTGGTGCCGGCGATATCCGTTGGGAAAAGGGAGCGCTCACCTATCAAAGCTCCGAAAACCCCGCAGATACCGCCGCTCGGAATACCTTGACTACCGACAGTTCCGGTCAGTACCAGGTGACGCTTGCCGATGGAAGCCGGGTTTGGTTGAACAACTTATCCAGTCTGCGCTATCCGGTGAGCTTTCAGGGCAAAGAAAGAAGAGTGGAACTGACGGGCGAAGCCTACTTCGAAATTGCAAAAGATGCCGCACATCCCTTTGTCGTACAGGTAAAGAATACGACGGTAAATGTTCTGGGGACGCGGTTTGATATCATGGCCTATCGGGACGAACCGGAGACGAAAGCGACCCTCGTGGATGGATCGATAAGCGTAAAAGCACAGGGGACTCCTGTGTTGCTGGCGCCGGATCAACAGGTAGTGATAGATTCAACTGGCGCACCAGGCCCGGTCCGGAAGGTAGCCGCCGAAGAAGTCATCTCCTGGAAAGACGGATTATTTTACGTCGGCGAAGGGACAAGTTTGCAAGAGGTAATGCGCCAATTGGCGCGTTGGTATCATATCGAGATAGTGTTTGAAGGAAAAGTTCCTCCAGTAGCATTTGTTGGAAAAATCGATCGTAATGTTAGTTTGCAAGAGTTCATAAAGTTTCTTAATAAAGATAATTCTATCCGCGTTCGGATCGAAGGTCGGAAAATGACCATTTTACCTTCCTAATTACAACGGGTTTCTCCGATTATCATTAAACCAGGTTCTTCCTACGTTCAAAGCCTTGCCCCGGAAGAACGATCCTTTTACTGAATACATATTTGATTATTAACGCAAAAACTTGTGCGAATGTCTCGCAACAACAAGAGCTTTTGGTACTATATTGCTATGGGTATCATCTGGACCGTAGGCATTACATCGGTTGGCCTCTATCAATACTTCCTGCTTTCTTTTGTCACGCATATCAGCGCCAATCCTGCGGTCGTCGAAAGGTTGCATTCAAATTTGCGCGATGGCTTTATCGTATTCTTTTGTGTGGGCCTGTCGGGTTCGGTATTGGTGGAATTTGTGATGCCGAAAAACTTCAAGATCGGGATCCGGCTGGCATTGCTTCTTATCGGAATTCCCTTTGTGCTGAATACTATCCTTACTGTGTTATATCTGGTAGTGGTTCTTGATCAGGCGAAAGATAAATCTTTGTTAGAAACCTGGCCAAGCAGCATTTTCATCGTGATATTTTCCATCCTTTATAGTATTTTTGCCAAAGCGTATTTTTACATGCGCGATAACAACCGTGACGAGGAACCTGATTAACATCATTGTCAGCGTATTTGCGGTTTTGCTCACCGTCGTATTTGTCATTGGCATCGTCCGGGAATCCCGGTCCTTTCTAAACAAAGTGAACAAAAAAGCAAAAAAGTAGGGATACTTCCAACAATAGTATAAGCTCCCCATGGGGAGCTTTTTTATTGGCCAGGGTTTTTGTCCATCGCCTCGCAATGCTCATGATCCAAAAGTGAGAATTGATCCATTCTGGCTTAGCCTGGGTCAAACCTTTTGCCGGATAATTTCCATTGCGATAAATGGAGCACGCTTCTTCAAAAAGTCAAGACTTACCTGTTTCGACTTATAATCGTCGTAATAGGTTGCCCTTTCCGCTACTAGCTCATCGTCGTCATTAAAGCCAAGAATTTCGATAGTGGTTGCGGCCAATTCTGTCTCTTTTTTATTTAGCAGCAAGCTGTTCGGATGGATAAAAAATGTAGAAAAGTCAATAATAAACCAGTTGAATTTCATCTTTTGCGGATCGACGATCGTTTTCCTTCCTTTACGGCTATTGAATCTAGAGGATACATATCGAAAATTGGACCATTCATAGGCTAACTTCGGAAATTCACTCTTAGATTTAAAGTGATCGATCGAATGACTTCCTGTGGAATGCGGGATCCATGTTGCGCAATAAGCACAAATTCCCTTACTTAATATCCCCAAAGATGGGAGCGCCCTTTGCCAATATTCCCTGCCCTTCCAATCACTGTCTTGAACAGTACCTTTAGAAGCAATAAATGTCAAGCCAGGTTGTCGAACAGTCTTATCAAAATCAGCAGGTTCTTTATGAATGGGAACAGGGATCATCAAATTGGTACTTAGATTATTTTAACTAAGTTCTACTCCATGTTTTTCAGCAAAGTAATTCCAGCGTATCCAAAACGTGTCGTGAGGTGCCAGTAAGTCCAATAATTTTTTCGAAGTATTGATTATCGCATCTTTTGATGGTGCTTTTTGTTTCTGAAGGTTCTTTGCTTCTTCTATCGCCTCTTCCGCCTCGATAGACCGGGGCTGGCCGAGATCGAACACATTTGATGTCAACCAGGAATCAGCCGACCCACGTTTCTCAAATTCTGGCGTCTCCACTATGACGGTGGAATTGGCACCTTTTTCTTGTTCCAGATTAAGATGGAATATGCTATCGGTATCTTCGTCGAAAAGTGGTTCTATTGACGCCATCACAAGGGGGGAATGGGTCGAGCCAATAAACCGAATATCAAGAGAATCATTTAGATCCCTTGCAATCAGGGTCAAGGCTGGCAAAATTATGCGCTGCCATTGCGGGTGAAGATGGGATTCGATCTCATCCGCGATGATAACCATTTTAGATTGTACGTTTTCACGCGCCAGTTGTGCAGCCGTCTGGTGTTCTTCCCAGGTCCAGACGATCAGATATGCAAACGCCACGATCCGCTTTACTGCAGCTGAAGCATACACAAGGAAAGTTTCTCCATAAGAGTGCTTAATGGTAGGCATCGGCCTGCTGTCACCGGGAATTCGTCCTATCGTACCGGGTTCCAGGACTCCTAAGTCTGCATGGGGGCGGTCTGGCGGCGACAGTCGTTTCAACACTTTTCTTAAGACCTCAAACGATTTACTATTGGAATTTTGCCAATGCACCCAATCTGTGATGAGCCCATTGAATATAGACCTTGATCGGTTACCTTCGTCTATTCTCAAACCATTCCACACGTCGTCCCGGGTAAAATTTAAAATTGCCCGGCTTGCACCGTTGGTGTAATCTTCGCTACTTATCCTTGCTGGGTCCCAAATGGAAAAAGCTCCGTCGACCTGGGCATAAATAGCTAATCCCGGAATAGTTTTTCGGTTTTTTTTGTCGAAAATCCAACTCTGTGTTTTCCAGCTGTATTCTGCCTTGAAGGACTCAGTGCGACCCGCCTTCCCCGAAAGCTCAAACAAAAGCGCAGGTTTGTGTTTTGGATTTTCGCTTTTTGGATATATGGCGAAATTTGTCCAATGGCCCGTGAGCATCCACCAGGCACATTCGAGAATAAAAGATTTACCCAGCCCATTGTCACCGGTAATAATGTTAAGCCGGCTCGAAAGTTTTAGACTAAAGTCTTTATAAGGTTCGATGTTTCTCACACCCAATGAGACCAAAGCCCCATCTTTTTCAACCGGCAAATCGGCAGGTGGCGGAATTTTTAATTCACTGGATATTCGACCCCAATCGTACTTTGATTTAGTGACGATTCCTTCCCCGTTAAGCCAGTTCGGTTCTTCTGTATCAAAAAGGACTCTTATTTCTGGCTTCGAAATAGAGTATTCTTTCCAAAATGTTTTCAATATATCGTCTGCAGACGGCGCATCTTGCCAAAGGCGATCTTTGAGCATCCAAAAGGCCAGACTATAAGCGGGTATCTTCTTTGAGTTTAGATGCCGCTCCAGGACGCCAATGTAGTCACGGGTCCATCCCCATGAACTTGAATTTTTTGAATGGATGAACGCTTCCGCAAACATCTGAGTCCTGGTGGCCTGCGAACCGGATGATGCATAGTCGTTATTTAACCAGTATTTCTGCTTATCCGAAGACCTAAAGACGCGAAAAAATTTTTCAGTTTCCCTTATTGGCTTGTAATGCTCTTCTAAGAAAGCTGTCTCGGCGCTATTAATGGGAAACTCCTGGGTGCTACTGATCGGCAATCCATGTTTTTTGCAGACCAAATACGTGATCCCATAAAATGGATGCAAAAAAGCCAAATCTTTCAGCGCGTGGATCAATATGTTGGTACTGACATACATTAAAGGTGCGCTAGTTTTTTAGTGATATAGGTGCAGAATTCTTTGCTTAAGTCGACCCCGATCGCATTGCGCTTATTTTCGAGTGCAACCCTTATACTAGTTCCACTGCCTGCAAATGGATCTAATAAAGTTCCACCCTCCGGACAGCCGATTTGCAGACATCTTTCGACCAATTCATCCGGATATGGCGCCGTTCCCAACCCATTCGCTTTGGGCCTGGCGGTGATTGTCCACATATCCTCCTGTTCTGCTTCTTTCAGGGGTTTACTATTATAATAGTACTTCTTTCCCTTGGAAAACATAAAAACAAATTCATAGCTTCTCTTGGGCCGGTCTTTCACCGATTCAGGTAAAGCATGCTTTCTATACCAGATTATCGTACTACGTAACGTCCAGCCGCTTTCCGCCATTTTTGTAGCCACCCGCCAGGGTATTCCGATCAGAGATTTTGGTTTAATGCCAATGCCCAATCCGCCGCTTTTATCAACGGCACGTAGTCCAAACCTTCTTTTGCTGCTTTTTTTGTCAACGCCCTGACTCTCTCCCTTACCCGAATAATAGGTGTCGCCGATATTGAGGAAAAGGAGTCCAGTGGGCTTCATGACCCTATGTAATTCGGTCATTACCGCATTTATGCTTTCAACATATTTCTCTACGGTCTCCTCTAACCCTAGCTGCCCTTTATAGCCATAATCTCTTAGCCAATAGTAGGGCGGAGAGGTAACAATACAGTCGACGGAATTGGATTTTAAACTGCTCAGCACTTCCTTTGCATCTCCATTATATAATGTCCAATTATTGCCATGCTTTGTAGTTCCCTCAGAAAACTTCAGGGGGTTATCTTTTTTTGCCATCTCGCTTAAACCAATTTTTCTTAAGAACTAACAAAGATATCATCGTTGACGAATTTGGCGATTTTTTCTTCATTCAATCTAATTGGTTGAAAATCAGCAAACTGAATATAGCGTTGGCACACATCGGTACTGCTACAGTTTCCCTTACCCTGTTTAATGAAGCCCAGGGCACATTCAACTACTAAAAGCAGAAAACCTGCCCGGGTGCGCTGATCTTACGAGAAGCGTGGCAGGTATTGTTACCACAAAAATGGAATAATATTCTTTATCAAATAGAATAATAGAAAAACAGATCTATTTCATGTCAGGCTTTGCAGCTACGCCTTCATGCTCCCGAATGCTCTCCTCCAACCGCTTCCTCTCACCATCCCTTATATTCACCCCATACTGAGCAATATATTCCTTCGCAGCCGGCACATAATGACTCCAGTCTTGGGCATTCAAAAAGTAAATCGTCTCCGCCCGCAGCAATATCTCCTCACCCGCCGCCCCATACGGCTTAACCCTTACCGCAATCGCCGTCCAATCCGGATGCGGATGCCCCGTCACCTGCGGCTCGATCTCCCCTTTATAAATGGCATTCATCATCGCCACCGTATAGGGCCTCTCACCCAGCACCCGCCGGAAGTCCCCAGCCTGATCCCGCATCAAATGAAAACCCGGATCGGCAGTAGACTGAGTAAACTGCGCGACAACACTGATATCTCCATCCGCCAATGGCGCCGACAGCGAACCAATATATTCCGCAGCAGCAAGCCGGGCGCCCGGTTTGTCACCCACCTGTGAACCCAGCATCATCAGTCGCTTCAGAAGGGCAGGGTCATGCGCGCCATCGATATACTGCTGCAGCAGCGCGCTGTAAGTCTGCCCGGGATCCGCGAGATCGGCGTCCTGGATCGTTACAGCCGGCAAGGTTCCCATCTCCGGATTCAACGGCCGGTGGATCCGCCGGATCTCCTCAAAGGGGATCTTGATAATAGCCCGGTCATAGGTCATCAGTCCATTCTGCTCTCCCTCCACGTCGAATGGCTGGGTATACATCGACCCGCTCAACCCCTCCCGCTCCAGCAATTGAAGATGCTGATTCATGATCCCATACTTGATCGCCAGCGCGGCAGGTTTTTCGGTGATATATCCCCAGGCGCTGGCACTGTTCCACTGATGATCGGGGATAAACACGCCAATGCCGCCGAACTCCCCCAACACCTGCGCCTTGCCCGCCTGTTTGATCGGCATCATTGGATCGGGATAACTGTGAACGTCCGTGATGTCGGCGTTTACATAAGCATTTGGCGAAGGACTGCGCAATTTTTCATTCACATAAAGGTACTCACCCGTATGCCCATTGACGATACGGCTCGGGTCCGTCGTTTTTATCCATTGGGTCAGCCGCTCCTGGTCGTACTGTCCCCATTTCTCGTTGAACAGCACCCAGCAAACCACGGCGGGACTGTTGTGCAATTGATGAAGGATCTCGGCAGACTCTTTTTCAAACTCCGGCTTTGACCCCTCGGGCAACCCCTGGTTGGGATTGACCATATCCTGCCAGACAAGCATGCCCAGGCTGTCCGCATGGTAATACCAGCGCGCCGGCTCGACCTTGATATGCTTGCGAATGGTATTGAAGCCCATCGCCTTGATAGCCTTGATGTCGAAGGCCAGCGCCTCGTCGGTAGGCGCGGTGTAGATTCCATCCGGCCAAAATCCCTGATCCAAAACACCCAGATTGAACAGCGGCTTGTTGTTAAGACAGATGCGGTCCATGCCCTTCTCGTCTTTACCGATGCTGATCTTCCGCATCCCGAAATAGCTCTTTACCTCGTCGATCACCTTGCCATCCTTCTTCAGCCGGATAACGAGGTCATACAGGAATGGATCGGCCGGCGACCAGTAATGCGGGGATTTGACCGGCAGCACCAGAGGAGTCTGGCTGCTCCCCTCGATTGTGGCAACCGCCGTTCCACCGGCCGACGCCGTTAGTTCCACCATGCAGCCGGCCGGCGCCTGAATGGTAGCGTCAAGCTCTTGCTTGTCGATATCCGGCGTCAGGCGGATATCCTCGATATAGGCGGCAGGAACGGCCTCCAGCCACACGGTTTGCCAGATGCCGGAAGTTGCCGTATAATAAATGTCCTGCGGGTTGAGCACTTGCTTTCCATGCGGTCCAACGCCCTGATCCGTCGGATCGAAGACTTTGACGAGCACCTCGTTTTCCCCTTTCTTGAGCCGCGACGTGATGTCGATGTCGAAGGCCGTATAGCCCCCCGTATGACTGCCCGCCTGTTTCCCATTGATAAAAATGGTCGTTTGCCAGTCGACGGCGCCGAAATGCAGCAACAGATGATCGCCATGTACAAGCTTGGGTGAGATGAAGCTCCGCCGGTACCAAAGTTCCTGCGTCGGCTGGAGGGCTTTTTTGACGCCCGAAAGCGCGGATTCGAGTGGGTAAGGAACAAGGATCCGGCCGTCAAATTTTTCCGGAGCAGGCGCGTCTTTTACAGTGATGGCATAGTCCCAAAGACCGTTGAGATTCGTCCACTCGCGACGGACCATCTGCGGACGTGGATATTCAGGAAGAGCATTCGTCGGTGACACTTCTTTCGCCCAGCGGGTCTGCACAGGGACGGGGGCCATCTTCCATCCCGATTGTGCGCTTGCCGGAAAATACACGGCAAAAAACAGGACGGCGGCAAGCAAGACCAATTTAGTCATGGAAGTTTTATTTTTGGTTACGTCTAAGCTATTGAAATCTTTCGTGCGCCGGACGCAAGCTGAATGCATCGCGGACTACTCAAATACGCACTCCGATAGACCTTAACTATTGCAGACATCGAAACTGCCGCCGGCTATCGCCGAAAAAATTTATTCCCGTATCTTAGGGATGCCAAAAAGGCCATATGCACCGATCGACCGACCCCAAACCTTCAACGCTGATTCAGCCGTCGCATGCCTTATCCACATCGATATTTTTATATATCCTTACTGATTAGTATTCAGATGGTTGCGTGTACCGTTCGAAAACCCGCCTACGCGGGGCTTTCAGATATCAAAACATGCGATACCACAAACATGGCCATCGACCCGCAGATCGCCCGCGAATTTCCTTCTGTCGACCATCTTTTGCGCGGCTGGATTTCCGACCCCGGGGGCCTTTTCCAACTCCCTGCTTTCAGCGACTTCTTTGCATCCACAAAAACGAGACTGTTCTTCTCCCTGGGTGAGTTTGGGACGGACACTGCGGCGAATTCCCGGGGCGCAAAGATCGATGCCGGCGGGGTGTTCACCGATACTATTTTTCTTAATAAAACGTTGTTATATAAGGAGTCGAGGGAGTTTTTGGCTTCTGTGGTCATTCATGAGAATATGCACGCGTATATCACCTGGTGCTGCTTGTCTTTTGCGGGCAGATGGAATGGAGTGAACGCGACTTGGTTGAAAAGAAAGTTCCATTCGGATTGGTTAAAGCTGGCCTCCCAAACGTTCCCAGATAATGAGGCGGAGCATGTCTTAATGACAAGGCATTTCACTAAGGTAATGGTCAAAAGCCTCTACCGGTATACCAACCGAACATCGACCCCGATACTGAGAGAAGCGGTGGCCGAGTCCCTGACCTGGGGGGGTCTCTTGGAGACGCCGGAATGGAAAGAATTGATGGTGGACACGTGCTACTTTAGAAATGTGGACATCTGGGCGCGGAACATGGATGCCGATTCGACGAAGGGTGTTAGCTGGGGCGGGTGTGCCATTACGGGGGTCCGGTTTTTGCAGTCACTTGAGTTGCAACGACTCTCAAAATAGAATGGGATGATAAAAAACGCAATTTTGGGATGCATCTTACTCGCGTCTTGCGCAACGGGTTCTAAATACGGTTCCGCGAAGGACAAACCGCCCGTAGCCGTCGTTTATCCTTATTCCTCTGTTTATAAAAGTGTCGGCACCGTCTCCGTTATCGACACGACCGACAAAAGACGCTGACGCGCTGCTTTATCGCT
>Ga0157372_10007846_pt1 | contig 11342 bp, 7 predicted proteins | sample C55metaG_FD_115307 | JGI IMG/M metagenome (GOLD analysis project Ga0157372, IMG submission 115307) | Corn rhizosphere microbial communities from Kellogg Biological Station, Michigan, USA - C5-5 metaG | ecosystem: Host-associated > Plants > Roots > Rhizosphere > Soil | place: USA: Michigan...
TACGGAATTTAGCACAGGTAATCAGGATAGGAAAATCACAAGCTGAGTTCGGTCAGAAAACTGTGGCCGGAAGTTAACGTTAAACCAAAATTCGCGGCGATTGTTTGGCCGATGTCGGCTAGGGAGTCGCGGGTGCCGAGGTTGATGCCCGGGCGGGAGGTTTTTCCGTAGACCAACAATGGCGCGTATTCGCGTGTGTGGTCGGAGCCGGGGAAGGTCGGATCATTTCCGTGATCGGCTGTGATCATCATTACGTCGTCGTCACGCATCGCCGACTCAATTTCCGGAAGACGTGAATCGAAATGCTCGAGTGCTTTCGCGTAGCCTTCAGTGTCGCGACGATGACCGTAGAGCATGTCGAAGTCGACGAGGTTCGAGAAGATCAGGCCACGCGTCGAGTCGTTTAGTGCTTTAATCGTTTGCTCGATCGATTGTTCGTTGTTCTTCGCAATGAGGTCCTGAGTCACGCCCACGGACGCGTAAATCGAAGCGATCTTCCCGATACAAACTACGTCGAGTTCCTCATCAGCCAGCGCCGGAAGCAAATTCTCGCGGGGAGGTGGAACCGCATAATCGTGCCGGTTCTCAGTACGATAAAACGCGCCCGGTTCACCGAGAAACGGTCGCGCAATTACCCGGCCCACCTTGTGCTCGCCGTCGAGTATCCCACGCGCGATCTCGCAGATCTCATAAAGTCTTTCGAGTGGAATCACTTCCTCATGCGCCGCAATCTGAAAAACAGAATCCGCAGACGTGTACACGATCGGCTTCCCTGTTTTCACGTGCTCTTCACCAAGCACCTTGATGATCTCAGTACCCGACGCAGGAATGTTTCCAAGAATACCCGGCACCGACGTCTCGCGAACGAACTTGTCGATCACTGATGAAGGAAATCCGTTCGGGTAAGTCGGGAAAGCGCGTTCGAGAATAATGCCCGCCATCTCCCAGTGACCAGTAGTCGTGTCTTTGCCGTTCGAGCGCAAAGCACATCGACCGTAGGAGCCAGTGAGCTGGTCCAATGGCGGCACCGAAGCGAGAGGTCGAATATTTCCGAGGCCGTACCGTTGCAGATTGGGAAGTCGTACCTTGCGTGATTCGAGGATGTGACCAAACGTGTCGGCGCCGGCGTCGCCCCAGTCCGGCGCATCGGGCATTGCGCCAATGCCTGCACCATCGAGAACGATTAGTAAGACGCGGCGGAACAGAGATCCAGTGGGCATTTGTGCTTTGTTCTTTGTACTTTGTTCTTTGTACTTGGTGTATGCGAGGCGCTAAACAAAGCACAAAGCGCAAAGTACAAAGATCAATTATTGTTTCGGTGCGTAATATCCATCGCGCGCTCGAACCTGCGCCTTTACCTTCAAACCCTGCACTTCAAGCTTGATCGCGCGAAACTTTCCATCGCGCGCTTTATTCGTCGGATAGTAACTGAGACTGTAGAGCGTACCAATATCTGCTGCCACGCGCGCGAATGCAGATCGCGCATCCGCCAACGTCGCCGCAACAAAACTTCTACCTCCGGAAACGCGTGCCAGGTCATTCATCTCGCGCCGTGCCAGGTTATACAACTCGCGACTGATCGACATGCGCTCAAACGGACCCATCTGGCAGAAGCTGTTAAAATTCTCAGCACTTGCTTTCGGAAAAAATAGCTGTCTGTAGCGCTCGATCTGTCTTTTCGACAACGCGAGCTGACCATCGTCGCGGCAATCTTTCATCAGACGATCTTCAACAAAGTCTTCCGTGTTGACCTGGATAAAGTAACAGGCAAGACCCGCACGCGAGAGTTTCTGTTTTGCCGTCACGAAATCCGAATTGCTCGACGAATCAACACCATCAGTCAACGCTACGACTGCACGACGCCCGCGCACTTCATCTCGCGCCGGCTCGCGAAAGATACTATCAGCGACTTTTTCGAGCCCGTCGTAATACGGCGTCCCCTGACTCGCGCCGAGATTATCAATTGCTGCGCGCAACTGTTCGCGATCGCTCGTCAATTCCGTCAGTACTTCAACCGCAGCCATCGGATCGCCGAAAGTCCGTGACGTATTGAACGCGACGACTCCGACGCGATCACCTGGACGCAGGGCTTCGATAAAACTGTTCGCCGCTGAGCGAATCAGCGCCACGTCATCGCGCGTCGATCCCGAAGTGTCGAGTAGCAGCGCGATCTCGAACGGTGTCTCCGTAGTGCCGAAGTTGGCGATCGTTTGCGGTTGACCATCTTCGATGAGGCGGAAGTTTTCCGGACGGAGTCCTGACAACGGACGTCCGGAACTGTCGGTCACGACCGCCGGCACAGACACCAGTTGCGTATCGGTCCTGACCACATCTCCTTCGTCGACTTCATCGCCGGCTGAGACGGTCTTTTTCGGATCGGTTGTTTCACCATTTCCATTGACGCGTCGAGGTCTCTGCGCGGGTTGTTGCGCAGGTTCCTGGGCGTGGCTTCTGTCGAAAATCACGCAGCTTACGACCGCGACAAACACGGCGGCGAGGAGAACGATCCGCCCGGACAAACGACTACTTTGCTTTACAAGTATTGGCATAGCGACAAACTGGATGGGCTCTCTTGCGAAGAATATAAACCGGCGACGGCACAACTGTAAATTGCGGAGTAGCGCAGGCTTGACACTCCTGCCGCGTTCTCATAGCATGACCACTCCTTTTGAAAGCGGGATTGGCGACAGGGCTGGTCCCAACGAAGGCACGTACGTCAATGGTAGACGGCTTCCCTTACAAGGAAGAGGTTGGGGGTTCGAGTCCCTCCGTGCCTACCAAATGACGGTTTGAAATTGCGGAGTCGTAGTTCAGTTGGTTAGAACGCCGGCCTGTCACGTCGGAGGTCGCGGGTTCGAGTCCCGTCGGCTCCGCCACTCACTTCCTTAAGCCTTTGGAAACCCGTCTCCCGGCAGGTTTCCTTTACGACACCACCCTCCCATTTTCCCCTGACATCATTCGATTGTTTGAGAGCTCGAGCGGTTGGCCGCAGCTTGGATCAATATCAGTACCACCTGCGGTAGCGGGTGGGTCGACCGTCCACATCATGCAAAGTTCGGATCGTTGACCCTACCGCCAGGTGGTACTGACATTCGATCCAGGCAGATGATCGACGTACGAAAAAATGTACAGAAGCGGTAGAAAGAGTTACGCACGCGGTGATGTTCCAGCCTGCTTTATCCAAATTTCTCGATGAGCTTGTTTCGGTTCTACAAATCTGTGGAGATGCGATCGTTTCGACGAACATAGAATCGTCAAATTATCATCAGCGCAAATCGGCACATACGTTGCCTAAGCCATATTTAACGCAACGTTTCGATATCCAAGATTTTGAAGGTCTGGACAGGCCTGTAGCCCCAAAACCTATCTCATCGTCAGGAGGATCGCCGATGTACATCACTCTCTCTCGCAGAACTGCGTGTGCATCCTTCGCACTCGCAGTTCTTACCTCTCTCGTTTTTGCACTTTCAGTGCTGAATGCATCTGCACAAACATCACAGACTACCGTGAGTGGTACCGTCAAAGATCAAAACGGCGCTTTAGTTGCCGGCGCCGCTATCACTCTGGTGGACTCTCGAACAAAAAATGAACGAACAGTTACGAGCAACGATGACGGATTTTACATCTTCGCCAACGTGCTTGCCGGCGAGTATCGAATGACCGCCGATCGAACGGGCTTCAAGAAAACCGAAGTTCAAAGTGTGAAGGTCGACGTGAGTATTCCGGCCACTGTGAATCTCGTACTTGAAGCCGGACAGATCTCCGAAACGGTCCAAACCACTGCGTCTGAGTCGCAGGCGGTCATCAACACTGAGAACGCCGAGTTATCGACAGTCGTCACAGAAAAGCAGATCAACGATCTGCCACTAAACGGACGAAATCCTATTCAACTCGCAGCGCTGCAAGCAGGAGTTTCCACGAATACGAGCGTCAGGAACTCCAACGTAAACGGAATGCGAGGTAGCTACAACAACATCACGTGGGACGGAATCAACATCCAGGAGAATTATCTACGCGGAAATCAAAGCAGCGGCCTGTTTGCACAGGCAGCACCAAGCGTTGCGGGTGTCGGTGAGTTTACGATCACCACGCAGAACGCGAGCGCGGCAGATGGAACGGGCGCGGCGCAAATCAAGATCGTCACTCCGCGCGGCGGCAGCCAGTTTCACGGATCACTCTTCGAGTTCTGGCGCAATTCCGCACTCAACGCCAACACGTTCTTCAACAATGCGGCCGGTCAGCCGAAGCCGTATTTGAACCAGCATCAGTTCGGCGGAAACATCGGCGGCCCCTTCGCGCTGCCTCGCTTCGGTGAAGGAGGTCCGGTTCTAACTCAGAAGAACAAACTTTTCTTCTACACCTATTACGAGGAAACGCGAGAAGCGCAACAGACGCTGTTGACGCGTACTGTACTTACCGCACCTGCTCGGTCAGGCAGCTTCACCTACCGTCGCCTCGACAACCAGCAACTGCAAACTATCAACGTGTTGAATCTGACCGGCAGAACGATCGATCCGCGAATGAACCGTCTGATCGGTCAGACTCCACTTCCCAACGATCTTGCTGGCGATCGCATAAACACGAACGGCTTCAGCTTCAACTCTCCGTCAGGTAGCAGCGAAAGACTTTTCGGCTACCGAATAAACTACGATCTTTCTCAGAAGCACCGTTTCGATGTGGTCTACAGCAGGGATTCCGTCAACGTTCCTAACGACACCTTCAACAACACGGGAGAACCTTTTCCAGGGCTCCCCGGCAAGGGACAGTTTCCACAACGCAGTCGCGGCGCCGCAGCCTGGAACTGGGCGCCGACGCAGACGATCACGAACGAGCTGCGCGCAGGCTATTACCACCAGCGGTCACTCTTCATCGGCGATGCAATCGACTATGAGGGGAATACGAGACTAGCGTTTCCGCTTAACCTGACTAACCCGGTGCAGAACTCGTTGACCAGCGGTCGTAACGGCAGGATCCACGAGGTGATGGACAACGCATCATGGGTTCGCGGCAACCACCTGATTCGCTTTGGCGGCAACTTCCGCCAGGTTCATCTCGAGCCGTTCAGTTTTGCGGGCGTGATTCCGCAGTACACCATCGGCTTCGGAACACAGAATCCAAATCCGCTGAGCTCGACGAACCTGGCCCAGTTCCCCGGCAGAATCAGCACGACAGAGTTTAATAACGCAAGCAATCTGCTCGCGTTCTTGAGCGGAGCTGTCTCATCAGGTACGCAAACGTTCAACGTGACCAGCGCGACGTCGGGGTTTGTCAAAGGCGCGGAGCAACGGCGCAATTTGATCTACGACCTCTACGCTGCTTACGTCACCGACACCTGGCGGCTGGGTGAACCGAACTTAACGCTCAATCTCGGAGTGCGTTATGAATACGTCGGCCCTGTTCGCGAGCGAGATGGAATCGGTCTGCTGCCCGTAGGAGGATTGGAATCGCTCACAAATCCGAACGTCCTGATCGACCTGGCGGGAGGCGGAGCAGACACTCGTCCATTCTATAACCCGGACAAAAACAACTTTGCGCCGAACCTCAGTTTTTCCTGGGATCCATTCAAGGAAGGTAAGACTGTCGTTCGCGGCGGTTATTCCTTGTCGTTTGTGATCGACAGCATTATCCAGATGGCAGAGAATGCCGCGATCGACGGCAACCAGGGTCTCACGTCTGTTGTCAGTCCAAACAATCTTTCGGGGACGGTCAGCGGTGGAGGACTGCGTCCGATCGATACACCGGCTTTCAACCTGCCGCGCACTATGGATGATCAGTTGACGCTTTCACAGTTTCCGACACTATTCACGATCGATCCGGACCTGAGAACGCCTTATGTTCAGCAATGGAACGTCGGAATCGAGCACGAGATCCTGCCGAACACCGCGGTCGAAGTAAGGTACGTTGGAAATCGCGGCGTGAAGCTGCTTCGCGGTATTGACATCAACCAGGTGAGGATCTTCGAGAATGGGTTCCTACAGGACTTCCTGCGAGCCCAAAGAAACCTGGAACTGTCAACGGCGCTGAATGCTACGAACTCAGCCATTCCGGCAAGTCCCGCTTTCAATGCGGCCGTACCAGGCAGCCAGGTGCTGACGATCTTTCCGAGGATCGGCCGGCGAGGTCTGTTCACAACCGCCACCGGTAACACACTCGACTCGGCGATTGTGAATTTGATCAGTCAGGGACAAGTCGGCGAGCTGGTGAATACGTACGTTGCTTCGCGCAACACTTACCTGACTCCGGGTGTTAATGGTTCATCGATAAATCCGGCGTTCTTCCTGCCTGCGAATTTCAAGGCGGGAGCGGTTGACTATATCGGCAACGGTTCGTGGTCAACGTACAACGCTTTACAGGCTGAAATTCGGAGACGTTTGACTCACGGACTCTATTTCCAGGCGAACTACACGTACAGCAAAGCCTACACAGACTTTGAAGGAAGCGACGCCAACTTCTCAGCACTCCTCGATCTAACTCTGGGAGGAACCGTCGAGAAGAAACGGCAGACAAACGACGTCACGCACGTCTTCAAGGCAAACGCAGTTTGGGAGTTACCGATTGGACCAGGCAAGCGCCTGTTGAACTTCGACGGGTTCCTTGGGCATGTGTTTAGCGGATGGCAGATGAACGGCATCTTCGAGCAGCGTAGCGGCCGGCCGATTTCGTTCATCTCCGGACGCGGAACTCTCAACCGGAACGCTCGATCTGGAAAGAATACGGCTACCACGTCGTTGAGTCTCGAGGAACTGAAGAGCAGCATGGGCATTTTCTTCGATCCGGTCACCAGTCGGCCGTTGGTCATCGATCCGCGGCTTATTGGGCCTGATGGGCGCGCAAATCCGGAGTTCTTTGGTCACCCGGCGCCGGGTACCGTCGGTACCCTGCATCTCACGCCTGTGAGCGGCCCGGGCTTCTGGAATTTCGATTTCAGTATGATCAAGCGGACGCGGATATCGGAACGCACCAACGTGGAATTCCGTGCAGAGTTCTTCAATGTTTTCAATCATACGAACTTCTTCACGGGAGAAACTCAGACCATAACCAACACGACCTTCGGACAGGTCACAGACACGTTTGATCCTCGGATCATTCAGTTTGCGGTCAAGTTCAACTTCTAGGGCTTTCTCTGCGGCCCTCTGCGTATCTCGGCGTTCTCTGCGATAAAATTAACAAAACCGCAGAGAACGTTGAGGTACGCAGAGGGCCGCAGAGGTTTTTTATAAAAATATTAAATAAGTACAGATGTGCTATTGACCGCGCGCGAGTTTTGAATAAAATCCTCTCCAACGGTGAATGTGGTTGCCGGGGTGAGGACGGTAACCAATCGAGGCTGAATGCCTCCGCCAACCTTGAGAGGCCGGTCCTAAGCCGGCCTTTCGGTTTTTAGCCAGAAAAGGCACAAAAAGCCACAAAATGAAATGATTTCCGTTGCTGAAGCTATCCAGATTGTTAGGCAGCAAACACTTGTGTTGCCGCCCGAGCAGGTAGAAATCCCATATGTGCTGGGGCGGGTGCTGGCGCAGGATATTGTCGCCGATTCCGATCTGCCGCCGTTCGATCGTTCGCAAATGGACGGTTATGCGGTGCGGGCGGAGGATGTTAAGTACGCTCCCGTACAGTTGCGCATCGTTGGCGAGTCGGCTGCTGGGCGAGGTTGGCACCACGAATTGACGTCGGGACAGGCGGTGCGGATTATGACCGGAGCGCCCGTTCCCGCAGGGGCGGATAGCGTCCAACAGGTCGAACTGGCTCATGAACTGAAAGACAAAACTGTTGTTGAACTGCTGGAAAGCGTCGAGCTGGGTCGATCGATCGTCAAACAAGGCGCTGAGATTATGTCCGGCGAGACAATCTTAAATGCCGGAACGACCATCAACGCGGCGATGATGGCAGTGCTCGCCGCTTTTGGTTATGCAAAAGTGGACGTTTTTCGCAGGCCGCGCGTCGGCGTACTCGCGACCGGCACCGAATTGGTTCCGATCGATCAAAAACCCGGCCAGGATCAGATTCGCGATTCCAATAACTACTCGATTGGTGCTTACGCCGAACTCGCGGGCGCTGTTGTTGAACGCTTGCCGGTGAGTGGTGATGAAACGTCACTGTTAAAAAAACAAATAAATGATGCCGCAGAGCGTTGCGACATGATCGTCACGTCGGGTGGGGTCTCGATGGGTGTTTACGATGTGACGAAGTCAGCACTAAAGGAACTGGACGCAGAAATATTTTTTGAACGCGTCGCGCTTCGTCCAGGTAAACCGACTGTGTTTGCGCGACTCCCAAACGGCACACTCGTGTTCGGGCTGCCGGGTAATCCGGTCTCAGTGTCTGTGACGTTTAATTTATTTGCGCGCGCGGCGCTGCTGGCAATGCAAGGCGCGACGGAACCTGCGTTGAAGCAGGAAACCGCCGCGCTTGCGCGAAGTGCGAAGGGGACGAAGGAGCGCGAGAGCTATCTGCCCGCGCAACTAACAACAAACGACGACGGACAACTCATCGCGTTTCCGTTGAAGTGGGGTGGCTCGTCAGACTTCGTCGCGTTTGCGGTAGCAACTGCACTTGTGATCTTGCCGGCCGACGTTAAATTGGTCGAAGCCGGATCACTCGTCAATGTTGTGAGGTTGCCCTAGCGCTTTCTCTGCGGCCCTCTGCGTATCTCCGCGATCTCTGCGTTGGAAAGGCCATTAAACGCAGAGAACGCAGAGATACGCAGAGGGCCGCAGAGAAAGATCAAATCTGCACGATCGGCGCGACTCGTTGAGTCAACCCCTTGAAACCGAGGAAGCCGGGCAAGCGTTCGATACGAGTCCCGATTTTCTGATCGAACAAATCCAATCCTTCCTTGCCTGGCCACAGCGTGGCGATCACGTAGTTTGCTTCACCTTCGGGTTTTGCACCCTGACCCACAGGCTTCCAGAACTGACCGATGATGAACCGCGCAAGGCTGCGCGAAAACTTGGTTTCAACGAGTTTCACGCGCGCCACATTCCAATAGAAACTCGAGTGGATCGACTCTTCCTGAACAATTCCGATCAGCAGTTTTTGCAATACCGGATGACCCGCAAGGTCTGAGAGTCGCCGGTAAGCGTTCATCGCGGTGATCTCGTTGATCGCCCCCCACACCATGTGAGCTCCGTGAAAATATTTTCCGAAAGGGCGCGACGCATGATCCACCAGGTAACTTCCGATCGTGTAAAGACGCGGAATCTTTCGCGTTGCTTCGAATTGCCAGTTCTTGCCCGTCGGATAACCCGCTTCTTCCAAAAATCGATTCAGCAGATTGCCGTGATGGAGCTCTTCGATACTCCAGCGATCCATGAATTTTCTAATCACAGGATCTTTGCCGGTAGGCGTGCGTCGCAGTTCCTGGTAGTACATGTCGGTGAAGTACTCGATGTCGCGCATGTAAACGAGCACGGGAACAAACGCTGGATTCAGCGGATGATTTTTGATCTCGTTCCACGGAATACTGTTTACGTACTCTTTTGAGAGTGCGCGCGGCTGTCGCTCATACCAGTCCAGTACTTCCTTATCGGTCTCAAACACGGGGAACCTCCGGGGTTTTGAATGTCTAACTACTCTACGATCAATAGAACAAAATGGATTTTTACTGCTTCAGAACTACCCAGGCTCGAGAATTGGGAAGGAGAGCATGAGGGCTACCCCGAAATGAGGCCCTCGTCCCGGTCGCCGCAGGATAGACAAAAACATGGTCGGATGTCGAGATAAACTTGCCTGAGCAATGTTTTTGTTATCTACTTTTCGCCATGTCACAACTCTCGCACGTCGACGAGCACGGCCGCGTTCGCATGGTCGATACGGGAAATAAGGAAATAAGTTCGCGGCGAGCGGTTGCTTCGGCGAGAGTGTTGATGAGCGGGGAAACAGTTTCGGCATTGCGAGAGCATCGCACGCCGAAGGGCGATCCGATCGAGGCAGCGCGGCTTGCAGGGATCATGGCGGCGAAAAAGACGTCGGAGCTGATCCCGCTGTGTCATCCGCTTCCGTTAACGCACATCGATGTCCAAGCGAAGCTGGACGAGACGGGAGTTTTGTTGGAGGCGGAGGTTTCGACAAACGCTCAAACGGGCGTGGAAATGGAAGCGCTGACGGCAGTCACTGTTGCAGCGTTGACGATCTACGACATGTGCAAGGCGCTTGAGAAAGGTATCACGATCACAGAGGTGCGGCTGGAGAGTAAAACAGGCGGGAAGTCCGGGGATTGGAGAAGAAGCGAAGACGGGCAGACAGGGAGAGGGGGAGACGGGGAGACGCGTTGACATTTTCTCCCACTCTCCTCGTCACCGCGTCTCCCCGTCCCCTGTCCTCCCCGTCTTGGAACCTATTTCCTCCATTGTGCGTTAATCCCCGTGGCACTAAAATAAGGGCCAAAATTTCCGCCGAAGTCCCGGAGAGTTCAAGATGAGATTAAGGCTTTCACAAGACGCGCGACCCCAGGCAATGACACTCCTTATCGCGGCCACCATTTCAGTGCTGCTCTGGTTCATTCCCTACGCCGAGGTTTTAACCTACCCGTTCCGAATTTTCGTAACCTTCATACACGAAGGCGGACACGCAATAGCGGCCTTGCTCACCGGCAACACAGTGGCCAGCCTCAGCGTTGCGCCGAACGCGAGCGGTGAAACTTACAGCACTTCCGGTGGGCTCATCTCCCAAGTCTTAATCTCGAGCGCAGGCTATGTTGGGTCGATGGCCTTCGGTGCGTTGTTGCTGGTACTGATTCGCAGAGCGGTTGCGGCACGGTTGGTACTGCTCGGCTCCGCAATCCTCGTCTTCACACTCACGATGATCTTCGGACTGATTAAACCGATATTTACGGTGACCGCATGGTCCGGAATACCTTTTACATTGCTGGCGGGAACCATCATCGCGGTCGGGTTGTTTTTGATCGCGCGTTTTGCGAGTGCGCGAGTCGCAACTTTCTTCACCGCTTTTCTAGCCGTGCAGTGCGTGTTGAACGCGCTCTATGATCTAAAGACGGTTCTTTTTCTCTCGGCGCCATTCTCTCAACCAGTTGCCACCGACGCAGGGAACATGGCCAACGCCACCGGAATTCCAGCGATCTTCTGGACCGTGATCTGGATCGCGCTGGCTTTGGGAATTCTTTGGTTTGCGATGAGACTGTATGTCGCTGGACGCGACAAGTCTTACCAACCGGATCTTCCGTTCGAAGAAACGCCGCCAGTTTAGGTGCTTTGTACTTAGTGCTTTGTACTTAGTGCTTTGTACTTAGTGCTTTGTACTTAGTGCTTTGTACTTAGTGCTTGTCCAAGTGCAAAGCTCAAAGCACAAAGTGCAAAGCACAAAGTGCAAAGCACAAAGTGCAA
>Ga0157372_10007847_pt1 | contig 11342 bp, 10 predicted proteins | sample C55metaG_FD_115307 | JGI IMG/M metagenome (GOLD analysis project Ga0157372, IMG submission 115307) | Corn rhizosphere microbial communities from Kellogg Biological Station, Michigan, USA - C5-5 metaG | ecosystem: Host-associated > Plants > Roots > Rhizosphere > Soil | place: USA: Michigan...
CGTGGGCCCGCTGCCAGGCCTGGACCGCGGCCAGGGTCTTCTGGTTGAAGGCGCCGTTGACCTTGCCGGCGTACGCCTTCCGCTCGGTGAGCAGGCACTGCAGCGCCTTCACCAGCAGCGGGTCGGAGCCCGCCTGTACCCGCGGGTAGTCGGTGAGGTCGACGTCCACCCCGCCGCAGTGCTTCTCCGCCCGCGTCGTCGGCGTGCCGAGGCTGAGGAAGTCGCGGTCGATGTTGATCGTGACGCCACCCCACGTCTCGTCGTGGCCGCCGACGTACTGCTTCATGCGCCCACCCGGTCGCCAGCCGTCGTTGCGGATGTACGACGTGGACGTGTTCGCCTCGCCGTCCCAGCGAGCGATCCAGATCTGGTCGGGCAGCCGGTAGGCGCCGGGCTGGTTGACCCGAGCCTGGTCCAGCGCCCAGATGCCCGAGCCGGCGCTGGAGTAGACGCCCGACACGTAGTGGAGGGCGTGGATCCCGCGCGTCCAGCCGCTCAGGAACGAGAGCGCCGCCCTGCGACAGCGCGTCTTCCCCTGGTCGAAGCCCTCCAGGTCGTACCAGAGCGTGCTGCCGGGGCTGATCCCGAGCTTCTGGGCCGCCGTCACCGCGCGCTGCGCCTGGACCTGGCCCTGCTCGCGGGCCTTGCCGTAGGTGCCGCTCGGGCCCGGGTCCTTGCGGATCACCGGGTCCGTGCCGTAGCGCGGGAAGCGCGGGTTGCACGGTGCCTGCGGGCCGAGCGTGATCGGCAGCAGTCTCCAGCCGTTGCGCAGCTGGGTGCTGACCCAGGTCGGGGTCAGGTTGGGCTGGTCGCGGCAGGCGCGCGAGGCACCGGCGATGTAGATGCCGACGGCCAGGAACGGCGAGTGCTTCAGCCAGGCGTTCATCGCCTTCTGCGAGGGCGCCAGGCACTGGTCGAACCCGTACCCGCGGAAGCTGCCCGGCGTCACGACGTTCGCCGCGGCGGCCGTCCCGGCCGGAACCTCGGTGGTCACCCCGGCGATGGTCGCCAGCACTGCGGCGGCGACGAACGGACGGAGGAACATGAGGCGGCTCCCAGCAGATGGACGACGTCCCCGTGGCGGGGGGCCGACCGGAGCCGGGATCCACGGGGACGGGACACCATAAGCACAGCAGTCACACCCGTCACAGCGGTTCGGGGGAACTACAGGTCTGTAGTTCCCCCGAACCAGGTGGGACGTCGCGTCAGGCGGCCTCGGCGAGCTCCGGCTCGAGCTCCTCGGCCACGAGCGGCTCACGTCGGGTGCGCAACCCGGCCGCCGCGACCACGAACGCCGCCAGCGAGAAGGCGGCCGAGGTCAGGAACGCCGCCTCGAGGCCGGGCACGAACTGGCCCGGGACCGCGCCGGTCGCGTAGACCGAGACGATCCCGGCCACCCCGACCGCGCTGCCCAGCTGCTGCGTGGTCTGCAACAACCCCGACGCCGACCCGGCGTGCTCGGGCTCGACACCGCCGAGCACGGTCGTGGTGATCGGCATGAAGATGAACCCGGTCGCCAGGCCCGAGATCAGCACGGGCCCGAACACCGAACCGAAGTAGCTGTCGGCGGCGTTGATCTGGCTCAGCCAGAGGTAGCCGGCGACCATCCCGGCGGTGCCGACCATGATCATCGTCCTGGCACCCGTCCGGCCGATCAGCCACGGGGTGACCCGCGACATGCCGAAGACGGCGAGGCTGAACGGCAGGAAGGCCAGGCCGGTGGCGAACGGACCCATGCCGAGCACCCGCTGGTCGTACTGGACGACCAGGAAGAACATCGACAGGTTCGCGCCGATGACCAGCGCCATCGTGAGGAGTGCGGCGACCCGGCGGCGGTTGCGGACCAGGTGCGGCTGGATCAGCGGGTGCGGGTGGCGCACCTCGGCGCGGGCGAGCACGAGCAGCAGGGCGAGGCCGAGGACCAACCCACCGACGGTGCGCACCGACAGCCACCCGTGCTCCGGAGTCCCGATCAGCGACCAGACGATCGCGACCGCGCCCACCGTCGCGGTGACGGCGCCGACCAGGTCGAAGCGGCCGGGGCGACGCGGGGTCTCGGTCACGAAGCGCCGGGCGAGCAGCAGGACGACGATCCCGATCGGGACGTTGATGAACAGGGTCCAGCGCCACGACCCGAGGTCGGTCACCACGCCGCCGAGCAGCAGGCCGATCGAGGCGCCGGCCGAGGAGACGGCGCCGAACAGAGCCAGGGCCCGGTTGCGCGCCGCCTCGTCGGGCGCGCTCGTGGTGAGCAGGGCCAGGACGCTCGGAGCGGCCATGGCGGCACCGGCACCTTGCAGGGCGCGGGCGATGACGAGCTGCGTCGGGGTCTGCGCGAGGCCGCCGAGGAGGGAGAAGAGGGTGAAGACGCTCAGTCCGATCTCGAACATCCTCAGGCGGCCGCGGACGTCACCGAGGCGGCCGCCGAGCAGGAGGAGCCCGCCGAAGGCGAGCGTGTAGGCGTTGAGCACCCACGAGAGGGACGCCGGCCCGAAGCCGAGGTCGGTGTCGATGCGCGGGAGGGCGACGTTCATCACGGCGACGTCGAGCACCAGCATGAGCTGGGCCATGAGCACGATCGCGATCCCCGTCGCGGCCCGGCCGGCGTGCGCCGGCAGGTCCGCCGGGAGGTCCCGGGATGCCTGGGTGGAGCGGGTGGACAGTGCAGATGACACGAGGTGTGTTCCTTGTCTGGCCCTCAGGCGAGGGCCGAGGTACGCTGTAACGGAGGAGTTCTCCGGTTGGAGAACGAATATACGGAGACACTCTCCGTTTGGCAAGTGAGGTGGGAGATGCGCGCTGATGCACAGCGCAACCGGGAGCGGCTGATCGAGGCCGCCCGCGAGGTCTTCCGCGAGCAGGGGTACGACGCCTCGCTCGACGAGGTGGCCAAGCGCGCCGGTGTCGGTGCCGGCACGCTCTACCGCCACTTCCCCAGCCGGGACGTCCTGATGGACGCGATCATGCAGAGCTGGGTCGACCGGGTGAACGACTCGGCCGACAAGGTGCTGGTCCACGAGGGCGAGCCGCGCGACCTGTTGCTGGCCTGGTTCGAGACCTATGTGGGCCTGATCTCCATGCACAAGGGTGGCCCGGCCAAGATCACCAGCGCGATGGGCGACCAGAAGTCGCCGATCGTCACCAAGTGCCAGACCCTGGCCGCCGCGACCCAGCGGGTCGTCGACCGGCTCGAGGAGGAGCACGCGCTGCGCGAGCACATCGAGGCGGTGCAGATGTGCCGGCTCGTCGGCGGTGTCGCCGCCGTCGCCGACAACTCCAACCTCGACCGGGCCGCCGTACGCCCGCTCCTCGAGGTCATCGCCGACGGCATGCTGGTCTGAGGTCCACGCCGGCTCGCGAGCACCCTCGCCCGCCGCTCGGTGCGATGCTCGGGCCCCGGCCCGCCGGGGCGAGACGTCCTCGCTCGGACGATAGATTACAGCCGTGCCTCAGCCCCTCGACACGGTCGCCCTCGCCGCCGCCGATCCCGGCCGCGAGCAGCCCTGGGCCGAGCTGGGCCTGAAGGCGGACGAGTACGACCGGATCCGCGACATCCTCGGGCGCCGTCCGACGTCGTCCGAGCTGGCGATGTACTCGGTGATGTGGAGCGAGCACTGCTCCTACAAGTCCTCGAAGGTTCACCTCAAGCAGTTCGGCGAGATCGTGCAGGAGACCCCGGTCGGCAAGATGCTCGCCGGCATCGGTGAGAACGCCGGCGTCCTCGACATCGGCCAGGGGTACGCCGTCACGTTCAAGATCGAGTCGCACAACCACCCGTCGTACGTCGAGCCCTACCAGGGTGCGGCGACCGGGGTCGGCGGCATCGTCCGCGACATCCTGGCCATGGGCGCCCGGCCGGTGGCGGTGATGGACCCGCTGCGATTCGGACCGCTCGAGGCCGACGACACCCACCGCGTGCTGCCGGGGGTCGTGGCCGGCATCGGCGGCTACGGCAACTGCCTCGGCCTGCCCAACATCGGCGGAGAGGCGGTCTTCGACCCGACCTACGCCGGCAACCCGTTGGTCAACGCGCTCTGCGTCGGCGTCCTCCGGCACGAGGACCTCCATCTCGCCAAGGCCTCCGGCGCCGGCAACGTGGTGATCCTGTACGGCGCGCGTACCGGCGGCGACGGCATCGGCGGCGTCAGCGTGCTGGCGTCCGAGACCTTCGACGAGACGGGTCCGGCCAAGCGGCCGAGCGTCCAGGTGGGCGACCCCTTCATGGAGAAGCTGCTCATCGAGTGCACGCTCGAGCTCTTCGCGGCCGACGTGGTCGCCGGCATCCAGGACCTCGGCGGCGCCGGCCTCTCCTGTGCGACGTCCGAGCTGGCCAGCGCGGGGGACGGCGGGATGCGTGTCTCCCTCGACCGGGTCCCGCTGCGCGACTCCTCGCTCGCTCCGGAGGAGATCCTGATGAGCGAGTCGCAGGAGCGGATGATGGCCGTCTGCGAGCCGGGCGACGTGGCGCGGTTCCTCGAGATCTGCGCCAAGTGGGACGTCGAGGCCGTCGTGGTCGGCGAGGTCACCGAGACCGGGCGGCTCGAGATCGAGTGGCACGGCGAGACCGTGGTCGACGTACCCCCGCGGTCGGTGGCGCACGACGGGCCGACGTACCGGCGCCCGCTGGCGCGCCCCGACTGGCAGGACGACCTCGAGGCCGACCCGGCCGAGGCGCTGCCGCGGCCTGCCGACGACGTCGAGCTGCGCGAGACGGTGCTGCGGCTGGCCGCCTCGCCCGACCTCTGCGACAAGTCGTGGATCACCGACCAGTACGACCGCTACGTCCAGGGCAACACCGTCCTCGCCCCACCGTCCGACGCCGGCATGGTCCGCGTCGACGAGGACACCCACCTCGGAGTAGCGGTCGCCACCGACGGCAACGGACGCTTCTGCAAGCTCGACCCGTACGCCGGTGCCCAGCTGGCCTTGGCCGAGGCCTTCCGCAACGTCGCCTGCGGCGGTGCGATGCCGTTGGCGGTCTCCGACTGCCTGAACTTCGGATCGCCGGAGGACCCAGCGGTGATGTGGCAGTTCGCGGAGGCGTGCCGCGGGCTCAAGGACGCGTGCGTCGCGCTCGGGGTCCCGGTCACCGGCGGGAACGTCTCGCTCTACAACCAGACCGGAGAGACCGCGATCCTGCCGACCCCGGTGGTGGCGGTGCTCGGCGTGATCGACGACGTACGGCGCCGTACGCCCACCGGGTTCGTGGCCGGGGGCCAGACGATCGTCCACCTGGGACAGACCCGGGAGGAGCTGTCCGGATCCGAGTGGGCGCACGTCGTCCACGGCCACCTCGGCGGCCGCCCGCCTCGGGTCGACCTGCGTGACGAGGCCAACCTGGCACGGCTGCTGGTCGAGGCCGCGCGTGGTGGCTACCTGACGAGCGCACACGACATGTCCGAGGGCGGGCTCTCGCAGGCGCTGGTCGAGTCGTGTCTGCGCGGCGGCGTCGGCGCGTCCGTGTCGCTCCTGGGTGACCCGTTCGTCGGGCTGTTCTCGGAGTCCGCGGCCCGCGCGATCGTGACGGTCCCCGACGACCGGGTCGACTCGTTCCTGACCATGGCCGCGAGCCTCGGCGTCCCGGCCGGCCCGATCGGCCGCACCGGCGGCTCGTCCCTGGTCGTCACCGACCACCTCGAGATCCCGCTCGACGAGCTGTCCGCGGCCTGGCGCGGCACCCTGCCGGCGACGTTCGGGAGCTGACCGGTCCGGGACCACCGACCCTGGGTGTCCCAGCGCATGGTCCTCCATGCTGGCCGCATGATCGATCACTTCGGCATCAACTGCGCCGACCTCGAAGCGGCCAAGAGCTTCTACGACCAGACCCTCGGCACGCTCGGGTACACCCGGCAGCTGGACTTCGATGTCGCCGTCGGCTACGGCCGCGACGGCGAGCCGGCGTTCTGGATCAGCCGGTTCGACGACATGGGCCCGAACCGCGAGGTACACATCGCGTTCCAGGCTCCCGACGCCGACCACGTCCGCGCCTTCCATACCGCGGCGGCCGAGCTCGGCGCGGAGACGCTCCACGCGCCGCGGCTGTGGCCGGAGTACCACCCGGGCTACTACGGGGCCTTCGTCCGCGACCCCGACGGGAACAACGTGGAGGCCGTCTGCCACTCGGCCGACCCCGACGACTGAGCGCTCCGGTGAGTCCCGCGGCTGCGAGACTGCACGCCGTGAGCACCGAGGCCCGCCGCGTTCGGTACGGCGCGGATCCCAGCCAGTTCGCCGAGCTCTCCCTCCCGTCCGGCACGCCGAAGGGCGTCGTCGTGGTGATCCACGGGGGGTTCTGGAAGGCGGCCTACGACCTCTCCCTCGGCCGCCCGCTCGCGACGAGCCTGGTCGAGCAGGGCTGGGTGGCCTGGAACATCGAGTACCGCCGCGTCGGCAACGGAGGAGGTGCGTCGCGCACCCTCGATGACGTCGCGGCCGCGATCGACGCCCTGGCCGACGAGGACGTGCCGCGTCAGCGGGTCGTCGCGGTGGGCCACTCGGCCGGCGGGCACCTGGCGGCCTGGGCGGCCTCGCGCGGTCGCTTCGAGCAGTGGCGGGCGAGGGTCGAGCTGAGCGGCGTCGTGTCGCAGGCCGGCGTCCTCGACCTGTGGTCGGCCTACGACGACGACCTCGGCGGGAGTGCCGTGCAGGCGTTCCTGGGCCATCGACCGGGTCCGGCCGACGCCCCGGTGGACCCGCTCCACCAGGCGCCGCTGGACATCCCGGTGCACTGCGTCCACGGCGTCGGCGACGACGTGGTCCCGATCGCCCAGTCGCATCGCTACGTGCGAGCAGCGAAGGAGGCCGGCGCGCGGGCGACCCTGACCGAGATCCAGGGCGACCACTTCGCGGTGATCGATCCCGAGGCGGACGCCTGGCAGCAGACGCTGGGGATCCTGGACGGCATGTGATGGAGGCAGGTCTGCGGATCGGCCGTGCGCTCGTCGTACCCGAGCGGGAGCTCTCCGAGCGCTTCTCGCGCTCGTCGGGTCCGGGTGGCCAGGGGGTGAACACCGCGGACTCCCGAGTGGAGCTGTCCTTCGACATCGCCGGCTCGCCGTCCCTGCCCGAGACGACGCGGGCCCGGATGCTGGCGCGGCTGGAGGGACGCCTCGTCGAGGGTGTGATCACGGTCGCGGCGTCCGAGCACCGCGCCCAGCTCGCCAACCGCCGGGCGGCACGCGACCGTCTGGCGACGCTGCTGACCGAGGCCGCGGCGCCGCCTCCGCGGAAGCGCCGCCCGACGAAGCCGTCCCGCGCGGCCATCCAGCGGCGCCTCGACGCGAAGAAGCGTCGAGGACAGACGAAGCGGTCGCGGCGCGGTGGCTGGGACTAGGGCGTGCGAGCCAGCTCGCTGCCGGCCACACGCAGGTCGGCTCCGCCGGGGTGGCGGGTCTCGACGGTCGCCGGTACCGGGTGGTCGTCCTGGAGCCGCGGCCAGTCGGCCGGCCGAGGGACCGCGCGGATCGAGCGGCTGAGCGTGGGTACCAGCGCACCGACAGCCGTGCCGGCCACGAGCAGGGTGATCGCGCCGGTGCCACCGAGCGTCGCCAGGGCGAAGCCGCCCAGCACCGGCGCGAACGGCAGCACACCCATCGAGACGAAGCCGATCGCCGAGCCGACCCGTCCCTGCAGGTGGTCGGGGGTGATCGCGGCCCGGTAGGAGCCGATGCCGGCGTTCCCGGCCGGGTTGAGCAGCAGGATCAGGAAGACCGAGACACAGGCTCCGGCCGGCGTGGACCACCACACCAGCGGCAGGAGCGGCAGCACGCACATCCACGCCACCGCCACCGTGAGCGTGCCGGTGCGCAGGCGGTCGATGACGTACGGCGCGGCCAGCGCGCCGAGGATCCCGCCGATCCCGGCGAACGTCGAGACCAGGCCGATCTGCGCGGGCGCGTAGTGGTCGCGGATCAGCCGGAGGCTGACCACGACGAAGCAGGCGTTGACGAGCAGGTTGCTGATCGCGGACCAGACCAGCATGGTCCTGAAGAAGGGCTGGTGCCAGATGAACCGGTATCCCTCCTTCACCTGCCGCATCGGGCGGGTGGGCGCACCCTCGCGCGGGTGGGGGCGCAGGTCGGTGCGGATCCGGCTCAAGGTGAGGCACGAGACGCAGTAGGAGACCGCATCGACCGCGAACGGCGCCCACGCGCGCACGGCGTACAGGATCCCGCCGAGGGGACCGCCGAGCAGCGAGGCGATGTGCTGGCGGGCCTGGTTCTGGCTGAAGGCCGTGGGCAGGTCCCGAGTCTCCACGACCGTGCGGATCGCGGCCATCTGCGCGGGTTGGAACACGCCGTTGGCCAGGCCCGTGGCCAGGGCGACCAGGAACAGGTGGGGGAGGGTGAGCGTGCCGAGGCAACCGGCCACGACCAGGCTCCCGTACAGGGCGGCGCCGGCCGCGCTCGAACAGAGCATCAGCATCCGCCGGTCGTAGCGGTCGGCCAGGATCCCGGCCGGGAGCATCATCACCGCCATCCCGAGCAGGTCGGCGGCGGTCAGCAGGGCGGCGGCGACGGTCGAGTGGGTGAGCTGGTAGCCGAGCAGTGGGAAGACGAACAGCGCCATCGTCGTGCCGAGCTCACTGATGGTCTCGCCCACCCAGAGGATCGTGAAGTCATGGTTGCGGGCGAGCTGTCGGTATCCGGTCATGTTCCGCACCATATGTTGCGCAATAAACATTGCGCAAGAGTTCGTGCGGAATTTGCTAGGATCGGCCCATGGCCTACGACCCACCGGCGATGTCCGACCCGCGCGTGCTGCGAGCGGTCGCCCACCCGACCCGCGGCCGGATCCTCGACGAGCTCGGTGCGACGGGGCCGATGAGAGCCGCAGACCTGGGGGAGTCTCTCGGCATCCCGGCCAACCAGGCGAGCTTCCACCTCCGGCAGCTGGCCAAGTACGGCGTGATCGTGCCCGCGCCCGAGGCCGCCCGCGACAAGCGCGACCGGGTGTGGAAGCTGTCGAGCCAACGCGGCTTCCGGCTCGACGTGCAGGACATCGAGAAGCAACCGGGCGGTCGGGCCGCGATGTCGGTCTTCCGGCAGAACAAGGCGGCCTGGGCCCACCGGCTCGTCGACGAGGTCTGGTCCCTCAAGCGGACGAAGAACACCTTCAACGCGATCGTCGACCAGTCCATGAAGCTGACCAAGGACGAGGCCGCCGAGTTCATGGGGGAGGTCGACGAGGTGCTCGCCAGGTGGGCCGACAAGACGCGCGGGCGTTCGCGCGATCGGCGCACCTACGTGTTCTACGCGATGGTCCAGCCCTATCCCGAGAAGGGCAAGGACGCGTGATTCGATGGGGTGGTGCCCGCCCGACTCCGGCCCGCGTCCTACGCCGACGTGCGTGACGCCCTCGCGGCCGACCCGCGGAGCGCCGAGCAGACCCGGCTGCTGGTGAAGCACTTCCTCGCGGTCCTGTCCGAGCGCGCGCCGGGTGCCTCGGTCGAGGTGCGCGTGCCGCCGTACGCCGCGGTGCAGGCGGTGGCAGGGGTGCGGCACACCCGGGGGACGCCGCCGGCCGTCGTCGAGCTGGATGCCGACACCTGGATCGCGCTGGCCACCGGGTCGCTCACCTGGCCGGAGGCCGAGCGCGACGGTCGCGTACGGGCCAGTGGCGAGCGGGCCGACCTGTCCCCGCTGCTGCCGTTGGCGGGGGACGCGTCGTGATCCTCGCGGCCGTCCAGTCGCAGGAGCTCGCCGACGCGGTCGGCGAGGTCGAGGGCGTCGAGCTGCTGCTGTGGCCACAGGGCGACGAGCTGCCCGATCGGGCGGACGAGATCGAGTTCCTGGTGCCGGACTACATCCGCGCCCGTACGACGGCGCGTCTGCTCGGGGAGCTGCCGCGGCTCCGCGCCGTACAGCTGCAGACGGCGGGGTACGACGCCGTCATCGAGCTCGTGCCGCCCGGCCCGGCGCTGCTCAGCGCCCGTGGCGTCCATGACGACGCGACCGCCGAGCTGGCGCTGGGACTCACGATCGCGTCGCTGCGGGGCATCGACGTCGCGGTCCGCGAGTCGGGTCACTGGCAGCAGGACACGACCCGTCGCAGCCTGGCCGACAGCCACGTCGCGATCCTCGGCTACGGCTCGATCGGCCGTTCGGTCGCCGCCCGGATGCTGGCCTGCCAGGCACGGGTCACCGGTGTCGCGACGCGCGCGCGCGACGACGACCTCGTCGGGCGCGTGGTGACCGGGGACGAGGTCGACTGGGCGGCGCAGGACGTCGTGGTCGTGGTGCTACCCCTCTCCGACGCCACCCGGCACGTCGTCGATGCCGGGTTCCTGGCCCGGCTCCACGACGGAGCGCTGGTCGTGAACGTCGGCCGCGGACCGCTCCTCGACACCGACGCGGTCCTCGTCGAGGCCGGCCGGCTCCGGTTCGCCCTCGACGTCACCGAGCCCGAGCCACTCCCCGACGACCACCCGCTGTGGACCGCTCCGGGCGTCCTGGTCACACCGCACATCGCGGGCGGCACCACCGCGATGCTGCCCCGGATGGCCGGCCTGGTCCGCGACCAGCTCGAACGTCTCCGCGACGGCCGACCCCTCCGCAACGTGGTCCCGCGCTGAGTGGCGGCTTCCGATCAGGCGGTGATGACCTCGCGGAACGACGAGACGAGCAGATCGATGTCGGTCTCCGAGGCGACGATCGGGGGAGCGAGGCGGACGGTCTGGCCGTGGGCCTCCTTGGCCAGGACCCCCTGATCCAGCAGGGCCTCGGTGAACTCCCGGCCGGTCATCTTGTCCGGTGCGATGTCGATGCCGGCCCACAGGCCACGCGCGCGCACGGCGTCGATCCCGTGCCCGACCAGGCCGGCCAGCCCGTCGTGCAGCTGCTCGCCGAGCTTCGCGGCCCGCTCCTGGAACTCACCGGTCTGGAGCATGGCGACGACCTCGCGGCCGATCGCGGCGGCCAGCGGGTTGCCACCGAACGTCGAGCCGTGGGTGCCCGGCGTGATCACCCCGAGCACGTCGCGGTTCGCGGCCACCGCCGACACCGGGTAGAGCCCGCCGCCGAGCGCCTTGCCGAGGATGTACATGTCCGGGACGACGTCCTCGTGGTCGCACGCGAACGTGCGGCCGGTGCGCGCGAGACCCGACTGGATCTCGTCGGCGACCATCAGCACGTTCTGGTCGCGGCACAGCGTCCGCACGTCCTGCAGGAAGCCGTCGCGAGGGATCACGACCCCGGCCTCGCCCTGCACCGGCTCGAGCAGCACGGCCACCGTCGTGTCGTCGATCGCGGCCCTCATCGCCTCGATGTCGCCGAACGGCACCAGCCGGAAGCCCGGGGTGTACGGCGCGTAGCCCACCGTCGCGTCGGGATCGGTGGAGAACG
>Ga0157372_10007850_pt1 | contig 11341 bp, 7 predicted proteins | sample C55metaG_FD_115307 | JGI IMG/M metagenome (GOLD analysis project Ga0157372, IMG submission 115307) | Corn rhizosphere microbial communities from Kellogg Biological Station, Michigan, USA - C5-5 metaG | ecosystem: Host-associated > Plants > Roots > Rhizosphere > Soil | place: USA: Michigan...
CGGGCTGGGTGCGGGTGGCGTGTGGCGCGGAGGGCTTTGCGTTTCCGCGGTGCTCGACCACTGCCGCCCCAGAGTGACCCGACTCCATGCGCAGCGCGCTGAAGCAGAGAGTAGAGAGAGCGCTTTCGTGGGTGCCAGTCGGTCGCATGGCGCGGCACCGCATCCGCGGAAAGCGCCTGATACTCGCTTATCATGGGATCGTGCCCGAAGGGGCGTTGCCCGCTGGGGAACGCACACTGTTCGTGAGCCAGCGCGATTTTGCCGCACAGCTCGATGCGATTTCCGGAATCGCGGACATCGTGGCGCTGGACCGCCTCGATGAGCCGGGAGACGGCCGTCCTCGCGTCGCGATCACATTCGACGATGCCTATCGCGGTGCCGTCAACGAAGGCGTCGCAGAGCTTGTCGCCAGGGGGTTACCAGCTACGATTTTTGTCGCGCCTGGCCGCCTGAATGATCATGTCTTCTGGTGGGATGCATTGTCTGAGGCCGGAGGCGAACTCAACGAAGCCGTCAGGAATCACGCGCTCAACAAGCTTCTTGGCTCCGACGAACGAGTGCGCGGATGGGCAGCGTTGATTCGGCTACCGTCCTCTGACAAGTTGCCAGCATACGCGCAATCCGCGACGTACGCGGAATTGCGGACTGCCATCGGGTTTCCAGGTATTACGGTTGGGTCGCACACCTGGTCGCACGCGAATCTGGCGGCTCTTGCCGCGGTCGACATCGCCGCGGAACTCGAGCGATCGCGAGACTGGTTGCGCGGCGCGTTTGGTGAGAAGGCAATCCCATGGATTGCGTACCCATACGGTCTTGATTCTGACCAGGCCCACAGGGCAGCGGCGACAGCCGGTTACGCCGGCGGCTTGCGCATCGGGGGCGGATGGCACCGTACGACTGATGCTTCGCCGCTCGCGAGGCCCCGTCTCAATGTCCCCGGAAGTCTTTCCTTGCCAGGATTTCGCGCGCGAGTAATGGGAGTGGTGCGCGCTTGACTCGGCAAACCGTGATAGTAACGGACGGAGAACAGCGGGCGGCACTGGCTGTCGTTCGCTCGCTTGGTGCGGCGTACCGCTGCATAGTGGCGGCCACATCGAGAGGCTCACTTGCGAGCGGATCGCGGTTCTGCGCAAAGACCGTCTTGGTGCCGGATCCGCTGGAATCCCCTAACCAGTTTGCCGACGCGATTGTTGCTCTGGCGGCAAAGGAGAAGGCTTCACTTGTCCTGCCAATCGCTGAAGCTGCGCTGCTGGCGATTCTGCCCGCGAGATCGCGCCTGCTTCCGGCAGTTGTGCCCTTTCCGGACATCGGCACATTCAACGCTCTGACAGATAAGCAGCGACTTCTCGAGGAAGCAGCCCGGCTTGGCATAGCAATCCCCGCCCAGCAGATCATTCCGGATCGGGCATCATTGGGATCGATCAACGTCCATTCGCTGACCTATCCAGTCGTCCTCAAGCCGGCGCGTTCCGTAGGCACAATCAACGGAGGACGGGCCAAAGTCTCAGTCTCGTACGCCCGTGACGCCGACGAATTGATTCGGGCCGTGCGGACCGCTTCTCCCGCCGCGTTTCCGCTGCTCGTGCAGCAGCGCATTGTCGGACCAGGCACGGGGATCTTTCTTTTGCTGTGGGACGGAGAACAGCGAGCGGCATTTGCGCACCGGCGGCTTTGTGAAAAGCCTCCGTCAGGTGGCGTTAGCGTTTACCGGGAAAGTATACCCCTCGATGTTGATCTCCTCGAACGGTCGCGCGCCCTGCTCGATTGCTTCGCCTGGCGCGGAGTAGCAATGGTCGAATACAAACGCGACGCAATTACGGGGCAGCCGTACCTCATGGAGGTCAACGGCCGGTTCTGGGGTTCGCTTCAGCTCGCGATAGACGCGGGCGTCGATTTTCCAAAACTTCTGGCAGAGTGTGCTCTGGGTGAGCACACCGCACCACAGATCCCATACCGCCTCGGAGTACGTAGCCGCTGGTGGTGGGGACAAGTCGATCACATCGTGGGACGTTTGCGTTCTCGACGGAAACCGCCCGTTCCACCCGGAACGATGAGCACGTCGCGCGCTGTCACCGATCTTCTCCTCGGCCCGTTCAGACGCGCGGACTATGAGGAGATTCTCCGCTGGAATGATCCGCGTCCATTCTGGAACGAGACCATCCGCTGGATGGGAGCGCGCTCATGAACGGACAAAAGCTGCGTATCGCAATGATGCTCGAGTCCGACGGACCGGGCGGCGCGGAGATGATGGTTTTTCGTCTCGCCGAGGAGCTGCGTCGACGGGGTCACGTCGTCGTGCCGGTTGGGCCGATCAACGGTATCGGATGGCTCGGCGATCTTTTCCGATCAGCGGGTGTGTCGCCGGAGTTTTTCAGACTTCGCCGTCCTCTCGACCCGGGATGCGTTCGTGGACTCGTGCAGCTATTCCGCGAGCACGATATCAATGCTGTTCACAGCCATGAATTCACAATGGCTGTGTACGGAGCCGCGGCGTCGCGTCTGATGCGACTGCCTCACGTGATCACCATGCACGGCGGTTTCAGAGCGTGCACCGCGTTCCGCCGGCGCCTTGCGCTTCGATGGGCGATGCGGAATTCCAGCCACACAGTAATGGTCTCGCGCGCAACGCAGCGACAGTTCGCGACTGACCTTGGTCTGCACGAGCGCCGGTTCACAGTCGTGCCAAATGGAGTGCCGTCGCTCTCCGGAACCGCGGAGCATGTCCGCGCTGAGTTCGGTATTCGTGCAGGAGAGCGTGTTCTATTGGCAGTGGGTACGCTCGAGCGCCACAAGGGCCATCGCGTTCTGCTCGAGGCTCTCTCGCACCTCGAGCGGGCGAAAGACAAAGTTCCGTGGAGATTGATAATTGCCGGAGGACGCGGCGGTGATCAGCACGACGCGCTGATCGAATTTGCCGAAGAAACCGGCTTGAACGATCGAGTACACGTGGTGACCAATCGCAATGACATACCAGACCTTCTGGCGCTCGCTGACATTTTCGTCATGCCGTCGCTGTTCGAAGGGCTGCCAATGGCGTTGCTGGAAGCAATGACTGCGGGGAAAGCGATTGTCGCATCCGCCACGTCCGGTATTCCCGAAGCAATCGAGTCGGGCCGCGAGGGTCTACTCGTCAGCCCAGGGGATGTTGGCGCTCTCGCGCGCGCGTTACAGTTGCTGCTGACCGACGAAGCCCGGCGCAGGGCTCTCGGCGACGCCGCTGCCCGACGAGCGCGCGGTGAATTCACGGTTCAGGTCATGGCGGACCGGTACGAAGCGCTCTATTCGGGTAAACCCCGGTTCCGCAACACGCACGCCGCAGCGGGAGTTGCAGACGCCGCCACCAGTGGAAGTCCGGCTACCTCCGAGCGGTTGGCGGAGTCCCTGGCACTTTAGCCGAACCCAGCCACCATATCGGCTCGAACTGCGCCTCAGGTTAGTAATTTCCCTCCACCAGATCAGCTCATAACCCGCGGGTCGAATCGCCTTCTGAGTTCGGAAGACCAATCGCTCCCGACCGGCAAAGAGCGCATCGACATTATTCGAACGCGGGGTGCACTGAAGCATGCGAAGCCGGATCCTGTTCCTGTCACAGAGCCTGCCGTTTCCTCCCCATAGTGGTGTCACCAATCGCACCCTGCACATTCTGCAGGAGCTTCAGCGCACTTTCGATGTAACGCTCGTCGCGTTTTCTCGACGGAACCATCAGCCGGACGACGCGTCCCGGGTACGAGCGGTGGAAGCGTTGCGGCAAAGGCTCTCCGACGTTCTCGAGCCCGTTCGGATCGATTCAGAGTGGTCGCTCTCCGCGAAGGCGCGTGTCCACGCATCGAGTGTATTGACGGGCAAACCGTACATTTTTTTCGACTATGGAAGCCCCGATTTCGGACGCCGAATCGAGCGCGCCCTCGAGAGTAATCCACCGGATCTGGTCCACATGGACAGCATGGACCTCTATCGGTGGCTGCCACAGCTTTCAGGCATTCCAGTCGCCTGCACGCATCATAGTGTCGAATCAGACCTGTTGCGGTTGAGGGCTGATCGCATCCGTGGGCGCGCAGCGCGCAGATACATCAGGCATCAAGCGCAGCTGGTAGAAAATGTCGAACGCGCTCTTTGCGGACGACTCGATCTGAACGTCATGACTTCGGATGACGACGCGGAGCGTTTGAGTTCGCTTGCCCCTGGCGCGCGCACGGGTGTCATTCCGAATGGCGCAAATGTGGATTACTTCACGCCGACGAATACCCGAAGTGTCGTGCCCGGTCGCGTAGTTTTTCTCGGGCCGACGTACATGTTTCCAAATCGCGACGCAGTCCACTTTTTTCTCGATGCCATTTGGCCTCTGGTAAGGAACCAGCGATCGGACGCGACTCTTCATCTGATCGGAAAGAACGCGGCAGGCGAGAAAGATTTATTCGAGAAACAAATCGGAGTGTCGTGTCAGGGTTACGTTCCCGATATCCGCCCACACTTCGCCGAGGCGAGCTGCTCGGTCGTCCCGCTCCGCGTGGGCGGTGGCACGCGGCTCAAAATTCTCGACGCCTGGTCGATGGGCAAGGCGATCGTCTCGACGTCAATCGGATGCGAAGGTCTCGAGAACGTCGATGGGGAGAACATTCTGATCAGGGACGACCCCACGGAGTTTGCCGAGGCTGTGGTCGACGTTCTCCGCAACGAGGAGCTGCGCAATCGCCTTGGCCGGAACGGGCGCAAGACTGCTGAGCAGATCTATGCGTGGCCTGTGGTCGGACGGAAATTGAACGCGCTCTATCAGGACTTGGTCGCCGCGCCAGCCACACGGCGTGCGTCCGCATTCGATTCGATCACGCGATAGACGCGGTCAATCTCGGCGAGCCACTTCTCCGGTCCGAAATCCCGAACAACCCTCTCCCGCGCAAGCGAGCTACGCCGCTTCGCCGCGACAGGGTCGCGAAGTATCGAGTCCAGCGCTCGGGCGATCATCGACGGCTGGTCCGACGGAACAAGGATTCCCTCGGCGGGACTGACGACGTCAGGAACTCCGCCCACAGCCGTAGTTACAATGGGAACACTCGAGTGCATTGCCTCGAAAAGCGCGATTGGAGTGCCCTCGCTCCGCGAGCTGAGGACAAAGGCGTCAAACGCGCTGAAAAGTGCGCCCGCATTCACAACCGGGCCGTGCCATGTGACGCGATCCGTGATGCCCAATTTCGCCGCTCGTTGCTCGAGCCCTTCGCGCTCGGGACCATCGCCAATCACCGAGAGCCTCCACGGAGTTTCACAAGCGGCGATGGCATCCAACATCACGTCCGCACCCTTTTCGCGAGACAGCCGGCCCACCCATCCAGCCACCGGCGCACTCTCACTGAGTCCAAGTTCCTGTCGGGCGGCGGTGCGCTCAAAACTGACCGCGAGGGGTGAGAAACCGTTCGCAACGAAATGAATCTTGCCAGGTGGCACGCCTGCCTTCGCGAGCCGGTCCACGAGTGGCCGTGATACAGCCAGCGCCGCGTCTACGTGGCGAAGCGCGATCAACTGCATCCGCTCATTCATGCGATTGCGAAAAGACCCGCCGACAAACCCATGGACCGTACTGACCCGAGGGATGCGTTCACCCCGCGCGGCTGCGCCCGCAATCACATCGGCGTGATAACCATGAGTGTGAACGACACGAGGCTTGAGTTGGGTCATCAGCGCTCGGAGTTGTCGGTACTCGCGCAAATAGCTTCTTGATCCAACCACAACAGCGGTGGTGGGAATGCCGAGCGACTGGAGCCGAAGGACAAATGGGTGTCGGTCCGCATCGCGGGGCACAAGCACTGCTGCGACATGAACTCCCGCACCCTTCTGTTGCACCGCCATCATCGTGATTACTTGTTCCGCACCGCCCTGACGTCCCGGGGCCACGATGTGGAGAACGGAAGGACGCTCGCTTAGCTTGTCCACTATTATTATCAGAAGGCAGTGATTGGGAACAACGAGTCAGTGGCGTGTACAACGGAAACGGACGACAGCGGATCAAGGTATTTGCGTATCGACACGGTCGTAAGCTCCGGGGAGAGGTCAGAGTTCGAAACGCGACCGAGCGAATTGTGAAAATGGGTGTCGACCATTTGGCAAATGAAGTGGATCTGGCATAGTCCTGGCAAAAAAAAGTGCCACTGGGGAAGGGGTGATGCGGGAACGGTAACTGCCGCCACGAGCGTTTTAGCTCTGGGACTGTTACAGTTCATTTGAACAGTCGTCGCCCCTTAGTAACGGTTAAGGGGCTCATCGAAAAGGTGGGTTCCAGAAGTTATAGCACGGCAGGATCGCAAGCCTCCCTGGAGGTGTGCGACAAAGGCAAACCCGGCGAAAGCCGGGGACGCAAAGCCCCGAGGCTACAGCGTGTACCCAGACGCCATGCCAGTCGAGCCGCCGAATCACACTACAGAGGAGGACGCATCTAATGCGTGCTTTCATGCTGACAGTGACCGGCCTCATCTTAGCCGTCGCTGCATGTTCTTCATATGGGACTTCGGTCGTCGAGGTCTCCAAGACGCAGGCTCAAGTCGCGTCCGTTTCGCTCTCCGTTCCCGCATCGCTCGTAGCCGGACAAAAGGCACGCGCGATTGCCACCCCCAAAGATGCCAACGGTACGCCCCTCACCGGACGTCCTATAACCTGGTACACGTCGAGTGCGTCGATCGCGAGCGTCAGCGATTCCGGCGAAATTTCGGCGATGGCGCCAGGCACCGCTGTGGTTAGCGCGGTCAGCGAAGGTGTCTCTGGCCAGGCGAGTATGGCGGTAATGCCTCCAGCGCCGGCTCCCGTCGCCACAGTATCAGTCGCGGTCAATCCCGCTGCTGTTCTGGTTGGGCAGACCGCCACTGCGACGGCTACTCTCGCAGACTCTACCGGCACCGTGCTGTCGGGGCGGTCGATTACTTGGAGCAGCTCTAACACCTCAGTCGCTACTGTTGACGCAACCGGAACCGTGAAAGCGGTCAGCGCCGGCAGCGCGCTGATTCAGGCCACGAGCGAAGGCAAGAGCGGTTCCGCATCCATCAGCGTGAGTGCGCCCGCTCCAATCCCGGTAGCCTCTGTCTCGGTATCGCCAGCGAGCGCCACCCTGCAGGTGGGAGCAACGGTGCAATTGTCGGCGACAACGTTCGATGCCAACAATAACGTGCTCACCGGACGGGTTGTCGGTTGGAGTTCCACTAACACGGCGATTGCCACCGTCTCTAGCACTGGTCTTGTCAGGGCAGTTGCTGCCGGAAGTGTTTCGATTACGGCATCGAGCGAAGGCCGAACCGCAACGGCAGCGATCACCGTAAGTGCTCCTCCTCCGGCTCCAGTGGCAACGGTCTCCGTTTCGCCCACGAGCCCGAGCATTCAGACGGGAGCCACAGTGCAGCTCTCAGCAGTGACGCGTGATGCGAGCAACAATGTTCTTACAGGTCGCGTCGTCACGTGGAGCTCGAGCAATACTGCGATAGGTACTGTATCGGCATCTGGACTTGTCACGGCGGTCGCAGCTGGTTCCGCAACTATCACCGCCACGAGCGAGGGCAAGACTGGCTCTTCGAGCCTGACGGTCACCACGCCTGCTCCTGTTCCCGTTGCAACGGTCTCTGTGTCGCCAGCAACTGCGACGCTTCAGATTGGAGCCACGCAGCAGTTGTCGGCGACGACTCGCGACGCAAGCAACAACGTTCTTACTGGTCGCGTCGTCACCTGGAGTTCCGCCAATACCGCGATAGCTACGGTTTCCGCTTCGGGACTGGTTACAGCGGTTTCAGCCGGCAGCGCATCTATCACAGCTACGAGCGAGGGCAAGACCGGCTCGGCGTTGATGACTGTGGCGGCTGCTCCTGCTCCTGTTGCAACAGTCACGGTAACTCCCGCGGCACCAAGCGTTCAGGTTGGTTCGACCGTTCAGCTTTCGGCGGTCACGCGAGATGCGAGCAACAACGTGCTCACTGGGCGGGTCGTCACCTGGAGCTCGGCCAATACGAGTATCGCTGGAGTTTCGGCGTCGGGTCTCGTCACGGCACTCGTAGTTGGAAGCGTACAAGTCACAGCGACGAGTGAAGGCAAGACTGGAACGTCAACGATCACAGTCACGGCGGCCCCGCCGCCACCACCACCTGGCACGGCGGAGCCCTCGGGTATGACTACGATTACCGAGCGGCCGTTCTCCGCAATCAGCGAAGACGGCTGGAGCGTTGCCGCGGCTTCGGGTTCTGTCAATAACTTCTCGATCGTTCAGGACCCGACTGCTCCGAAGTCTCCGTCGGGCGTCGGGCAGATTCTCTACCCGGCCGGTTTTTCGGCCGGCGGAGAACCCGTCAACGTTTACACGGTTCTGAGCCCGCAGTACAGAACACTGTATCTCGGAATCTGGCTCAAGATGTCATCGAACTTTCAGGGAAATCCGACGACCGTCAACAAGATGATTCACCTCTTCACCGGCGGGTCCAACCACGTCGTACCCACAATCTGGGGCTCGGACAACGGCATGCTGCAGGCGGGTGTGCTGCTGCAGGGCGTGGTAACCGACGGCAAGGGTCAGAGCGCTTCGAATCTTTACCCCAACCTCGGCCCTACGGGAGAAATTCACCGTGGCCAGTGGCACCACCTCGAGTACGTGCTCGTGGGGAACACGAGCGGAACGGCCAACGCATCGGCTGAATGGTGGCTCGATGGCGTGAAGGTCGGTAGCTACACCAACATGCAATACGTGTCGGGTAGTAGCACCTGGGAGCAGCTAGCATGGGCGCCAACGTGGGGAGGGGTCATCGGCACCGTGACCTCCGCCATGACTGAGTCGTTCGACCATATCCGCGTCAGCGGCAAATAGCAGTCGTCACTTGGTAGAAGGCGGGCGGCAACGGAAACGTTGCCGCCCGTTTTCGTTTCCGTTGGGTGCGTCGCACGTCCGCAACAGTATGCTGTCGGCTTTCCCCATTCAGCCCGGGCTGAATACAGTCAACTCTATACGTACCAGACAGTTACGCAGGTTGCTGCGGCGGCATATGCAATGCCTTCGTTGGAGTCGGGCGGGGCGCGCTTTTCCGGCGCCCTTGCTCGCCACACAGCCCAGGAGGATTGGGCGGCGATGTTTCCAGCGACGAGCACTCCGGAATACTCATTCACGCAGCCAAAATGTTAACTCTCGCCGCGATTCTCGCGGCTGCACCGCTGGCGATCGCGATCTACGCGTACGTCGGGTATCCCTTGATCCTGTGGCTGGTCGCGAAGGTAAGGCCGCGTCCGACATCAAAGCCGGAGGGCGCCGGCTGGCCGAGCGTGACTATCACTGTCCCTGTCTACAATGCCGCAGCGAGTATACGCGCCACTCTGGACCGCCTTCTCGACCTCGACTACCCGGCTGAAAAGCTTCAGATCCTGGTCATCTCCGATGCGTCGAACGATGGGACGGACGAAATAGTTCGTTCGCTCGGCAACCGGGGCGTGGAACTTCTCCGGATGCCCGAAAGACGCGGGAAGACGGTCGCCGAAAATGCCGCATTGGCGGCAGCGCGTGGTGAAATCCTCGTAAATGTAGACTCGACGATCCTGGTGCCTCGCCCCTCGCTCAAGCGCTTGGTCCGCGTGTTCGACGACCACACGATTGGAGTCGCGTCTGGCCGCGATGTCAGCATGGGCGATTCCGACAAGGAAGGTACCCCCGCGGAATCCGGCTATGTCGGGTACGAAATGTGGGTTCGTGATCTGGAAACCCGTATCGGATCGATCGTAGGTGCGAGCGGCTGCTTTTACGGAAGCCGCCGGTGCATACATGCGCGACCATTGCCGCCAGGTCTCAGCTGGGACTTTGCCTCCGCACTCAATGCCCGCACGCAGGGTTACCGCTCGGTGAGCGTCAGCGACGCGACGTGCGGCGTTCCTCGCGCTGCCCAGATTCGGACCGAGTTGAACCGGAAAGTCCGAACGATGGCTCGCGGCCTGAGCACGTTGTTCTATTATCGCGAGCTGATGAACCCCTTCGAGTACGGCAGCTTCGCGCTTATGCTGATCAGCCACAAGCTGCTTCGCTGGATCCCGTACCTTCTCGCGCCAATCGCATACGCCGCACTCTGTCTTCTCGCAATCGACAGCGTCAGCGCGCGCGTGCTGCTGGGAGTGGTGTCGGCTGGATTGCTCGGGGGTTTTGTGGGGATTCGTCGGACCAACGCCGATCTGCCGAAACCGCTGGCTCTCGCCGGTTTTGTCGTCGCTGTTTTCTCCGCCGGCTTTCTTGCCTGGTGGGCAGCGCTCCGCCAGTCGCAGATGGCCACGTGGGAGCCGACGCCGCGACCGGAAGTACAGACCTGACCCGATGCTCCAGATGCAGCATGCCTTCGCCAGTAATGAGTGCCAACTAAATCGAATGGAGAATGGTTACTAGATGCTTTTGACAAATAGTCAGGGACGTGAGAAGAGTGCGGGCGAATTGGCCGCGCAACACGGCGGTCAAGCGCTGCGCGTCGGCATTGTAGGTTCCGGGAAAATGGCAGCGAACCATGCGCGAGCGGTCGCATCGTGCACGGTTCCCGCGCGAGTGGTAGCTGTCGCAGATCCTTCAGAGGTCGCGCTTGCCGGCATGCGGAACGTGGCGCCCGATGCCAAGCAGTTCGCATCGCTGACTGAGCTACTTGCCGGCGAAGGTGTCGACGTCGTTCACATATGCACGCCGCCAGCTTCGCATGTGCCGCTCGCGATCGAGGCGCTGGAAGCAGGCCGTCATATATACGTGGAAAAACCGTTCGCGGAGTCGGCTAACGATGCGGAACGGATTCTAGGAATTGCAAAGGCCCGGGGACTGAAGGTCGCTGCCGGTCATCAACTCCTCCACGAAAAGCCAACGCGAGTGGCCGGTGAGCTTCTCCCGTCGTTGGGTCACATCTCGCACATCGAAAGCTATTTCTCCTTCAGAACTGTGCGGCGAGTTCCTGGGGGCCGAGTCCCTCTCGCGTCAGATCTGCAACTTCTCGATATCCTGCCACACCCAGTATACCTGCTGCTGCATTTTCTCAATCTGAGTGCAGCTGGGCGTCCACACCTGCTGGCACTCGACATCGGCGAAGGCGGAACGGTCCACGCGCTCATCAAGCAAGGTCATCTCACGGGCAGTCTCGTGGTGACGCTGGAGGGAAGGCCTGTTGAGAGTTACATGCGCGTCGTTGGAACGAACGGGGCCGTCCATGCCGACTATATCCGCGGCACGGTACAGCGGCAGATTGGGCCTGGGACGTCGGGAATCGACAAAGTACTCGCGCCTTTCCGGGTGGCCGAACAGCTGGTCTTCGGGACGACAGCCGCGCTCGGAGTTCGCGCAATGAATCGCCAGCGCAGTTACCCGGGCCTGGTGGAG
>Ga0157372_10007851_pt1 | contig 11341 bp, 14 predicted proteins | sample C55metaG_FD_115307 | JGI IMG/M metagenome (GOLD analysis project Ga0157372, IMG submission 115307) | Corn rhizosphere microbial communities from Kellogg Biological Station, Michigan, USA - C5-5 metaG | ecosystem: Host-associated > Plants > Roots > Rhizosphere > Soil | place: USA: Michigan...
CAATGGAATACATCTAATCTTTTAATACGATACCCACTTTATCATTATTTCATTAAGATTATACCCCCACATGCATCTACCAATACTTTATCCTCGAATTGTACTTTACAATTACATGGAACAAAAGGATTTACGGATCATGTGCCAGTTACAGCTAGGCATACACTAGTGGGAAAAAGGTTATCAACCATATTGAATGTGAAATCAAAACTTAATTATTTTATGTGTATTCATAGTGAAGAATTAGGTGAGATTGTGAGATTGTATGTCAGTGGATCTTGGAATGGAGAACGCATTGAAATATTATCAAGGAATAATCGAAGAAAATGGATTTTTGAACATGATGAATCTACTTTTAAAAGAATATCAGTTGAATATGCATCTTGGTCATGGCAATGGGAAATGATATTTAATCTATGGGAATATCTTCAAGAACAAGTATTTTCTCTCTCTTTGCTTCTTTTTATTCTTCGTCATTTTTTTTTCTCCTTTTTTGAAATTTATGTTCAATTATGAATGATTTCAATGGCAGAATCGAGTGTTAATATGTTTAACTTTAGAATCTATTGATTAGATTGGTTCTCATGCCTCCGAGGAGTATATTTTCACGTCCGGAACGTATTTTGTCATCGATTGCATTTATTCTTGGTGGCATCTACAGTAAGTTTATGAGTATAATATTCATTTTCTTTTTTTTCTGATAGAAGAGATCAAAATAAATCCAACGTTAATCATCCATCGAACTTTTGTATTATCATTGCATTATTGAAAATTGAAAAATTGTTTTAGCATCGGCAACATTGCAAAATTGGATCGTTAATATCTCAGTCATTCCATTATCATTCTTAACTTATCTCATCGTTTTCCCAATCCACTCATTTCTGGAATATATCCTAAGTAAAGCTGGACCTAAACCCCAAGCATCTAGAAAATTACTTTACGCTCAAAGTAGTATATTAGATAAATCACGACGTATTTTTAAATTCTTGAGTAATCGAATTTATAAATCTAAAAAGAAAGGAAAGGTAGTTCAATTCAATGATCAAATTGTAGAGATTTCATTAAAATCACCTGTATCATCATCATCATTTTCAGTTGTATCTGGATCTTTGAATGAACAACATGATGAGAATTCTATTGTTATATTTCCTACTACTGCTACCAATATAGTTGATGATGATAACGAAATCTTATCTCTTGATATTTCTGCATCTCGAACCACGAATGAAACTGAAGAAATAATGGATATAGAAGCTGGATTAAACTCAAAGGAAGAGGTAGAGACTGCAATAGATATTGCATCACAACTTTTAGAGAATAGTTTAAATAATACTAATTTTAAAGAAGTAGAGGGTAATATTGAACCACCACGAATTTTACATCATGGAGAATATGAATCTATAGTCAATAATGAAATCGATGAAACCAATACTAATAATAACACTAATAGTAATGAAAGAAATGATGTTGATATGGAACGTAATTCATCTAATTCCATGGGAGATATGGAACCCGTGCACGTGCATCCTCATGATCATGTTCATCTTACTGCAGCCGATATATCTAATTTTCGTGATATATTAGGAGATGGAACGGAAACGGATAAAATGGCCATCGTGTCCAGTCATGATATTGATAATAATGAGTATTCATTAGACAAAATGAAAACTGAAAAAGAAGAAATACTTCATCAACAAGATGTTCAAGAATTACAAGAATTATTAGCTCAAAATTCAAATCCCAAATTAAATAATAATAATGGGAATTCGAATAATGAAATGAATGATACTTTTGTTTCTGAAACCATGACATCCACTGTAGATTCAACGGTAGAATCTAAGTCTGGTACTAATATTGAATTCGAATTCGAAACCGAAACCGAATCATTTCAAAGAAATTCTCCAGATGTATTAGCTCAATCATCGGATATCACACCCAACACAATATCTTTACCCTCACCATCAGTGGAAGTCAAAGACATTGCTGTACCCCACCAAACGAAAAATCAAAATAATTACAAGATAATGTCGAATGAGAGTGCATTTATAGTATCTCTAATGGATTATTTAAATGATAATGAAAATGAACTTCATGCTAATCCACAAAACATTCCTACCATATCATTGACTTCAACATCTACATCTGTCCAAATCAACCACAACAATAACATTAGTAGTAATAATCATAAGAATAATATTAAATCTTTATCATTTTGGCAACAGCGATTTTTTTGGATTCCCCCTTGGTGGACTCGATACATGGCTTGGATTTTATTGACTATTGCCATTATTGGAACATTTGTTGGGAGATTATATGTTCATGTAATTGATTTAAATCAATGGAGAGAGTGTGTTGTACTCTTTTTATTTCTAGAGATTATTTTAAGATTTGCTTTTCTTTTCTGTTTTATTATGCTCAAATTGATAATGACATCTTTTTAATTTTCGATGAATGGCATCGTTGAATTTGATAATTATGATTTTTATTATTGAGTTTTCTAATCTTAATAAGTATTCAATAAACTTAATCTTATTTCACATACACCTGTCAATTGAGATTGTCATCACTTGCCGGAGTTCTTTCTCACTCATCAACTTCTTTTTCGTAATTGATCCTTCAATACTATTAACTGATCGTTGTTTCATCGTAAAGTCTTATTCAAGTGATGGCAGATCATCAAGATAACTCACCAAAAAATGAATCTTCTACAGAAAATGAAACTCCTCTTCAAACTTTAATTGAAGACGCTTTAGAACTTGAAGGTAGAAACAAATGATAACAGTTGAAAAGATAAAAAGGAACTAACTTTTTACCTTATCGTTTTCTATAATTTTGACCTATCTTTACTTCCCACACACTCTCTATTCCCGCTTCCTTTTATTCAGAACTTGACCCTTGCTTATACCGCTCAAAACTATTATGGTTGCCGGTGGGTGCCAGAGGAGTATTCGGTAAAGAACAATATTCTTTATAATCTCAGTTTGCTGTCATATTTATTTATTATTAGAAATAACAATAAGCATTTAAAAGGAAACTAAAATATTTCAATCCCGTTTGTAAAATTGATGATATTCTTAGGAGGTCAAGTTGTAGGTCAGGCCTTAGTTGCTGCCACAAAAACGGTACCCAAGGAATTTACTGTTCATGTAAGAGATTTTCAAGATAAAAATTAGAGAATCAGATCCAGTTTATTTTGAAATCGAAAAAAAATTGGAAATGTTAACTTTTGGAATTTCCTTTAATTTCAGTCATTGCATTCTTATTTCCTATTACCTGGTAAAGACTTGATTTATTGACAATCATTAAAATAAACGAGGTCATTTCTGATGGATGAGTCACTAATATGCTATTTATATTATTGTAGGGGATAGTCGAATTCCCATCATGTAAGAGGGAAATCTCACATTTGTTTAGATCCATTTTTCATCATATTTAAAAAAGCAAGAAGACATTATTAAAACTTTCGTTTAAAAAAAAAATAAATCAAAAACTTTTATCTAGATATTCGGTTCAAAAATTACGAGATGGTGAAAGAAAGAGCACAGTTTTTTTTAACGGAATAAGTAGATTGTAGTTATAACCATACCATGGATCCTTCTTTTAACAAGATATGATTTTTACATACCAGGTAGAACATATGCCACTCGATTAGTTTCAGCCATTCAAAAGGGTCGACATATCTTTACATGTACTGCTTCATTTCAAATATACGAAGAATCACCTATTAGCCATCAATATCCTATGCCAGAAGCCCCACCACCAGAGACATTGATTACGTAAGTTCAATTTTCATGGCATTCTTTATATAACCATTTATTTTTTTTCTCATGAATCATTTAGTAACTGGTGATTTTTCTTATTTGACACAATAGTCCTGAAGATAAGCTTCGTGGATGGCTAGCTGATTCTAGAGTTCCTCAAAAATATCATAAATATATTAATCTTAAACTTCAGGAACCAATTCCTGTAGAAATTCGACCTTGCAGACCTATCCGTGGAAGAGATTTTTTTCATCCACAAAAACAAGAGCCCCGACAGGTTATTGTTTGGTGTTATTTTTATTTTTTTTCTTCATTCTTTTGAAGATGTGTGAAATTGATCTTTATTTTTTCACCATCGATTCAGATGATTTGGATGAAAGCGAAAGGAAGGTTGAAAGATGACATGGCTCTTCATCATGTGAGAAAACTTTTATCATTTTTTTCTTTTTCATTGTTATATACTCATTTTGGGCTTTATAATATGTTTTAGAAGTTGTTTCATTTGTTTGAAAAAAAACCATCTAAATTAATATTTTTTTACTATAGTGTGTTGCAGCTTTTTCATCCGACAATGTAGGATTTCTTTACTGAGTATTAACATTTTATATAGTCTTTTTTTCTTCTAGTCAAAATTTGAATCTTAAGTATTTCCATTGATTAACTTAACTAATACCGTCCTTTTTTATTTTTTTCTTTGATCCTCCCCTTTTTTTTGGTTATGCTGCTATGCATCATAATATTATGATTAAAGTACCTTTTACCTACTGGTTTACTTGCTCATGGTATTAATACTTTTTCGAATCCTCGATTGAAAATGATGGCAAGTTTAGATCATACTATATGGTTTCATGCTCCTTTTCGAGCAGATGAATGGCTTTTATATGATATGGAGGTAGTAAAAAATTATAATTTATTTTCATGTCATTCTCAAAATATTAGCATTACTCAGTCATTAATCAAGTCATTCTTAATTGATGATAATATATCTTTATTTTTTATTCTTTTTGTTTTTTATTTCTGTCTTTTCCTCCATAATCTATATACATTCATCTTATGCCGTTCATTCCCTCTCGGATTTAATTAATTTTAGTCTCCTTGGACAGGGAATGGTCGAGGATTATCCTTTGGAAGAATATTTACAAAAGAAGGGAAATTAGTAATGTCATGTGCTCAAGAAGGTGTTATTCGAGCCACTGTTGAGGGATCTGAATCCACACCATCGTCAAAACTGTAAAAAAAAGACTATTAATTTTTAATCTCAAAATTTGATTAATCTCACTAATAAATAATATAGCTAAATCGTTCTACTCCGATAAGAGAACCTCAACAAAATAATATTAGTTTTCTTAAAAAAAAAATTATTTAATTTTTTACCTTTTTCAGATGTTTCTTTTCTTCTTTTTGTTTTTTATCTTGTCCAAAGATTGCAAAATTGGGTACGGTTTTTGATTCAAGAAAAAACCAGGACAGTGCAAAAAGGCCATTGATGACTTATGGTGTTGGGCAGTTGTTGAGCGGAAAGGAAATAAGAGCAAAGAAGGAAGCAGAAACAAATACAAAGTTTATCCAGTATTCATTCATTACAAAAATTTCTGATATAATAATTATATAAGTATAAAAGTATAATAAATAAAAGCTCTTCTTTTTTTACATTCTCTCATTTGGAACCAAAAGAATAGGAAATAAGATGCCATCACCATTACCTCCTGCTCGGCACTCGGCCACTGCAGCATTTGAAACACCTCCAAGAGGTAAAGGGTCATCTATTTTTGAAACAGATAAACATGGACGTGAACAATTACAATATGGTGGTAAAAAAATTACAGATTCCATTGGAACTGCAGAGGTAAAAAAAAAAAGTTTTACTCATTGAATTTACCTTGGTCATTTCATTCTCTCTTTTTTCTCAATTTCTTTTTTTATTCTCGTTTTCCGATTTGTTTGTGCTATTGTTAATTTTCTTCCTTTAATATTGAATTCATTTCTGAATCTTTCCTTTTTTTTCTCCTTGTCATTTCTAGGATAAATGGAGATTAGTACCTGCATTTTTGAAAACAAAAGGACTTGTAAAACAACATGTCGACTCATTTAATTATTTCGTTGAAACTGATATTAAGAAAATCATGCTTGCTAATTATGAAATTAAAAGTGATGTAGATCCAACTTTTTATCTTCGGTAAGCGAAAATAAAACCTATCTTTATCCATTACCTTTTCATTCCATCCAATTTCCTCATATAATTTCACCATTATTTGTCTTTCATACTTTTCTCTAACCAAAAACCTGATATCGTAATATATGTATCTGTAGATTTCAAGATATAAGAATTAGTTACCCTACTATTCATGATCCTCAAACGAATACTGAACGATCCATTACACCTCAAGAATCTCGATTACGTGATATTACTTATGCAGGATCGATTACGGTGGATGTAGAATACGTACGAAGTAAAAAAATTATTTCTAAAAAGAATATAGATATTGGTCGAATGCCTATTATGTTAAAAAGTAATCGATGTGTTTTAACTGGATTAAGTGGAGATCAAGTCGTTGAATTGGGCGAATGTCCATTAGATCCAGGTAATTTAAATTTTTTTTTTGGTTGTCTTTTGGGTTCAAAATATTATTTCGACTTTTTCATTTTTACTGACGTCATCATTAACTTCCAATTTCATTTAGGTGGATACTTTATCATTCGAGGTGTGGAAAAAGTTATTCTTATTCAAGAACAATTATCAAAAAATAGAATTATTGTGGAATTAGATAGAATGGGTGCCATTACAGCAGGAGTTACTTCTTCAACTCATGAAAAAAAAAGTAAAACAAATGTCACAATGGGGAAAAATGGACGTGTTGTTTTGAAACATAATAGTTTGACCGCTGATATTCCTGTTCTAATCGTCATAAAAGTAAGTCAGTTCTGTCTTATGAAATATTTATTGACACATTTATTTGTTTATTTATTACATCCAATATTAACTTTGGGAATCTTTTCTTGAAAGGCAATGGGTATTCAATCCGATAAAGAAATTGCCGAACTTATCGCAGGATCATCACCAGAACTTCTTGATCTTTTAGCTCCTTCATTAGAAGAATCAGCATCATTAAAAATATTTACACAAACTCAAGCCTTAGAATATTTAGGGGCCAAAATTAAATTAAATTTAAAAACAGCTCGAGTTGGAATTAAACGTAATTTAACAGAGGAAGCTCGTGAATTATTAGCTAATACTGTTTTAGCTCATGTACCTGTTCATCGAGAACGTGGATCAGGAGTTTGGAATTTTAAATCAAAATGTATTTATTTGGCAGTCATGATACGACGTGTCTTGTTAGCTGTAGGTGGAGGAAAAGATGATGATCGAGATTTTGTGGGAAATAAGCGGTTAGAATTGTAAGTAAACAGATTCTACTATTTTTTACTTTACTTATTTCTATATTGAAAATGAATTATTAACCATACACTTCTCTTTTTAATTGACTTTAAAAATTGAAAAAACCAAAATTTTTTATAAAAATCAACACATCTTTTTAGGGCAGGACAACTTTTATCATTATTATTTGAAGATTTATTCAAATCATGGACATCTATTGTAAAACGATCTATTGATCAAAATTTAAAAAGACAAAATCGTACATCTCAATATGATGCATCTTCTGCATTAACTCAAAATGCACGATTTATTTCAGATGGATTATTTAGAGCTATATCAACAGGAAATTGGAATGTTAAACGTTTTAAAATGGAAAGAGCTGGAGTTACTCAAGTTTTAAGTCGATTAAGCTATGTCTCTGCATTGGGTATGTTAACTCGAATTAGTAGTCAATTTGAAAAAACAAGGAAAGTATCAGGACCTCGTGCTTTACAAACAAGTCAATGGGGAATGTTATGTCCAAGTGATACACCTGAAGGAGAAAGTTGTGGTCTTATAAAAAATTTAGCTCTTATGGCTCATATTACAACAGATTCCGATGAAGAAGGTGTTCGAAAAATTGCATATGTATTAGGAGTTCAAGATGTCAATATGTTGGGGGGTAGAGATTTATATCCAGAAGAAGGTTCTTCTCTTATACCTCATTTAGTTTTTTTAAATGGAGTTATTTTAGGTATTCATAATAATGCCAAAAAATTTGTTCATGATTTTAGAAAATTACGTCGTGCTGGTCTAATTGGTCCATTTGTATCTATATATACAAATGCCTCTTTAGCCGCTATTAATATTTCATCTGATGGGGGTCGAGTATGTCGTCCATTAATTATTGTAGAACAAGGTGTATCCCGTATTGGTCCCATTGAATTACAAGAATTATTTGAAGGAAGTAAAGTATTTGAAGATTTTGTTAAAGAAGGAAAAATTGAATATTTAGATGTGAATGAAGAAGGAGATGGTCAAATTGCTGTATGGGAATCAGATTTATATGATAAAACAAGTGGATATAATCGTGATTATACTCATTTAGAAATTTCACCTTTTACTGTATTGGGGGCTGTAGCCGGATTAATTCCTTATCCACATCATAATCAATCCCCAAGAAATACCTATCAATGTGCGATGGGTAAACAAGCCATTGGGGCTATTGCTTATAATCAATTAGAAAGAATGGATACGTTATTATATTTAATGGTGTATACACAACAACCTATGGTGAAAACTAGAACAATTGAATTAATTGGATATGATCGACTTCCTGCGGGTCAAAATGCTACTGTAGCTGTTATGTCTTATAGTGGATATGATATTGAAGATGCTCTAGTTCTAAACAAGGTATTGAAAAACATTTTTGGTGTTTAAATGGAACTTTTTTTCCTTTCTAAAGCTTTATTATAACACATTTTATATTTTCTCCTCTTTTTTTCGTATGCTAATATTTTGGGATTAGGCATCATTGGATAGAGGGTTTGGACGGTGTCAAGTATTAAGAAAATATTCTACCATGATTAAATCCTATCCTAATCGAACTTATGATCGTTTAGCAGATCCTCAAACAGGGGATGATGTTCCAAAAGCTTTACGTATGCGACAAGATGCATTAGATATGGATGGAATTGCTGCACCTGGAGAAAAATTAGAGAATGGTATGATTTTTATTAATAAACAAAGTCCAACCGAAACAAGTCCTCGTGTAGGAGGTTCGGCAAGTGAACCTGTTGCTATTCCATATAAGAGTGCACCATTAACGTATAAGTATCCTGGAGAAGCTGTTGTTGATAAGGTATTCTAATAATGATGATATATCTTTTATTTTATTTTATCTTTGTCATATCCTTTTTTTTAAAGAAATGAAAATGAAAGTATGATATAAATATGAAATATGACTAATACTCTTAAAATTAGGTATTGTTGACGACAAATGAAGAAGATCAAACTTTAATTAAAGCTCTCATACGTCAAACTCGACGTCCTGAACTTGGAGATAAATTTTCATCACGACATGGACAGAAAGGAGTTTGTGGTATTATTGTGAATCAAGAAGATATGCCATTTACAGATTTAGGAATATGTCCTGATATTATTATGAATCCTCATGGATTTCCAAGTCGTATGACTGTAGGTAAAATGATTGAGTTATTGGCGGGTAAAGCAGGAGTATTATGTGGAGAACTTCAATATGGAACTGTAAGTGTTTGATTCTCTTTTGATTTTTATTTATTTATATTTAATATATTTTTTTAAATGTATTTTCTTATTTGTTTTTGTAAAATATCTCACACATATTTCTCTTTAAAAAATCTTTTTAACCACTCATCTTTTTAAATTGGGACAACCAATAAAAAACGGACACAGGCATTCGGTGGAAGTAAGGTAGATGATATGTCACGGATTTTAATTGAGCATGGATTTAATTATTCTGGAAAAGATTATGTGACATCTGGTATTACAGGAGATCCATTAGAAGCTTATATTTTCTTTGGACCTGTCTATTATCAAAAATTAAAACATATGGTAATGGATAAAATGCATGCAAGATCACGTGGACCTAGGGCTGTGTTAACCCGTCAACCAACGGAAGGACGATCTCGAGATGGAGGATTACGTGTAGGAGAAATGGAACGGGATTGTCTTATTGGACATGGAGCGAGTAGTTTATTAATTGAACGATTACTGTATAGTAGTGATGCATATGATGTGGATATTTGTGGGAAATGTGGTTTAATTGGATGGCAAGGATATTGTGGTTATTGTAAAACGAGAAAAGATGTTGTTAGTGCAAAAATCCCTTATGCATGTAAATTACTTTTCCAGGAATTGATTAGTATGAATGTAATTCCAAGGTTAAAAATGGGTGAATGGGATTAAATTTATTATTACATTTTATTTCGTTGTTAGATTTTTATTTTATTTATACGAAATTTTTATATCGATTTTTTATATTATGGATTTTTTATATGGATTTTTGTTCATTTTAAAGTAATAGAATTTTTGCATCGGGGGGAAAGAATGGATTTTTTTAAAATATAGACAGCATTAAAGTAAGATCTCGAGAATAGATTGAAATTACAAGAAATTATTATTTATATTCCACAATTATTTTGTATCTTACTGTAGGATATTCTTTCAATTGAGATTTACGACCTAAAATCTTAAAAGTTTATGAGTTCAAGATTTGTCGTCAGATTCCGTTATGAAATCAAAATTTAATGGTTGCGAGTGGGTACTTATCTCCAGCATATGTCCAATATGCCCATATTGGGTTAATTACATTGCTATTACATTGTTATTACAAATTTCCACATACGCTTGGTAAAAGATAAAACTTTATAATGATTTAAATCTTTGATTCCTCCCCAAAAATAAAACTCAAAAATTCAATTACAGTACAATACAATTTAAATGATCATACTCAAAATCATCAGTCAAAGATAATTCAATCAAAAAAATCAATAGAGAAGGTTAATCTGGACAGGGAATTAATTGGAAAGAAGTTGTCCGGTATTATAATTATTATCATAATTATCTTTTTATAAAATTTAATTTAATAATATTCAATAACAATCAAAATGACCCCTGCTTTTCCCCTTCTCGAGTAAAGGGATTCACGGTTTACCTGGACGGTGTCTTATTTCAACTTTCAAGGGAAAAACTTTTGGAAGCGATAAGCAGTGGATAAGCACAAAAAAGATAATAATAATTTATTATGATAAAAAAATAATAACAATCTGGTCCTTTAACACTTTGAATTGACTGTTCCCTGCTCCTTGTGACCTTTTTGCATTAATTGAATAAATAAATTTAAATTGTTGAACAATAATTGTAATTGCAGGAAAATTGCATTAATTTACAGTAATTAATTTTAATTAAACTTAAACTTTTACTTTACAGATTCAACCATAATTAATTATTATTTTTTAATACCCCCCTGAGTCTCCTGTCTTCTTTCTCTCCTTTTTCTCTTCTTGTTTTTCCAACTTGCTTTTATTCCCCTTCTTTTCCTTTTCTCTTTTTTCTCCTCTTCCCCAATTCCCCCATAATTATGTCTTCCACTCTTTCCCATTGAATTTCAATTATATTAATTAATTATTTTTTTTTTTCCTTTTCTTCCTCACCTTCCCCCCCCCTTTTTCTTTCCCTTCGACAG
>Ga0157372_10007852_pt1 | contig 11340 bp, 12 predicted proteins | sample C55metaG_FD_115307 | JGI IMG/M metagenome (GOLD analysis project Ga0157372, IMG submission 115307) | Corn rhizosphere microbial communities from Kellogg Biological Station, Michigan, USA - C5-5 metaG | ecosystem: Host-associated > Plants > Roots > Rhizosphere > Soil | place: USA: Michigan...
AGTGAAGAATGCCGAAACCGGTGAAACCGTGTCGCGTGACGTCATTATCTCTATGGATCTCATCAACGCCAGCTCAAGGAAAATTGAAGAGATTATCTCGGTGGTCGCCGGCATTGTCTAAAAGACAAATATTCTTGCACTCAATGCTGCTGTAGAAGCGGCCCGGGCAGGTGAGCAGGGCAGGGGATTTGCGGTAGTGGCAGGTGAAGTGCGTAATCTCGCACAGCGCAGTGCGCTCGCCGCCAAAGAAATTGAAACCCTGATTGCGGAGTCTGTGTCAATTATTCACACCGGTTCAGAGCAGGTCAGCCGCACCGGCGAGGCCATGAGTGCCATCATTTCATCAGTAAGCCGCATCAATCTGCTGATGGAGCATATCTCCACCGCATCCGGAGAACAGAGCCGCGGCATTGAACAGATTGAAAAAGCGGTCACGGAAATGGACGCCGTAACGCAGCAGAACTCCGCGCTGGTTCAGGAATCTGCCGCGGCCTCCGCTTCGCTGGAAGAGCAGGTGCAGTACCTGACCCGCTCGGTCTCTACCTTCCGCCTTGCCTGACCAGGCTATCTTCCGGGCAGCCACTGCGCTGCCCGGGCATTGGCCTTAGCCATGTGATTTTTTCACTCATCACCCGCACGTGATTTGATCAAAATTAACTTCTCTGTACATCCCGTTTTCCCAATCGTCTGGCCTTTTTGAAAACAGCATACAGAAAAATGTAAATTTTTCTCATGCATTGCCGATATGTCACTTGCCACCTTAGTGCATCATCGGGCGCTGTCTGATGATGCAGGTGTGCTGCGGGCAAGCGTGCGCCGCAGTTTTTCTCAGGGAGCAGTAAATGATCAAGCGTAAACCCCTTCTGGCGGCCGTTGTGGCCTCCTGCCTCGTACTGTCCGGCTGCAGCGCCATGACCACCGCCATTAAAAAGCGCAACCTCGACGTCAAAACCCAGATGAGTCAGACCGTCTGGCTTGAGCCATCCAATGAAAAAACCGTGTATCTGCAGGTGAAGAATACTTCAGACAAAGACATGAGTGACCTTCAGACGCTGCTGGCCCAGGATCTGCAGGCCAAAGGGTACACTGTGACCTCATCCCCGGATGCCGCGTACTACTGGATTCAGGCAAACGTGCTGAAAGCGGAAAAAATGGATCTGCGTCAGGCTCAGGGTTTCCTGTCCACAGGTTATGAGGGCGCAGTGGCCGGTGCTGCACTGGGCGCGGGTATCACCGCCTATAACAGTAATTCGGGTGGGGCGATGTTAGGCGTGGGCCTGGCTGCCGGACTGGCAGGCATGGCGGCGGACGCGCTGGTGGAAGATGTAAACTACACCATGGTGACCGATCTGCAGATTTCAGAGCGCAGCAAAAATGCCGTGACCACCGATAACATTGGTGCCCTGCGTCAGGGCACCGCAGGCATCAAGCTGCAGACCAGCAGTGAAGAGGGTAACCGCATGAAGTACCAGACGCGTGTGGTGTCAAACGCCAACAAGGTCAACCTCAAGTTTGAAGAGGCAAAACCTGTTCTGGAAGCTCAGCTGGCAAAATCTGTCGCGGGCATTATGTAAACATGCCGCCGCTGGCCGTCTGAAGCCAGCGGCTTAACCTCGACATAGGCCTGTCAGTGCCTTAGCTATCCTGCACTATGATCTTTTGTGCGAGTGTCTGCAGTGTGGGTTCAATGATATCGGGCTGTTCGCCCAGTTCCAGCGGCGCATTCCCTGGGCGGGTAAGCAGGGCGCCTTTCCAACCACACCCCATGGCACCGATAATATCCCAGGTGTGGGTTGCAATGAGTCTGAGCCGGGCGGGCTCATGATGAAGCTGGTCGGCCACGCAGCGGTAGGCTGCCGCAGCCGGTTTAAAGCACCCGCTGGCCTCCACGGAAAACTGCTGCTCAAAAAAAAGGTCCAGTCCTGACTGTGCCAGCACGCTTTTTCCTGCTTCACTGGATGAGTTGGTGAACGTCACCATCCGGAAACCTGCCTCAGAGAGCATTTTCAGTGCGGGCTGTGCATCAGCATGCGGCGGCAGGGTAGCCATGAGGCGCTTAAAGGTGTCAATCTGTGCGGCGGTCAGCGTCAGGTGGTGTATCCTGGCGACCATGTTCAGCACGGCGACCGCAAGCTCCCCAAACGGCACATAGCGGTGGCTCAGCGTAAGCGTCTGGGAGTAGAGGATCTGTTCGGCAAACCACTGGCGCATTACCTGCGCATCACCAAAAGTTTCCTGAAAAAAAGGGGCCAGCGAAGTCAAATCCAGCAGCGTTTCGTTAACATCAAATACCAGTACGGTATCGCGCGTGGTCACATTGGCCTCCTGAAGCACACATTCCGGTGCAGATAAAACAGGGGCTGGCGTTATTCACGCGCAGCCCCCAGAGCGGGTTTATTCAATGACCCATACGCTGACGCTGCCGCCGTTACAGGTAAAGGTGGCTTCACCCTGCTCATTGGTGGTCAGGGTTTCTTCACGGTTGCCCAGGAAGTCACGCCAGGTTTTATTGGCGTAATGTTCGCCCAGTGAAAGGGTTTTCTCTCCGTTATCGCCGTTGGACATCACGACCACACAGCCCGGTTGCTCCTCTGTGCCGCTGCGGCTGAAGGCGATGCAGTTGGGATGATCAAAATAGAGCGTCTGTACGCCGTGCGCAAAGCGCTGACGCGCGATCATGAGCTGATCGAGTTTATCAATCACCGGCATATCAACCTTGTGCATCTCGCCATCACTGCCGGTATCTTCATACGACGCCCCGTACAGGTCAGGGTAGAACACACACGGCACGCCGTTTTCACGCAGCAGGATCAGAGCATACGCCAGCGGCTTGAACCAGGCTTCCACTGGCGCTTCCAGCGACTGCAGCGGTTGCGTATCGTGGTTAGCCACAATGGTCACCGCATGGAACGGATCGGCTTCCACCAGCGTATCGGAAAAAATCTGACGCATGTCATAGCTGCAGCCCTGTTTCGAGGCCTCATGGAATTTCATGTGCAGGGGCGCGTCAAACAGCATGGTTTTGCCTTCGACCTGATGGATATACTGCTGCAGCTTGTCGAGCTCAAACGACCAATATTCCGCCACGATAAACAGTGGCTGCTCTGAGACCTCCTGCACGTGCTCGATCCACTCTTTATAGAACCACGCCGGAATATGCTTCACGGCATCAAGACGGAACCCGTCGCACCCGGTGGTCTCCATGACCCAGCGCGCCCAGTATTTAATTTCTTCGGTGGCAGAGCGATTACGAAAGTCGATGTTGGAACCCATGAGATAATCAAAGTTACCGAGCTCGTTATCCACCTGGTCGTTCCAGCCTTCGCCGGTGTAGTCGTTCACAATCTTGAACACGCCGTCTTCATCGGGATTTTCGATGTGGTCAACGCCACTGAAGCATTTGTAATCCCAGACAAACTCCGAGTATTTGCCGGCGCGCACCGGAAAGGTATAGCGCGTCCAGGCCTCACACTCCACGACCTCTTCGTGGATCTGCGAGCGATCCTGCTCATCCACCCGGTTGACGAGAATACGCTCTTTCTCATCCGCTCCCATTTTGTGGTTGACCACCACGTCCAGCAACACAGCAATATGCTGCTGCTTGAGCGCATCAATGGCTGCATGCAGCTGTGCTTTGTCGCCATACTTGGTGGCAACCGTGCCTTTCTGGTCAAACTCGCCTAGGTCAAAAAGATCATAACTGTCATAGCCCACTGAACTGCCGCCGGCTGCACCTTTATACGCAGGGGGCAGCCAGATCATATTGATGCCGGATTCGTTCATGTGTGCTGCGCGCTCTGCCAGTTCAGGCCAGAGTTTGCCGCCTTCCGGGTAATACCAGTGAAATGCCTGTAGCAGGGTTGGATTTTTCATTGTCGGGCTCCGTTTATGGTCAACAGAATTATGGAGCGGGAATAAAAAAACGTGCGAATATTCAGCGGCCACCGCACGATTTGCTGCGCGGATCTAAACAAGGCCTGTGCGGTGCATTTGTCTTAAAAACAGGTTTACGCGTTTTCGCTACGGCTTTTAGCGGTATGCTGGCAGACCTGCTGCCTGCCTTTAAACCCGGAGCACTTATGCTACGCCCGATTATGTCTTCTCTTCTTTTACTTGCTGCGTCAAGTGCGGCACTGCCGGCCAGCGCGGGGACACCTGCGAGTGAGCAGACGCCGCGCATTGCAGGCTACGGCCCTGTTTTCGCAACGCCGGATGCGGCTTTTCAGCCTGACAGCACCCGGCGCTATAAGCTGGTGTTTAAAGTCAGTGAAGCTGCCAGTAAACCCTCAGAGCTTAATCCTGCGCTGAATGAAGTGGCCCGCGTCATTAATCTCTATGCCCGGGCTGGCGTGCCTGCCAGTCAGGTGGAGGCCGTGGTAGCGGTGAACGGAGGCGCGACACCGGCCCTGCTGGATGAGCCGCATTACCGCAAACTGTTCAACACCGCGAACCCAAATCTGGGTCTGATCAAGGCCCTGGATGCCGCCGGCGTGAAAGTTACGCTGTGCAGTCAGGCGCTGGCCTGGCATCACTACGATCCCAGCTGGGTGGCAAGCCCCGTTATTCGTACGCCGTCGGCGCTGACGACCCTGACCACGCTGCAAAATCAGGGCTATGCCTTGCTGGATACACAGGGAGCTGCGCGCTGAACGTCTGAGGCGCAGGAGTGGCGGCGCAACGCGGCACGCGAAAAGGCGATCAGTGTTCTGATACGGAGGTAATGGATATGCGTGAAGTTATAAGAAAAACCTACCCTAGGCTTGGTGAGATTACCGCGCCTTACGTTCACGCCGTAAAACATGGCGAAACGCTTTATGTGTCAGGGCTGACGGCGTTTGGTACTCCGGCACAGCATCAGGGTATCGCCATGCAGGTTGAAGAGATATTCCGGCAAATCCGACACATTGCGCGCGCCGAAGGCACCGATCTTTCCGCGCTGATCAAAGTTACTATCTTCATTACCTCTTTCAACGAGATTGGCGCGCTGCGCACTGTACTCTATCAGCACTACGGCGATCACTTACCCGCCAGCTCGCTTGTGGAGGTCAGTCGCCTGTTCTCACCGGATCTCCTCGTTGAGATTGAGGCCATTATTGGCCTGTAAACTCGCAGTCTGTGGGACGTCTGATTGACTATTGTCTCTGCTTTTGTGCGTTTCTGCCTGAGTGCTGATGCTTGCTCACTCTGCACGTGCATTAACCGTGAGAACATTTCTCAAAGGCAGACAGGTTTTATCAGACGGTAATTACATGAGGATTATGCTCTGCTGGAGTATGCGAGCAGGCAGGCTGGAGACGCAAAGCTGAAGGATAAGTGGACGTCTCTGCGGTGCACTATCCCGAATAGCGTCATCAGGCGGTGACTGAATGTCTTCACCGCCTGTATTACTCAGCAAAGAACCTTGCGCGCGTGCAATGATGCGTTCAGCGCTTGGGTGGAAATGACGTAACATTTGGGAAGTGGATGCGCGTAAAAACCCAGCCTGCCGGCAAACGCCTTGCTGTTTTCGTTCACTGATTCTATTGCCAGAAACGCATAATGGTATTTCTCAGCAATAGAGGCCAGTGTCTCCAGGAGTGCCGTTCCATGCCCCCGCAATTGCTTTTCAAAGCCAATTCGGGCGATCACGATGCTTTTGCACTCATCAGAGGCCCATGTGTGGCCGAACCGCAGATAGATATCGTATTTTTTTCGCTGTGCCATGATGCGAAAACTTTTGTCTCCCGCTTTTATTTTGTTACAGAGGTATGCGGCCTGCTTTTTATAGGGGTATATGGTAGTCAGATAGTCATTTATTTCTTCAAGGATACTTTCTGCCTCATTCTGATCAATGGTCATGCTGCTAAGATCGCTTTGGTGAGTTTTCATGATCGTCCTTTGAATGTCAGAAAAGTGAAAGAAGCCAGACGCTGCCTGTATCAGCTTGCGAGACCCCATGTCCTGAACCCCATTATCACAGCCGCATAGATGCTGATTGCAATGATGCTGACGCAGGTTCCACAGGTGATGGATTTTGCTGACGTACCCGTGCCGAGATAGTGCGTTTCCAGCACGATAATATTGGCAGCAGGGGGCAGAAGGCAAAACAGATACAGGGTCGCTGGATTGTCGGTGATCAACCGGAAATTAAGTGTACTGGCAAGTGCCAGTAGCAGTGAGCACAGGATGGCCGTCACACCCGCTTTGAGCAGAAATGGCCTGAACTCCTGAAAAAGATCGCTGAGTGATAGCGTGATTTTCGACAGCCAGATTCCCAGTATGGCCATGCCCAGAAAACTCATCATGAATTTTGAAACGGTGTAAAGCTCGGATCCCCAGCGACTAACGTCCTGACTGAAAGGAATAAGCACGGAGCCGGCAATGAGTGCCAGGACCGGCGGTGTCTGAAGCAGTTTCAGTAAATTGAAGTGGCTGCCTGATAACATACCGGCTCCCACTGAATTCCCCACGATAGAACTGCCGACGTACGCGGCAATGATGATGGCAGAGGCGTCATTCCCAAACATTGCACTTGCAACAGGCAACCCCAGCCACCCGATATTAAGGTAGCTGAAACAGAGGCTTTTCACGGGATCGCGCATAAGCCGCTGACAGACCATCATCATCACCAGCATACAGAGCGCGGTAGCGATAATGATAGGACTCATGCTGTCAAAGCGTGTGGCGATATTGAACACAATAACAACAGGAATCGCAATACGCGTCAGCACCCACGACGCTCCTGTTTTGAAGTCGAGTGCGGTTTTGCCAGCCAGCCAGCCAGCAAACAGATAAATAAGGGGAAAGAATATGCTCACAATGTTTCCTTTGCAGCAGCTGAGCTGAATTCAACAGCCCATTGTTTAGCCCATGTCTCCGCACAGCGCGCGTTAAACCAGAAGGCATTGGTTGAAAAAAGGCTTCCCTTACTGAGTGGCCCGATCGTAAACAGGCCTGGCACCTTGCGGTTTTTAACCTGGCATTGAAAGGTCAGCGGATCGATTCTGATACCACCGCAGGGGTGTTCTTCTATCAGCGACTGGTTTAACAGGTCCCGCAGCAGCGGCTGTGATGAATGCGTTATATCCAGCCGGCCGCCTGTGGCATCCCACAGGTGACGAAATGACAGTGTTTCTGATCGGGTGCGCAGCCGATAATGGCCGTCGCTGTATTCCGGAGCAGCCTTCGCCTGGTGAAACTGCACGCTGCCCTGGGCAGAGGCCTCAATCAGTTCGCTAAACACCTCCTGAGGAACCGGATGACGCCAGGCCGCCCACACCGCACCATACATTTTCATAAAGCGCAGCTTCTGATCTGATGAGAAGGCGTTCCAGAGTTTGTGCATGTAGGGCCGGGTGGAGACCAGAACATCTTGCCAGGGCAGATCGCTATTTTCTGCACGCGTTAACAGCATGCGAAAATACGCCGTTTGCTGCCCCTGCCGTAACAGCTTCATAGCGGGTCGGAACTCGCCTTTTACTCTCAGCAGAGAAAACTCTTTGCGGAGCAGGCGGGTGAAGACGTTTAGCATGTCTTCACGGTTTGCGGTTGCTGACATGATGTTACGCCAGGTGAGGTGAACCGGTGTATACCGGTTACTTTCAGTCAGACAGGTCGGAACATAACCGCTGCGTGAGTAAAGGTGAATGGGGGCCTGACTTTTCTTATACGCATAGCGGAATGCATCTATGGCTGTGAGCCCGCTGCCTGCGATAAGCAGTGGCGCGGTGGACGATTGATTGAACTGCGCATAGTGTGAAATAAATCCGGATTGCCCGGCGAACGAGGGAAAGGCGCTTTCACTCAGTGCGCCCAGACACATCACAACCTTGCGGGCGAGCAGGGTATTGCCACCGTCATCGCATACGGTAAACGCGGTTCCCTGTCTGCGAATGCTGAGTACGCTGTGAGGGTATTCATCAATGAGTAAAACGCCAGCCTGTTTTATGTGCCGGTAAGTCTGACGAATAAAATCTGAGTATCTCAGGCGCGAAGGCCAGCGTTCGCGAGCGTTAAACGTGGTATACAGCCAATGACCAAACAAATCGGGTTCAGTCGCCGTCACCGACATCATCCCCGGCGGTGTGTTGACCTGATGTATGGCATCCGCATCACCAAAGGCGTTGCCTCGGGCAAAACTTGCAAAAGGATTGAACACGGCGATCTGCGGCTTCGCGGTGCCAAGGTTGTACACTTCATCCTGCATCTGGCTGAGCAAGCTGGTTCCTGTCGCGCCCAACCCTACAATGGCAACGTCATACATGACTAAAACATCCTGTTAATCATACGAGATGCTTATATAACAATAATATTGCACAAAGGTAAATTAACCTTTTTTTGTGTAAACTAAGGTAAGTATAAAGTGTAATATATTGATAATGTTATTAATTATAAGCAGCTAAAAACAATAAAATGTAAAGCATGCGTATTTCAGACGTTATCACCAGCAGAAAAACATAATAAAAACTTCCGCAAAATGTCCAGCCAGGCTGACAGCTTCGGTGATGAAATCGCAATGACATTCAGCGGTACGGTCAGGCAATATACCGATGTGCCTCTGAGCAGGTACTGAGTTTATCCGGCTCTCTTCTGAGAAAAGACAGCATGCTGCTTACTCTGCCTGATACTGATCGGATTGCTCAAGCACGCGTTACAGTATTGCCAGACTGTGATCCAGTTGCGCTGCAGGGTGTCTGACAGTCCCGACAGGATTTGCCTTGCGTTTTCCACGTGCTTTTCAACGGCCCTGTCAATGACTTCAAGGCCCCGAGGTGTCAGCTGAACCAGCATACCAGGCGCATCCCTGGCATTGGCGTGCCGGCTGAAAAATTCCCGCGCTTCCGTTAAGCCGGTGCGTCATCGTTTGCCGCACCGCCGTCAACGTGCAGGTGCAGGGTCTTGGCTGATGTTCCATCAGGAAACAGAGAGTCAGGGGAGTAACAGGACTGGCCTGGGCACGTGTCCGCTGGTCTACAAAGCAGACAGGCCGAAGCGGGCCTGCTGTGCAGGTTCAGCGTGGTAACACTTCAATCAGCGCAAACTCTTCTGCTACCAGCTCCATGCGCTCATCAAATGTGCCGGTAGACTCAAAAAAGCGCTGATGTTCCTGACGCCAGTACGCGAGACTTAAATCACCTTCGCCTTCTTTGCGCGCAAAGTCTGCCGTGACATCGCAGAAGCGCATTAACGTCAGGCATACGATCCGGATCACGCAGGTAGGTTGATTCTGCCCATCGAGAACAATGCAGTAGCGGCCCGGCGCGGGGGCGTCAGCATCCTGCTCAAAAGCTGCAAGCGAGCCGCAGGTTGCTGTTTTTTTGCCCTGGACAATCAGTGCAGCCAGCGTATCGGCAAGGGCCGGCGAGTCGCCAAATGCCCAGCTTAATGCGCGCGGGTATTTTGCCTGCAGGGTAGCCAGATCGGTCATGTTTATGCCTCCTGAGTGTCTGGGTGTTGAGGCGCTGCATCAAAGCGATCGCCGCGTGGGGTAGGGTGTGATATCACCAGAAATTCGGTGGCAACATCACTGTCATTACGTGCCTGATGCACCCTGTCAGGAGCAATCTCAATGCCTTGCCGGGCGCTGAGGTTAACCTCTCGGCCTTCCAGCGCCATGGTCAGTGTTCCCTCAAGAACAAAAAAGAACTGACGGGAAATGGCGTGATAATGACGCACTTCGGCTGTGCCCGCGGGCATTTTTTCATGGATGATCATTAAATCCGGCCGGTTCAGCAGGTACCAGCCATCGCAGTGATCTCCCCAAGTGTAGTGCTCAGCGGTCTCGTTTGAAATCACACATGCTTCCTCTTCCTGTGAGTCTGTTAATCAGGCACGCATCCGTGCCAGGTCCTGACAATCAGGGCTGCTTTGCGTGATCGCGCAAAAACACCGACAGCACATCTTTAGGCGGCGTGACGCCGCTTGCTGACAACAGCCCGCCCACTGCACCGCGATGGTAGGTACCGTGAAACAGCATGTGATGAAGCATCTCTTCAGCCTGCATTTCGCCTGTTCCGCCATCTACAAATCGAAAATGAAGGGTTTCCGCCAGGTCGGCTTCGGTCAGGGTAGCCACGTGCGCCAGATACCAGCGGGTGGTCGCGGACATCTCGCGTATCAACGTGTCAATTGCGGGCGTGTCCGGGGTGTTCAGGGCGGTAAAGCCATGCGGCTGGCCAGTGAGGTTGGCTTTGAAAATGGTATCCACGACGAATACATGATTCATCAGGCGCACTGCCAGATGACGTTTCTCTGCAAACTTACCGGCGTCAATGCAAGCAATCGCCTGTAGGGTCAGCTCATCAATCCATAATTTGTAACGCAAAAGGGTCGTCAGCGAACGGCTCATGATTTCATCCTGAAAAAGGCAGAGTCCCATCATAACAGTATAAAAACAGCGCGGGGCGATAAAAAAAGAGGAGCCAGGCTCCTCTTTTGCAACGTAATACGTTAACGCACAATGTGCAGGAAGTGCAGGTGCTTCTCGTACTGGTCAAGAATATCATTGATGATCTGCTCCTGATTCCAGCCCATCACGTCATAGTCCTGTCCCCCTTCCTTGAGATAAACCACCGCGCGGTAGTATTTCTGCTCCTCCGCTTTGTCGCTCCCTGACATGCCTGCAAGAGCAAAGGCAGGCTGCAGGTAAGGGCGCGCACGAACTTCATAAACAAAGTTCAGCTCCTGACCCAGATCGACCTCGAACCGTACCCGGTCGTCTTCATCGCCTCGGGTATGCGACAGCGTATTTTGCTTCGCCAGCTCCTGCTCCACCATCTCCATAGCCGGATAAATAACCTCGGTCATGAAACGTTTAACCTGGGAGCGCTTGGGAAAATAGGCAATGTTGCGCAGACGACGCTGCCATGGAATGGGATTGCGTGCCGCCGTGGGCGCAATGGTGGCAATCTGCTTGCTGTCCCGTTTCCAGGCATCAATACGCAGTGCCTTGAGCAATCCATACATCGACATCAGCAGAATAATGGCAAAGGGCAGGGCACTGGCGATCGTCACCACCTGCAGCGCTTTCATCCCGCCGGCCAGTAGCAGCGTGATTGCCACCACACCCATCAGGCCAGACCAGAAAATGCGCTGCCAGACCGGCGTCTGATCGGTACCGCCAGATGCAAGTGTATCCACCACCATGGCCCCTGAATCTGCAGACGTCACGAAAAATACCACGACCATTGCCACAGCAATGCAGGACAGAACAAAGCTGAAGGGAAAATGCTCCAGGAAGTTGAACAGCGCCAGCGTCTGATCGCTCATCACCGTCTGCGCCAGATCGGTGGCGCCCTGCTGCATGATCATCCAGATTGCGCTGTTGCCAAAAAAAGTCATCCAGAGCAGCGTAAAGCCCGC
>Ga0157372_10007853_pt1 | contig 11340 bp, 7 predicted proteins | sample C55metaG_FD_115307 | JGI IMG/M metagenome (GOLD analysis project Ga0157372, IMG submission 115307) | Corn rhizosphere microbial communities from Kellogg Biological Station, Michigan, USA - C5-5 metaG | ecosystem: Host-associated > Plants > Roots > Rhizosphere > Soil | place: USA: Michigan...
GCGGCTCACCTCGTCGCGCGCCTTCTGCTTCTGCCCGCGCCACAGGTAAACAAATACCATCAGCATCCGCGCTTCGAAAATGTTCGGATCGAGCGACAGCGCTTTCGTGAACGCCTTTTCGGCCTGCTCGTAATCCTCGGAGCCGCCAAAGCCTTTGAAGACGCGATTGACGTGACACGCGCCGATACCGTCGTGGGCCAACGCGAAGTTCGGATCGAGTTGCACCGCGCGCTCGAAGTGGGCGATTGCGGCGTCGCAGTCTTCACGCGACAACGTGCGGAAGATAAAACGCGCGAAGAGATCGCGACCTCGTAAGTATTGTTCGTACGCGACTGGGTTCTGGGTCGCGGCTTTCGCGATGCCCGACTGTTCCGCCGGACTCAGCTCGACGCGCAACCCCTCGACGATGCGCTGCGCGATCGTGTCCTGGAGCGCGATGATGTCGGAAGCGGCCGTGTCGATGCGATCGCTCCACAATAACTCGCCGGAACCCACGTCGATCAGTTGGGCCGTCACGCGAAAGCGTTCACCGGAGTGGATGAAGCCCGCCGTCATTACTGCACTGACGTTCAACTCCTTACCAATTTCACGCGGGTCTCTCTGCTCACCCTGATACCTCGCGATCACGGATGAAGGTCGCACAACCAATGACCGAACGCGCGCGAGTTCGGTGATCACCGCATCGGCCAGCGAGAACTCATAGAAGCTCGACGCCGGATCGTTGCTCAAATTTCGGAAACAAAGAATCGCGAGGCTCTTCTTTTCCTGATCTGTGACTGTGGTGAACGGTGTTTCGTGAATGCCTTGTTTTGAAGGCGTGACGAAGTTTGGAGAAGTCGTCGGCGTTTCGCTCCTGGTGATCGATTTCAGCCAGCGCATCGCACGCGAAACGGGATTTGCGCCCGCGAGATGGCGGGGCGGTTCGGGAGCCACGTTCTGATAACCGACGGCGCCTGCGTCCAATTCCTGAAGCATCTGCCGCAGCTCGTTGCGAAAGTCTTCCATGTTCTGGAAACGATCTTTCGGTTCTTTCGCGAGTGCGCGGTCGATTGCCTGCTGCAAGCGCGGTGGGATGGGGCTTGAACGGAACTCGGTGATTGGTCGTGGCGGATCGTGTAGCACCGCGTGACGTACGTCGATCGTCGTCTTACCGCGAAAAGGCCACGTGCCAGTCAACATCTCGTAGAGCAACACGCCTAACGAAAAAATGTCTGCGCGTTTGTCGACGCGATCGCCGCGCGCCTGTTCAGGGGCGGCGTAAGTCGCGGTGCCGTATGGCACGCCGACCTCGGTGAGTTCCGTGCGATGAATGCCCGACGTGACTGCTTCCCTGTCGTCGAGCAACTTGGCTAAACCGAAATCGAGCACCTTCACCTGGCCAGACGACGTGACCATCACGTTGCCCGACTTGATGTCGCGATGAATGATGCCGCGGCTGTGCGCGGCGGAGAGTGCCTCGGCGACCTGCAAGCCGATCAGCAACGTCGTCTTCAACTCGAGTGGACGACCGGCCACGAGTTGTCGCACGTTCTTTCCCTCGACGTATTGCATCGCGATGAAATGAATGCCGTCGACTTCGTCGAGATCGAAGATGGTGCAGATGTTTGGATGGTCGAGCGAGGATGCGAGTCGCGCTTCGCGTTCGAATCGTTTCAGGTTTGCTTCTCTAGCGCTGAGCTCGGGCGGTATGACTTTGATCACAACCGGGCGGCCAAGCTTGGTGTCGGTGGCTTTGTAGACCGCGCCCTGCCCGCCGACGCCGAGTTTGTCTGTGATGCGATAGTTGCGAAGTGTCTTACCGACCATCTGATTTTTCGAACGTTGCGATCAGTTCCGCCGCGGAGGCAGTGGCGGTGCCTACTTTTCCAACTACGATGCCCGCGGCGTGATTAGCTAGTGAAGCGGCTTCGAGCATTGTTGCACCCGCGGACAATGCCCCGGCGAGAGCGGCGATGACCGTGTCTCCAGCGCCGGTGACGTCGTAGACCTCGCGCGCTGCTGTTTTGACGTAAACCGGCTCGCCGTTGGCTTCCAGCAACATCATTCCACGATCGCCGCGCGTTATCAGCACCGCGTCGCATCCGAGTTTTTCGCGAATCACCTTCGCAGCGTGATGCGATCCGTCGTCTGAAGTGTCTTCGCTGTCGCTCATTCGCAGGGCTTCGTGGTGATTCGGCGTCACCAGCGTTGCCGGACGGTACGCATTGAAGTTGCGCAGTTTCGGATCGATCAAAACGGGAACGCGTTCGTAAGCGAGTGGGAGAATCTCACGCAGTATCGCCGGTGTTACCACACCCTTGTCGTAATCGGAAACAACAAAAGCATCAGCTTCATTGAGCGCTGACTTTAAACACGCAACGATCTTCTCCTCCAGCTTCCCGTTCACCTGCGTGCGAGACTCGCGATCGGCCCGCACGACCAACTGGCTGTGAGCTATGATGCGCGTTTTGATGGTCGAGGGCCGCGTTTCGTCAACGATTAAACACTGATCCTGAGCGCCTAACTCGCGCAATCCAGTCTTCAAACGCTCACCAGCCGCGTCATTACCTATAACTCCGATAACGGATCCGCGCGCGCCGAGTGCAACGAGGTTCGCCAACACATTCGCTGCTCCGCCGAGGTGCACTGATTCGCGCCGGACATCAACCACCGGCACGGGCGCCTCCGGCGAAATCCGTGTGACATCGCCCCAGACAAATTCGTCGAGCATCACGTCGCCAAGCACGACGACGTTACGATGGCGAAGAGTGTCGAGGATTTCGGAAGCACGAGTTTTAGTTAGCATTTGTGCTTTGTGCTTTGTACTTTGTGCTTTGTACCCTCAACAAAGTACTAAGCACAAAGTACAAAGATCAGTTTAAAACTCTTTCGATAGCGGCAACGACGCGCGTTACCGGCACGCGCAGGATACATTCAGGCTGAGCAAATTTCTCGCAAAAATACCCGTGACAGGGCTGGCAAGGCATCTCTTCGAAAACAACCTCGGCAGGCGCACGATTCCACGGACGCCAGTGCGCGATATTTGAAGAACCGAAAACGACCACGCTCGGTGTTCCGACCGCTGCGGCAATGTGGGCGATTCCACTGTCGTTACCGACAAACACTTGCGATCTTGCTGCGAGTGCCGTCACTTCCGGTAGCATCAAATCAAACGACACGATCTTCACAGAAGCTTTTTCCTGTAGCTCGTAAATCACTCCACTCTCGTGAGGCGCCGCAATCGCCACCGGCGCAAATCCGCGCTCCGCCAGAAAGTCTACGACACGCGCAAAGTTATCCGTGGCCCACTGCTTTGTAGCAAACGCCGCAGCCGGATGAATCAGCGCGATCTTTCGGTCTCCGAGCCCGGCGTCAGCGAGCTTCTTTTCGACGTACGCAGCCGCGGCGGGCGGCACAGCTAACTGTGTTCGAGGCCGATCTGTCACTGGCACGCCGGTCCACCCAAGTAAAGCAAGTTGCTGTTCGACCGAGTGCGTTTTCTGTTGGCCCCAAAGTAACAGAGGCGATGGCGCCTGGTGATTGTGAAGTTGAGCGTATTGATAAGTCTTGAAGCCGACGCGATGACGAGCGCCCGTGGCTCGCGTCAGGAAAGTCGCGGTGGTGCCGCCGTGAAGGTTGTAAACGACGTCGTAACCAGCAGACCTCAGCTCCTTCGCCACGTGCGCGCGCGCGAAGAAACCACCGCGTTCGAGTACAACGACCTTGTTCACGTGCGGATGATTCGCAAGCACTGGCGCGACCCAGTCCTCGACGAGAATGTCAACCTCGACGGTTGGTAGAAAACGCTTCAACGCGAAGATGGAAGGCGTAGCGAGGACCGTGTCGCCGATCGAACGCAGACGAACGATCAGGACCTTTCGCACGTCTTGCCAATCCCAGCGAGGAGGCGCGAGTGGCTGCGCCGCGTCTTGACCCTGCAATCCGTACATTGCCTGTGTTTCGATGACGCGCAAATGTGGAGACGACTCGACGATGTCGCGCAGGCTGTTCATCGCATCATTCTTCGATGGTGGCCTCGTCGATGAGCATTACCGGGATGTCGTCGCGGATGGGATAGACGCGTTTACACTCGACGCATTTCAACGCGCTTCCATCTGGTTTCAGTTCGACGTTCGCTTTGCAAGCCGGACACGCGAGTATTTCCAAGAGTTCCTGACTGACTGCCATGGGCTTGACCTTTCTAAGGCACTTCTGCGGGAATGCGGAAAGCTTACCACAAGGGCCTATATGACCTATAGGACATATATGACTATACTCTGCCTCAGAATGTCGCTCGAATTCGCACTGCAATACACCTGCCCGCTTCGCGCCAATTACTCCGAGCAACACCTGCGGCAATGGGGGCGCCTGAGCAGCTTACACGCAAAGCTCACGACTGGAGACGACGCGGCGCCATCAATCGACAAGCTTCAGTGGGTCGAGAACGCCAGTGCTGAAATCGAGCGAATGCAGGAGGCGACAACCGTCTGCGCGCACTGTCCGGCGTGTCTGCCGGTCGATACCGCCGGTGATGGAGAGTCGGTTGGGTGCCTGGGGCGGATCAATTATCCCGTCGAGGCACAATTCGAAAAGTTTCTCGCCGATCGGGTTCAGCTTTCGCTCGATACATTAGACGCGGAAGATCAGCCGCGATTGCTGCGTATCCTGGTCGATCCTGAGTCGCCTTTTGACGGTGAAGCGACGAAAGAGTTGCGGCGTGTCGTAACTGACGAAGGTTTGCGATTCTTCGAACTGAGGCTTCCGATTGTTCTCACGCGCGACGCCGCACGACTCACAACAGACAACATCTTCGATCTGCTTGCCGGTTTTCGCTCCGAAGATAGCGACACCACCACTTACACTCGCGAGCTCCCATTCGAAGCCGCTGCCGACTACTACGATTTTCTCGATCTGATTTTGCGCAGCGAACTGAGCCAATCCGAAGTCGCGCGTTTGACCACACGCAGTCGAAACTACAATCAATTTCTCCGCTTACTCACCGCCATCGAGAAAGCCGAAGCGCTCAATACACGCGTGTTGATTGACTAGGGCGCGCCCGCGCGCTTACGCCTTTTGCTCGTCTAACAACCGGAGTGTGTCGAGGATGAGGTTTGTGTTGCTGAGCGCTTGTATGCGGATGGGAAACTGTTCGTCGGTCTTTTGAAACTCGAATGTGCCGCTTGTGATCTCTACGACTTTCTGAAAACCGAAATCTGCGACCTGGCCGTCACACATGGCATCGACGATGCGGCCGTCGTTGAACTTCACCTGACCCTCGTGCTTTGGACCGCTGATCGTCAGGATGCCGTTCAATCTAGCGTTTTCCAGTACTTGAATCGCGTCAAAGACACTCACGGCGCTGAGATCCCCGGCAAGTGTGAAGTGTTTGCGTTCGAACTGAGGCTCGGGCGCAGGGGTCGGCTTCAGGTCGGGCCGGCGGGCGCGGCGAATGGCCTCGAGGCCTTTCGCGATGTTGATCCGTTCATCGAGCTGCTTGGCTTCGAGCAGGCGGTCGTGTGCGGTGTCGAAATCTTCTCGTTCGATATAGAGGCTGGCGAGTGCGAGGCATTGACGTGCAGCTTCCTCGACGTGTTTGTGGGTCGCGCAGATTTCGCGCAGGCGTTCGCGCAATTTGATAGAACGACTGCTCATTTCCAGGGCCGTCTTGAGGCGTTTGATAGCCCGATCCGGCGCCTGGTACTTCATGAAAAGCTCGGCGTCGAGCAAGGCTGCTTCAATGTCGCTGAGATGCTCGGTTTGGGAGTCAGAAACGGCCATTTTGCGTGGGCTTCCTCCAGATCAGCCGTCCGGCGAGTTTACCACGCCCTACCATTTCGTATGTCGTGAATCTGCTGCACCGACGATTTGCGGCAACCGGCGCCGCAATTTGTGCGTATGGTCCTTTTGAGTAACAAAACTCGCGTTATTAATTGAAGGATAAAGCTGGCGCGGGCAGGCAAGGTGGCTGGCACGCAATCTGCGGGGGCATAGAGCGGTTTCCAGCCACCGATTGAAAGGTGATTTACCATGAACCGATGGATGAAAAGACGAATTGAGCGATCGCGAGCGCGTTGCGAAAAACAACGTAGCCGCTGATAAACGGAGATTTCCGCAGATCAGACAACTCTCTTCCTGTTGAAATCAAAAGCTAGCCGCTTGAACTCAGGCTTTGGCCCAAAATTGAGCAGTAGACCCACCTCAATTCCGGTTGCTCTCAGATAGTTCAGGAGTTGCGCTTGATGAGAGGAATCCAGCGCACGAGCGGCCTTGAGCTCGAGAAGAACGCACTTTTCGACGAGCAAATCTGCTTCAAACTGCCCGACCTGATGCCCGCGAAACCAGACAGGAATATCGACACGGCTATGTGTTGCGAGACCTGCTGACTCGAGAGCCAACGCAAGTGATTTTTGGTAAACGGATTCGAGAAATCCTGGTCCTAACTCATTGTACACCTCATAAAACACCCCAATAATCTTCTGCGTCAGCTCTCCATATTTAAAATCCGCGTTCATCTGCGTTCATCTGCGGCTAAAAATCGATCCGCAACCCGATTCTTACTTGTCGTGGTCGCATCGTACGGGTAGCGACGAAATTGCTGTTGATGAACTCTGATCCGAAACTGAATACAGTCTTGTTCAATACATTGTCGAATTCGACTGACAGCCGCAGCGGCCCAATCTTTCGCGTAACGTTCAGGTCGAACACAAAGAGACCTGGACCATGCCCTGCATTTCGCGGCAAGTTTCCTACCTGCCCAATTTGAGGGACGCTGAACGACTGGAGGGTCCCAGGGTCGATCGGCTCATCGGGTGCACGCCATCGAAGTGAACCAAGATCGCCGGAGTAATTGGGTCGATCATTCGAAACGTCGTCGAGGTTGCGATCGGTACCGCCAAGTGAAATGTTGAAGGGCGCTCCGGAGGCTAAACGCAGGATTGGTGACAACTGAAGCAGACGCGGCAGATTGAACGTTCCTGAGAATGTGAACCGATGCCGGCGATCGAGCAGGCTGCGCGCTCGTTCGGCACGGAAGTCTCCGGGAATGAGTGCGTCGGAAGTGTTTACGACACCGTCGTCGATCAAACTCGATAGTGTGTAGCCGGCGCGAAAAGTGAAGCGGGAATCGAATCGCTTGCGCAGTTCGAGTGTCATACCGCGATAGAAGCTGTTGCCTGCGGAGATGAGTTGCTCAAGCTCTCCGCGCGCGGGATCTGGACGCAGGTGGTTGATCGCGGCGAGCGCCGCTTCGAGCGCCGTCGTGGACGACGCGTTGTTGAGATTCATCACGGAGATAGGAACGCCGAACTCGACGGTGCGAATCACTGTGTTTGCAGTCGAGCTTCCATAGACAAATCGGACTAATTCGCCCGCGCTTGCGGCGTTGTGAAGCGGACGCGTCGAAGTGGCTGGACTTATGAAGTTTCCGAAGTCGCGTGACGCAAGGAATTCGGTGAAGTTGTTATAGCCTACGGGAAGAATTGGCGCATTGGCGTTGAATTCGCGCCACAGATGTATGCCGCGCGTTAACGTAAAGTTTGCTTCAACGGAATAACCACGGCCGAGATCGCGTTCGACGCCAGCGTTAACTTGATAGCTCTCCGGTATTCTCAACGCCGGGTCCAGCCGCCGCGAAAACTCAATATTTAATTCACCAAACTCGCGAACCAAACTCGAGTTGACACTCAACGTTTCCGGAAAACGAAGGTTCGTTGCGATGAAGGCACGTCGCTGCGCGGCCGTCATCAGTTTGCCGGTCGATGGGTCGTGCAGGAGGTTTGTGTCGAAGAAGAGTTGCTGTTTGCCGAGTGTGAAATCGTCGATCGTCCGCAGCAAAGGTCGATTGAAAAAGATTCCGGCACCGAAACGCAGAACGAGGCTGCCTGATTCGAACGGCGTGTAGGCAAGGGAGAAGCGCGGGCCGAAATTGTTCGGATCGTGAAGAATCGTTTCGTACTCGTAACGCAAGCCATAACTCAGGAGCAGTTGCGGACACGTCTGCCACTCATCCTGCACAAAGAATCCTGAGTAGAGATTTTTCTGCGTCGAAGAACTTTGAAAGTTCTGTCTGAAACGACTTGGTACGCCGGCGAGGAAATCTCCCGCGCTCGCGAAGTTGAATGTGCCGGTGAGATCCGACAGATCTATGAACGTCGATCGGACGTGATGAACGTCGGCTCCGAATTTCAGTGAATGATTTCCGCTTACAAAGGTCAGTATGTTCTGTATCTGCACGCGGTCTTCATGCCTGTCGCTCCCACCTGCTGTCGACGAACCTGCCACCAGCGTCCCGGAACGTCTTTCCGCATCTCCGGCCCGCAATGGATCATTAAGACTGATCAGAACCACTGGTTTATTTCCACCGCGAGCTTCGAAGGCGGGCGCCAAACGTGAGTATTGAAAGCGCAGTTGATTCACTAACGCTTCCGAGAAAACGCGCAGTTCAGAGTACGAGATCGCGTCTGAATTGCGCTTTCGTCCTTGAAGAGCGTCTGCCAGCCGGTTACCACCTCCAAACTGTCTCAAATTGTTTAGTCGCCCAGCTTGATAAACGATCGCAGCGTTGTGCATCGCTCCAAACTGGTGGTCCACACGCGCCGTGAGACTTGTATTTTTAAGAGGCGTGCTGACCGACGAGATGAACGGTGCAACTTCGGCGGCCAGGATTGGTTCCTGCGTATCTTCGAGCCGCGCGCGATCAGGATGCGTCGGAGACGGCAGTGGAAACGCTGCGTTCTGCTTCAGCGGAACCAGCGTGTCGATCAACGCGCTGTCGAGAACTTTATTTAATTCGTAAGAAACAAAGAAAACCGGCTCTTTTGCTAAGCGCACAGGTCCGCCGAGCGTGAAACCGGCGACGTGTTCCTGCAAAGGCAGCCGCGGAATGCCGAGCGAATTGTTTCTAAATGTATTCGCGTTGAGCGCTTCGTCGCGGAAAAAATAACTTGCGCGGCCGTGAAGCTGCTGCGAGCCGCTCCGAGTGCGCAGATTGACGCGGCCACCGGACGCACGCCCATACTCAGCCGAGAACTGATTCGTGATCACCTGCACTTCAGAAATCGCTTCGAGGGACGGCTGGAATCGTTCGCGAGCAGCGCGATCGTCGTTGTTATCCAAGCCGTCGATGGTCAAGTTGTTTGAATAAGCGGGCGCGCCCGCGAGTGAGAACGTACCCGCTTCTTCAGGCGTGCTCGCCGGGTTGGTATTGCGATCCTCCGCGAGATCACGCGTGGAGAGCGGCTCCTCGCTGACGCCAGGAAGGGTAAATATGAGATCGAAGGCCGAGCGCGTGTTAATTGGTAACAGTTCAGTCTCGCGCGACGTGAGTGTCGCACCAACGACAGTGCGTTTTGTGTCGACAACCGGCGTGTCTGCGGTTGCGACAACAACTGGCTCGACCACGACGCTCGACGGAATCAGCGTCGCATCAAACTGAAGACTCTGTCCCGAAACAGTTGCGACATCTGTGATCTCCTGAGCCGCAAATCCAGGAAATGAGACGCGTATAACATACGTGCCAGGTTCGAGCTGGATTAAACGATACCGGCCCTCGGCGTCAGTTGTAGTCGTGCGTGTTAGACCAGTCTTGATCAGCTTCGCCTGAACTTCCGCTCCCGGAAGCATGGCGGTGTTCTGGTCCATGACGCGCCCGGCGATCGTGACGGTGTCGAGATCTTGTGCGTGAACGTGTTGAATGTTGAAAGTGAATAGAAGAATAGTGAGAAGTGTGAGACGTGAGGTCATCTTTGTGTTGCTCCTTGAGTTGTGAGGTTTTTACTGCGGGCGCAACTTTAGCACAAAACAGTTAGACAGGATTAAGAAGATTTGCAGGATTTACAAGATGAATCCTGTCAATCTGAAACATCCTGATCCTGTCTAATGTTTTACTCGGCGTCGCAGCGCCGCGGCTCGCGTAAGCGGAACGAGCGCGTCACTTCCCTCAGGCGCCGAATCGAAACTCGTCAACTCCTCCGCGTGCGACTGCAAGTACTGGAAGAACCGCTCAAACTCCTGCTGCATCGCGTCCATCTTCTCACGCATGTTGAGAATGATCTCCACGCCCGCGAGATTCACTCCCAAGTCGCGCGTCAAAGACAAAATCAGCTCCAGCCGCTCGAGATCCGGATCCGTGTAGAGCCGCGTGTTGCCCTCAGACCGCGAAGGCTTCAACAAACCTTCACGCTCATACAATCTCAGCGTCTGCGGATGAATCCCATACTGATCCGCAACCGCACTGATCGTGTACGTTTTAGGTTTCCTGCCGCTCACTCCAGCCCCATCTCAACTCGCGGGTTTGTCGAATTCAACTTCGAATACTCGCGCAGCAGCTCTTTCGTCTCTTCCGAAATGACCTTCGGCAACGTTACCTGCACTTCTACGAACTGATGTCCCTTCGCCCCGGGATTGCGCAACGACGGCGCGCCACGATCACGCAAACGAAACTTCTGACCCGACTGCGTTCCCGGCGGAATGCGCAACTGAGTTTTTCCATCGACCGTCGGCACCTCGATCTTCGCACCCAGCGCTGCCTCCGGCACTGTGATCGGAACCGTGACGTAGATGTTGTCGCCTTTGCGGGTGAAGTACTTGTGCGGACCAACGTTCGTGATGATGTGTAGATCTCCCGCAGGCGCACCAAGACGGCCGCCCTCGCCCTTTCCGGGAATCTTCACGCGCGAGCCGGTATCGACCCCGGCCGGAATACGAACTTTTACCGTCTCGGATTTTGGAGTGACGCCTTTGCCATGACAGAGCGAACAAGGAGCACGTCTTCGTCCCGTACCACCACAATCCGGACACTCCTGCGCAAAGCGCAACCTGCCTCCCGCGCGTTGCACCTGCCCCGAGCCTTTGCACGTCGAACAAACGACCACCGGGCCTCCAATATCACCTGCGCCATTGCAGCGGGAACACTGCTCAGACCGGTTCACCGTGATATTTGTCGTCAGTCCTTTGATCGCTTCTTCAAACGAGAGACTCAACGGCATCTCGATGTCAGCACCACGTTGAGGTTGCGCACGTGGTGGCTCTTTCTCTCTCGTAGCACTGCCACCGAACAGATCGGCAAAGATATCGCGGAAACTGGTGCCGCCGCCTCCGGAGCTCGACGATGTGCTGCCCCAGTCAAAACCTGTGAAGTCAAAACCTGGAGGCGTACGAGCGCCGCTCGATGGACCAGCAGCACCTCTCGCGTGCGCGTCCGCGAGGTTTTCAGAGTACTGTCCAAAACGATCGTAGACGCTTCGCTTCTTCGGATCGGAAAGCACGTCGTGCGCTTCCGACATGAGCTGGAAGCGTGCCTCGGCGGCTGTATCGCCCGGATTCACGTCAGGGTGATACTTGCGCGCCAAACGCCGGTAAGCC
>Ga0157372_10007854_pt1 | contig 11339 bp, 8 predicted proteins | sample C55metaG_FD_115307 | JGI IMG/M metagenome (GOLD analysis project Ga0157372, IMG submission 115307) | Corn rhizosphere microbial communities from Kellogg Biological Station, Michigan, USA - C5-5 metaG | ecosystem: Host-associated > Plants > Roots > Rhizosphere > Soil | place: USA: Michigan...
AAACGGCCGGACGGTAAGCGCGCCGACGACGCTCGCGATCACGACCGGGCTGAATGCGCCGACCGAGAAGGAACCCAGCACTTCCTCGAGCGCGAAGAAGGCGCCCGCGAACGGAGCGTTGAACGCGGCCGCGATGCCGGCGGCCGCGCCGCATCCGACGAGAATCTTCAAAGGGCGAGGTTGAAAGCGCAGTCGACGCCCGATCGCCGAGCCCACGGTCGCGCTGAGCGTCGCAACGGGCCCTTCACTCCCCGCCGAGCCGCCGGAGCCGAGAGTGATCGCCGAGGCGATCGTGCGAACGGCAACGGGCCCGGAACGAATCACGCCGTCGCGCTTGGCGATCGCCAGTTGAACGTCGGGAACGTTCTGGCCATCCGGGATATGCGATCGTCGGACGACGAACCAGGCGGCCCACAGCCCAAAGCCGGTGAGGATCGGCGCGTAGAGCGCCTGTCCCACGATCGGCAGGTGCGACTCGGGCAACTGGATCAGGATGAAATGCGAGAGGTCGATCAGCCGGTAGAAGCCGACCACGGAGAGCCCGCTCATGCCGCCGATCAGGGCGCCGAACACCATGAGTGTGGCGCCTTCGTCCCAGTCGCGCCGCTCGATCCACTCGCGAATGCGATGGAGCGCCAGCAGCTCGTCTATACGCCGCCGTACCACTCGTACCCTTTGTCGCTCCAGTAACCGCCGGTGCGCCGCGGCAGGAACATGATTCGCGTGAGGTATTTGGTGTTCTTGTATCCGAGCTTGACCGGCGAATACACGCGCGCCGGCGCGCCCCACGCCGAATTCAGATAATGACCGTCCTGCGCGTACACGACGAGCGTTTGCGGGTGCATCGCGCTTTCAATGTCCCAGCTCTCGTGATAGTTCTCGTCGAACGACTCGAAGTCGACATAGTGCGCGCCCGCCTGCACGCCGGCGAGCCTCGCCAGATCCGCCAGCCGAACGCCGGTGCGCGTCGCGACCGCGGTCCAGCCTTCGACGCAGAAGTGATCGAGCCGGTACCCGACGCGCGGCAGCGACGACAGGTCGGCGAGCGTGAGCGAGAGCGGCGTCCGGACCATGCCGCCCACCGCGAGGCGCCACACGCCGCGGGTCGCTTCGTCCCAGACCGGCACACGGTCGGAGATGAAGTAGGCGGGGAATCGCTGTCCCGCCGCCAACGCGCCACCGCGCGGAACATCCATCGAGCGGTGGCTGAACAGCGATCGCTCGAGCACTTCGTTCTCGCGCTCGGCGAATTCGAGCAGCGGTTTCGCCGACCTGGGCCCCATCGAGTCGCACGCGGCCAATATCGCGGCGCCGAGCGCGCCGCCGCTCGCCATGAGAAAGCGGCGTCGGTCGATGGCGAATCGTTCGGCGATGTGCGACGGTGGCCGCGGTGGTCTCGAGTCGCTCATGCGGCGGGAGGCGGTGTTGACGACGGCGTCGTGCCCGCGCCCGCGGGCTGGTGCGCCGGTAGCAGATGAACGAACGGACGCGCGTTCCGCTCCTCCGGCGACCACTGCTCCTTGTAGGTGCCGGTGACCATCGAGACCATCGAATACGGATCGACGGCAAACACCATGAAAATATGTCCGAACGTCAGCACGACGAGCAGCAGCATGACGACGAAGTGCCAGTAGCGCGCCCAGACGTAGCCGCCGAGCAAGTGCGTGAGAAAGGCGAGTTGGACCGGCTTCCAGATCGCGATTCCCGTGATGACCGCGAGCGCGCCGAGAATCGGAAACGAGAAGTACACCATCCGCTGCAGTGCGTTGTGCTTGCCCTGTCGCGGATGGTCCTTTCGCGCCGTGACGTAGAACCGGACCATCTCCCACGCGTCGCGCACCACGCCGCGGCGCGGCACGAGGTCGCGCCATTCGCCGTGGGTGTAGACGAAACCGAGGTAGACGAGTCCGTTCACGACGAGCACCCACATCATCGCGAAGTGCCAGTTTCGCGCGCCGGCGAGCCAGCCGCCGAACGTCAGGCTGGCCGGAATCGGCTTCCGCTCGAAGGGATAACAACAGAAGGTCTCCCCGCGGCGGGCGAACGCGGGGTACGCATTGAAAATCCGTAGCCCGCTCCCGACCATGATCGTGAGCGCGACGACGTTGATCCAATGCGTGATGCGGACGACAGGATGATGACGCTTCTTCATGCTTTGCCGAATGCCAGGGCGTACACCAGCAACGACAGAACGATCGACGTGATCACGACGTACTTCCGATCCCGCTGCAGCGCGAAGGCGACGAGCGTGAACGCGACGCGCGCGACCGGCGTCGCGATCAGGAGCAACAATCCGAGCTGCGCGATCGCTTCGCCGTTGAACGTCAGCGCGCCGCGGACGATGCTGACGATCGACTCGAGCGCCGGCGGTTCACCGCGAAAGGTCCGGTGGGCCACCGGGTCGCCGCCGTGCTGGATGAGCAGCAGCGCGCCGCCCAGCGCCGTGACAGCCGCCGCGACGATCACGCCAAGCCGCAGCAACCCGCCGATCGCCTGTTGTACCTCGTGTTCCGACACGCGAGTCGCCATCAGATGGTTCCCGTAAATCCCTTGTACAGCATCTCGACCGCGGCGACGAACACGATCACCGTGAACAGCGGACGGAGCCATCGCACGTCGGCACGGGTCAGAATCCGCGCCCCCAGCAACGCGCCGCCTCCGGCGCCGAGCATGACCGGAAAGGAAATCGCCGGGTCGATTTGGCCCTGGTGCAGGTACACCGCCGCGCTGACGGCGGCGGTCACCCCGATCATGAAGTTGCTGGTCGTCGTGGACACCTTGAACGGCAGCGACATCACCTGGTCCATCGCCAGCACTTTGATGATCCCGGCGCCGATGCCGAGCAACGCCGACAGAACCCCGCCGACGAGCATCAACGCGAACCCACCCGGGATCCGACGCGCCGAGTAGTGCTGGGGTCCGGATGGGGTCGGGTAGGACGAGTCGAGCTGAAAAAAAGCCGCCCAGCGATCGGGCGTCGTCAGAATCGCGTGCTCGGCCCGAGGACGCAGGGAGCGAAGCGCCGTGGCGATCAGAACGACTCCGAACAGTATGGAGAGCTTTGCCTGGGTCGTGTGGACGGAGAGCATCGCGCCGATGAGCGCACCGATGGTCGTCGCGATCTCGAGCAGGATGGCGATGCGAACATTCGTGTATCCCTCGCGGACGTACGCCGCCGCCGCGCCCGAGGATGTGGCGATCACCGCGATGAGCGATGCGCCGATCGCGTAACGCATGTCGATGTGAAAGAGCAGCGTCAGCATCGGCACGACGATGATTCCCCCGCCCAATCCAGTCAGAGATCCAAGCAGACCGGCGGCGAAAGATCCGACGCCGACGAGCAGGGCGAGGGACGCCAGGTTCATCAGATCTTGACCTTCCAGGGCGTCGAGAGCTCGACGGTTCCCCACTTGATGCGGAGCACGCCGGCCGGGTCAGCCTGTCGGCTGGGATTCGTCGAATTTGGCGTCAGGTAGATGCTCAGCGCGTCCTCGGAATCGGTGAGCGTTCGTGCGGTGAGGCGCACGCGGCCGATGTCCTTCGAGGGATTGCGGTCGGTTCCCCAGATCGCGGTCTGGCTGTTGAGAATCAGGTCCCAGTTGTTGCCGGCGTGCACGAGATAAAGCGTGTAGTCGCCGCGGGGCACCGCCAGCGGTCCGATGGTGAGATCGAGGTCGGTGTGAAGACTCGTGGCGTCGTTCGCCCCGAAGCGCCACACTGTGTCGTTCGGGATGAGACCCCCGACGATCTTGCGCCCGCGGGCGTGCGGCTGACCGTACGAGATGGCGACGCGCGCCGGTCCGGTGTAGCCCGCGTCCTCGGCATACCATTCGTTGCCGATCGGGCGGGAGTTCACATGCACTTCGACGGTCGCGAAGCTGCTCGCCGCCATCCGAGGCGTTTCCTTCGGCTGTTGGGCATGGACGACCGATCCGAGCACCGCGAGCGCCGCGGCGCGTCCGACGAGGCGAAGCATAGTTTCTCCGGAAGTGTGGTGGGTAGGCGCTTGGAGGATGACTGGGGCCCCGTACGCGCCGCAAGTCGTCACGCCCACCGCGGTGAGGGTTCTCTCGGGGGCGATCCCCGGGTACAATCCCGGCGATCCGAACGTCCACAGGAATCGGTGCACCATGAATGCTCGGCCACTGCTCGCCGGCGCGCTCGCTGTCGTCTCATCCATGGTTCCAGCCGCGTCGCCCGCGCAGCGACCCTTTCGCGTCGACGAGACGACGATCGCGGACGTCCACGCGGCAATGCGAAGCGGAGGGTTGACCTGTCACGCGCTCGTGCAGGCGTACCTCGACCGAATCGCGGCGTACGACAAACAGGGACCGGCGATCAACGCGATCACGGTCGTCAATCCCGATGCGCTGGCCACGGCCGATTCGTTGGACCGGCGCTTCGCCGCGAACCGCCAGTTCGTCGGACCGCTTCACTGCATCCCGATGATCGTCAAGGACAATTTCCAGACGATCGGGCTGCAGACGGCGGCGGGGAATCTCGCGCTCAAAGGGTACGCGCCGGCGAAGGACGCGTTTCAGGTGCGCCGCATCAAGGAGGCCGGCGCGATCGTGTTAGCAAAGTCTAACATGGCGGAATTCGCGTTCAGTCCCATCGAGACCGTGAACTCCGTGCTGCCGGGATACACGAAGAACCCGTACGCCCTGGACCGCGTGACCGCGGGGTCGTCGGGCGGGACCGCCGCGGCCGTCGCCGCTGACCTCGGAGAAGTCGGGCTCGGGACCGACACCGGAAACTCGATCCGCGGACCGAGCTCGCACCAGTCGCTCGTCGGCATCCGATCGACGATGGGGCTCACGAGCCGAGCCGGCATCGCGCCACTCAGTTTGTTCGCCGACATCGCGGGGCCGATGGCGAGGAGCGTCGCAGACGCCGTCGCCGTCCTTCAAGTCGTGGCCGGCTACGACCCCGACGATCCGGCCACCGCGGCCGTGAGGAACAAGCAACTGCCGAACTATGCGGCGGCGCTGGTACGAGGCGGTCTCAAGGGCGCACGGATCGGCATTCTTCGGCAGGCGTTCGAAGGTCCGACGGTCGATCCCGAAGTGCGGTCTGTTTTCGAGCGAGCCGTGAAGGACCTGCGAGCCGCCGGGGCGACGGTCCTCGACACGGTGACGATCACCGAGCTCGACTCGATCCGCCGGTCGAACCGCGGCGGATGCAACCCGTTCAAGTTCGAGTTCAACGCGTGGCTCGCCGAACAAGGCGATCGCGCTCCCGTCCACGACCTGCACGCCATCGTCACGAGTCGACGATATCATCCTTCGGTGCAGGTCCGGCTGCTGGACGCCGACTCGGTGAAGTTGCCGCCGGACTCCGTACCAGGATGTCAGGGGCGCCAGCGCGTGCGCGACGGGCTGCGTGAGGCGGTGGCTCGCACGATGGACCGGCTTCAGCTCGACGCATTGATCTATCCGACGTGGAGCAACCCGCCGAGGCTGATCGGCGATCTCAACACGCCGGCCGGCGACAACAGCCAAGTGTTTTCCCCGACGACGGGAAATCCAGCGATCACCGTCCCGATGGGCTATACACGAAACAACGCGCTGCCGGCCGGCATGACGTTCTTCGGCCGCGCGTTCGACGAGGAACGATTGATCAAACTGGTGTACGACTACGAGCAAGCGACGAAATGGCGACGCGAACCGACGTCGACGCCGCCGCTCGGGTCATCGGGTGGGGGTGGTGACGACAAGCGGTAGTCTGAAAAGCGGCGCGGGGAGCGGCCGCAACAGCCTGCTCCCCGCGCATCCTGCTCTCCCCTACCGTGACGATCCGCGCCCCACCTTCAGCCGCTCGCGCGGTCTCCCTCTCGCGGTATCGCCGGCTCTTTATAGAGCACTGTTCGTGCCAGGGTTCCGCGAGCGCGGCGATCCTTGCTTATGTTGCACGCGATGCTCACCCGGTCCCTCGTCATCGTTCACGCGGCCCTGTCCGCGTCGTTGGCCGCCGCACAGGTCGCTCCCTCCGGCGCGCCGCCGGCGAATACCTCTGCGTCAGCGCCACCACTCGCGCCGCCGCCCGCGGTACCGCGCGAGTTTCGCGCGGCGTGGGTGACGCCGATCTACGATCGCGGTTTCCGCGATTGGCCGTCGAAGCCGGGACTCTCGCCGGACGCGCAGCGTGCGGAGCTCATCGCACTGCTCGACGACGCAGCGGCGATCGGATTGAACGCGGTGATTCTCCACGTCCGCCTCGCGAGCGACGCATTCTACCCGACGAAGTACGCGCCCTGGTCGCCGCTCCTCTCGGGACAGTCGGGCGTCGGTCCGTCGCCGTCATACGATCCGCTCGCGTTTGCCGTGTCAGCGGCGCACGCACGCGGGCTGCAACTGCACGCATGGTTCAACCCGTTCCGCGCAATACTTCCGGGCGTGCCCGGCAAGCCGGCCTCGACGCACGTCACACGACAGCATCCGGACTGGATCGTGAAGTACGGAAAGCAGACGTGGATCGATCCGGGCAACCCAGCGGCGCGCAAGTACGTGCTCGAGACGATTCTCGACGTCGCTCGCCGCTACGACGTCGACGGCATCCACATCGACGACTACTTCTATCCGTATCGCGAGACGCGCACGTACACCCGCCGAGTGAAGAAGAAGCGCATCCGCGTCACCGAAGAGATCAACTTCGCCGACGGGCGCTCATGGAAGCGGTACGGGGCGGGGCACGGGTTCGGCGACCGCGACTCATGGCGCCGCGCCAACATCGACGACTTCGTGCAGTCGCTCTACAAGAGCGTGAAAGCGATCAAGCCGGCGATGATCGTCGGCATCAGTCCGTTCGGCATCTGGCGACCGGGATCGCCCGCCGGCATCACAGGACTCGACTCCTTCAGCGAGATCTATGCTGACTCGCGGCGCTGGCTCAACCAGGGCTGGGTCGACTACATCGCGCCGCAACTCTACTGGCAGGTCGACGGCGCGCAGGATCGCTTCCGAGCGCTCGACTCGTGGTGGCGCACCGAGAATCCCATGCACCGGTTCGTCTGGCCCGGCCTCTACACGTCGAAAGTCTACGGTGGATTCGACAGCTGGCCGATCGACGAAATCGAAACACAGATCACGACCATTCGCGATGCACGCGCCGGCTCGGCTGATCCACCCGGTCATGTACACTTCCGCCTGAGTGCGTTGCTTGCGGACAACGAACGTCTCGCGCGCAGTCTCGCGCGAGACTATGCGCAGCGGGCGTTGGTGCCCGCTTTCACGTGGCTCGGCGCCGCCGCGCCGCCGTCCCCATCGCTAGCGACCACGCCCTCCGCGCCCACGGTGACGGTGATTTCGAACGCCGCCGCCGCCGCCCCGCCCCGGTGGTGGCTCGTTCAGGTGCGCGGCGCGGGGGGCGTTTGGACGACGAAGCTCCAGCCCGGCGCCGCCACCCAAATCGCCGTCGATTCGATGTCGAGCTCGAACCCGAACGAGATCGCGGTGACGGCGATCAGCGCGACCGGCGTCGAGAGCGAACCGGCGGTCGTCGCATGGCCGCCGACCGGGAACGCAGCCGCGCCTCCGGCGCGAAACAGGCGACGACGATAGAATCTCACTGGTCCACAACTGACCGTTCCAACATGGCCCACCGATTCGCTCCCCTCGCAGTCGCTGGACTCTCCCTCGTGTTTCTCGCGGCCTCGGCGGCCGCGCCATGCGCGATCATCGCGGCGCAGCGAGCGCCGGCGCGCGAGGCGACGCTCGGTCTGCTCGATTCGTCACGATACGCGGCAGCCGCGCGCGAGCTGCGCGGCCTTCGCTGGCGGCTCGTCGGCCCCTTCAGGGGCGGACGCGCAGTCGCCGTCGTCGGCGACCCGACCAAGCGCGACGTGTTCTACTTCGGCGCCGTGGATGGCGGAGTGTGGAAGACGATCAACGGCGGCGCGAGCTGGAACAACACGACCGACGGCGTTTCGTCGATCGCGAGCGTCGGCGCGATCGCCATCGCGCCGTCCGATCCGAACGTCGTCTACGCGGGCGGCGGTGAAGCCGATTTGCGCGAAGATTGGACGTACGGCGACGGCATGTATCGCTCCACCGATGCCGGAAAGTCGTGGACGCACCTCGGCCTCGACGATGCGCGGCACATCTCGCGGATCGTCGTGGATCCACGAGACCCCGATCGCGTGTTCGTCGCGGCGCTCGGACACGCCAGCGGTAAGAACAGCACCCGCGGCGTCTATCGCTCGACCGACGGCGGCAAAACCTGGCAGCGCGTGCTCTTCACGAACGACTCGACGGGTGCCGCCGAGATCGAGATGGATCCGTCGAATCCGCGAATCCTTTTCGCCGCGCTCTGGCACATGCAGCGCACGCCGTGGGGATTCACGGCCGGGAACGGAAGTCTATGGAAGACGGCGGACGGTGGCGACACGTGGCGTGACATCAGCGGCGCGCCGGGCATTCCCAAGAATCCGCTCGGCCGCATCGGCATGTCGGTGTCGCGCGCGAACCCGCAGCGTGTCTACGCGACGATCGAGTGTCCGCCGGAGGACTCGACGGGCGGCATCTTCCGAAGCGATGACGACGGCGCGACGTGGCAGCGCACGAACGGCGACCAGAAATGGATGGTGCGGCCGTGGTACTACGGTGAGATCACCGCCGACCCGGCCGACACGAACACCGTGTACGTGATGAACCTGTCGACCTGGAAGTCGACCGACGGCGGCCGCACGTTCACGCGATTGCGGCTTCCGCACGGCGACACGCACGCGCTGTGGATCGACCCGAAGGATTCACGCCGGATGATCAGCGGCAACGACGGCGGCGCGACGATCAGCTTCGACGGGGGCTCGAACTGGTCCTCGATCATGAACCAGCCGACGGCTCAGTTCTATCACGTCGCGACGGACGACCAGTGGCCGTATCGCATCTACGGCGCGCAGCAGGACAACACGACGGTGTCGATTGTGAGCCGCTCCGACAACGGCGTGATCGACGAATCGGACTGGTGGCCGGTGGGTGGCGGAGAATCGGGCTACATCGCACCGAAGCCCGGCAATCCGAACGTCGTCATCGCCGGGACGTACACCGGCACGATGACGCGCTACGACGTGAAGACGAAGCAGACGAAGGACATCTCGGTCTGGCTGAACAACTACGACGGGTGGCCGGCGCGCGACGTGCCGAATCGCTTCCAGTGGACGTACCCGATCGTCTACTCGACGCACGACCCACGCGTGCTGTACTCGTCGGCGAACAGAATCTTCAAGTCCACCGACGACGGTGACAGTTGGCAGCCGATCAGCCCCGATCTGACGCGCCACGATCCGACGACGCTCGGCCCCGCCGGCGGCCCGATCACCTACGACATGACCGGCACCGAGTGGTACGCGTCGGTGTTCGCGCTCGCCGAGTCGCCGCGCTCCGGCGACATCCTCTGGGCCGGATCGGACGACGGACTGATTCACGTCACGCGCGACCGGGGCACGACATGGGCGAACGTGACGCCGGCGGCGATGGCGAGGTTTACGCGCGTCTCGATCGTCGAGCCGTCGCACTTCGATCCGGCGACGGCGTACGTAGCGGCGAACCGCTACCAACTCGACGACTTCAAACCATACCTGTACAAGACCTCGGATTTCGGCCGCACCTGGACCGCGATCAACACGGGCATTCCCGACGGCGCGTACACGCGAAGCATTCGAGAGGACCCGGTGCGTCGCGGCCTGCTGTACGCCGGCACGGAGACGGGCGTCTACTACTCGAGCGACGACGGCGCGCACTGGGAACCGCTGCAGCTCAACCTGCCGCGCGCGTCCGTTCGCGATCTGAAGGTGCAGGGCAGCGATCTCATCGCCGCGACGCACGGCCGGGCGATGTGGGTGCTCGACGACGTGTCGCCGCTGCGGACGCTGGCGGACAGTGTGCGCCGCGCGGCCATCCATCTGTTCACGCCTGATACGGCGACTCGATTCGCCGCCGGGCACTTCCGTACGACGACCGACGGCGAGAATCCGCCGGCTGGCGTGATCGTGGACTACTGGCTCTCCTCTGCGGCGGGAGGGCTCGATCCGCGCGACAGCTTGCGGCTCGAATTCCTCGACGCGAGCGGAAAGGTGATTCGCCATTTCTCGAGCGCGGCGCCGCCCGACTCGGTCAAGTCCGCCGCATTCGCTCGCATGGGCGCGGACTCCGCTCACGCACAGGGCACGAGCCCCGGAAAGCAGCCGACCGACACGATGTCGCTCAAGGTGCGCGGCTCGCGCGAGCTGCTGAACGACACGCTGGCGTTCGCGCCCAGCGACTCCATCGTGACGGCGCGAGCCGGCTTGAATCGGTTCGTGTGGGACCTGCGGTATCCCGCGACGCGCGAGGCGAAGGACGTCGTCAACGACGAGGGGTCGACGCTGGGACCGGTGGCCGCGCCGGGTACATACACCGTACGGCTCATCGGCAAAGGGCGGACGCTCACGAGCACGGTCGCCGTGCGCGGCGACCCGAGACTGACCACGACCCAGGCCGACTACGACGCGCAGCTCGCGCTCGCGCTCGCGGTCCAGACGAAGACGAACGAAGTCTCCGACGCCGCCAAACGCATCCTCGAGCTCGAGCACGCGCTGGACGATCGCGTCGCGGCGGCGAAGGGGCAGTCCTACGAGAAGCGCGTCGCCGACGCCGCCAAGCCGATCCATGCGACGCTGGAAACGATTCGCGACTCGCTGGTCGAGATCCACTCGCACGCCGACGAGATCACGCTCCATTACCCGATTCGCTATTACAACATGCTGCTGTCGCTCGCGGGGATGGTGCAGAGCGCCGACGCGGGTCCGACGAAGCAGGAAAGCGCGATCCTGCAGGATCTCCGCCCCAAGATCGACGCGCATCTCGCGAAGCTCCGATCGGTCGAAGGGACGGACGTCGCATCGTTCAACGCCCTGCTCAAAGAACTGAACGTTCCGGCGATCCCCGGGCCGCCGCCGGTCATCGTCCCGTGAGTGACGCAACGGTTCCGCCGGTGATGCGCGCCGTCGTCATCACGCGCCCCGGCGGCCCCGAAGTGCTCGAGGTGCAGGAGCGGCCGACGCCGAAGCCGGGCCGCGGCCAGGTTCTCGTGCGCGTTCGCACGTCGGCGCTCAATCGCGCGGATCTATTGCAACGCGAGGGCCGCTATCCCGCGCCGCCCGGCGCGCCGGCCGACATTCCCGGCTTGGAGTTCGCCGGAGAGGTCGCCGCGCTCGGTGACGATGGCGGCGCGTGGACGGTCGGCGCACGAGTGTTCGGGATTACCGCCGGCGGGGGCCACGCCGAGTTTCTCGTCGTCGACTCGGGCTGCGCGTCGCCCATCCCACGGCAGCTCTCGTGGACCGACGCGGGCGCGATCCCCGA
>Ga0157372_10007855_pt1 | contig 11339 bp, 9 predicted proteins | sample C55metaG_FD_115307 | JGI IMG/M metagenome (GOLD analysis project Ga0157372, IMG submission 115307) | Corn rhizosphere microbial communities from Kellogg Biological Station, Michigan, USA - C5-5 metaG | ecosystem: Host-associated > Plants > Roots > Rhizosphere > Soil | place: USA: Michigan...
CAGCGTGTTGTTCGGCCTCGCCAGTTTCGCCGAAGGCGTGGACTTGCCGGGCGCCTACTGCGAGCACGTGGTGATCGCCAAGATCCCGTTCTCGGTGCCGGACGACCCGGTCGAGGCGGCGCTGTCGGAGTGGATCGAGGCCCGGGGCGGCAATCCGTTCATGGAAATCTCGGTGCCCGATGCCTCGCTGAAACTGGTTCAGGCCTGCGGGCGTCTGCTGCGTACCGAAGAGGACCGCGGCACCATCACCTTGCTCGATCGGCGCCTGGTCACCCAGCGCTACGGCAAGGCGATCCTCAATGCGTTGCCGCCATTCCGTCGTGAAATATCCTGAGACAACGGTGGGCAGTTTTGCCCGCCGCGCTGTCTATCTCTCTGCCATGCTTTTCCATTGGCCTTAGTTGGTCGTTAGGGAGAACTCCGTTCTTATGATTCGCCGTTCGTTGCCTGCCGTATTCGCCTTGATTTTCGCTGCCCCGTTACTGGCGGCGCCTGCGGGTCAGCAGACCCTGTTCAACTTCGTCCGTCCTGCCGACGTGGTGAAAGTCGTCACCGAAAACACTGACCTGCCACAAGCCAACGCCGAGCAAACCCCGGAAGGTGAAGTGCTGCGCCGGGTGACCTTCAACCCGGTAGCCCGTCCGACCCTGCGCCTGACCCCGCAAACCGGCGCCTGGGACTGGTCGCAGTCGGGCATGATGAGCCTGCGTCTGCAGAGTGCAATGAACTGGGCCGTGACGGTCTATGTGCAAATCCAGAGCAATAACGGCCAGACCCTGACCAGCCGCGTCGACCTGCCGGCCGGTCCCGCGCAAACCCTGCTGGTGCCGCTGGTGGCGACTTCGCCACTGAGCCAGGGCATGAAGGCCGGGCCGCCGATGCCGATGACTGTCGATGGCCAGCGAATTCTGCTGGCCAGCAGCAGCGGTGAACTGGATCGCAGCCAGGTGGTGTCGGTGAGTCTGTGGATGGATCAGCCGAAAGCCGCGCAGAGCCTGCTGCTCGAGCGATTCGGCGTGCAGGACGGCGATGCTGTGACCCAGGCCGTCTACGGCAATCTGGTGGACGCCTACGGTCAATCGACCCGCAGCAAATGGCCGGAAAAAATCAGCAACGACGAACAACTGAAATCCGCCGCCGCCAAGGAACAGCAACAGCTGAAAACCTGGCTGGCCGAGCGCGAAAAGTCCTCGCTGGACAAGTTCGGTGGCTGGAATAAAGGCCCGGCGTTCAAGGCCAGCGGCTTTTTCCGCACTGAAAAACGTGACGGTCGCTGGTATCTGGTGACCCCTGAAGGGCATCCGTTCTATTCGCTGGGGGTCAACACCGTCAGCCCGCAGGTCAACCAGACTTACGTGGCCGGGCGTGAGTGGATGTTCGAATCCCTGCCCAAGGCCGACGAGCCGCTCGCCAGCCATTTCGGCGAGGGCGACAACCGTGGCGGCAACGGTGCCGATCAGGGCCGTGGCTATGGCAACGGGCGCTGGTACGATTTCTACGGCGCCAACCTGCAGCGGGTTTACGGCGAGCCCTGCAAACCGGACAGCGATACCAAGGCCGGAATTGCTGAAGCGGCCAAGGCTGGTGCGGTTGAAGAAACCGCAGTAAAAGCTGCCGAGCCTGTGCCAAAGTCAAACGAGGCGAAGGCCGGTGTCGCCGCAGCGGCGAAAACAGACGCCGTAGCGACGACTGCTGAAAAGGCTGCCGATCAACCCGTCGCTGCGCCGTGCAAGGCCACGGTCGATCAGCAGAAGTGGGCCACGCACACCCTCGATCGCCTGCAGGCCTGGGGTTTCAACACCGTCGGCAACTGGAGTGCCGACTCGCTTGCCGACGCCGAACGGGTGCCGTACACCTTGCCGCTGTCGATCGTCGGCGACTACACCAGCATCAGCACCGGCAGCGACTGGTGGGGCGGCATGCCTGACCCGTTCGATCCGCGTTTCGCCATGGCAACCGAGCGTGCCGTGGCCATTGCTGCCCGCGATCATCGTGATGATCCGTGGCTGATCGGCTACTACGCCGACAACGAACTGGCCTGGGCCGGCCCCGGCGACGACCCGCAGTCGCGCTACGCCCTGGCCTACGGCACATTGAAAATGACCACCGACGTGCCGGCCAAGCGCGCATTCCTCAAGCAACTGCGCGACAAGTACCGCAACCAGGCGGGGCTGTCGAAAGCGTGGGGCATTGATCTGCCGGCGTGGGAATTGATGGAAGACCCGGGTTTCGTGCCACCGATGCCGAATCCGGAGCACCCGGAAATCGAAAACGACTTCAAATACTTCCAGAAAGTGTTCGCCGACACCTACTTCAAGACCATCTCCGATTCGCTGAAGTGGCACGCGCCGAATCAGTTGCTGCTCGGTGGCCGTTTCGCCACCAGCACTCCGGAAGCGGTTGCGTCCTGCGCGCAGTATTGCGACGTGTTGAGTTTCAATATGTACACGTTGAAACCGCAGGACGGCTATGACTTCGCCGCTCTGCGCGCGCTCGACAAACCGGTGCTGATCACCGAATTCAACTTCGGCTCCAGTGATCGTGGCCCGTTCTGGGGTGGCGTGACGCAACTGGCGCGGGAAGAAGATCGTGGCCCGGCGTACGCCAATTTCCTCAAACAGGCGCTGAGTGAACCGTCGATTGTCGGCGTGCACTGGTTCCAGTATCTGGATCAACCGGTGACCGGGCGTCTGCTCGATGGCGAGAACGGGCACTTCGGCCTGGTGGGGATTACCAATCTGCCGTATCAGGGCTTTGTCGAGGCGGTACGCAAGAGCAATTTGCAGGCGATCGATCAGTTGGGCAAGGAGGCTGAGAAAGCGGCCGCCGCCGGTCATGAAACCGAAGGCGGGCGCAAGGCTGAAGCCGGCAAAGGCCCGGGGGCCGGGCATGCCGGTGGGCATTCGGGCAATGGTCATTAAGGTTCAGACCGCGTCATCGTTCTTCGCGAGCAGGCTCGCTCCCACATCGGATTTGTGAACACCATCGATCCAGTGTGGGAGCGAGCCTGCTCGCGAAGGCGTCAGCCGCCTCACTACAGCATTCAACCGTCCGGCCCGCAGCTGTTCCCAAATCCGTCAAGGGCTGGAACAATGCGGGCCACTTTGTAGAGCGTTTTCGCGGGGGAGTTGCGGGTGCAGATTCAGGGACATTACGAGCTTCAATTCGAAGCGGTGCGCGAGGCTTTCGCGGCACTGTTCGACGATCCCCAGGAACGCGGCGCAGCCCTGTGCATCAAGGTCGGCGGAGAAACCGTCCTCGACCTCTGGTCCGGTACGGCCGACAAGGATGGTACCGAAGCCTGGCACAGCGACACCATCGCCAACCTGTTTTCCTGCACCAAGACCTTCACCGCGGTCACGGCGCTGCAACTGGTGGCCGAAGGCAAACTGCAACTGGATGCACCGGTTGCCCGCTACTGGCCGGAATTCGCTGCCGCCGGTAAAGAATCCGTCACCCTGCGCCAACTGCTCTGCCATCAGGCCGGTCTGCCGGCCCTGCGCGAGTTGCTGGCACCTGCCGCCCTCTACGAATGGCAGACCATGGTCGACGCCCTTGCGGCCGAAGCGCCGTGGTGGACGCCGGGCACCGGCCACGGCTATGCCGCCATCACCTATGGCTGGCTGGTCGGGGAGTTGCTGCGTCGCGCTGACGGTTGTGGGCCGGGCGAGTCGATTGTCGCCCGCGTCGCCAAGCCGCTGGGGCTGGATTTCCACGTCGGCCTGCCTGACGAAGAGTTCCACCGCGTGGCGCATATTGCACGGGGCAAGGGCAACGTCGGCGATGCCGCGGCCCAGCGCCTGTTGCAAGTGACCATGCGCGAACCGACCGCCATGACCACTCGCGCCTTCACCAATCCGCCGTCGGTGCTCACCAGCACCAACAAACCGGAATGGCGGCGCATGCAGCAGCCGGCCGCCAATGGTCATGGCAACGCGCGCAGCCTGGCCGGTTTCTACGCCGGTTTGCTCGACGGCAGCCTGCTTGAAAGCGAAATGCTCGAAGAGCTGACCCGCGAACACAGCTACGGCGAGGACAAGACCCTGCTGACCCGCACCCGCTTCGGTCTGGGCTGCATGCTCGATCAACCGGACATGGCGAACGCCACCTACGGCCTCGGCCCGCGGGCGTTTGGTCATCCGGGGGCGGGCGGTTCAGTGGGTTTTGCTGATCCCGAGCACGATGTCGCGTTCGGTTTTGTGACAAATACCCTTGGGCCGTACGTCTTGATGGATCCGCGCGCGCAGCAACTGGCGCGGGTACTTGCCACTTGTCTGTAAAGCTTTACATGAGGTTCCAGGGTTGGAACCAGATCCGGTTTTTCGATTCAAAGCGTCAGTTTATCCGGGCAAAAGAGCTCTGATTTTTCATTACTTCACTTTGTGGATTTTCAATGTCATCCAAAAAAACTCTCGCCCTGGCCCTGTGTGTTGCGATTACCGGTTGTGCACAGACTCCTAAAAACGATGCGGACGGCGGTAGCTGGTGGCCGTTCGGGTCCTCCGACAAAGTGGCGGCCAAAGAGCCGGCCCCGGCTCCGGCTCCTGCCGTAGCCCCGGCGCCGCTCAAACCTGCCGCGACCGCACCGGTGGCCAAGACTGAAAGCAGCAGCCACTGGTACTGGCCGTTCGGCGGTTCCGATGATGCGGCGGCCAAAGCCGAGGTGAAACCCGAAGTCAAACCAGAAGCCAAACCGGCGGTAGTGGCCAAGGCCGATGCCGACACCGGCACGAAGTGGTGGTGGCCGTTCGGCGGCAAGGATCAATCGACTGCCAAAGTGGTGCCGATGCCTGACCCGAAAGTCACCCAGGCCTGGCTGGATGACTACGAACCGCGCCTGCGTGCGGCGATCAAGGACAGCAACCTGCAACTCGAGCGCCGTGACAACGTGCTGGTGGTGATCGCGCCGGTTGAAGGCTCGTTCAACCCGAAGCGTCCGGCCATGCTGCTGCCGGTGACCCTCAGCCCGTTCACCAACGTCGCGAAAATCCTCGAAGCTGACCCGAAAACCGCAGTTCTGGTACTCGGTCACAGCGACAACACCGGCGCCGCGCCGGCCAACGTCAAACTCAGCCAGGAGCGCGCCCAGTCCGTGGCGGCGATCTTCCGCCTGAGCGGCTTGCAGCGTGATCGCCTGATGCTGCGCGGCATGGGCGGCGATGCCCCGCGTGCGGCCAACGACAGCGCCGAAGGCCGTGCCCTGAACCGTCGCGTCGAACTGCTGGTGACCCCGCAGAACACCATGGTTGCGCTGTTGAGCAAGTACAACATGCCGGCGCCGGCACCGACCACGATGCTTGCCGCACAGGACGTCAAGCCTGCAGCCAAACCGGTCACCCCGGCGCCGGCTGCTTCGAAGGCCGCCGTACCTGCAACCAAAAAGGCTCCAGCGAAGAAAGCCGCCGCCAAGGCACCTGCGAAGAAAGCAGCGACCAAGGCACCGGCAAAAACGCCGGCCAAGAAAACCGCTCCGGCCAAAGCGGCGACCACAGACAAGAAAGTCGCCGCCAGCGATACTTCCAAGCAGTGATCCGCTAACGAAAAGGAATGCGCCATGACCCAGGCTCTGGCAGATATGCGTCGTGATTACACCCGGGACGGTCTGACCGAGGCGCAAGCCCCGGCCGAACCCTTTGCGCTGTTCCACCAGTGGTTTGCCGACGCGGTGAAAACCGAACAGGCGCCAGTGGAAGCCAACGCCATGACCCTGGCCACGGTGGATTCGGACGGTCGACCGCATTGCCGCATTCTGCTGCTCAAGGGCCTGGACGCGCAGGGCTTCACCTTTTTCACCAACTACGACAGCGCCAAGGGCCAGCATCTGGCGGCGAATCCTTTCGCGGCCATGACGTTTTTCTGGCCAACCCTGGAACGCCAGGTGCGCGTCGAAGGGCGAGTGGTGAAGGTCACGCCGCAAGAGTCCGACGCGTATTATCAGGTGCGACCGCTGGGCAGCCGGCTCGGCGCCTGGGCCTCACCGCAGAGTAGGGTGATCAACGGGCGCGGCGAGCTGGAGGATCTGCTCAAGGCCACCGAACAGCGCTTCAGCGATACTCAGCCCGACTGCCCGGAACATTGGGGCGGTTACCGCCTGCTGCCTGAGCGCATCGAGTTCTGGCAGGGCCGTCCAAGTCGTCTGCACGATCGCCTGAACTACCGTCAGCAGGGCGCCAACTGGATTCTTGAACGTCTGGCGCCCTGAGCAGTCTACCGAGCGGGATAGCCTGCCGCAGCGGCCTCAAGCCACTTCGGCAGGTCCCGACGCTTGATCCTCTGCACGCGGGCATCGGCCAGTCGTTCCAGCATGAAGGCGCGTTTGTCTTCATCCTTGCCCGCCAGCGACAGGGCCAGATCACGATCCATCCAGCGTTTGATCCGCACGTACAGCCACCCGTGGAAGTACAGGCCGGCGATGGTGGTGACGAAAATGATCAGGTAATCCATGAAAATCCTTGGGTCGGCAGGGCGGATTGGGCGATTTGGCGCTACTGTTGGGTGAGTTTGCAGGTGCCTGTACCGGGCCTGAATAAAATCAAGTTTATCCGGGCTGCGTCGTGACAGGCGTCAAGCAGCGGGGTTTAATGAACACATGTTCTTTTGGAGTTGATGCTATGCGTAAGTCTGTTCTGCTGGTTGCTTCCTTTTCCACGATGGCGATGTTGCTGACCGGCTGCCAGTCGAGCCTGACCGGTGACTCCTACTCCCGTGACGAAGCGCGTCGTGTGCAGACGATTCGCATGGGCACCATCGAATCCCTGCGTCCGGTGAAAATCGAAGGCACCAAGACCCCGATCGGCGGCGCTGCAGGCGCAGTGGTCGGCGGTGTCGGCGGCAGCGCCATCGGTGGCGGCAAAGGCAGCATCGTCGCGGCGGTCATCGGTGCTGTGGCCGGTGGTCTGATCGGTTCCGCGACTGAAGAAGGCCTGACCCGCACCCAGGGCGTGGAAATCACCGTGCGCGAAGACGACGGCAGCATGCGCGCCTACGTGCAACAGGTTCAGGAAAACGAAGTGTTCCGTGTCGGTGAGCGCGTGCGCATCTCCACCGTCGGTGGCACCAGCCGCGTTTCGCACTAAGCGGCAACGAGCGGTAAAGAAAAACCCCGATCAGGTGACTGGTCGGGGTTTTTTATGATCTGAGATGCCGCTTACCAGACGTCGCTGTAGTCGAACGAAATTTGATAGTCGTAAGTCGTTAGGGAAATATTATTTTGAAAGTAAGGTTGAAGGACAGGTTTCCAACTTTCGAGTACGTTGAAGCCGCCATTATTAATGTTGTTTTCCACCGGTATACCCAAGGCATTCAAAACGGTTTCATCGTCGCCTAAATCCTCGGAATATTCTTCGCCCTCGCATAGATGGGTTTGCTTGTCGTACCACTCCAGCCTTAGTTTTAATCCCATCATCACCCTCACAAGTTTTTTTTTCTGATGCTTCTTTCATCTTTCGGGTCTTCTCGTCGCTCTCCTGTAAAAGGGTCAAAAGCGCCTAGGTGAGTTCCGTCACTTGCACGGTAAACTTCCAACTCGCCGTGCATCGAGTCCCACTCATAAATTCTCCTGCCTTTTGCATCCTTCCATCGCTCCCGAAGTCCGCCACCTCCTTGTACGGGATTCATTTTCTGTGCCTTTTTCAGGCCGGGAAACGCGGTAATTTCCTCTGCTTTCGGAGGTTTATGATAGCTGTGTCCTGCTGGTGGTAAGCCTTTGCGCGGGGTGTTGACCACGATGTATAGAGGCCGAACCCCCGAATCCGCCGGAAACACCAGAATGAAATCCCGATACTCCGGCGGATAAACCGGATTTACCAGAATCCCGTCCGCCGCTTTCGTCGGCGGATACACCCAGATGTGCGGTGCTTGCGGTGCAGCCTCCAGCGCCGGAATACCGAGAACGTCCGAGCCATTCACCGCCGGCGTCCAGAGCAGTTCGACCCCTTCACCCAGGTCGGCGACGAACCGGTTGCCGCGCGCGGTGAACTGCACGACATCGACCATTTCCCAATCGCGATTCCTGCCGGTGTAGAAGCCGTAGCCCCGCAGGCTGCCGTCGGCCTGTTTTTCGACGTGCAGGCGCACGCGGGTGCGTGCCTGTCTGAGGGCGAGCAACTGGTCTTCGGTGTAGAGGGCGCTGTCGCCCAGGTTCGATGGCATGAGCAACGCCACCAGCCCGACCAAAGGGGTCACAACGGCGGCGGAAGCGATGGCGGGCAATGCCTTGAACGCCTCACCCGCAAGGGCGAAGGTGCCCAGGCCTGCCGGGATGGCAGTGCCGCTGATTTTCTTGAGTGGAACGCCGCCGCTGTCATCGGCTTCACGGCCGCCGAGCAGGACCAGATCTCCGTAATCTTTCAGGCTGTCGGTCGGCACCATCCCCGAAGGATTCGAGTAATCGATGATCGCGTCCGGCAACTTGCAGGACTTGGCGAACACGCACCCGGCGCGTACGGGATCAGGCTTTTTCGCCGCAACCTCTCGACTGCGCTCGAAAGCCTCCTGCCGCGCCAGCATGGCGTCGTATGCATTTTGTCGGGCTTCGCGCTCGGCCAGTTCAGTGGCCGTCATGTAGCGCCAGGTGACGTGATGGCCGTCGCCCGCCGGTGGGTTGGGGACCCGAGGAATGTCCTTGTTGCGAGCCACTGAGCGTCCTTTCGTTCATCCATCGACAACCCTTCTAAAGGGCTGTGCGACGTTAACGAAGCGGACAAATGCTGGCTGTAGGACGGATCTTTGATTAAGTGCGGATTGTTCGCTATTTGTCAGGCAGGGGGGCGAGCACGCCGCTTCAGTTCAAAGAACGGGGGGATAGGTTTCTGCGCAATTACTGCAAAAGCCTGATACTCATTTGCCCAGAACCTGGCAGTTGGTGGATGAATTGAGCCTCAGCTGTATCTGTGAGCCTTGCCGGTTTTTTCCTATGCTGGGGGACTGAGCCTGTGACAAGGCTACTCCTGCCCGACTCAACGAGAGCATGACCATGAGCGACAACCGCCAGTGGGCCCGCGAAGCCATCCGCATCATCGAAGCGGACTTCCAGCGCAGCGCCGACACCCATCTGATCCCCTTGCCGCTGCCGGGGTTTGCAGACATCGAGTTGTATTTCAAGGACGAGTCGAGCCATCCCACCGGCAGCCTCAAGCATCGCCTGGCGCGGTCGTTGTTCCTGTATGCGTTGTGTAACGGCTGGCTCAAACCCGGCGCGCCGGTGATCGAGGCGTCCAGCGGTTCGACGGCGATTTCCGAGGCGTATTTCGCGCGCATGCTCGGTTTGCCGTTCATTGCGGTGATGCCGGCGACCACCTCGAAAGAGAAGATCGCGCAGATCGCTTTCTACGGTGGCCAGAGCCATCTGGTGAAGGATCCGACGCAGATTTACGCCGAATCCGAACGTCTGGCCCGCGAGCATGGCGGCCACTTCATTGACCAGTTCACCTACGCCGAGCGGGCCACCGACTGGCGGGCGAACAACAACATCGCCGAGTCGATCTTCCAGCAGATGCGTTTCGAGAAACACCCGGAGCCGAGCTGGCTGATTTCCAGCCCCGGCACCGGCGGCACCACCGCGACCCTGGGTCGTTACGTGCGTTATCGCCAGCATTGCACCCGGGTGTTGTGCGCCGACGCCGAGCGCTCGGTGTTCTTCGATTACTACCAGACTGGCGACGCCAGTCTGCGTCTGGACTGCGGTTCGCGGATCGAAGGCATTGGCCGGCCTCGGGTGGAAGCGTCGTTCCTGCCCAAGGTTATCGATGCAATGGTCAAGGTGCCTGACGCCTTGTCGCTGGCGGCCATGCATTATCTGGCGCAGCGTCTGGGACGGCATGTCGGCGGGTCGAGCGGCACCAATCTGATCGGCGCGCTGATGGCGGCGCAGCAAATGAAAGCGGCGGGGGAGTCGGGGTCGATCGTGGCGATTCTGTGCGATGGCGGCGAGCGTTATGCCGACACCTATTACGATCAGGCCTGGCTGAAGGCGCAGGGCTATGAGCTGGAGGGATTGATTGCGGCGGTGGCGGCGAGTGCCGAACGGGGTGAGGCGCTGCCTGACTCAGTCCAGCGCGCGAATATCTGAAGTAACACAGAAACCACTGTGGGAGCGGGCTTGCTCGCGAATGCGGTGGGTCAGTCAACATTGTCGTCGACTGACCCACCGCATTCGCGAGCAAGCCCGCTCCCACAGGAGGTTGGTGTTACTTCAAGACAGATGTATCAGGCTTCGAGGCCTAGAATGTCCCGCGCCACAGCTTCCGCAATCCGAATCCCGTCGACCCCCGCCGACAGAATCCCGCCCGCATAACCCGCACCTTCACCCGCCGGGAACAGACCTTTGACGTTCATGCTCTGCAGCGACTCGTTACGCGTAATGCGCAGCGGCGACGAGGTGCGGGTTTCGATCCCGGTCAACACCGCATCGTGCAGCGAGTAACCGCGAATCTGCTTCTCGAACGCCGGCAACGCTTCACGAATCGCTTCGATGGCAAAGTCCGGCAGCGCCAGGGCCAGATCGCCCAGGGCCACGCCCGGTTTGTACGACGGCTCGACTTCGCCCAGTTCGGTGGACGGGGTGCCGTTGATGAAGTCACCGACCAGTTGTGCCGGGGCCTTGTAATCGCTGCCGCCAAGGATGAAGGCGTGGGATTCCAGGCGCTCCTGCAACTCGATGCCGGCCAGCGGGCCGCCCGGGTAATCGACTTCCGGGGTGATGCCGACGACGATCCCGGAGTTGGCGTTACGCTCGTTACGCGAGTACTGGCTCATGCCGTTGGTGACTACGCGGTTCGGCTCGGATGTCGCTGCAACCACGGTGCCGCCCGGGCACATGCAGAAGCTGTAGACCGAACGGCCGTTCTTGGCGTGGTGCACCAGTTTGTAGTCGGCAGCGCCCAATTTGGGGTGGCCGGCGTACTTGCCCAACCGCGCACGGTCGATCAGCGACTGCGGGTGCTCGATGCGGAAACCCACCGAGAACGGCTTGGCTTCCATGAACACGCCACGGCTGTGAAGCATGCGGAAGGTGTCGCGGGCACTGTGGCCGAGGGCCAGAACCACGTGTTTCGAATGCAGGGTTTCACCGCTCGCCAGCTCGACGCCGACCAGTTGACCGTCTTCGATCAGCACGTCGGTGACGCGTTCCTGGAAGCGTACTTCGCCACCCAGGGCGCGGATCTCTTCACGCATGGTCTCGACCATGCCGGTCAGACGGAACGTACCGATGTGCGGTTTGCTGACGTAGAGAATCTCTTCCGGCGCACCGGCCTTGACGAACTCGTGCAGGACTTTGCGGCCAAGGAACTTCGGATCCTTGATCTGGCTGTACAGCTTGCCGTCGGAGAACGTGCCCG
>Ga0157372_10007856_pt1 | contig 11337 bp, 7 predicted proteins | sample C55metaG_FD_115307 | JGI IMG/M metagenome (GOLD analysis project Ga0157372, IMG submission 115307) | Corn rhizosphere microbial communities from Kellogg Biological Station, Michigan, USA - C5-5 metaG | ecosystem: Host-associated > Plants > Roots > Rhizosphere > Soil | place: USA: Michigan...
CTGTCGTTCATGCGACCGATGCCGGGAAGCACCCGGGCACTGACACTGAAGCCGCTGTCGCGCTGGGACGAAAGCTCCAGTCCCATCGCGTGCGAGGTGAAGCGGCGCGGATCCCAATACGAAGCGCTCGCGCGATCGAAGCCGATCAAACCGCCCGAGTAGATCGCCGATAGCCCGCGCCACAGCGAGTACCGAGCTCCAAGCAGCAGCTGGGTGCGATCGTTGCCGTCGCTCAGCCACATGTGATCGACCCCCAGCGTGAACGCCGCGAGTCCCAGCGGAATCGTGGCCGATGCGCTCGCGCCACGATAGGTGAGCGTGTGCGGCGACATCAGCCATTGAAACGTCGGACCAGTGCGCACTTCGGCCGTGGTCCACAGCCCGCCCAGAGATCCCGAGGCGGACAACGACCCATACCCGAAATCGCCGCGTTCGCGGTAGCTCACGGCTCCGCCGTCCGCGGAGAAGCGATAGCCGCCGAGATACTGCACAAGTCCGAGATACGCCGCCTCGCCGTTGTCCGAACCGAGGCGTCGCGCATCCGCTCCGACGAGCAGCGCCGACGTAGGACCGATTCTGAATCCGCCGCCAAGGCCGGCGATCGATAGATCGAAGCCCGCGTTATCACCGAGGTACGACGCGACGGTATTCCAGCCAAGCTCCTGGCCGATGATCGCCGTCTTCTGTCGACGCTCCGCCGCGGCGAGCTCCGCGAAACCACCCTCGGCGCCCGCGTCGCCGGGCCGAAGCGCACTGGCCTCGGAATAAGCGTCGTGTGCACGCCGACTGTCACCTTCCCAGCGGTACATGTCGCCGAGCATGACCCACGCTTCGGGCGTCGGCCGCTTGGCGATTGCCGCGGACAGGTCGCGCTCGGCGGCGGCATTGTCGCCGCTCATCGCGTAGAGCCGGCCGCGTGCGATCAACAAATCCGGATTCGAGGCTGCCGCCAACAACAGCGTGTCGTACTGCGCGACCGCCGCCGCACGATCGCCCGACCAGGCGAGCGCTTCGGCATACGATTGACGGAGGCTCGTGTCGTTCGGCGCCAGCGCGACCGCGTGGCGTAGCAATCGCGCGTCGCCGATAGAGTCGCCTGCCATGGCATGAACGCCGGCCGCCTCGCGAATCAACGGCAACGACGCCGGGTTCGACGTGACGAGCGTGTCGAAGTGCGCCGCGGAGAGGTCGAGCCGATGCTCGTTGGCGAGCAAGCGCGCGAGTGTCAGTCGGTAGGGCGCGTATTGCGGATCTTCGCTCACCCAACGCGTGGCGTCGGACGTAGTGGGCTCGTAGGAATTGCGCGCCACATGGAGCATGGCGACGAATATCGTGTCGCCGGGCACGTGGAGCGTGACCCACCGAAGCTCGGGTTCCGCTTGGCGCGGATGATTGCCCCACGCCAGTGCGCGAGCCAATCCAACGTGTGCGTCGACATTACCCGTGTCGGACGCAATCAGAATTCGATAATTCGCGGCGGCGCTGTCGTACTGTTGAAGGGCGAGAAGAGCCGCGGCGTATTCGGATCGCGCGCCACTGTCCGGCGACGCCATCAACAATTCCCGATACCGCGCGAGTCCGTCGGGCACTCGGCCGTTGCGGACCAACAGGCGCGACAACTCGCGAAGCGCTTCGGCGTCGCGCGGGTGCTTGGCATCCCACGCCTCGAGCGCGGCGATGGCATCGGCTGGACGGTTCGCTTTGCCCGCCAAATACACTTTGTCGCGAAGCTGTTGCCTGTCCGAGGGCTTCCACGCCGGTGCCTTTCGGCTCGGCACGGGCAGCTGACCGGTCCCGGTGGTGGCGGCCGGCGCCGCGGCAGGTGCAACTGCGCGCGCGTTTGCCTGGAGCGTGACTTGCGCCACGCGTCGCTGTGTGGAGTCTGGTGATTGCGCGGCGCGGTGTGCCAACGGCCCCCAAACGCGCCAACCTCGTATCGACGGGATCGACAACCCTGCGCCTGCCACCGCCGCCACCGCGAGCGTGACGACGACCAGTGCGTATCGTTTGCGCGCCGGCATCAGGCGAGCGAGTTGAGGAGCGTCCGAATGCGCTCTTGGTCGCCAGGGTACCCGAGGATGTCGACGATCAACTCACCTTGACCGACGTTCTGCCACGTGTCGCGGAGACGCTGGACGAAGTACGGGGCATGCTTACGGCCCGTCGCGTGGAGATAGATCAGGACCTGATTGTTGGCCACGGCGACGAGATCCCCGTTCACCGCGCGTACCGTGCGCAGCACGACGTCACCGACCTTTTCGAGCTCGCCGGGTGGAGTGGTCAGCGCGACGAGCGAGAACATGCTTCGCGAATCCGTCGAAAGGATCGACTGGATGGCGCCGCGGAAACCGGTTGCGTCGAATGGGACTCGCGCGCCAGAACGCGTGGGTTGCTCAACGGCCGGAGACTCGGGTCCAGCGGCGTCCGGGAAGTCGACCGAACGACGCGCCGGCATCACCGTGAGCGGCATGACGGGCGTCGATCGGCGAGCGCCGTTCATCAGTTTCACGTCGTAGTGCGTCTGCAGCAGCTTGAGCGCCTCGTCGGCGGAATTGTGCGGCAGCTCGAGGACGACGCGTTGCCGCCCATTCACCGACTGCATTTCCATGTGCTGGAATCGAACCTCTTCGGCCGCCGGGATGATTCCGGCGCCGGGCTCGATCCGATACGGGATCGGGGCGTTCGACGGCACGCGATAACGAACTTTTCGAATCTCGATGTGACGTTGCCGCTGCAAGTCGGCCGAGAGGTGGAACATCGCGGCGGCGCGCTGCACCAGTGGATCGAGTCGACGATCGTACACGCCGGCCAGGTCGCCGGGATACGTCACGATCGATGTCGCTCCCAACTCGTCGAGAAGCTGAAGCATCGAGATGGCGGCGTTCTGCGAGGGACCGGCCGCGTCGATGAATGGAACGACGGAATCGATCACGAGACGGTCGAGCGGAGCCGGCCCGAGCAACGTTCGCAATTCCGCAAACGCTTCGTCCGGCGAGGTCGCTCGTCCGAAACGCCGCGCAAAGTCCAGCTGGAAGCGGAGGATGTAGAGTTTCTCCGCCGCGACCTCGCGCGCGATGTCGAAGCCGAGGTATTCACCCTGACCAAGGACGTCATCCGGATCGTCGAGGGTGAGAATGGCGGCCCGCTCACCGGCTTTCACGCCGGCCATGAGGAACTGGAGGCCGGCGATGCTCTTTCCGGTGCCGGGGGCGCCGCTCAGCACGTACGTGCGGCCGCGCATCAGCCCATCGAGTTGGTTGTCGACGGGAAGAATGCCGGATGGAATGAAGTCAGCCCGGACGGCAAGTCTCGGGGCGAGAGAGTGCGCTGCTGTGGTCAACGGAGTCGAGGTTGGCCTTTTCGGCGGTCGGCTTACACGAATGGTTAAGTCCGCTAATTCGACGATGGCCTCTCAGCGGGCGCAACAATACTTGTCACCGGTGGCGGCCACTTGATCGGTGCGCATCGATCAGATTGCAGGGAACGCGGAAGGCGTTGGAGCGTCTTCTGGCTGGTCGCGGCGGCTATGGCCTGCGCAGCGACGAACGGTTGGCGAAGCTTCCACTCTCGAGAATGAGCCGTAGACCCCTCATCGCGTTTCTCGCCGGCCTCGCCCCGTATCCGCCGCCGCTGATCGGATCGTCGCTGCGCATCTCTCGACTGCTTCGTGAGTTACACAAAGACTTCGATGTTGCTTTGTTTTGTGTTTCGGACATCGACACGGCAACGATCCGGGAAGATTGGGAACTCGGTAAACATCTGACTCGGATAGTGGCGGTCCCAAGGCCGGCACCGCTCGGGAAGCGCGATGCCCTTTGGGGCTCAGTGGCCTCGACAGCCGCGGCCACGGTCGTCACGAGCCTGCCCGGCCAACGGCCCCGAATATTTGATTGGGCTTGGTCGGACAAACTGATTGAGGTGACCCGCCAGGCACTCCAGGAACTCGACATCGAGGCCGTTTGGGCCACGCGCTTCTGGACGGGCGAGATGGCACGCGCTGCCGGGGCGAAACGCATCATTGTCGACATCGACGACTTTCAGGGCGATGCCATGATGAAGGAGCTTTCCCAAGGGCCACCGTTCAGACGCAAGATGCTCCATCTGATTCAGGCGAAGAACCTTGTCCGCTATGAGCGCCGGCTCCTCAAGCGGTACAGCGCCGTGGCGATCTGCAAAGAAGAAGACGCGGCATTGCTCGACGGCGACGGCACAGAGCGAATTCACGTCGTTCCGAACGGTGTTGACCTCCCGCCCGCGGTCGATCGCAGCCGCGCGAGGTCTGGTGAGCTGCTTTTCGTCGGGACCCTTTCGTGGGGACCGAACATCGAGGCGATACAGCAACTCGTCGAGGAGATCCTGCCGGCGGTCCAAGAGGCATTACCCTCGGCGCGACTGACCGTCGCCGGTCGTGGTCCAACCTCCGACGAAGTTCGTGCCCTTCTCTCTCGCCCCAGCGTCGAGCTTCATGAGTCACCGGTCTCGCTGAGCGAGCACTACTCGTGTGCGTCGATTGGCGTCGCACCACTTCTACGGGGCGGCGGAACGAGCATCAAAGTCCTCGAGAGCTTGGCGTATGGCCTGCCGACCGTTGTTAGCCCGGTCGCCGCGCGCGGACTGGGGCTGGAAGACGGGAAACACCTCGTCGTGGCATCGTCGAATCGAGATTTCGCGGCAGCGTGTGTTCGCTTGCTGAACAACCCGGACGAGGCGCGGGCGTTGGGCGAATCGGGCAGGGCGGAAGTGCGTCGTCGGTTTTCCTGGGAATCGGCCGGCATTCGTGCGCGTGCAGCCGTTCAGTCAATTCTCGCCAATGAAGCGTAGACCTCTCGTCGCGTTTCTCAGCAGCACCGTTCCACACCCGCCGCCGCTCAACGGCTCCATGCTCCGAGTTTCCAGGCTGGCGCGAGAGTTGGAGCGGGAGTTCGACATCGCCATCGTTTGCCAGAGCGATTACGACGCGCGGACACTCGCCCCCAGTTGGGACGTTGGCCGGTCGTCGATCCCAGTCGTGTCTGTTCCCAAGCCACGCATCGAGCGAAACCGGGATGCGCTTTGGGGCTCGCCGGCTTCGGTCCTCAAGTCGACTTTGTCGACCTTTTTGCCCAATCGAGCGCCGCGAATTTTCGATTGGACCTGGTCCGACGATTTTGTCGACGAGATCAGGCAGCTGCTGAAGCGCCATCGCGTCGATGTTGTGTGGGCAACAAAATCGTGGACAGCAGAGATGGCGCGGGCCGCCGGTGCGCGGCGCATCATCGTCGATATCGACGACTTTCAGGGCGCGCTGATGGTCGAGCAGCTCAACCAGACCGCGTTTTCGCTTCGTAAGCCATTTCACAAACGGCAGGCGAATCACCTCGTCAAGTACGAGCGCGACTTGCCGAGCCGTTTTGCGTCGGTTGCCGTTTGCAAGCCCGAGGACGTTCAGCGCCTGTCGTCGAATGGCGGGCACATACATGTCGTGCCCAACGGCGTCGACGTGCCCGAGACGATAGACCGAGAAAAGCATCGTGCGTTCGAGATGCTGTTCGTGGGAACGCTGAATTGGGAACCGAACGTCGAGGCACTGGCGAGCTTCGTGAACGACGTGCTTCCCGAGATTCGGCGGGCACTTCCCGACTCGCGCTTTGTCGTCGTCGGACGCGGCCCGACACCGGACGATCTGGCGCGCCTCCTCGACCGCGACGATATAGAAGTCCACGAGTCGCCGGCGTCGTTGGCGGAGTTCTATGCGCGCGCAGCCATCTCCGTGATTCCTCTTTTGACGGGCGGCGGAACGAGTATCAAGACGATCGAGAGCTTGGCGTACGCCGTGCCGACCGTGGCGACGTCGGTCGCGGCACGAGGGCTTGGGATGCTGCATGGACGGCATTTGCTCATTGCCGACCAATCGTCCGAGCTCGCTAGCTGCTGCATCCGTCTTCTCACTCAGCCCGACGAGGCACGGGCGCTCGGGATCAGTGGGCGAGAGGAGGTTATTCGAAGACTCTCATGGGAATCGGTCGGCGCTCAGGCGCGATCGGCGGTTCGAGAACTTCTCGACGCCGCATCGACCTGATAGTCGTCCACGAGGCGCTTCCACCCTAGTTGCGGACCAACTCCACTCGGCTCCGCAGTCGGTCGTCTCGCCCATAGACGTCCTCGGCGAAATACAGCTCGGAGTCGCGAGCGTATGCCGTGAAGTACACGATGTACACGGGTACACGTTGCGCCAGTGGCACCGTCCGATCGTTGCGTCCCGAGTCCATTGCCGCTCGAACGCTGTCCGCCGGCCAGCCGAGCACGTACGACGCGAGATCAGCGGGACGTTCGAGACGGATGCAGCCGTGACTCGCCGCGCGGGTTGCACGACCAAAGTATGAGCGCTGATTCGTGTCGTGGAGGTAGATGTCGTATTCATTCGGGAACAAGAATTTCACGAGGCCGAGCGAATTCTGCGGCCCGGGCCTCTGCCGGATCACGCGATTTCCCGCTTCCTCGGCCCACTCCATGTCGTTTCGCTTGAGATAGCCTGGGTCGATCTTCACCTTCGGATAAATCTCGTCTTTCAAAATGCGCTGCGTCGGGCGCCAATAGGGTCTGAACACGACCCACCGCATCGAGTCGCTGAACACGGGCGTCGCGTGTCCGTTGTAGTCCGCACCAACAACGACTTTCATCGAAAGGACGCGCTGGCCGCTGTCGAATGCGTCAAGGTGAAAGGACGGAACATTCACGTACACGTAGCGCTGGCCCAGTGCCCGTGGCAGCCAGCGATGGCGCTCGAGATTGGAGCCGATTTGGCGGGCTCGCGTTTCGGCATCCACGTTCAACGCCGCGAAGGTCGCATGCCCCAATTTTCCGTCGGGGTCGAGGTTGTGCCGGCGCTGCCATGCCGCCAGGACCACGAACAGCGAGTCCTCTGACGAAACCGAGTAGCCTTCAGCCTCGAGGCGTGCGGTGAGCTCTTCCGGGCTCACACCAGGCATGACGACCGGCCAGCCGCCCCTGGCCGCGATGTCGCGGTAGTGCGCGTACTCGCGCAGCAGCACGGCGTATTCTGAATCCTGCGGCGCCATCTGCCGCAGTCCTTCGGCGATAGACGAGTCCTGAAGCGAATGGAGCAAAGCCGAATCGACAGCCGCTCGCCGCGCGGGGATGTGCCACGACTGCGAGATCGTCCGCGGATCCACTTGGCCCATGAGCATGTCCGAGGCGTACCCGACATACGCGGCGGTGAGCAACACATCGGCGTTGGCGATGTCCGACGGCGTCGCTGCGCTGTCGATGCGCCTCGCGTCCACGACGTGGCGGATCGAGTCGATCGGGTATGCGTCCGTGCGTAGGGCGTGATCGCCCGCGTGTGCTATCGCCTCGAGCAGCGACGATGCCCGATCTTTTACGCCCTCAGGCTCGAGCCAGAGGGGCGCGTTCTCATACGATCGATACAGCTTTCGAACGCGCTCCCAGCGCTCGGCTGACACCCACTCGGGAGGCGCTCCGGCGACTCGCGCGCTGATTGCCGGCTGAATCGTCGTCGCGGAGACGCCGAGAACGTCCGGCACCTCTTGGGGAACGTAGACTCGTGGGTGAGGCGCACGGGACGTGACGTATCGAACAACGACGCCAGTCAGCGCAACGCTCAGAACCCCGATCGCGACTCGCCGTAGCGCCTTTCCCATCACCCTGGCCGTGAATTGGCTCGAAGTCGCCAGAGGAATGTCCTCGTGGCACGAACCGAGACTCACGACGCCGAGCGTACGTCACGCGGCGACTAAGGTCGCCGACCACCGGGTGCACCCGCCGGTCGCTGAACCGGCGGCTGACCGCCGCGCGGAACGGGCTGGCCACGGCCGGTCATTGGGAATCCACCAACCGGGGGCCGACCGACCGGCTTGTTGATCCCGAACGGTCCGTTGAACCGCCCATGCGGAGACCGGTTGCCGTTGTTCACGACCACGGTCGAGCCGAACCCAAACGGATAGCCGTACGCGTAAGGATAGTAGGGATTATAGGGATAGCCGTCCTGATACGGCGAGTAGACGAATCCGTTGTAGCCGTTGTATCCCGAATAAGGATTCTCTGAATAGCAGCCGGACGGATTGCAATACAGACCGTTCGCCGTCGGCTGTACCGCCATGGGCTGACTCCCGTAGACGACGATCCCACCGCCCGTATTGCTCCTCGTCGTGTAAACCTCCTGCCCCGCACCCGGCTGCCCCGCATTGGGTTGCGGCGCCCACCCGACCATCGCCTGCAAGACCGACTGCGGTACGTCCGCTCGAATGAGCCCGGCGATCTGATCCCCGTTGAGCGTGAAGCGTTGCCCAGTCTCCGCCAGCCATCCACGAACGGCGGATGCGTCTACCTGCTGCAGAGCCTCCAGCACGTCGTCCGACGCCAGCGGTGCGACGGCCGCGGCGCGCGCCGTGGTAATCGCGAGGCGGCGCGGCGCCAGCGCCGATATCACCTCGGCCGGCACCCCGTCAGGGAGCCCGGCGTCGCGCAGATGGGTGATGTGCTCGACCGAACCACGTCCGGCACGTACGTGCTCCGCTTCGAGGAAATCGCCGCTCGCGCTGAGCGCGATGATCGACGTGGAGTTGCCGCTGAATCCCGCGTCGCAACTGTACTCGGAGCGAACGTAGACACGCCGGCCACCCGGCGACCATTGGCTGGTGCGTGTGCCCGTGCAATTCGATTCCTGCATCGGATGCGGCCGACTGTCCGCCTCGAAGCGGCGACGCTCGACCACTTTTCCGCTGCTGATCGATAGCTCCTCGACTCCGCTCGAGCCGGTCGCTGGAACGACGCACGTCGTGGAAGCCGCCGGCGCGCTCGGGCTCGACGCGTCGCTGCGCCAACAGCCAAGCCATGGCAGCCAGCGAGGATCGAGCGTGGCTTGTGACGATGGAGCCGCGGCCCCCGACTTGGACGGTTGCCGGGCCGCTCGATTGGTTTGCGCCATGGCCGCCGATGAGCCGGCCGCAAGCGCACAGATTGCGACGCCTGCCCCGAATCGGGCTGCAAAGGCGGTCGCGCGAAGGGTGATCGACATTGATCCTACTCGAAAGAACCCAATTGTATGCATACAGACCGGTACTTCCGTCCGCCAGATGGGCGAAGGGCCGCGGCCCCAGAAATCCGAGCTGCCGGCTGTCGATTCCCGGCCTCTTCGTTCGACGTTCTGATGAAGCCTAATTTGATCCGGTCGGGCGACCGGAAGCGACGTCCACGAAGAGGAGATACGACAATGCGGTTCATGGTCATGGTCCGAGCCACAAAAGATTCGGAAGCCGGCGTCCTTCCCACGCAAGAGCTGCTGGCCGCGATGGGCAAGTACAACGAGGAGCTCGTGAAAGCGGGGATCATGCTTGCCGGCGAAGGCCTCCAACCGACCTCCAAAGGCGCTCGGATTCACTTTTCCGGCGACAAGCGCACCGTGATCGACGGACCCTTCAGCGAGACAAAGGAGCTGATCGCGGGATTCTGGCTCTGGCAGTGCCGCTCCAAAGAAGAAGCGATCGAATGGGCGAAGCGCTGTCCGAACCCGATGCCCGGGGAATCCGAGCTCGAGATCCGGCAGGTGTTCGAAGCCGAAGACTTTGGCGAAGAATTCACGCCCGAGCTTCGCGAGCACGAGCGGCTGCTGGGCGAACAGATCGCCGCCAACACCCGTCGGTAGCCACGACCGAGCATGGCAGAGCGTCTTCCCGCCACCGCGGACAACATCCGGCGCACCATCGACGCGGTGTGGCGCATGGAATCCGCGAAGCTGATCGCGGCGCTGACTCGCATGGTGCGCGACGTCGGCGTCGCCGAGGACCTCGCGCAGGACGTGTTGGTCGCCGCCCTCGAGCGGTGGCCCGAGGCCGGCGTCCCCGACAACCCTGGAGCTTGGCTCATGGCAGCCGCGAAACGACGCGCGATCGATCAGTTCCGTCAGGCCGCGCTCCACGATCGCAAGCATCAGGAGCTGGTGCCCGACATGGAAGCGAAACAAGACGCGATCGTGCCCGAGCTCGACGAAGCGCTCGACGATCATGTGGGCGACGACCTGCTCCGGCTGGTGTTCATGTCGTGCCATCCGATTCTCGCTCGCGAGGCGCGGGTCGCGCTCACGCTGCGACTGCTCGGCGGCCTCACAACCGACGAGATCGCGCGTGCGTTCCTCGCTTCCGAGCCGACGGTCGCCCAACGAATCGTCCGCGCCAAACGCACGCTGTCGGAGGCGCGCGTGCCCTTCGAGGTTCCGCGCGGCCCGGAGCTCGAGGCGCGACTGTCGTCCGTGCTCGAGGTGATCTATCTGGTGTTCAACGAGGGCTATTCCGCAACCGCGGGCGACGACTGGCTGCGACCCGCGTTGTGCGAGGACGCCCTCCGACTCGGCAGAATTCTCGCCGGCCTCGTTCCGAACGAGTCGGAGGTGCACGGGCTCGTCGCGCTGATGGAAATTCAGGCGTCGCGGCTACGCGCGCGCACCGCGCCGTCCGGCGAGCCGATTCTCCTCCTCGATCAGGATCGCGGGCGGTGGGACCGTCTTTTGATTCGTCGCGGGCTCGATGCGTTAGCACGTGCGGAATCGCTCGCCGGCGCGCGCGGCGGCGCCCTTGGGACATACACGTTGCAAGCGGCGATCGCCGCCTGTCATGCGCGCGCTCGCACCCCAGGCGAAACGGACTGGATTCGCATCGCCGCGTTATACGACGCGCTCTCGCAGGTGATGCCATCACCGATCGTCGAGCTCAATCGGGCCGTCGCCGTGTCGATGGCGTTCGGTCCTGCCGCGGGGTTGGAGATCGTCGACGATCTCGCTGGGGAGCCATCGCTCAAGAGCTACCATCTCCTGCCGACGGTTCGCGCCGATCTGCTGTTCAAACTCGGCCGCTTCGGCGAGGCGAGCGAAGACTTCCAGCGCGCGGCCTCGCTGACGAGAAACTCACGCGAAAAAACGATGCTTCTCGAACGCGCCGCGGAGGCGGTGCGCAAGGCCTGAACGATCGAGATCCCGCCGTTTCACGCATTTTTGTGATTTCGAGCCGTCTCGGGATTTCGCGCCCTTTCAGCCGTTCGTCGCTTCCGCGCATATTGAAGGCAGTTCCTACCTGGGCTGTCTTTCATGTGCCGCAACATCAAAACCCTCGCCAATTTCGAGCCGCCCGCCACCGAGGATGAGATCCGTGCGTCCGCGCTGCAGTTCGTTCGAAAGCTGAGCGGGACGACGCGACCATCACGGGCGAACGAAGCGGTGTTCAACCAGGCCGTCGATGACGTCACCGCGATCGCGCGGCGGTTGATCGCGTCCCTCGACATTCACGCGCCGCCGCGCAATCGAGAGGAAGAAGCCCGCAAGGCGAA
>Ga0157372_10007857_pt1 | contig 11337 bp, 8 predicted proteins | sample C55metaG_FD_115307 | JGI IMG/M metagenome (GOLD analysis project Ga0157372, IMG submission 115307) | Corn rhizosphere microbial communities from Kellogg Biological Station, Michigan, USA - C5-5 metaG | ecosystem: Host-associated > Plants > Roots > Rhizosphere > Soil | place: USA: Michigan...
GCCACCGGCAGCCCCGGCTTCGAGGGAGCCGATTTCCCCGTCCTCAACCTCCACGCGCACGCCTGCTTCCTCTACTCCGCCACCAAACTGCTCGGCATCCACTTCAACGAGCACGGCCTCGAACTCCGCCCCGCCCTCGCCGCCGGCCCGTATCACTTCGAAACGCCTCTCGTCGCCATCGCATCCCCGCGCGAAGGTCACTACGAAGGCTGGTACGCTCCCTCGCGCCCCGGCACCTGGACGCTCACCATGCATCTCCCCGCAGCGATCGCCGAGCGCATCCGGCACGCAACCGTCAACGGATCCTCCACAGCGCTCCACCGCACAGCAGACGGCGCATTCACCCTCACCGGACGCAGTGAACCCAACCGCCCCCTCCGCTGGAAGCTCACTCAGTCGTAATCGGGTGCCCCATCCTTGTCGTTTGCCCCGCGAACGACAGGGTGGGCCTGAATCCGCCACCGCCGATGTGACATCCTGTTGACAGATGTCTCAGGACTCGGCGCATCACCATCGGCTCAGCTTTGAGCGCACCCTCGCCTCCGCGCGGCAGACGATGCTGCTCAGCGAGATCGCCCGGATCGCCATCGACAGCTTCCGCGCCGCCAAAGTCCGCTTTGTCCTGACCGCGCTTGGCATGGGCATCGGCACCGCCTCCCTCATCCTCGTCGTCGCCATCTCCGCCACCGGACGCCAGTACATCCTCCAGGAAATCCAGGGAATCGGCACTAATCTCATTTACCTCGACTACGCAGGAGGCGGCTCCGGATCGGCCACCAATAACGAAGCCGACTTCCTCACCTATCAGGACGAGCGCAGCATCCAGGAACAGGTGCCCTCCATTGCCGCTTCCTCCGTCGTTTTGGAGATGCACCAGGAAATCAGCATCAACGGCGCCTCGCACATGGTGCTCATCCTCGGCGTCGAGCCCGACTACCGCTACGTCCGTAACCTCGTGCTCCTCGGCGGCCGCTTCTTCGATCAGGAAGACTCCGCCACACACGCCAAGGTCGCCAACGTCACCGTTCCCTTCGCCACCGCGATGTTCGGCAGCCCCGAGGCTGCTCTCGGCCGCGTTTTCACCGTCAACGGCATTCCCTTCACCATCGCCGGCCTCTTCAAAGAAAAGGTACCCACCTTCGGCCAGACCGAAATTGCCGACCAGACAGTACTGATCCCCTATTCCGTCGGCCGCTACTTCATCGGCACCGATTACGTGAACGAGATGTACTTCTCCATCCGCGATTCCAGCGAGGTGGAAGACGCCGCGAAGCAGATCGTCGACGCCGTCAAAAGCGATGGCCGCCATCAGCCCAACTCCGTTTACAACACTCAGACCATGACCGCGCTCATCTCCCTCGCCGGAGTCGTCGTCAATGCGCTCACGGTCATGCTGCTGCTCGTCGCCGGAGTCACCCTGGCTGTCGGAGGCGTCGGCATTATGAACATCATGCTGGCCACCGTCCGCGCCCGCACCCGCGAGATCGGCATACGCAAGGCCCTCGGCGCCACCGCAAAGGAAATAAGGCTGCAGTTCCTCATGGAGGCCGTCTTCGTCTCGCTCTTCGGCGGCATCATAGGCGCCCTCATCGGCCTGGGCATTCCCTACTCCATCCGCTTCCTCACCGACTTCCGCGTCCCCGTCTCCGGCTGGTCCGCCGTCGTCGGTCTCCTTGCCTCCTGCATCATCGGCGTCATCTTCGGGACGCTGCCGGCCCGGCGCGCCGCCGCCATGGACCCCATCGAGTCCCTTCGCTACGAGTGACAAAAGAAATCCCCACCACGCGCTGCCGCATGGCGGGGAAAGGTTCGCTCAGGTCTGTTTTCGCTTGCTACTGAAGGTGCGTTCCCGGCGGGATAATCGTCAGCGCCACTTCCATCTGCGTCCCGCTCGACACGTGAACGTTCTTGCCCTCCTGCACGAAGGTCGCGGACGTAGGCTGGTGGATGTCGCTTTTTACCTGCACGCCGGAAACCTGTCCGCCAGGCTGACCGCCGGATTGGCCCGGCTCAGTCGCTGTCGGCATCTGCTGGCTTGGCATAGGGCTCGACGGGGCGCTGCCGCCACCCATCGCTCCGCCGCCGCTCGGGCTTCCACCACCACCTGGGGCCATGCCCCCGGATGATGCCATCGGCGCTCCACCTGAAGGAGCCGCTCCCGGCGCTCCTGCCTGCGCGGTGTTGTAGGTCGGCTGCGCAATCGCGACCACCGTCGCTTTGATCGGCACTTCCTGCCCGGTCTTCAGCTTCGCTTTGTCGAACGTAACCGTCACGCTCGATGTCCCGTGTTTGTCCTGCGAAACCTCAGTCTGGTCAACATGCCCTTCCAGCACTGTGTTCTTCGGCAGCGTCTGCGCATTCGGAATTTGCACGTCATCCGACAGCTTTGCCGTTACCGGCTCGCCCTGCTTCGCCTTTTTGGCGTCCAGCGTCTTCTGCAACTCAGCCTTGGCCTGGACCATCTGCAGCGTCCGGGTTTGTGGCTGCGCGGTATTGGCTGAGTTATCTGCTGGTGCGCTGTTCGTCTGCGGATTTTGGCTGGCATTCGGGTTCTGCGCGGCAGGAGCCTGCGTATTCGGCGTATTCGTCTGCGTCGCCGGATTCTGTTGGCTCTGCGCGGGTGTCGCCTGATTCTGTGTTGCGGAACTCTGCGTCTGCGCGATACCCCATGCGCCTCCGCACACAGCCAGCGCCAGGCTGGCCCCGGTCGCCAGCGAACGGCGTACTAGTGCATTCATAGGTTTCTCCTCCCAGGTCTCGTTCATCAGGTACATGCGTTCCGCGCCAATGCGGGATACCCATCCCGTTTGCGCGGATCGAGTGCTGGCCCGGTTTTTCCCTCTCTTACCCGGACGCCGGCTCCGCAGGGCGCGTTGCCCGCCGCTGATAAACTGAAAGTGAAGCATTTTGCACTCTCAGTTTTTTGTTCTCGGCCTTACATCTCCAGTGAGATACGCGCATCAGCAGGCCGCCGGCTCTCCCGTTCCGGCCGCTGATTCCCTTCCAAAAACAAACCCAGGATTCTTCTTGAGCCATATTCGCAACATCGCCATCATCGCCCACGTCGACCACGGCAAGACCACCCTCGTCGATGCGCTCCTCCGCCAGGCCGGAACCTTCCGCGCCAATGAAGCTGTCGCCGAGCGCGTCATGGACTCCAACGAACTCGAGCGTGAGCGCGGCATCACCATCCTCGCGAAGAACACCGCCGTCTTCTACAAAGGCGAGAAGATCAACATTGTCGACACCCCCGGCCACGCCGATTTCGGCGGCGAAGTCGAGCGCGCCCTCCGCATGGTCGACGGCGTCATGCTCCTTGTCGACGCCTCCGAAGGCCCTCTGCCGCAGACCCGCTACGTCCTGTCCAAGGCCCTCGAGGCGCGCCTCCCACCCATCCTCGTCATTAACAAAATCGATCGCCCCGACGCCCGCGCACAGGAAGTCCTCAACGAGGTCTACGACCTCTTCATCGATCTCGATGCCACCGAAGATCAGCTCGACTTCCCTGTCCTCTACACCAACGCCAAGCTGGGTCAGGCCAGCATGGATCCAAAGACCCCCGGTGAAGACCTCCAGCCGCTCTTCCAGGCCATCCTGAACACCATTCCCATCGGCAAGGGCGATCCCACCGGCGTCCTCCAGGTGCAGGTCACCAACCTCGATTACTCCGACTACCTCGGCCGCCTCGCCATCGCGCGCGTCTTTCAGGGAACTCTGCGCACCGGCGACGACGTAGCCATCTCCAAGCGCGATGGCTCCCTCCAGAAGACCCGCATCACCAAGCTCTTCAGCTTCAGTGGGCTGCACCGCGTCGATATTCAGGCCACCGAAATCGACGACATCGTCGCCGTCGCGGGAGTCGAGGGCATCACCATCGGCGAGACGATCACCAATGTCGATAATCCCGCACCGTTGCCTGCTATCGTCATCGACGAGCCGACCATCGCCATGCAATTCTCGGTGAACACCTCGCCCATGGCCGGACGCGAAGGCCAGTGGGTCACCTCGCGGAATCTGCGCGAGCGCCTCGAAAAAGAACTGCTCACCAACGTCTCCATCCGCGTCGAAGAGACCGGCAGCCCCGACAGCTTCAAAGTCCTCGGCCGCGGCGAACTCCAGCTCTCCATCCTGATCGAAATGATGCGCCGCGAAGGCTTCGAGCTGATGGTCGGCCGCCCCGAGATCGTCACCCGCGAAGTCAACGGCAAGCTCATGGAACCCATCGAGCACCTCACCATCGACATCCCGGAGCAATTCATCGGCGTGGTGATCGAGCGCCTCGGCCCCCGGCGCGGCGAGATGACCAAAATGCACAACCACGGCTACGGCCGCGTCCGCCTCGAATTCCGCGTCCCCTCCCGCGGCCTCATCGGACTGCGCAGCGAACTTCTCACCGAAACCCGCGGCACCATCGTCATGAACTCGCTGTTCGACGGCTACATGCCACATCAGGGACAAATCCCCCAGCGCCCCACCGGCGCCCTCGTCGCCGACCGCCCCGGCGTCACCACCGCCTATGCACTCGAAGGCCTCGAAGACCGTGGCGTCCTCTTCAGCCCGCCCGGCGTCGAAGTCTACGAAGGCATGATCATCGGCGAGCACTCCCGCGACAACGACCTCGATGTAAACGTCGTCCGCGAAAAGAAGCTCACCAACATGCGCGCCTCCACCGCCGACGAGGCCATCCGCCTCGCTCCCCCGCGCCTGCTGAATCTCGAACAGGCCATCGAATTCATCGCCGATGACGAACTCGTCGAAGTCACTCCCAAATCCCTCCGCCTGCGCAAGAAAATCCTCCAGTCCAACCGCCGCCCCCGCCGCAACCCAACCGTCACCGTGCAGGCATAAACAAAAAGGCCGGGCTCCTCACCCGGCCTCTTCCTTGCATCTCCAGCAGCAGCTACGCAGCCCGCTCCGCCGACACGTTCACCCGCTCCGAAATCTGCGTCAGCAGATGATCCGCGTGCCCCTCTTCCTGCAGCGTCTGGTTCAGAATCTCCGCCTGTGAGTTCTCCCCGATCAGCTGAGCCCAGCGCCGCACCGTGCCGTAACAGGCGATCTCAAAGTGCTCCACGCGTTGCGCCGCCGTAATCAGCACAGCATCGCGCACCGAGTCGTCAGCCGCGTCCTTGATCATGTCCTCCGTCTCCGTCACCATCGTCGCCAGCACTTTGCTCTTCAGCGACTTCGCTTCGCCCTTCGTCGAGTTCAGAATCTGCTCCAGGCGCGTCACATGGGTCCGCGTCTCGTCCAGATGCGTCTCGAATGCCTTCTTCAGTTGCGGATCCGTCGCCTTCGATGCCATTTTCGGCAGCGCTTCCGTTATCTGCTGCTCGGCCGACAGCAGCATCTGCAGCTGGTTGTAGTACAGATTCCGCAAATTATCGATATTCGCTGAAAACATCTTCATCGCTCGTCTCCTTCGTCATGAGGTTGTCGTCTCGGCAGGCCGCGCCTGCCCAATCCAGATCTCTTATGCCGCCCGCACCACCGTCTGCGCGGGCTGCAGCTTCACTTTGATCCAGCCCCGCCGGTGCTGATCGAACGCCTTGTACGCGTCGATGGCCGACGTCATCGGCTCAATCTGCGTCAGGAACTGCTCCGGCCGGATCACGCCGCTGCGCACCAGCTCGATCAGCTCCGGAATGTAACGCCGATGGTTACAATTCCCCGCCTTTAGCGTCAGGTTCTTCTCCATCACCTTCTGGATCGGAAAATTCAGCACCGGCGCCGAGTAGACGCCGATCACCGACACCGTTCCCGCCTTCGCCACGCACTCAATCGCCCACTTCAGCGCCTGCGACGGAGCGCCGCCCGGCTGGAATACGTCGCCCTTCGGCGTTCCCCTGGGCGCCGTCTGCTTCAGTTCTTCCTGGAACTCCTTCTGCTGGCTCTTGTCTGCCGCCGGGCCCTTCCTGGCCGTCGCCGCATCCACGCCCACGGCGTCAATCACCCGGTCCGGACCCGTACCGTTCGTCAGCTCCTTCAGCACCGCGATCGGATCCTCGAGGTCGAAGTTGATGACCTCCGCTCCGTGCTGCCGCGCCATCTCCAGCCGCGACTCCTCGTTGTCGATCGCGAACACCCGCCCCGCTCCCAGATGCTGCGCGCACGCAATCGCAAACTGACCCACCGGCCCGCATCCATAGATCGCCACCGTGTCGGAGGGCCGAACCTCCGCCATCACCGCCGCCATATACGACGTTGGCAGAATGTCCGACAGCAGAATCCCCTGGTCCTCCGTGATCTCCTCCGGCAGCTTCACCAGGTTCGCCTGCGCAAACGGAACCCGCGCGTACTCCGCCTGCAGCCCATCGAATCCGCCCGCCTCTTCCGGCCCGCCGAAAAACGCGGTCCCGGCATCCGGCCCGTTTGGATTTGCGTTGTTGCACTGCGCCTGATATCCGGCCCGGCAGTAGTTGCAACTCCCGCACCCAATCGTCGACGGAACCACCACGCGGTCGCCCTTGCGGAAGTTCCGGACGCTCTTGCCCGTCTCCACCACAACCCCGACCGCCTCGTGCCCCAGAATCCTTCCCTTCTTCACTCCCGGAAACGTGCCGCGAACAAAGTGCAAATCGGTCCCGCAGATCGCGCTCGACGTGATCTGCACAATCGCGTCGGTCGGCTTCTGAATCTTCGGCTCGGGAACGCTTTCCAGTTGCACGCTCCCAATTCCCTCAAAAACAACAGCTCTCATCGCATCGCTCCTGAAACGCAGACGTGCGGTATTCGGGCTCAGTTTTCCTTGTCTTCTTGTTGGGATGCGCCCCTGCTTGTGGATGGGAACCCACGCGCCCGCATCTTCCTCCTTGTTGCGTTTGCATCCCACCAAAGGAGAGCTATGTCCCGCGCCCTAGCATCTGCTGTGCCAAAAACTGCTTCGCCCGCGCGGAAGCAAACGGTGGATTCCACATCCGCCGCCGACTTCCTGCCCGAGCGCCACACGTTGAAAGCACTGCGCGAAGCCGCACGCACCTGCCGCGGCTGCCCGCTCTACCAGAACGCCACCCAAACTGTCTTCGGCGAAGGCGACCCCCACGCCCGGCTCATTCTCGTCGGCGAGCAGCCCGGCGACCGCGAAGACCTGGAAGGCAAGCCCTTCGTCGGACCCGCCGGACATCTCCTCGACCGCTGTCTCATCGAAGCCGGCATCGACCGCGACCTCGTCTACGTCACCAATGCCGTCAAGCACTTCAAGTGGGAGCCGCGCGGCAAGCGCCGCATCCACAAGAAACCCAGCGCCCGCGAGCAGGCCGCCTGCCGCCCCTGGTTCGACGCCGAAGTCGAAGCCATCAAGCCCGCGCTCGTCGTCTGCCTCGGAGCCACCGCGGCTCAGTCACTCCTCGGGAACAAGTTCCGCGTCACCCAGGAACGCGGCAAAGTCCTGAACACGCCAGGACTCCCGCCCGTCCTCGCCACCGTCCACCCCTCGTCGATCCTCCGCGCCCCCGACGACGAGGCCCGCGAAGAAGCCCGTACCGGCTTCATCGACGACCTCCGCAAAGCCGCCGCCTGGCTCCGTTCCGCCAAATAAACCTGCTATCGAAATCGATGGGTTTGCCGAAGAATCCGCCAGGAGATCAGATCGCGATTCCGAAGCGACACGCCACTCGGCATCGCACTTACTTCCTGATCTCCGCCGTCCAGTTCTGCACGAGCGTGAGGGGCCGCCCTTCCTCGCGCGTATCGAGCTTATTGATGATGAATTTCTTGCCATTCGCAGCCACGTCGTACATCTGTCCGAGGCGTTCGATGCGTTCAGCGTGAAACAGCGGATGGGGAACACCCAGCTGCGGCCTCGTCCCGCCAAGGCTCACATCAACCGCCATCATGGAATTCTCAGCGCTCAGGAAGAAGAGTTCTCTCCCATCGTGGCGCCATTTTGCGTGGCCTCCGCCCTGTGTGGAGACCTGCCACTTCGCGCCCCCATCTATCTTTGCGATGTAAACTTCCGATTGCCCCGACTCATCACTGTGATACGCAATCCATTTGCCGTCTGGGGAGACTTCAGCCTCGTGCTTGTCGAATGCGCTCTGCAACACCGGTGAGGGCCTGCGGTCGCCAGACAACGGAAGAGACCAGATGTCCAGCGGAGACTTCCCATCTGCAGAGCGCCTCATGTAGAGCAGATGGTTCCGGTCCGCGGAAAAGCCGATCGGCACCTCGTTGAGTCCGGGGGTATTCAGCACAATCCTGTCTTCGCCGCTGCCGTCTGCTGCCCGGGCATGAATCCCGCCGTCCAGTATCTGGTAATAAATCGTTCTGCCGTCCGGCGACCACACCGGTTTGTTCTCGCTTCCATTACCGAAAGTCAGACGCGTGCGAGTGCCGCGCGCCAGGTCCACGACGTTGATATGCGCCGCACCGGCCCCCTCCAGCACCGCAGCAGCCAGGCGCGTACCGTCCGGCGACAGGGTCACAAAGCCGTACAGACCAGGCGGCAGATGGGGGTCCGATTCCTTCCCCTCTCGGTCCATCCACGCCAGATGAAAGAAGTCGGTAGACGAATTCCCTGCTCTGTAGATCAGCCTTCCGTTTTCCGACGCCGAAAAGATCGGGCGATTCGTGCCTTCGTTCACCACCACCGGTTCGGCAAGCGGGACTGGGTCACCACTCAGAGCGAAATTGCGTGCGTCAAACGGCTGCGCCATCAGCACCTGATCGCGTACAAAGAGCAGGTATCCTGGCACCCAGAAAGCCGGAGGCCCGCCGCGAACGAGGACCTTCGCATCCAGCGAACCCAGTTCTCCGACGTACAGCGACCCCACCTGCCCAACCAAAGATTTACGGGCCCAATAAATAAAGTGCCTGCCGTCCGGCAGGAAATTCGGCCAGCGATGGCCGTTCTCCCCCTGAGTCGCGTCGAGCTTCGACGCGGGCTCGACCGCGCCCCCACTCGCGGACACGCGAAGCAGCGTACCGGACACGCTGGGGGCAAACACAATCGTTCCGTCTTTGCTCCAGGCGCCTCCCCGCCCCGCATTGGCGTCGCAGATGATCTGCGGCGGTCCCCCACTTGCGCTGATCCTCTTCAGCTTGCGGTCCACGGTAAAGAACGCAATTTGCCGGCTATCCGGCGACCAGAACGGATACATGGCGTTGTCCGTTCCATTCAGAGGCTGCGCCTGCAGAGAATCCAGGGCCTGCTCGTACAGCATGACACTGCCCTTTTCATCCCGGGCGACGAACGCCAGCCGGCTCCCATCCGGTGAAAGAACCGGCGCCGCCGAATCCGGTTCGCCGAGCACGAATGTAGTTCCAGGCGGAGGCAAGATCGACGAGCGAACCACCGGCACCGGTGCCGAAGCGCCGTTGACATAGGCTGAACCCAACGCGACCGCGATCAATGCACTCACTCCTGCCGCAAACCATGCGGGCCAGGTGCGACCATTCTTCCCCGCCACCACGATCGGCCGATCCGCAGCCGAATCCGCGATCGCCGCCAGTTGAATTCTCACGTCGTGCATGCACCCATACCGCTCGTCCGGATTCTTCGCCAGACAGTGGCGCACGGTTTCATCGAGCCGAGGCGGAGAACTCGGACGCAGCGCGCTCACCCGCTCCGGTTCGCTCTCCAGAATCGCCGCGAGCACGCTGAGCTGCGTCTTGCCCTCGAACGCGTGGTGCGCGGTCGTCATTTCATACAGCACGCAGCCAAAGCTGAAAATGTCCGAGCGTGCATCCGCTTCCTTCCCCTGCAGCACCTCCGGCGCCATGTATTGAAATGTGCCGACCACCTTGCCTCTCTCGGTCAGCGAAGAAGCAGGCGCGCTCAGCGCCGCCAGAGTCATCGTCGGAGTGGAAGGAGTGAGCCGCCCGTCCGTTCCCATACCCACCGCCACTGCGCCCGCCGGCTTCGCCAAACCGAAGTCCATCAGCTTCGACCCGTTCTTCGTCAGCATGATGTTGCCCGGCTTCAGGTCGCGGTGAATGATTCCGCGGCTGTGCGCCTTCTCGAGCGCGTCCGCAATTTCGATCGCAATTTCGATCAGCTGCTCGAGCGGCAGAGCTCCGCGCTGCAGGCGGTCAGCCAGCGTCTCGCCCTCGAGGTACTCCATCACCAGGAAGTCGACCCCGTCCTGCGACCCGATGTCGTGCAGCGTGCAAATGTGCGGATGACTCAGCGAAGAGATCGTCCTGGCTTCCCGCTCGAGCCGTTGCCGGAGATCGCCATTCCCGGCGAGGTGGGCCGGAAGAACCTTGATGGCAACATCGCGTCCGAGTCTGGCGTCCCGCGCGCGATAGACCTCGCCCATCCCGCCCGCGCCCAGCGGAGCCTGGATCTCATACGGTCCGAGTTTTGCTCCAGTGCTCAGAGACATCGGCGCGCACCATATTCGCACGGAGCGCGTTCCCAGCGGAATGGCCATCTGCGCCCGAACGCTCGGCTGATCCTCCGTTCGCGCTCAGATCCGCGGGCGAACAGCCTCGGCACAAAACCGTCAACCCCTGCCCATCCACGCCAAAGTAACTGCCGTTCATTCCACACCACTTACCACCGCAAACTCGTAAACAAACTTGGCACTTGAGTTTCTCCAACTTGGTATTCTGAACTTAGATAGAAAAAACAAAGGTCCGCCTCGCGCGGACCTTTCCTTTTGGAGGCAATGATGCTCGCTGAATGCGCCTTTCTCTACCCCGACGGCCGCAACTGCCGCCGCATCCCGCGCCGCGGTGAAACCCTCTGCCCCGACCATCGCCGCCAGGCCGCCGTCCGCGTCAGGACAAGGACCGAGGAACAACCCTTTCATCTCGAACAGGACAAGGCCGCCGACGAAATCATTCGCCTGCCCCTCGACCAGATGCTGGACCACGCGCAGGAATGCCTCACGGCCCTCGAGTCCTGGATCGAAGCGAACGCGCCCACGGTCGAGCGCACCCGCTTCATGCGCGTCGGAACAGCCATAGCGGCAGCCATGGATTGCGTTGACTGCCACGCTGACATCCTCGGCGAAATCTTCCCTGCCTTGACTCCCGATGAGAGGAACACGCTCGTTCAGCTGCTTTGGTTCGCCCGGCCCGACTACGCCGCCAAACGCCGCGCACTCGAAAGCGCCCCGCCTGCCCCCGCAAGCATTTCAAAACAAAATGAATGATTTCAGAATCAATCGGATACGGGGGGATTCTCCCCCGTCACACCCAATAGAATCAAATGCTTCCCGGGGGATGAGGGGGTCTTTTAGAAAACCAGGGCGCCCGGAGGGCCGCTGGCCCTCCGCTTCGATCGAAGCACTCCATCAGGGTTACCGGATCTTCGCCGGCGGCTCGGTCCGCAGCCAGGTCAGCCCGCGCAGACCCGTCTTGGCGTCGATGTGGACGTTGCAGACCGGCTTA
>Ga0157372_10007858_pt1 | contig 11336 bp, 6 predicted proteins | sample C55metaG_FD_115307 | JGI IMG/M metagenome (GOLD analysis project Ga0157372, IMG submission 115307) | Corn rhizosphere microbial communities from Kellogg Biological Station, Michigan, USA - C5-5 metaG | ecosystem: Host-associated > Plants > Roots > Rhizosphere > Soil | place: USA: Michigan...
CTACGACGGCAACGGAGATTGCGGCGAGATTAGTTCCCTTCTCCGAGCAGATTTTTGGTGAGCAGCTAGCGGCGGGGCGCATTGTTGCGGGCCCGACATTTCAGCAGCCGATGGTCGGGCGAAGCATGGTGGTTCGCCGGGCGAAGATGTTCCCCGTGGAGTGCGTGGTGCGGGGGTACATCTCGGGTTCGGGCTGGAAGGACTACAAGGGCACGGGCGCGATCTGCGGAATTGGGCTGCCGACTCGAATGCGTGAGGCGGATAAACTGCCCGAGCCTATTTTTACGCCGGCGGCCAAGATCAACACGGGCGGGCACGACGAGAACATCTCGTTTGCCGAGGTGGAGCGCGCGGTAGGAAGTGAGACGGCGCGGCACCTGCGCGGATTGACGCTCGACATCTATGGACGGGCTTCTGAGTATGCGGCGGCGCAGGGGCTGATCCTGGCGGATACGAAGTTTGAGTTTGGATGGATCGAGGGCGTGGGGACGGTGCTGGCGGATGAGGTGCTGACGCCGGATTCATCGCGGTACTGGCCTGCGGCTGCGTATGCGCCGGGCGGGCCTCAGCCGAGCTTCGACAAGCAGTACGTGAGGGACTACCTGGAGTCGATCCGGTGGAATAAGCAGGCTCCGGCTCCGTCGCTGCCGGAAGAGGTCGTACGGCGAACGCGGGAGAAGTACATGGAAGCCCTGCAGATTCTGACGAAGAGGCGGGAATTTGAGGGGCTGGAGACGGCTGATTTAACGAGTGCGCGCATATGAGATTCGGCGATTTCAATTATTTCGACTGGGTTCTGGTCGTGATTGTGGTGATCTCGATGCTGCTGGCCTTCCGCCGCGGGCTGGTGCGGGCGATCTTTGCGCTTCTTGGGTTTATCGCCGGGTTCCAGATGGCGGCCTGGTTCTACATGGACGTGGGCGAGTGGGTGATGGCGTGCCGGATCAAGATGTCGGTGCAGACGGCCCGGATTATCGCGTTCATCCTGATCGTTCTGGTGATCGCGGTACTGCTGGATCAGGCGGGGGCGTTGCTGCAACGTTTCCTGCGAACGGTGGGGCTGGGAATCTTCGACCGGGTGCTGGGAATGGCGTTCGGATTTGCCCGCGGATGCCTGATTGCGATCGCTGCCTTGATGGTGGTAACGACGGTTGCGCCGCAGTCGGAGGCGCTGACAAATTCAGAGTTGACACCCTATTTATTTGCCGTGTCCCATGATGTATCCTTCCTCGTACCTGAATACCTTCAAGAACTGATGGCGAGCGGCGCGTTCGATTTGAACCACAACGTGCCCGTCTGGATCAATCGGCATTGAGTGGTCTACAGTAGATTTTGTCTCGTACCGACAAGCAAGTGAGGTAGCCCCTTTGAAGCGCGAATTGGATGCCCTGATTACCCAGATGCACGCGGCTGGGATTTCTTACTCTGACGCTGTACGGCAGTTCAAGAAGCGCTACATCCTTGAGGTCCTCGCGCATCATCGTGGCAACCAGTGCAAGGCTGCTACCGAGCTTGGCATGCACCGCAATACGCTGAGCCGCACATTGGCGGAGCTGCACATGGACACGGCTCAGATTCGCAGGGGCATGCGGCGTCCGGTGATGAGCGAGCGCGCGGCACTGACGCAGCGCGCAGCCGTGAACGAACGTCCGCGAACTCCAGTACCGGTGAACGGCGTCCAGCGCTGATCGCTCTTTCCAAGCAGAACCCGTATGGATACCGGCAGTCGGGATCGTCGCACGTCTAACAAGCACATGCGGTGTTCTGCGAAGGCTCGCCCGGTAGGCGGTGTGTGTGTGGTGGGGCTTGTGCTCTGTTGCGCGATGCCGGTGTGTATTGGGCAGGGTCCTCTACAGAATGACGCCGCACAGGCTGAAGCGACGCAGGCAACGGCTGTGACGGAGGCTCCAAAGGCTGTTGAGTCCAAGCCGAGTAAACGGCAGGTGCGCGAGGCGGAGGCCGCATATGCCGCGGGCGCGAAGAAGCTAGACGCTAACGATCTGGATGGCGCGGAGAAGGATTTTGTTCGGGCGCTTGGGCTTGATCCTGGAAACCGGAATTACGCGATTGCGATCTCGGTGGCGCGGCAGCATCGTGTAACCGAGCTGGTGCAGCAGTCGACGAAGGCGCGGCTTGCCGGCGATACGCAGAAGGCGCAGGAGCTGTTGGCAGAGGCTCAGGCCATGGACCCGCAGAACCCAATTGTGCTGGAGCACAGCCAGGCGGTGAGCACAGCGGCGGCGAGCGGACAAGGGAGACGAGATGGGAGCAGCGCCGGCTAGGAGCTGGGCCCCGATGCTGCCGCGCAGCCCTGGCGGATTGAGACGGCGAACCTGGCGGGGCCGACCGTGTTGCAGCCATCGACAGAGGCGAAGAGCTTCGACGTTCGGGGACAATCTAAGGACCTGCTGCGGGATGTGCCAGGACAGTTTGGCATCCGCACGGTAATCGATCCGTCGGTGGAGAATAAGAGCCTTCATTTTGCGCTGACGAATGTTTCTTACGAACGCGCGATGTACGCGTTGACGACGATGACCGAAACGTTCGCGGTGCCGATCGACGAGCGGACGATTCTGATCGCGAAGGACGACCCGCGGCACCGAGCGGAGTTCGATCGGCAGTTGCAGGAGACGATCGATTTGCCGGGCGCGGACACGAAGAAGATGCAGGATATGGCGAATATCATTCGCAACATCTTCAACGTGAAGGATGCGATCGTCGATCCGAGTGGCGGACGAATTATCGTGCGCGGGCCCGCGGCCGTGTTCGAACCGCTGAACCGCACGCTGGAGCCGCTGATGGCGGACCCCGGCGAGGTGATGCTGGAGGTCAGGATGTACGAGATCGAAAGCAACCACACGGTAAAGGCGGGGACGAAGCTGCCGACGGAGTTTTCGGCGTTCAACGTGGACCAGGCGGCGAATAAGATTGTGAACGATAACCAGTCGCTGGTACAGCAAGCAATTGCGCAAGGACTGATTTCGCCGACGGCAACGAATCTGCAGATTGCACTGGCGCTGCTGGGGTCGGGGCTGGTGCAGAGCGACATCACGAAGAACCTGTTGGGCGTGTTTGGCGGTGGTACGCTGATGACCGGCGTTACGTCGCCGGACGCTTCCCTGACGCTGAACCTGGGGCGGACCATGAGCGATACGCGCTCGCTGGATGACGTGCAGTTGCGAGTAAGCGATCAGCAGAAGGCTACGTTCCGTATGGGGACCCGCTATCCGATTACGACCTCGACGTATACGACGGGGTTGTCGACGTCGCCTTCGGCGTTAGGCAACGCATCGATCAACGGAGTGAACGTCTCGAACCTTTTGAACCAGTTTGCGGGGGGGACGAGCGCGACAATTCCGCAGGTAACGTACGAGGACCTGGGACTGACGCTGAATGCCACTCCGACCTTCCAGAGCGATGGGCACATCAGCATGCAACTGGACCTAACGATCGAGGCGGTCTCGGGCAGCGGGATCGACAATATTCCGATACTGCTGAATCGGCACTTCACGACATGGATGACGGTGGCGGATGGAGAGAGCGCGATGCTGGTGAGCGATGTGAGCAAGACGGAGAGCGCGGCGATGGCGGGCATTCCGGGGCTGAGCGAATTGCCGGGATTGCGCATGCCGACCGAGCGCGATACCGAGACGGACGCCGGGCAACTGGTGGTGGTGGTGACGCCGCACGTTGTACGCAAGCGCGCGGACGGCGCCGCTGGACCGCGCATGGCGCTGCATCTGCCGCCGTCGCAGTAATCGGAGATCTGCGAGCGTGGCGGCGTTGACCACAACTTGTGTGGACCGCTATACTTGCCTATGTACGAGCGGGAGTAGCTCAGTGGTAGAGTGCTTCCTTGCCAAGGAAGATGTCGCCGGTTCGACCCCGGTCTCCCGCTCCAATCACTCCCTGCCTGCGATACACTCTTTCCCATCATGCGGGTGTGCGTAACGGAGCAGGCCCCATCGAGGCGCGGTACCCAAGTGGTAAGGGAGAGGTCTGCAAAACCTTTATGCGTCGGTTCGATCCCGACCCGCGCCTCCACTTTTCCAATAAATTAGCGGCTCCGCTACGGGAGCCCTTTTTCATGTGTAACGGAAAGTGTAGCTGTCTCGTCTGCCCTCAATAGAGGCTACTCGCTCGTCTGTGCCGCGTGAGCTGCGGTGTCGCCCGTCTGTCCGCATGAGCAATTGATCTAGCGTCCATACTGCTCGGGTTTTTTCATAGAGTGACTGAGCATGCAGTTAACGTTACGAGGTCAATGCGGGACATCGCCGCGCGTGTCAGGTGTCTCGAGAAATAACTTGGGTGTTGAAAGCGTATTGGCCTTCTGGCGTAGGCTTAGGTCCATGTTGTTTGCGAAGCGCGTGGCTTTCACTTTAGTTCTCGCTGCCGCAGGTACGCCCATGGCCTGCGCTCAGCACACGAAACAAGCGAAGACTCAGCCCATTGCCGGTGCATCTGCCGCCCAGGAGCGCTGGGTGGCTCGTACCGTGAAGCATCTCACGCTCGAAGAGAAGATCGGTCAGATGATCGAGGTCCGCGGCATCATGGGCTATTACAACGCCGAGGACCCGGTTTTCCAACAACTCATCGGAGACATCCGCAAGTACCACCTGGGTGCCGTCCACCTCTCCGTCAACACCGACGGCCCGCTGCTGCTGCGCACGGAGCCGTATGAGGCGGCGATGACCACGAATCTTTTGCAGCAGGAGTCGCACCAGAAGGTTCCGCTCATTTTTTCGGTCGACTTCGAGCGCGGTCCCTCGATGCGTCTGAGCGCGATTGAAGCGTTTCCGCAGTCGATGGCCTTCGGCGCTACTCACAATCCGGCTTACGTTGAGCAGTTCGCCAAGGTCGTCGCGGAGGAGTCCCGCGCGCTCGGTATCGATTGGAACTTCTACCCGATTGCGGACGTTCAGATCAATCCTGAGAACCCCATCATCAACACGCGTTCGTTTGGTGAAGATCCTGCGGAGGTCTCGTCCATGGTTGCCGCTTACATCCGCGGCTCGCATGAAGGCGGCATGCTGACGACGCTGAAGCATTTTCCCGGTCACGGGGACACCGACACCGACTCGCATCTTGCGCTGGCTCGGGTGAATGCGCCGATTGAGCGCCTCAACACGGTCGAGCTTCCACCGTTTGAAGCGGGTATTCGGGCGGGATCGGACGCGGTCATGATTGCGCACGTTGCTTTTCCGGCGCTGGAAACAGATCCGACGAAAATCGCAACCACTTCCAGGAAGGTTGTCACGGGGCTTCTGCGCGAGCAGCTTGGTTTCAAGGGGGTCATTGTCTCTGACGCGATGGAGATGAGGGGGCTTACGAAGCTCTACCCTGACGCGAACGGTGCTGGGCGCGCCGCGGTGGACGCAGTCAAAGCTGGACAGGACCTTCTGGAACTGCCTTCAGATCTTGATGGGACTTTCAAAGGTCTTTTGCAAGCTGTGAAGTCCGGCGAGATTTCTCGCAAGCAGATTGACGCCAGCGTGCGTCGCATTCTGCTGGTAAAGGCTAAGGCCGGCCTCAGCACGCCCGGGCGGCATCTGGTGGACCTGAACCAGATCCAATATCACGTCGGGAAGCCCTCCAGCTATGCTCTCGCGCAGGAAGTCGCGGATCACGCGGTCACTCTCGTGCGTGATGAAAACCAGATGCTTCCGTTGCACGCCGGCAGCGTGAGTGATCCGAACTCCGTTCCTCTGCTGGTGGTGGCTTTTGTCAGTGATGCTCATGGCGACGAGGGACATTTGCTGGAGCGCGAGATCCGCTCGCGCATTCCTGCGGCGCGCGTGGTCTACGTGGATCGCGGTTCCGCAGCCGTAGAAGCAGCCGGGATTGCCGCGCTGGTGCCGCACGCTCAACACATTCTTGCGGCCGTGTATAGCGTGTCGCAGCCGGGCCCTGTAGAAGCTGCCGCAACGAGTGCCAGCGGTCTTTCTGCGCAGGGCTCGGCCGGAATCCTTCGCGAAATATTGAATAGCGCGCCCGAAAAGACCGCCGTGCTAGCGATGGGAAGCCCCTACAACATCCTCAACTTTCCGAGCATCCGTACTTACATCTGCGCGTACAGCTGGCTGCCTACGTCCGAGCGCGCCGCAGTGAAGGCTGTGTTCGGAGAGATCCCGATCCACGGCAAACTTCCTGTGACGCTCCCCGGCGTTGCCAAGCGCGGCGACGGCATAGACAGGGACTCTTTGGTGCCCAGTCCCAGCGAGTAAGACAAGCAGAACTGCTTCGATAGTGGAACATCCGGAGCTGCAAAAGCTGAGGACACGGACAGACAGCGCGTGTGTGTCTGTCGCGTTGGTAACTCGCATTATGTCGCCGCTCCGGGACTTATCATGAACAGTTCTTCATCTCGTCCAGCTGCTTTCAATGCAGTCAGAAGATCGATTAACCGCGAAAAATCACGCTAATAGGCCTTTTGACCGAGCCGACGATAGGCTAACAGGCCAATGACAGATGCACGATCCTGTAATACGCTTTTCACCTATTCAGGCAATTGCGGTTCATCGCACTTGACGTATACCGCCATGTCCGGGTTTGCGGGATATGCTCGCGTAGCGATTTTGTCTTGCGACGTTTACTTCGGGGGAGGCTCATCGTGAAGAAATTTATGGTGTTGTGCATGGCGTCGGTAATAGGCATCGTTACGATGCAAGGGCAGGTCGCCAATAATACCTCGTTGGTAGGGACTGTCACAGATCCAACCGGAAGCGTCATCGCCGGCGCTCATGTGACAGCAGTGAACCGAGATACCAAGGTCTCGTTCGATGCGATGACAAACCAGCAGGGCGATTACACGATTACTGGTCAGCTGAACCCAGGGACATACGACATCACGGTAACGATGTCGGGTTTCGAGAAGAGTCTGCAGACCGGCGTCATTGCCGTGCTGAATCAGGCGACGCGTACAGACTTTCCGATGCGATTGGGAGCTGAGACGTCCGAAGTCACGGTGACGGCGAATTCAGCCGTGATCCAAACAGACGATTCCCTGCTGGGCGAGACGGTGACTGAGCGGGAGGTCGAAAATCTGCCAATGAATGGACGCAACGCTCTCGATCTCGCCAACACGGCTTCCAACGTTACAGTGAGCACGGGCTCGGCGCTCACCGGAGTACCGCCGGGCAAGACGGCGAGCGGCGCAGGCACTCGCGGCGTCAACAACAGCATCACGCTGGACGGCATCAGCATCATGAACAACCTGGGCTCGACATCTACGGTGCAGCCGAACCCGGACACGCTAACCGCAGTTCAGACTCAAAACGGAAATTACACAGCCCAGTATGGCGACTATCTTGGGGTACATATCAATGAGGCGACCAAGAGCGGCACGAACCAACTGCACGGGACTGTATACGACTACATTCAGAACGATGCGTTGAACTCGCGCGGCTTCAACCGCAGTGTCAAGGTGCCACAGAAAGCAGAGCTTCGTTACAACCTGTTCGGATTCGTCCTCGGCGGCCCGGTGTTCATTCCTCATCTGTACAACGGGCACAACAAGACCTTCTTCCTTGCCTCTTACGAAGGCTTGAGGACCCACAGCACCACGCCGGGATATACCCAGGCATTTACAACCGCAGAGTTGAACGGAGACTTTACCGCGCTGCTATACCCCGCTCAAAGTGGTGCGGCGAGCCCTATTATCTTGTTCAGTCCGTTCGACGGGCACTCCTACTACAATCCGGCGACGGGGACGCAAATTATTAATGATCGTCCCGCGGCCAATGCTCCGATTGTGAACAATATCCTCAAGTATGCTGCGCTTGCGAACGTAACGACGCCGGGTACTCTGTTGACCGGGAATAACTATGCAACGCCGTCGGCCGTCACCAACGAAAACTCAAGTGTCGATCGCATCGACCAGAACATTGGCGACAACATTCGCCTTTTCGGACGATTCGATTGGCAAGTTGTTAACGGTGTCACCATTGCACGCGAGTATGTGAATAACAACTACAATCCCACCTGGGCACGAAACGGCGCTGCCGGTTTTACCTATACGATTACTCCGAACCTGGTGAACGATCTGCGTGGCGGGTTCAATTGGCTGAAGACCGATTCTCTGGATTATTTCAGCCAGGTTGGACCCCAGGATGCCGACGCGCAGCTTGGGTTACCGGCGCCGTTTGGCATCGGCAAGCAGAACAACGACCCCGGTCTCCCTGACTTCAATGGAGCAACTTCCTTCAGCGAAAACGAGAGCGGTGACGACTGGATCCAGGATGATCGGACCTATCAGCTCTACGACCAAGTGAGCTGGTCGCGGGGCAAGCACACGATTATGGCAGGAATTGATGTACGCCGTCTGAATATCGGACGAGCGGCGGTCAATTCATCGCGCGGCGCCTTCAACTTCTCGTCAAGCTACACCTCATTTCAGAACGCATCCGCAATTCCACTGGGCGGGAACTCAGTCTGCGGCAGCAGCCAAGCGAACTGTACTTACGGCTCAGCGGATGCTTCTCTCTACCTAGGTGTGCTTGCCTCTGATACCACTCCGTTATTCCAAGTTAAAGAAGAAGTAACTCAATGGCGTAATGGGTTCTTCGTTCAGGACACCTGGCGGACAACGAAGCAGCTCACATTGGAGTACGGTTTACGTTATGAGCTGCCGATGGTGCCCGTGAGCGCGAACGGCTACGCCCGTTTGATGGATCCGACTTACACTTTCCTTATTCCACCGACGACCGCGACGACACCGACGGGGTATACGCCCGTCAAAGGGCTTGCACTCACGGGGCCAAATCATAAGGACTTTGCCCCCAGGCTCGGGTTTGCTTACCGGCTTACGGATCGAGTCACTGTCCGCGGCGGGGGCGGCATCTATTACAACTCCAACCACTTGAACGCGTACACCCTGACGAGTTCCAACTTCCCCTTCGCCTCGTCCGTCGCTTACACAAGCCCGATTAACGGAGCCGCGACTGCTTCCAACCCCTATAACACGCTCAGCAACCCAACTGCCGGCGCTGGTGCATTGCCCATTGCAGGTACCCCCGGGACTTACGTAACGGCCTACTCGGTCGCGAATCCACTTCCGGCCGAAACCATGTATCAGTGGAACATGGACAATGGAGTTCAACTCTGGAGAAACGCTGGGGTGGAGTTCCAGTATCTTGGCTCGCATAGTATCCACCTCGATACGAACTTGTATCCCAACTCGCCAATTCCAGGAGTCGGCGATCAAACGAAGAACGTGAATGCTCGTCGTCCCAATCAAAACTTTGGTCGTGTTCGCGTAGCCGCGAACATTGCAAATGCCTCCTACAACGGACTAACGATCGTACTTCGCCAGCGCCAATTTCATGGGTTCACCGGAAACCTGAGCTATACGTGGGCTCATGCTCTTGACGAGTCGGTTGACGCGAATGGTGGTGGAACCTGCATGATCCAGTTTGATTGCAAGGCAGACTGGGGCAACTCCACCTTCGATATCCGGCACAAGGCCGTTTTCAGCTTCAACTACGCCCTGCCGACCTTTGCAAAAAACAACTACCTCCTTCAACTGGCCGTAGGGGGCTGGCAGGCCAACGGCATCGTTACGGTTCAGACCGGTGCTCCTTTCAATGTGTCGTTCGGCGGTACAGATTGGACCAACGTAGATGTGCCACAGAGTGGCGGAGCTCCCCAGCGACCCAATTATGTTCACGCTCCTCACCAAAGCTGCAGTAAGGATTCTCTACTGCAGGAGGCATACGGCAAAAACACCGTCTCCTGCGTGGACGCGAGTGCGTATGCTGCACCCACTCGGTTCACTTATGGCAACGTTCACCGTAACGACCTCCACGGGCCGGGAGCCTGGACTAACAATCTCTCACTCTTCAAAGATTTCAAGATTCATGAACGGACCAGCTTCCAGTTCCGTGTCGAGGCCTTCAATGCTTTCAACCATGCAAACGTAGGAGTCCCGTCGAATATCACCTTCAATGTCACTCCTCAGTCGAAGGTCGTAACCGACCCTGGATATACGGTGGGCACCCTCTCACCCGCTACGGCCACGTCTGCTTTCGGCGCTCCGACTGTAACAGGAGCTGGTCGAACGTTTCAGATTGCGGGCAAGATAAACTTCTAGCCCTCGCATCTTGGGCCGCAGAGAACCGCGGCCCATATTCCTTTGCAGAAACCGTCACATAGATGCATCTCGAGGAGGCTTGAAACGGTTCAAATACGTATAGAGGCTAACGCCGTGTACGGGCGGAAATGAGGTGGCAGTGGCCGTGAAGCCTAACATCCTCTCGGCGTCGCGGATATGTTCACTGGCGCTGTTCTGTGTCCTGCTGCTCTGCCCAGTCGTTGCGATGCATGGAGCAGATACGCCGGTCACCGTCGGCTGGGGTCAGTTGCAGACTCTGAACGTGGACCTGCCGCTCGCGAAGCAGAGCTCGGCCGCCCAGAAGCTGGACGGCAAGACGGTGAATATCCCGGGGTTCATGGTGCCGCTCGAGGACGATCTCGATCACGTCGACGAGTTTCTCCTGGTTCCATATGCGGGTGCGTGCATTCACGTGCCGCCACCACCGCCAAATCAGATGGTCTACGTGAAGATGAATGGGTCTACGAAGATCCACGTGACATGGACGGACCCGATTCTTGTGACCGGGCAACTCAAAATCTCGACCGTTGTGAGTCCTTATGGCGATGTGTCGTACGAGATGGTGGCGGTCAGCGTGAAGCCATATAAGCAGCAGTGAGCATCAGGTGATATGGACGTAGAGCAGGAACACACGACCGCAACAACGCCCGCCCTGGAGATGCATGGCGTCGTGTTCGGTTATGAGCCTGGCAGGCCCGTTCTCCACATTTCAGATTTTCGGGTCGAACAGAGCCACCGGGTATTCCTGTTCGGTCCGAGCGGTAGCGGTAAGACCACCTTGCTGGGTCTGATCACGGGGGTCCTGCGGCCCCAGAGTGGAACGTGCCAAGTTCTCGGGCAGGAAATGACTCGCCTATCCGCATCGGCAATGGATGAGTATCGTGGTTCCGAGATGGGGTATATCTTTCAAAGCTTCAACTTGATTCCGTATCTCTCAGTGCGAGAGAACCTCGAGCTTCCGTGCCGGGTGCATTCACGCCGCAGGGAGCGAATCGTGTCTGCTTCGCTCGATGCGGAGGCGGTCCGAATTGCCCGCAGGCTTGAGATGGATAGCTTCCTGGATCGCGACGTGCGAAAACTGAGTGCGGGGCAGCAGCAGCGGGTCGCAATCGCTCGCGCGGTGATAGGCAGGCCGAAACTCGTCATTGCCGATGAGCCCACGTCGTCGCTGGATGCGGATCGGCGAGAACGTTTCCTGGAGCTGCTGTTCGAGGTATGCGAGGAAGCC
>Ga0157372_10007861_pt1 | contig 11333 bp, 10 predicted proteins | sample C55metaG_FD_115307 | JGI IMG/M metagenome (GOLD analysis project Ga0157372, IMG submission 115307) | Corn rhizosphere microbial communities from Kellogg Biological Station, Michigan, USA - C5-5 metaG | ecosystem: Host-associated > Plants > Roots > Rhizosphere > Soil | place: USA: Michigan...
TAATTTTTTATACGAAAATAACTTAGGTTTTCCTATATGAATTCCATTATATACTAAAAGGCTGATTCGTATATCAGATTCTCCCGAATAACTCGATGTTAAATTATTTGGTTTAAAAAAAAATTGTTTTTTTAAAAACCTGTTTTTTTTTAAATGTTTTTTACTATTTTTAGAATAAAAAGTATTAGTCACGTTATTTATATCTTTTTTATAAAAAAGGAAGTTTTAAAACTTCTTCTCATAATTTAATTCTGCGTTTTTATATAAACTACTTTTAATTTAATTTTTAAAATGCATATTTATACATCCAAAAAATTATCTAAAACAGCTCGAAAAGCTGCCATTAATTTATATATTTTTCGTTTTTGTCAACTTATGTTAAAAAATTATTTTCATTGAACATTCTTTGTAAATTTTGAAAATCGTTTTTCACGATTCATTTCGTGATCTCATCAAATTAATTTATGTATAATTACAGGAAAAGGCCGTTCAGTATATAAAACATTTCGAATGACACGTAATGTTGTTCATAAAAAAGGTATGCTTGGTTTATTAAATGGATTAGCTAAATCTAGTTGATAATGAAAAAATTTGCATCTACTCGTCGAATTAACAATTTTTTTATAGGATTAGATCGTTGCATTAAAGCACGACATTTATATTTTTATATATCGGATTACAAAGGATTTTCTTCTATTATAGAAGATTTATATAATGAAGGAATATTAAAAGGATATAAAAAAAATAACCATATATATAAAATATATCCAAGATATGCATCTTCTAATCGAACTACCTTTTCAAAAATTAAATTTATTTCAAAACCAGGGCATCGAATTTTTATTCGATATACTAATTTTTTAAAAATGAAACATTGAAATACTAAAGTACTTGGTTTTGTTAGAACACGTCTTGGCATACTTTCAATAAAAGATTGTATGAAATTTAAAATAGGAGGTGAATTATTAATATTAATTTTTTAATTTATGGCAACATATTGACAGTTAGCAAAATATAACAGACCAATTAAAACATTTAAAAATCGTAGAGTGGTACTTAATAAATGCCCTCAAAAAATTGTTAGACTTTTACGTAATGTACGAGAAGTAACTCCAAGAAAACCTAATTCGGCAAAACGAAAAGTTGCTTGAATTAGAGCCAAAATTACCTTTGGTGTTTTTAAAAAGGCTTTTGCTTATTTAATGGGTGAACACAAAAAGGCTGGTGCTGGTGGAATAGGACAATATTTACATATAGATGATGTTGTTTGAATTCGTGGAGGTAGAACTCAAGATTTACCTGGGTTAAAATACAAAATAATTCATGGTGCACGTGGTTTTAAACCCGAAGCTTTAACATATCGACGACGAAAACGTTCAAAATATGGAGTTAAACGTATAGATAAATTTTTGTCTAAAAGACATCCATATAAACATAAATTTATATATTATTAGTAATGGCAATCCAATTTAAACATAAATTTAATTTTGAAAAATTTGCTCGATTTCGAGCGGAACCATTTTATCATAGTAAATGAATTACTAAGCTAATTACAAAATTAATGAAATCAGGTAAAAGAGCAGTTATGGAAAGGAAAATATATGAAGCATTAAGAATAATAAAAATTAAAACACAAAATAAAAATTTAGCACAATATCTCACACGTTATTTATATACTATAAAACCAATAATTGAACTACGATTACGACGCCAATGAAATCGTTTAATACCAGTACCGTTTCCATTGAAATTAAGACGACAATTAATTAAAGCAATGTCTAATTTAATTAATAAAATTAGAGAAAATCCTAATAAATTAAGAATTAAAACACGAGTTCGTTGAGAATTATTAGAAATACAAAAAAAACAGGAAAGTGTCCTTGCATTAAAACGCGATGCATATACACATAAAGTAATTTTTTCAGGAAAGTTTTGATCTAAAAGATGGAAATAATAAAGATATTAAAAATTTCATAAATTTAAATTATTAATAAATAATAATGTTTTAAGAAATCTAGTTAATAACGAGCTATTTTAAATTAAATATAACTATTTTTTATTTTTATTTTGTATAAAGCTATTGAAAATTTTATTTTAAATTTTGGTCCACAACATCCTAGTGCTCATGGTGTTCTTAGATTAATACTTGAATTAAATGGAGAACAAGTCCAAAAATCTTCAGCTCATATTGGATTGTTACATCGTGGTACAGAAAAATTAATTGAACATAAAACATGATTACAAGCATTACCATATTTTGATCGTCTTGATTATGTATCAATGATGTGTAATGAACATTTATTTTCGCTAGCTGGTGAAAAAATATTAAAAATAAACATACCAATTCGAGCACAATACATTCGTGTTTTATTTGATGAATTAACACGAATATTAAATCATTTAATGGCAATTACAACACATGCTATGGATATAGGTGCTTTAACTCCATTCTTATGAGGATTTGAAGAAAGGGAAAAAATAATGGAGTTTTACGAAAGAGTTACAGGTGCACGTATGCATGCTGCATATATTCGTATAGGGGGTTTAAGTGAAGATTTACCAATTGGATTGTTAAATGATATTTATATCTTTTTACGGCAATTCACTGATCGATTAAATGAAATTGAAGAACTTTTAACACACAATCGAATTTGAAAAAAACGGCTTAAAAATATAGGACAACTTTCTCAAAAGGATTGTTGAACTTCTGGATTAACCGGCGTATTATTACGTAGTACAGGACAAAATTATGATCTTAGAATAAATTTTCGTTACGAAATATATTCACAATTAGAATTTCAAACTATTTTAGGTAAAAATGCTGATTGTTTTGATCGTTATTTACAAAGAATGGAAGAAATGCGTGAAAGTATTAAAATTTGTTTTCAAATTTTGAACAAAATTCCATCAGGTCCAATAAAATCAAATAATCTAAAAATTAGCTTAAATTCACGAAAACAAATGAAAAAAGGAATGGAATTTTTGATAAACCATTTTAAATTATATAGTCAAGGAATCCAATCTAAATCACATGAAGATTACATTGCAATTGAAGCACCAAAAGGTGAATTTGGTATTTATTTCATAAATTGAGGTGGGCCCAAATTATATCGTTGTAAAATAAGAGCTCCTGGATTTTTTCATATAAATTCGATTGATTTAATGACGCGAAAACATAATTTGGCAGATGTTGTTGCTGTAATTGGAACACAAGATATAGTTTTTGGTGAAGTTGATAGATAATAAAAATGAATTTGACTTATTGTTTGGGTATTAATTGAGATAACTCTCAACTTTTAGTTATAGAAACATTTAGTCCAATTTTAGGATTAATTTTAAGTATTAATCTTTTTACTATTTTTTTATTGTTAATTTTTGAAAAAAATGCTAAATCTATTATATTTTTTACTAGTATAACATCAACATTTTTAATGTTTATTTTAGCAATCTATGGATACAAAATTTTTTTAAAAAACGAAATTTGTTCTTTTCAATTAATTTGAACAATACCAATAATTTCTTATTTTGATTATTCTATAATTTTTGGTGTAGATAGTTTATCATTATGTTTTGTTATACTTACTACATTTATGTTACCAATTTGTATATTTGCAGCTGAATATACTAAAAAAGATTATAAATTATTCATAATATATATTCTAATAATAGAATTAAGTTTAATTTTAACATTTATTTCAATTGATTTATTTCTATTTTACATATCCTTTGAAATAGTACTAATACCAATGTTTTTAATCATTTTAAATTGGGGAACTCGTTCTCGTAAATTACTTGCAGCTTATTATTTATTTATTTATACATTAATTGGATCTTTTTTTTTACTTGCTGCTCTTATATGAATATATTTAATTACTGGAACAACAAAATTTGAAATCATATTATATATGAATAAAGAACTTATTGCTGGTGCTAAAGGAATTATGTTTTTATGTTTATTAATTCCTTTTGGAATAAAATTACCAATATTTCCATTGCATTTATGATTAACAGAAGCGCATGTTGAAGCACCTACCGTGGGTTCTATATTATTAGCAAGTCTATTATTAAAATTAGGTGGATATGGATTATTACGATTTTTATTTTTCATTAGTATGAATTGTTATCAATATAATCATTTTCTTTATGCTATATCTATAGCAGGTATAATTTTCGGTTCTATTGCAACTATTCGTCAAATTGATCTTAAACGTGCAATTGCATATTCATCTATTGCTCATATGAATGTAATTGCAGTAGCTATTTTTTCATTAACACAGCAAGGATGACAAGGTGCACTTTACATGATGATTGGACATGCGTTTGTTTCTTCTGCTATGTTTTTTTGTGTTGGTATATTATATAATAGACATCATACTAGAATGATTCGTTATTTTGGAGGTTTAGTTCAATCTATGCCTTTATATTCCATTTTGTTTTTTTTATTTACTATAGCAAATATGAGTTTTCCAGGAACATGTAATTTTATTGGAGAATTTTTAATTTTCTTGGGTATTGCGGATTCTTTAGCTGTAAAAGAACCTTTTATACTTTTAATTTTTTCTGGATTTGGAATTATCCTTTCAGCAATATATTCAATATATTTATTAAATCGAATATTGTTTGGAACATGAAAAACTATATATATTTCTAAGTTTACTGATGTTACATTAACTGAATTTATGATTTTGTTTATATTTGCTAGTTTAATTATTATTTTCGGAATAAATTCCGAATTAATTAATTGGGTTGAATTTCGAATGCCAATTATTAAATAATGTTACATTTTATTATTATTACAAGTTTACTATGACCATTTTTGGGAGCATTTAGTGCAGGATTTTGTACGAGGCTATTAGGAAAAAATGGTATGAGTTTCATTATTATACATTGTAGTATTATTAATGTTTTTTTATTAATTTGTTGATTTCATCAACTTTTACAAAATGAACAAATAATTCCTCTAATTAATTTAGGTACATGAATTATTTCAGGTAAATTAACAGTTGATTGAACGTTTTTATTTGATACCTTAAACACAGTAATGTTATTAATAGTTAACATTATTTCATTATTTGTACACATTTATTCTTTGGAATATATGAAAGAGGATCCACATCTTTCTCGTTTTATGTCCTACTTGTCTCTTTTTACTTTTTTTATGATTATATTAGTAACTGGTAATAATTTTGTTATTTTATTTTTAGGTTGAGAGGGAGTTGGATTATGTTCTTATCTTTTAATAAATTTTTGGTTTACACGGATTACTGCAAATAAAGCTGCAATTAAAGCATTAATAATGAATCGTATTGGGGATTTTGGTTTAACATTAGGTTTAGCTATGTTGTTTCATTTATTTCAAAGTCTTGATTTTAGTATAATATTTGCGTTAACACCTTATATTTTTAATAAAACAATAACAATTTTAAATTGAAACTTTTATTATACCAGTCTTATCGGTTTATTATTATTTATTGGAGCAATGGGAAAATCTGCACAAATAGGATTACATACATGATTGCCTGATGCTATGGAAGGTCCCACACCTGTTTCTGCATTAATACATGCAGCAACAATGGTTACTGCCGGAGTCTTTCTTATTATAAAATGTTCACCACTATATGAATATACACCAACAATTTTATCACTTTTAGTATTTATTGGTGCATTAACTGCGATTTTTGGTGCTTCGGTAGGTCTTGCTCAAAATGATATAAAAAAAATTATTGCATACTCTACATGTAGTCAATTAGGGTATATGATTTTTAGTTGTGGTTTATCGCATTATCATGTCAGTTTTTTTCACCTAAGTAATCATGCTTTTTTTAAAGCATTACTATTTTTAAGTGCAGGTGCAATAATTCATGCTTTATCTAATGAACAAGATCTTCGAAAATATGGAGGTTTACAAAGCTTACTTCCCATTACATCTATTGTAATGATAGTAGGATCTTTAGCTTTGGCTGGGATGCCTTTTTTATCAGGATTTTATTCTAAAGATTTAGTTCTCGAACTTGCTTTTGGGACTTATTCAATATCAAGTAGATATGCCTACATTTTGGGAATATTCACAGCAATTTTAACATCCATTTATTCTTTTCGTATTTTTATATTTAGTTTTGTATTTCAACCTCAATTTCCACGAGTTTTTGGAAATAAAATTCATGAAAGTCCATTTTTAATGATTTGTCCTTTAGTAATTTTAGCAGTTTTAAGTATTACAGTGGGGTATTTAACTAAAGACCTATTTGTAGGTCTTGGATCCGATTTTTGAAAAAATTCAATTTTTATACATCCTTTACATTACAATCAAATTGATACGGAATTTATTCCTCAAATATATAAATTATTACCATTTTTATGTAGTTTATTTGTTTTATTTTTTGTAAATTTTTTTTATGAATATAATATGATAATTTCTTCAAAAAAAATTTTACAATTTTATATTCTTTTAAATCAAAAATGATATTTTGATATTTTATATAATAAATTAATTGCTGGGCCTTTTTTATCTTTTGGTTATAAAATAATTTATAAAGGTATTGATAAAGGATGTTTAGAACTTTTAGGGCCAACTGGTATTTTAACGTTAATATCTTATATAAGTTTTTTACTTAAAAGATTACATATAGGAGAATTACAATGGTATGCCTATTTTCAAATATTGATAATAATATCATCAATTTATTTTGTTAGTTCAATATTTAATATATAATATATATATACTCCAATAAATAATTTTATTAGTATGGAATTATTAAATTTTATTTTAGTTAATTTTTTTTTTATTCTTTTTGTTGAATTGAGTGTATTATTATTTCTTAAAACAAGTGAACAAGGTAATGTTAATACTTATGTACAAATTATATTACATCCTCATATACATATTCAAAATAGTTTGATTTATTGCTTATTTTTAATAAGTTTACTATGTTTAAGTTATATTCCAATAACAAATGTTAGTTTAAATGATTTTTTATTAATATATTGTTATAATGAAATATTAGAATTTGGTCAACAATTTTGTCTAGAACAAATGTTTACTACTTATATTCAATTATTATTAATTGTAACAGCTTTTATTATACATTTGCTTTATATGTTTTATATAAAATATCAAAAACATGCATATTATGAATATGGGATAATATTACAATATGCAGTAATATTTTTACTTTTTTTTTATGAAAGTTTTAATATGATTATGTTAATTATTAACCTAGTCGGTGTAAGTACTATGCTATATACTTTATTAAGTATAGAAACAAAAGAACATGGACGGGAAGCTGCTATAAAATATTATTTATTAAGTGCTTTAACAAGTGGATTAATTATTTATGGAATATTTCTTTTATTAAATGCATATCAATCGCTTGATTATAATACAATTAATTTTTTTTCTTGAAATTTAATTTCTTTCTCTTCTACATGAAATTCAAAAGAATTTGAACAATTTTTAATATTGAACGAATGTGGAATAATATTATTTATATTAGGAATGTTATTTAAGTTAGGTGCATTTCCATCTCACTTATGAACCATTGATATTTATGAAGGAAGTTCAAATCCTATTATGGCTTTCTTCTTAATGCCTATGAAATTAATAATTTTTGCAGGATTTGCAAAAATTATTACTTCCGTATTTAATGCATTTCATTGTCTATGAGAAGTTTTATTATGAACTTCTTCTATAATGAGTTTAATATGAGGAAGTTTTGGGGCTGTAACGGAACAAACAATAAAAAAATTTATTGGATATTCTTCAATAAATCAAATGGGGTATTTATTAATTGGAATTACAATTGTATATTTAGAAGGATATGTTGCTACAATGATATATTTATCAATTTATATGATCACAAATATAGTTTTACTAGGAACTATATTTTCAATACGAAAAACTATCAAAAATGAACGAGTTTTTACATTAATAGATTTAAATTCTTTTGCATTAAATAATTTTAAAGAAATTATTACAATAATAATAATATTATTTTCAATGGCTGGGCTTCCTCCATTAGCAGGATTTTTCGGTAAATTTTATTTATTTTTAGTAAGTTTACATAGTGATTATTTCTCATTAATAATAATAGGTATGTTAACAAGTGTAATTAGTACTTATTATTATTTAAATTTTTTTAGTAGAATTGTATTTCTTAATTTTAATATATCAGATTATTTTGTTTGCGAAGAAAATTATCTCTTAAATTTTTTTAAAAAACAATCATTTATGTTTATTGTATTATTATTATTTTTTATTGATATTATAATATCAATATTAATACATATAATTAATTAAAAAATTTTGATGAAAACAATTTTTCAATCATTTTATATAGACCCATTAGAACAATTTGAATTAATTCAATTATCGAATATAAATGGGGAATCATGTTTTTTATTTAATACAAGTATTATTTTTTTAATAATAACATTAACGTTATTGCAATTTTTTTTTTCAACTGTTATTTACAGTTTACGTCATAATATTTGAACTTTATTTATTTATAAAATACAAAATCTTGTTAAAAATTTAGTAATTGAACGAATTCAAACAACTAAAAACACTTTATCAATCAATATTACATTTTTATTTTTTTTTATTTTAACAATTAATTTAATAGGATTAATTCCTTACAGTTGAACTATAAGTAGTTGATTTATTATTATATTTTATATAGGGTTAGCTTATTTTATAAATATTAATGTATTATTAATATTAAATAGCGGATGAAGATTTTTATCTCATTTTTTGCCTGCCGGTACTCCTTTGGCTATAAGTCCATTTTTATTTTTAGTTGAAAATATTTCATATTTTTCAAGAGTTGTAAGTCTAAGTGTACGATTATTTGCAAATATGTTATCAGGACATGCCTTATTGAAAATATTAATATCTTTTTCCTGAGGATTATTAACAAAAATTAAAATTAGCCTTTATTTATTATCAATAATAATTTGAATAGGAGTTACAATTATTTTGATACTTGAATGTTTGATTGCAGGTTTACAAGCCTATGTATTTGGGTTGTTAATAACAATTTATTTTTCTGAAATTTTTGAATAGAAAATTAGTTGGATTGAATAATTTAGTTCATAGAGTTAAGCTCTCTATTGTGATGGTAAAATCCATCTCCTACTAATAAAAATGAGTTGACTTTCACTTCCTATCAGTACTAGACTTGGTATCTCTCGAGGTTGGGAACAAGGACATTTTCCTTATCTACGCCGAGAATACGCGAATAATTTTGTATTTTGATATAAGATGTATTGTTTTATTAAATTAATTTTACGTAGAATGAATCTGGAATTATTAAATTATGAATTAAAAACAACTAATAACGGAATTTTAGTTTTATATATAAATATACAACATTTATACAAACGTCCTACAAAAGTAAAAACACTACATCAACAAACGCCTTATCATCGAAAATTTATACGTTACAAAGCGAGAATTTTAGGATTTGCTACCTACTTTAAATTTTTTACTTTTTTAATTCTTAATAAGAAAAATAAATCGATATATACTAAATCAAATGGTATAATTTTATTAACTAAAAAGGATATGCATAATTGATTAATTAGAGTTTTAGTTAAAAAACCCAGATGTTTAATTAAAACATCCTGTTTAACAACATTCTTACGGCAAGCTAAATTAACTTTTCAACCTTTTGTTAAAAAATACAAAATTTATAATTTTTATAAAAATTTGTACTTAAATACAAAACGAACAAGTAGTTTTTTGCCTTTATATAAAACTAAAACAAATTTATTATTAATTAAAAATAATAAAAAAGTAAATTTTCAAAAAAATTGAATTCAACGTGATGTTTTTAAAAAAAAAATTTTATTAAATCGTATTACGGCAAGAAATAAATTTTTTAGTAAACTTTATTATCCGAAAATTTTTTTAAAACATTGACGGCGAAATTTCAAAAAAACACTTCGACAGAAAACACAAACTATTTATTTATTTAAAAATAAATTAGTTAAAAAAAAATTAGAAAAGGAATTTCGAACTTCACGATTTTTCAAAAAAGAATTATATTTTTTAAGAAATACCCCCCAAAAAATTCGTTACAAAAATGTAATAACTAAAATTTATTTTTACGTTTTAAAAAAAAAATTAAATAAAAAACAATTTTATATATTAAAAAAACATTTCGCAAAATTTAAACGATTTTATAATTTTAATTATGCGAGAACTAAACCAATATATTTAAAATATTTTATATTAAATCCTAAGGTTAAAAACCTTATTTTCAAAAAAATATATTTTAATAAACATAAAATAATATATTTATATAAAGTATACAAAAATTTACGCTGTAAAAACAAATCATTTAAACAATATATTTCATTTATATTTAGACATAAAAAATATGCTAGATTTCCGAATAAATACAAAAAAATAAAATTTGCAAAACCTCAAATACATAAAAAAAAAAATAATAAATATTTAAATAAAAACCTTCCAATATCTCTAATATATAAAGAATATAGTAAATATTCAAAATTAATGAAGTCAACTAGTTTGAAAGTATTTCGTCCAAGATTAAAAATTTGGAAAAAAGAAAGGTATTCTAAAAAAAAAATTGTTAAAACACGAGGAGGTATTATGCCACGTAAAAAAATTCCGTTTTCTTCATATAAATATGAAAAAAAATTAAAATGACAGGAAAAAAGATCTTTAACTATTTTAAAGTGACCTACATTTATTTGATTTTTCAAAATGGAGTTAATATTAAATAAATTTTTATTAAAATTATTTAATATAACTTTTTTAGTTAAATTTACTCAAAATTTACATAAATTAGTTAGTACACGTAAATTACTTTGAAAAATTGAACATTCTTATTATTATAATTATCAAAAATATCGAAATTTTCAATTTTATAAATTTGTTATTAGATCATTTTTTTCTTTATATCGGTATGGAAATATTTTTAGAGTAACAGATCAAATTAGATTTTATCTTGAAAGAATAAAAAGAAAACATACATATCCTATTCGAGGATTTACAACTTTATTTCGAATTTTAAAACCTGGAAATTTTATGTTTTTTAAACTTACTGTTACAGGAAAAGTAAATTATAGAACAAGATCTAGTATATATAGTATTTCACAAGGAGGTATTCCACTTAATAGATTTAACACTCAAATGAATTATAGTCAAGCTATCGCAAATGCAAAAGCTGGTAGTTTTACTATTCGTTTAACAACATACAATATGACAACACAAGATATAATAAATTAAAAAATTATTATGTTAATAAAGATGTTATGAATTCAACCAAATATGAATATTTTAAAAAAAAATCTAATATATTGATTAA
>Ga0157372_10007863_pt1 | contig 11332 bp, 10 predicted proteins | sample C55metaG_FD_115307 | JGI IMG/M metagenome (GOLD analysis project Ga0157372, IMG submission 115307) | Corn rhizosphere microbial communities from Kellogg Biological Station, Michigan, USA - C5-5 metaG | ecosystem: Host-associated > Plants > Roots > Rhizosphere > Soil | place: USA: Michigan...
GCTGGCGTCGGCTTCGGCGAACCGCCAGAGCGTGATGTCCGTCACGGGGCGGTAGCCGATCCGCTGGTAGATCGAGTTGGAGGTCGCGTTCGCGAGATCGGTGTAGAGGAAGCAGAACCGCCGGCGCTCGAGGAGCCGCTCCGTGAGCGCGGCGGTCAGCGCCGACGCGTAGCCCCGGCCGCGAAGCGCGGGCGGTGTGTACACCGGGCCGACGCGCGAGCCGTTCGGAGTCTCGCCGGAATGCCCGGCGAGTGAGACGACGCGGCCTGCGTCGGCCCAGAGGACGAGCGACCCGATCCCGGCCGCCCGATCGTCGACGAACCGCTCGACCTGAGCCTCGGGCGAGCCGGGCATCGCCTCGGCGAAGAAGGCGCTCATCCAGTCGATCACGAGCGGGCGATCGGTGGGGATGTAGTCACGCATCGCACCGTCGACGCCTTCCGGGCGCACGACCGCGTCCGCTTCGTAGATCCGCTCCTCGGTCTGCACCGACGCAACCGCGCCGGTCAGGTTCGACCACCGCTCGGCGAAGGCGCGGGCGACGTCGACCGGCCCACTGACGGTCGGGAGCCTCGCGCCGGCGGCCGCGAGCCGGTCGGCGAGAGCGTCGACGACCACCGGGTCGCTCACCTCCGAGAGCACGAGCCCGAACGGCGGCGTCTGGGTCGCCACCGCTGCGACATTCCCGGCGTCGTCGAGGGCCGTGAAGAGCAGTGGGTCGGCGGCGCCGAATGCGTGCCGATCGGCCTCGAGACGCTGCCGGAAGCCGAGCTGGAGGTTGTGCTCCGCCTCCCGCCGCTCGAGGAACGGCGCTACGAGGGCGAAGAACTCGGCCGGTTCGTCGTGGCGCTCGATCCGCATCGGCGGCTTATCCTTGCAAGCGATGGCCGACGACCTGAAGCCCGCCTACCTGATCGCAGGCGGCGACCGCCCGAAGGTCGACCGGGCGGTCGCGAGGCTGCGTGGCCGGTTCGACTCGGACGCGGTCGAGGTGCATGACGCGGCGGAGGCGACGGGCGAGGACGCGGTCGCAGCATGCAACGCGCTCGGCCTCTTCGGCGCCGGGGCGCGGCTCGTCGTGTTCGAGAACGTCGAGGCGTGGAAGGCGCCCGACGCAAAAGTGGTTGCGGACTACCTCAAGTCACCCGCACCCGGGACGACGCTGGCGCTCGTCGGCGGGGAGCTGAAGAAGGACTCCCCGCTCGCGAAGGCGGTCGCGGCGACGGGCGACGTGTTGATCTGGGACGTGCAGAGCCGCGCGATCCACAAGTGGATCGCCGACCAGTTCGCCGTGCACGGCGCGAAGGCCGAGCCGGCCGCCTGCCGCCGTCTTTCAGAGCTCGTCGGCGACGACCTGTACGAGCTCGCGGGCGAGGTCGACAAGCTCGCGACGTGGGCGGCCGGCGACGAGGTGACCGACGCAGATGTCGACCTGCTGGTCGCGCCGCGCGCAGAGTCGCCGCCGTGGAACCTGACCGACGCGTGGGGGGCACGCGACGTCGGTGCCGTCCTTCGTGCCGCAGAGCGCATGCTCGACCGAACCGGTGATCCCGTGTCGCGCACGATCCCGCGCCTCGTGGGCAGCCTCACGAATCATCTGCGCCGCGCCCGCCAAGCCCACCGGCTCGAGGCGGCCGGAGTCTCGCCGGCCGACGCGGCAGCGAGACTCGGCGTCAAGCCGTTCCCCGCCCAGAAGCTCTACGCGCAGGTGCGCAACTTCAGCGCGGGCGAGCTGGACGCAGCCCTCATCCGCCTGGCAGAGCTCGACCTTGCGCTGAAGGGTGGCTCGCGGCTGGCGAACGAGCTCGAGCTCGAGCGAGCGCTCGTCGAGATCACTCAGCCGCAGGCAGCGTGAGCTAGGAGGTCGGGCCGGCGGCGAGCCTGGCCGCCTGCGACTTCTTGCGCGCCGCCGCGTTCCGGTGGAGCGCTCCGCGGGAGACCGCGCGGTCGATCAGCTTCACGAGCTCGCGGTGCTCGGCCTCGACTGCCGCGGCGTCGCCGCCTTCGACAGTGGTCGCAAGACGCTTCGTCAGCGTCTTGATCGTCGAGCGGTAGCGGAGGTTCTCGAGGCGCTCCTCGCCGGCGATCCTGACCCGCTTCTTCTGTTGCTTGATGTTCGGCATCTCAGAGAAAAGCCCGCCGAAGCGGGCGCGATCAGGGTACCAGAGTAACGTCTCGCCCAGTGGCCGACGACACGACCCCCGCGTTCGCATCCTCCGGTCCGAGCGCGGCTCCGGGCGAGGCTCCACGCCGCCGGCTCGGCATGTCCGCGGTCATCTTCGGGGTCGCGACGGGGCTTTCTCGGGTGCTCGGCCTCGTCCGTGAGATGGTCGCGGGCTACTACTTCGGCGTCGCGGGACCGATCAACAACTTCACGGTCGCGTTCCAGATCCCGAACCTCGTGCGTGCGCTGGTCGCCGACGCTGCGCTCTCGTCGGCGTTCGTGCCCGTCTTCAGCGAGCTGCTGGAGAAAGGGGAGCGCAAGCGTGCGTGGCGCGTGGCGTCGACGCTCTTCTGGCTGATGCTGCTCGGGCTCGGCGCGCTGTCTGCCCTCTTCATCCTGGTCGCGCCCTTCGTCGTCTCGCCGTTCCACGCGCCCGACCGCGACCTGGCGGCGGGTCTCGCACGCGTGTTGTTCCCGCTCGTCGCGCTGCTCGGTGTCTCGGGGATCGTCGTGGGGATCCTCAACAGCTACGACCACTTCACGGTCCCGGCGCTCTCCCCGGTGTTCTGGAACGTCGCGATCATCGCCGGTCTCGCGCTCGGCGTTCCCCACGCGAGCGGCGACAGCACGAAGCTCTACATCTACGCCGCGTCGATTCTCGTCGCCACGCTGATCCAGGTCTTCCTGCCGATGCCGTGGCTCCGGGGGCGAGACGGCCGCCTCCAGCTCGTGCTCGACTGGCGCGACCCGGCGGTCGGTCGGGTGTTCAAGCTGATGCTGCCTGTGACGCTCGGCCTCGGCCTGATCAACGTCAACGCGGTGATCGACGTGTTCTTCGCATCTCGCTTCATCGACAGCAACCTCGCGCCGACTGCGATCAACAAGGCGTTCCTCGTCTACATGCTCCCGCAGGGGATGTTCTCGGTCGCCGTCGCGACGGTGCTCTTCCCGTCGCTCTCGCGCTTCTCGGCGCGCGGCGACATGGACGGCTTCCGCCGCACGGTGTCCATGGGCCTGAGGCAGATCGCGTTCCTCCTGATCCCCGCCGCCGTGTTCAGCGCCGTGCTCGCGGAGCCGATCATCCGGATCCTCTTCCAGCGCGGCGCGTGGGAGCCGGCGCAGACACCGGTCGTCGCCGGTGCTCTCGCGGCATTCAGCGCAGGGCTCGTGTTCAACGGAGCGATGCTGATGTTGAACCGGGCGTTCTTCAGCCTGCAGTCGAACTGGATCCCGACGATCGTCGCGCTCGGCAACCTCGTCCTGAACGCGGCCCTCGACGCGATCTTCTACCGCTTCGGCACGTGGGGGATCCCGCTGTCGACGGCCGTCTGCAACGTGGCCGGGACAGCAGCGCTGCTCGTCCTGCTGCGGCGGCAGATCGGCCGGATCGACGGCGGCGAGATCGTCGCCTCTGCGAGCCGGATCGTCCCCGCGTCCGCCGTCGTCGCGGTCGTGGCGTTCGGCGTCTGGGATCCGCTCGACGCGGTGGTCGGCCGCTCGTTCGGGGGCCAGGTGGTGTCGCTCGGGCTGGCGCTCGTCGCCTCGGCCGGGGCGTACGCGATCGCCTGTCGCGCGCTGTCGGTGCGGGAAATGCAGGCGCTACTCTCCTTGCGGACCCGCGCCCGGCGCGGTTAGAGGTCATGGACCAATCGCACATCCGCAACTTCTCGATCATCGCGCACATCGACCACGGCAAGTCGACGCTCGCCGACCGGATCCTCCAGCTGACGGAGACCGTGTCGGTGCGCGAGATGCGCGACCAGATGCTCGACTCGATGGAGCTCGAGCGCGAGCGCGGCATCACGATCAAGGCGCAGGCCGTCCGCGTGCACTGGAAGGGTCACGAGCTCAACCTCATCGACACGCCGGGGCATGTGGACTTCACGTACGAGGTCTCACGGTCGCTGCAGGCGTGCGAGGGCGCGCTGCTCGTCGTCGACGCCGCGCAGGGGATCGAGGCGCAGACGCTCGCGAACGCGTACCTCGCGATCGAGAACAACCTCGAGATCGTTCCCGTCGTCAACAAGATCGACCTGCCGCAGGCCGACCCCGACGGCGCGGCGGCCGAGGTGGCGGACCTGATCGGGGACGAACCGGCCAACGTGCTGCGCATCTCGGCGAAGACCGGACAGGGCGTCGAAGCCGTGCTCGATGCGATCGTCGCGCGGATTCACGCGCCGACCGGGGTGCTCGACGCACCGCCGCGTGCGTTGATCTTCGACTCGTCGTACGACCAGTACCGCGGGGTCGTCGCGTTCGTCCGCGTCGTCGACGGCGTGTTCCGGCCGCGCGAGCACCTGCGTGCGATGGCGCTCGGCACCCGCTTCGAGGCGCAGGAGATCGGCTTCATGTCGCCGGCGATGCGCCCGGTGCAGGAGTTGCAGGCGGGCGAGGTCGGCTACGTGATCACCGGCTTGAAGGATGTGTCCGAGCTACGCGTCGGCGACACCCTGACGGCCGAGAAGCGCGGGGCGGCAGCGCCTCTGCCTGGGTACAAGGACGTCAAGCCGATGGTGTTCGCCGGACTGTTCCCGACGGAGTCCGACGCCTATCCCGAACTGCGCGACGCGCTCGAGAAGCTGAAGCTGAACGACGCGGCGCTCTTCTACGAGCCCGAGACGTCCCACGCGCTCGGCTTCGGCTTCCGTTGCGGGTTCCTCGGCCTTCTGCACATGGAAATCGTCCGCGAGCGGCTCGAGCGCGAGTTCGATCTCGACCTGATCGTGACTGCGCCGAACGTTGCCTACCGCGTGAAGCCGCTGAACGAGGACTGGGTCGAGGTGCACACCCCCGCCGACCTGCCCGACGCGTTCGACGAGGTCGAAGAGCCTTACATCAGGGCGTCGGTCATCGTTCCGAAGGAGTTCGTCGGCCAGGTGATGGAACTGTGCAACGACCGGCGCGGGAAGTTCGATCACCTGGAGTACCTGTCGGAGCAGCGCGTGCACCTCACGTACGAGTTGCCGCTCGCCGAGATCGTCCTCGACTTCTACGACCAGCTGAAGTCGCGCACACGCGGCTACGCAAGCTTCGACTACGACCTGGCGGGCTTCAAGCCCGGCAATCTCGCCCGCGTCGACATCCTCGTCGGCGGCGAGCCCGTGGACGCGCTGTCGCTGATCCTGCATCGCGACTTCGCGTACGAGCGCGGCAAGGCGCTCGTCGAGAAGCTGCGCGAGGAGATCCCGCGCCAGATGTTCGACGTCGCGATCCAGGCCGCGGTCGGGGCGCGCATCATCGCCCGCGAGACGGTGAAGGCCCGCCGCAAGGACGTGCTCGCGAAGTGCTACGGCGGCGACATCACCCGCAAGCGGAAGCTGCTCGAGAAGCAGAAGGCGGGGAAGAAGCGGATGAAGCAGGTCGGAGGCGTCGAAGTGCCGCAGGAGGCGTTCCTCGCCGTCCTCAACCTGAACGACGCCGCCAAGCGCTGACGTGCGCGACGGCGCCCGGCACCTCTACGTCCACCTTCCGTTCTGCGCGTCGAGGTGCGGGTACTGCGACTTCGTCACGGTCGTCGGCCACGCCGACCGCCACGGTGCATACGTCGATGCGCTGCTCGGTGAGCTCGCGCTCGAGCGCCACCTGCTCGCGCCCAAGCTCGAGAGCATCTACCTCGGCGGCGGCACGCCGTCGCTCACGGCGCCGCCTGAGCTCGAGCGGCTGCTTCGCGCGCTGCCGCCGGCGCGCGAGCTGACGGTCGAGGCGAATCCGGAGACGGTCACACCGTCGCTCGCGGCGCTTCTGTCACGGAACCGTGTCGATCGCGTGTCGATTGGCGCACAAACGTTCAACACCGCCCTTCTGGACGTGCTCGATCGCGGTGCGCGGCCCGAGGACGTCCGAGCCGCCATGCACCGTCTAGCTGATGCCGGTATTGACAACAGATCGCTCGACCTCATCTACGGCATCCCGGGCCAGACCCCCTCCGACCTCGCACGCGACCTCGACGAGGCCCTCGCCCTGGAGCCGGAGCACATCTCCGCGTACGAGCTGGAAGCGAAGCCGGGCACCCGCTTCACGCACGCCCACGGAGCCGAGCTCCTGCGCCAGGCGGACGAGCTGGAGTCGTACATCGAGCTGGTCGTCGATCGGCTGACCGCCGCCGGCTATCGCTGGTACGAGACGGCGAACTTCTGCCGGCTCCCCGACCGCGCGGGTGGGCGGGACCTGCGCGCACGGCACAACCTCGGCTACTGGCTCGGCCACGACTACCTCGGCCTCGGCGTGGGCGCGGTCAGCACAATCGAGAACCGGCGCTGGCGGAACGCACCGTCGCTCCCTCGCTACCTCGCGGCGCACGCCCGCCGGGAGCGTCCGGAGCGTGAGGTCGAGACGCTGTCGGCGAGTGAGCAGGCGACCGAGCGTGTGATGCTCGGGCTGCGGCTCGACCAGCCCCTGCCGCTCGCCGCCGTGCGGGACGTCGTCGACCTGGAGGCCCTCGCGCGCCTTGCCGAGAGAGGGCTCGCGGTGCACCGAGAGGGCTCTCTGACGCTCACCCCGCGCGGGCGGCTCCTGGGGGGCGGCGTGACGGCGCGGCTCCTCGCCTGACGGGCGGCCTACCATGGGGGGCGTGCAGATCCTGCTCTCCGACCGGCAGCGCGACATCCTCGGCCTCCTCGTCGAGGAGTACGTCGCGACCGGGCAGCCGGTCGGCTCGCGGACGCTCGTCGAGCGGTCGGGGCTCCACGTCTCGCCCTCGACCGTCCGGAGCGAGCTCGCCGAGCTCGAGCGGCTCGGGCTGCTGACGCACCCGCACACCTCGGCCGGGCGTGTCCCGACGGAGTCGGGGTACCGCATCTACGTGGACGAGCTGCTCAAGCGGCCCGAGTCGCGCCCGGACGACTTCCCGCTCGGGCTCCCGGCCGCGCGCGCCGAGGTGGAGGAGGCCCTGCAGGCGACGACGGAGATGCTGTCGCAGGTGACGCGGTTGCTCGCGCTCGTCTCGGCACCGCCGCTCGAGGCGGCGACCGTGCGGCACGTCGAGGTGCTGCTGCTCCAGCCGGACGTCGTGCTCGTCGTCGTGATCGCCTCGACCGGGAGCGTCACCGACCTGCGGTTCGCGTTCCCCGAGCCGGTCGACGCAGGCCTCGTGACCTGGGCCGCCGACTATCTCGTCGAGCGGGTCCGTGGTGCGCGTATCGGCTCCCGCGCGGTGAAGCTCGCGTTCGATGAGCCCTCGCTCCGACCGCGCGAGCGCGGGTTCCTGCAGGCGATCCGCGGTGCGTTCGAGCAGGCGGCCGACGAGAACCGCCAGCTGTTCGTGGGCGGTACGGCGGGGCTGCTCGACGAGATGCGCGCGGAGGAGATCGGCGCGTACCGGAGCCTGATGGAGGCGCTCGAGAAACGGGCGGCGCTTCTCGACGTGGTCGCACAGCGCCTCGATCCTCGGCGCCCGTTCGCACGCGTGGGCGAGGAGCTCGTCCAGCCCGGGTTGCAGCAGCTCGCGCTCGTGGGCGCGCCCTACGGCGTCGCCCACCGCACGCTCGGGTCCGTCAGCATCCTCGGGCCGCTGCGGATGGACTACGAGAAGGCGCTGCGCTCCGTTCGTGCCGCAGCCGCCGAGCTCTCGCGTTTCGTCGAAGACGTCTACGCCGAGGACAGCTGATGGCCGACCGCGACTACTACGAGCTGCTCGGCATCCAGCGCGACGCCGACGAGCAGGCGCTCAAGAAGGCGTTCAGGCGGCTCGCCCGGCAGCTGCACCCCGACGTGTCCACGGAGCCCGACGCCGAGGCGCGGTTCCGCGAGGTGACCGAGGCGTACGAAGTGCTGTCGAACTCGGAGACGCGCGCGCTCTACGACCGGTACGGGCATGCGGGCCTCCGCTCAGGCGGCTTCACTCCGACGAACTTCGACATGGGCGGCCTCAGCGACCTGTTCGCCGCGTTCTTCGGCGACGACCTGTTCGGGGGCGGTACCCGTGGCGGCCGGAGCGCGCGCGGTGCGGATGTCGGCGCTGAGATCGCGATCGACCTCGTGGACGCTGCGCGGGGAACGACGGTCGCCGTCCCGTTCGACGTCGCGACCACGTGCCCGCGTTGCAGCGGCGACGGCGTCGAGCCGGGAACGACCCCGGTGCGGTGCGACCGATGCAACGGCGCGGGGCGGCTGCAACAGGTCTCGCGCAGCGTCTTCGGCGAGTTCGTGCGCACGTCGGCATGCCCGACCTGCCGCGGACGCGGTGAGATCGTCGAGCATCCGTGCACGGAATGCGAGGGCGCGGGGCGGAAGCTCGAACGGCGTGAGCTCGACGTCGACGTGCCCGCCGGCATCCACGACGGGCAGCGCATCCGCGTCTCCGGCGAGGGGCACGCAGGCCAGCTCGGCGGGCGCGCCGGCGACGCGTACGTCCTCGTCCGCGTGAAGCCCGACCCGCGTTTCGTCCGTGAGGGAAACGACATCTACACGCAGGTCGACCTGACGATCGTGCAGGCCGCGCTCGGCCTGACGGTGCCGGTGGAGACGCTCGACGGCCCGATCGAGCTCGAGCTGCAGCCCGGCGTCCAGCCGGGCGAGGTGCGGGTGCTGAAGGGGAAGGGCATGCCCGTGCTGCAGGGGTTCGGCCGCGGCGATCAGCGCGTGCTCGTGAACGTCTCGGTTCCGCGTCACCTGAACGACGAGCAGCGACGGCTGCTCGAGGAGTTCGACTCGATCAGCGACGAGCACACCTACAAGCACGACGAGAGCTTCTTCGAGAAGCTGAAGAGCGCGTTCCGCTGAGCTCGCTCCGCCGCGTCGCGATCGAAGTCGGGCACGAGCGCGCCGAGCAGGCGCGCGCGACCATGATCGAGATCTTCCCGGAGGGCTTCGAGGAGGTCGACCGCCTGGGCGGGATCGAGCTGGCGGCCTACACGGACTCCGCGGGTGAGGAGCGCATGTGGGCGTTCTTCGGCGGTGGGCGTGCCGCCGACGTCGAGTCCGGGTGGGAGGACAGATGGCGGGCGTTCCACCGGCCGATCCGGGTCGGCCGCCTCTGGGTCGGGCCGCCCTGGGAGGCGCCGCCAGCCGACGCGCTCGTGGTCGTGGTCGATCCGGGCCGCGCGTTCGGGACCGGGTCGCACCAGACGACACAGCTCTGTCTCGCGGCGTTGCAGGAGCTCGAGCCGCAGTCGCTCCTCGACGTGGGGTGCGGGTCCGGCGTTCTCTCGGTCGCGGCCGCGCTGCTCGGCTTCGGCCCGGTGACCTCGGTCGACGTCGAGGAGCCGTCGATCGAGGCGACGCGGGCGAACGCCGCCGTGAACGGGGTCGACCTCGACGTCCGCCTGGTCGCGAGCCGCGACCGCCTGCCGCGCGCGGACGTCGTGGTCGCCAACATCTCCCTCGAGTCCGTCGAGGCGCTCACGCCGCGCATCGAGTGCACCACGCTCGTCACGTCGGGCTACCTCGAGCCCGAGACTCCCGCGCTGCCCGGCTTCCAGCATGTCGCACGCCGGACGCTCGACGGCTGGGCGTGCGACGTCTCGCGCGCGACGTAACGCATACGATCCCCGCCGTGGCGACGTTCACGGTCGACTTTCTCGGCTGCAAGGTCTCGCACGTCGACGCGCACGAGGTGCGCGACGCGCTGCTGCGGGACGGCCATACGGAGGACGCCGCGGCCGACGTCGCGGTGATCAGCACGTGCTGCGTCACGAACGAGGCGGTCGCGAAGAGCCGCAAGGCGGCCGCGCGTGCCGCCCGAACCCACGCCCGCGTCTACCTGACCGGGTGCGCGGCGAACCTCGGCGGCCCCGCGTTCGCGGGGTTGCCCGAGAACGTCGTCGTCGTGGCGAAGCGGCCCGAGGAGACTGCGTCGTTCGTCGCCGGAGACGTTGGTGCGATCAGCTGCGTGCAGGCCGACGCGCGCGTCGACCGCGTGCGCGCGTTCGTGAAGATCCAGGACGGCTGCTCGTTCTCGTGCAACTTCTGCGTGATCCCGCTGGTGCGCGGTGAGTCGCGCAGCCGTAGCGCGGAGGCGGTGCTCGCGGAGGTCGAGCGCCGAGTCGCGCAAGGTCACCAGGAGGTCGTCCTCACCGGCATCAACCTCGGCTGCTTCCGCGACCGCGCCGCCGGATACGACCTCGCGCGTCTCGTCCGCGAGGCGGGGGCGACGCCGGGGCTTCGACGGCTCCGGCTCAGCTCGATCGAGATCAACCACGTGAACGACGCGCTCGTCGCGGCTCTGCGCGAGACGCCGACCGTCGCGCGCCACCTGCACGTCCCGCTGCAGTCGGGCGACGACGGCGTCCTGCGTGCCATGGGCCGCCGCTACACCGTCGACACGTACCTGCGCCGGCTCGCGCCGCTCGCGGGTGAGTTCAACCTGACGAGCGACGTCATCGTCGGCTTCCCGGCCGAGGACGAGGGCGCGTTCGCGACGACGCTGCAGACGATCGAGCGCGCCGGGATCACGAAGGTGCACGTCTTCCCGTACTCGCCGCGCCCCGGGACCCTCACCGCAGGCGACGATCGTGTGCCTCCGCAGGAGAAGAAGAGACGCGGAGCGCGGCTGCGCGCGCTCTCGCGCGAGCTCTGCCTTGCGCGGTGGCGCGAGAAGACCGAGGACGTGGTGCTCGTCGACCGCCCGGGGCGAGGGTACGGCGACGACTACACGCCGTGGCTCGTCGACGCTCCGGTCGGCGAGCTCGTCCGCGTGCGCGCCGCGCAGGTCACCGAGGAGGGGATCGTTGCCCGAGCCGCGTGAGGACTGTCTCTTTTGCACGCTCGTGCGCGAGGGTGATCACGTACGGGCTGCCGACGGGTTCGTGGCGATTGCCGACATCAACGCGCAGGCGCCGGTCCATCTGCTCGTGTTGCCGGAGCGCCACGTCGACACGTTTCGCGACGTCGCCGAGTTTCCACCCGAGGAGGCGCAGCGGATGCTGGCATTCGTGGCCGAGACCGCGGCAGAATCGGGCTTGACGGACTACCGCGTGGTCGTCAACGTCGGCCCAGGCGGTGGGCAGACGGTGTTCCACCTGCACTGGCACATCCTCGGCGGCCGCCGGATGGGAGAAACGCTGTGACGCTGATCGAAGAGCTCGAGGACGACGTCAAGGACGCGATGCGCGTCGGCGACACCGCGCGCCGCGACGCTCTGCGCCTGATCATCGCGAGCCTGAAGTCGGCGGAGAAGGACCTCCTGCGCCCGCTCACCGAGGACGAGGAGCTCCAGGTGCTGCAGCGCGA
>Ga0157372_10007864_pt1 | contig 11331 bp, 8 predicted proteins | sample C55metaG_FD_115307 | JGI IMG/M metagenome (GOLD analysis project Ga0157372, IMG submission 115307) | Corn rhizosphere microbial communities from Kellogg Biological Station, Michigan, USA - C5-5 metaG | ecosystem: Host-associated > Plants > Roots > Rhizosphere > Soil | place: USA: Michigan...
GAGCGCCACAGGCTCGAAACGAGCAGCTCGCGGATGAACGTCATCTCCTTGGGCAGGCGGTCGTAGAGCTTGAAAAACAGATCGTCGTGCATCGAGATCTCCTTGATCCACATATCGCGGTCGATGTTCATCACGGCGTCAAACTGCTCGCGTGTGAAATCGATCCCGCGCCAGTCGAGATCTTCGTATTTCGGCATCCAGCCGAGCGGAGTTTCGACGCTGGCGGCTTCGCCGCGTGCGCGTTCAACGATCCATTTCAGGACGCGCATATTCTCGCCGTAGCCGGGCCAGGCGAATTTGCCGTTTTCGTCCTTGCGAAACCAGTTGACAGTGAACATTCGCGGCGGATTCGGGATGCGGCGGCCAAAATCGAGCCAGTGGCTGAAATAATCGCCCATGTGATATCCGCAGAAGGGAAGCATCGCGAACGGGTCGCGGCGCACCTCGCCAATGTTGCCAAAAGCCGCTGCGGTCATTTCGGAACCCATCGTCGCGGCCGAGTAAACGCCGAACGTCCAGTTAAATGCCTGCTGAACGAGTGGAACAACACTGTTGCGCCGGCCGCCGAATACGAATGCGGAGACCGGAACGCCCTTCGGGTTGTCGAAATCTTCGTCAACAACGGGACATTGCGTGATTGATGCCGTAAACCGCGCATTCGGATGCGAGGCTTTTGTTTCGCTTGCCGGCGTCCAATCGTTGCCCTGCCAGTCGATGGCGTGTGCGGGCGGTTCGCCATCCATCCCCTCCCACCAAACATCGCCGTCGTCGGTTAATGCCACGTTCGTAAAGATCGTGTTTTCCCTGATCGATTCCATCGCGTTGGGGTTGGTTTTGTAGTTGGTTCCGGGAGCCACGCCGAAGAAGCCGGCTTCGGGATTTATCGCGTAAAGTTTTCCGTGTTCGTCCGGTTTGATCCAGGCGATGTCATCGCCAACGGTCGTCACCTTCCAGCCTTCATCCTGAAACGGCTTGGGCGGAATGAGCATGGCAAAATTTGTCTTGCCGCAGGCCGACGGAAACGCTGCGCAGACATAATCTTTGCGGCCGTCCGGCGATTTTACGCCGACAATGAGCATATGTTCGGCGAGCCAGCCTTCTTCACGGCCAAGGTTCGAGGCTATACGCAATGCAAGGCATTTTTTACCAAGCAACGCGTTGCCGCCGTAACCGGAGCCGTAGCTCCAGATCAGCCGTTCTTCAGGAAAATGGACGATGTATTTGTCCTTGGGGTCGGGCGAGCATGGCCAGGGAACATCTTTTTGGCCATCGGCGAGCGGCATTCCGACCGAGTGCAGACAGTGAACGAAGTCTCCGCTGCCGAGGGCGTCGATCGCTTTGTTGCCCATTCGCGTCATTATCTTCATATTGACGACGACGTAGGGCGAATCGGTAATCTGCACGCCGAATTGCGAAATCGGCGAACCGAGCGGTCCCATGCAGAACGGGATAACGTACATGGTCCGGCCACGCATCGAACCGTCAAATTTCGGTGTCAGCGTCGCCTTCATTTCCGCCGGGGCCATCCAGTTGTTGGTTGGGCCGGCGTCGCCCTTGGCTCGCGAGCAGATATAGGTGCGATCTTCGACGCGTGCAACGTCCGACGGGTGAGAGCGGGCAAGAAATGAATTGGGACGTTTTTCGGCGTTAAGTTTTATAAATGTTCCGCTCTCGACCATTTCGGCGGACAGGCGGGCCGATTCTTCATCGGAGCCGTCGCACCAATGGACGGCGTTGGGTTTACAGAGATCGACGATTTCGGCAACCCAGCGGATAAGTTCTTTATTTTTTATATTTGCAGGAATATTAAGATCAGGCATATATAGTTCTCCAAAGAATTTCTCAAAGGAAACGGTTAAATTAAGTTAAAGAAGATAAACGAATAATAGCGTTCGTTTTAAGGACTATAAGCCAAGTTTATCACGATATTAGCTAAATGTTAAAAGAATCGAGAAATTAATAAAGCTTATGAAACGGTTGCAAATTGCTTATGTATTTCAGGCGAGATTTTCGACCACGCCGTTTCTTCTTGAATATTGCCGGAGAGTGTGGAACATTACGGCTGCAATGATAATAGCACCTCCGAGAACGGCCCAGTTCGACGGCCGTTCGCCATAGAAGAAGAACACCCATACTGGGTTTAGCAAAGGCTCGATAAAGCCGATTATACTCGCATCCAGCGGCCGCGTGCCGAGCATAACGCCTTTTATAAAAAGGATATACGCCACGCCGATCTGGATTATTCCCAAAAAACTCACGCATAGCAGGTCGAACCAAGTCATTACCGGCACCGCCGAAACACCTGCGGGCAGGGTAACCAGAGCCAGCAGGAAATTACCATATATTACGGCGATCGTCGGATTCATTCCCTTGCCGCGTTCGTGCCTCAGCAGCATTACATAAAGACCGTAAAACAAACCCGATACGAGCGCCGCAATGTTGCCCTGGTAATCGGCGATCTCAAGCTTGCCGACGAAGAACAGGCTCATTCCGCCGATGCACAGAATGACGGTCAATAGATCACGGAGGTGAAATTTTTCTCCTATAAAAAACGGAGCCAGGACCAGAATATAGATCGGCGCCGTATATTGGAGAAAAATGGCGTTTGCCGCCGTTGTTTTCTTTGTTGCCCAAACGAACAAAAACAGCAGCACGGCGTAAAAATAGAGGTTAGCAAGCCGAAACCGTTTATTTTCCAGCCGTGTTTTCGTGTAAGTATAGCTACTGTTACTGCCGCAAGGAGCGAGCGAAAGAACGTAACCTGATATGCGTCGAGGGAGGTCAATTTGATAAAAAGCCCGCCGGTGCTCCACAAAAAAACACCCAGAAAAACATAGGCGGCCGGCGGGATATAAAGGGATTTATCGCTCGTATTCATTGATCGGGAAATTTTATGGCAACGGCTACAAAAATTTATGCTTCTTAATAACGTCACTTTGAGCAGACCAGAAAAAATCGACCCAACCGTTGCTTGCAAATGCCTGCTCAAACAGTTTAGAAAAACGAATAAGAGAACGAGTTAGAGTACCACAATCCGGTCGAGACTCGGTCTCGAAACGGGGGAACAAAATGGTAAAATCTCTTCTACGCTCATTCTCAATGTCGCTTGCGGCCATAATCGCATTCGCGGCCTTCACATCAGCCCAAACCGGACCCGCAACAATTGCGGCGAGTTCAACAGACGGAGCCGCAAAAACAGTAGCTGCCGCAGTTAACAACGCATTTACAACACCCACATCACCCAGCACATTCCCAAATATAAAGATAGGAAATTTCGGCCAGATGGACGAAAATTACTATCGCGGAGCGCAGCCCCAGCCAGAAGATTACAAATCGCTAGCCGATCTGGGTATCAAAACGATAATCGATCTGCGTAACGACCCGACGGACTACGAAAAGAAAGATGCCGAGGCAGTTGGCATCAAGTACATCAATCTGCCGATGAGCGGTTGGAAGACCCCGGACGATGAAGACGTCGCGCAATTTTTGAAGATCGCAAACGATCCGGCAACTGGCAAGTTTTATGTTCACTGCAAGGCTGGAATTCACCGGACGGGAATCACCGCCGCGGTTTATCGCATGACCAAATACGGCTGGGACTATGACACAGCTTATAAGGAAATGAAGAACTATAACTTCTCAAGCGGCCTTGTCCATGGAGCCCTTAAGAGCTATGTGAAGAATTACTCGGAAAAATTGCAAAAGAGCAAGATGTCGGCAGCTAAAGCCGAGGCCTCAGGAAGTCTTCGCGCAGCCGGCGCTCGGTCAAACTAACACTGATCTCATTCCTTGTTGATGACGGCGGGTCTTGTCCCGCCTTTTTTTATTGGTAGATGTCGGTTGCACCTTTTTTCTGTGACCATTGGATCCCTTCAACATTTTTGGAATCGAACCTCATGATCCGGTCGCTTAAATAATCAGTGCTCAGACTCAATCTCAGATTCAGATAATAAACGATTTCGCCAAGATCGTCCTTTTCATCCACCGGCTTGATCTCACGTACCTCGGCATCGAGTTTGTATTTCCGGAAAAGCTTCTTGAGCATATTCTGCGTATGGTCGGGGTTGCGAGATTTGACGGTAAGCTCCATCGAGCGAAAGACCTGTTCCTTTTCGTTATATTCGAGCAGCCACAGCAAAGCCAGAGCGAAAATACAAAGGGCTATACCAAGCTCCCAACGGCCGACCCCCGCCGCAAGGCCAAGTGCAAGACTGATCAGCAACACGGTAATTTCTTTGGGATCGCGGATATTCGTTCTGAAACGCACTAACGATACAGCCGCAAATATCGCAAATGCACGCGCCGTATTGTCGCCTACGATCATCATCAACGCTGCCGCCACGACGGAAAGAAGTATCTGAGTTTGCGAAACGAAGAGGCTTCTGCGAAACAGCGGAACGTTCTGGCGAGGTCGAAACGCAAGAACGGACGACAGCAAAACCGCCAACAGTAAACGGCCGAACACGCTTAGAGCATCTTCGGCCCATGTTTTCGCTTCACCCGTAACTGAATTATCGGTACCTGACTGTATCGGGAAGGGATTTTGGGCGCTTGCGGGCGAGGCCTGAGCGGTTTTAGCCGGTGTATTTGCATCATCTGCGTCACGCGCAAGTCCGGCTCCGCTTCCGTAAACGTGATGCAGGAACACGGCGATAAGAATCGCCGCAAATAACGCCACGGATACAACGCCAGTTTTTCGGTTGATCATAGATTAATGGTGTACCAGCTATAACTTATCGCTTCAGGTAACCGACTTTTATTTTTCCGCAAAACGCTCGGCCGAGGCCGCTCTATCCAACTCCATTATCCTGCTTCTTACCGCGTGTGTAAGAATTTCGATCTCGCCCGGTGAATAATTTGCCGCACGAAAGGCGTCCTCGATCTGTCCATCGTCGAGCTGCATTAGCAGATCTGCGAGCCAACGGGCCTGTCCCGGGGTGATATCCTTGAATATCGATGCGGACTTTCCTTTATAAGCCAGCTTGACCCTGCCGTTCTTAACGCTTTTTACAAGATGAGTTCGGGCATAACCTCTCGGCTTGCCAATGCTTCGACCAAGCCGCCAGAATATCGGTAGATTGTTACTTCCAAGTTTTCCGAACGTCGCGCCCAGATCACTGAGTCCGTATCGAAGTTCACCTGTCCTTTTATCGTAAAAGATCTTATTGTTGTAAGGTCCTATGTCCCAGTTATTAAAAAGGACCATCATTATTTTCAGTCCCTGAAGTTCGTTCGTTCCGCTGAACGGGTTACGTCTCCAGTCCCATCCGTCATATCGTTTAATATTATCGGGCCTGGCCTCAAGCCGAACGTTTCTTAATGTTCCTACCGTCGGTATCGTTATTTCGGGAACCCAGTAATTGATCTCAGTTTGATAGCCCAATGACCACAGCAAACGTGTGGCTGCGGTTTCCGGTTTTGCCTCTCTGCCAAATTTAACGACCCAGATGCGTCCGGATCCGTCTTTGATTCGATATTTTCTGTTATAACCGCCTGTTTCCTTCTTAATGAACGTAACTTTGCTGAGATCGGGGCGCATTGCGTCGCCTCCTGGTCCCAGAAACAGGTCTCTATGCGAAATGTCCACCGATTTCCACATGACCGGTTTCCCCGGTGGAAGAGCATCTTTATTTTTGGATTTCTTTTTCTGCGCATAAGCAGAAATGACAAGAAGTAAAATTAACAACAGAACCGCCGCTTTACCGAATCTTTGTAGCTTAAGCATGTAAAAATCGCCCTCCTTGACAATAATGGGAAGATCATTCAGCGTGTGCGGGCTTAGTGTCTTGTGACATTAGTATTTCGCGTCCGCTTGTGAAGCCGTTTTTGTTGCTTCGCCGAGCGCCGAAATTCGTTCTTTTGCGGCTCTGGTCAGCAGTTTTACGTCTTGTGGCGAATAGTTAGCAGCGCGGAACGCATCTTCGATCTGACGATCGTCAAATCGAGAAAGACGGTTATATAGCCAACGACCTTGCTCGACGGTAATGTTTTCCATGATGCCGCGACTTTTTCCGCCCGTATAATCCATTTTGAGCTGCCCATTTTCCACACCCTTTATAAACCCGGCTTTACTCCAGGCTTCCGGATCGTTCGTCTTACGTCCGAGACGGAAAAATATAGGAAGGTTGTTATTGCCAAACTTGCCGATCGTCGAGCCAAGATCGCTGATAACGTAATCAAGTTCTCCTCCGTTTGGGCCCTTGACGTAAAGAACCTTGTTTTGCATATCCAGGAGGTCATAGTTCGTGAGAAAGACCATCATTATCTTTAGACCCTGAAGCTGGTTCGTTCCGACAAACGGATTGTCGCTCCATTTCCATTCATCCAGTCTCTTAACACCAGCGGGGCGTGCCTCGAGACGAACATTCTTAAATGTTCCTTTGCCTGGAATTGTGATCGACGGGACAAGATAGTTGATCTCGGTTTTGTAGCCGAGTCCGTACAACAATCTCACCGCAACCGTTTCAGGCTGAGCTTCGTCACCGAGTTTCGCGACCCACTCGCGACCTGAGCCGTCTTTGATCCGATATTTCTTATTGTGGCCGGACTTGTCCTCTTCGATAAAGGTTATATTGCTGAGGTTGGGCTTCATCTGAGTTCCGCCAGGACCGTTGAAAAGATCCTGTCCGGATATATTTACCGGTTCCCATAAGAGCGGCTTGGCCTGAGGATAATCGGCCGCAGTTTTCTCCTTTTCCTTTTGCCCCTTTTGCGCAAACGTCCCGGCGGCCCCGAGTGAAAATATCGTTAAAAGTAAAAGGAATCTGACGACCCTATTGCGATTCGACATAGTGCCCTCCCATGTTCATATTCATTTCTTAATGATGTTCATCAAACTTTATAATGTTCGAAGTCCCCTGAAACGAGAGTTGAGCGTCAAAGGCTTCTTCGCCAGCCAGCGGACGGCGGCGTTCGTACTTACCGTCCGGCATCAGATGTGCCGATTTCGCGGTGTCGCGCAGATAGGTCGGCAAGAATTCATCCTTTAAGTATCTCTTGATATCGGGATCAATTATCGGGGTCAGAACCTCGACGCGGCGGTCAAGGTTTCGCGGCATCCAGTCGGAGCTGCCCATAAAAAGCTCGTTGGCACCGGCATTTTCAAAATAGTAAACGCGGCTGTGTTCGAGCAGGCGGCCGACGATACTGCGAACTGTAATGTTTTCAGACATTCCCGGAACGCCGGGCCGCAATGTGCAAATTCCGCGAATAATGAGATCGATCTTCACGCCCGCGTTTGACGCTTCGTAAAGAGCGTGGACGATGCCAGCGTCAGCGAGGCGATTTATCTTCGCTATGATCCTTGCCGGTTTGCCGTTCCGGGCATTTTCGGTTTCGCGGTTGATCAACTCGGTCATTCGCTCGCGAAGGTTTATCGGGGCGACAAGAAGCTGCTTGTAATCGGTCCGCTGGGAATAAACTGTCAAAAAATTGAACAATTCTGTCGCGTCTTCGGCGATGTCCTCGTTTATGGTCAGAAGGCCGAGATCGGTATAAACCGCGGATGTTTGCGGGTTGTAGTTTCCCGTTGCGAGATGAACGTACCGCCGAAGCTCATCACCCTCACGCCGAACTATAAGCGTAGTTTTCGCGTGTGTCTTTAGTCCCAAAATGCCATAAACGACATGCACCCCGGCGCGTTCGAGCTGTTTTGCCCATTCGATATTGTTTGCCTCGTCAAACCGCGCCTTGATCTCGATAACGACTGTTACCTGCTTGCCGCGTTCGCTCGCTTCGATAAGCGCGGGCGGTATTGGCGAATCCAAACCGGTACGGTACAGACATATCTTGATCGCAAGAACATCGTCATCCTCCGCCGCTTGTTTTATTAGATCGGTAATAATGCTGTACGAGTTGAACGGATGATGAAGCAATACGTCGCGGCGCTTCACGATGTCGAATATTGATTCGCCGGTTTGAAGGCAAGCCGGAACCGATTCACGAATCGGAGCTTCCTTCAGATCGGGACGGTTTAGACCATACAAAAACCAGAAATCACTTAGGCCCATAGGCGCGCTTACCTTATATATATCGTCCTGTTCAACGCCGATCGACTCGGTCAGGTATTCGATCATTTCGCCGGGCATTGCTTGGGAAACCTCAAGACGAACGGTATCGCCGAATTTGCGCTTACGCAGATTGTCCTCCATCATCGCCAGCAGGTCGGCAGCTTCGGATTCGCGAAGCTCGATGTCAGCGTCGCGCGTAATTCGGAACAGGTGACAATCTTCCGGCTTGGCCTCCGGTATGAGCTCATGAATGTTTGCCGAGATCAGGTCCTCTACCAAAATGAACCGGTCTTCGTCTTCATCGATCCGGACGAACCGGTTAACGAATGACGGAATTTTTACCCTGGCAAAAAGGTCGTCACCGTGAGTTTTTAGGGCAGCAGCCACTCGGCGAGTGAGGTGCGGTTTGACGCGCATGCCGATATTCAGGTTGCTGCCCGAAATATAAGGAAACGGATGCGACGGATCGACAGCCTGCGGCGTAAGCACCGGAAGTATGTTATGCAGGAAGAATTCATCGACCGAATGCCGTTCGCGCTCGTCAAGATCGGCGTAAGATATCACCACGATCCCGTTTTCTTTAAGAGCCGGAATGATGTCGTTACGCAAGCATTCATCCTGTAATTTCGTCAGATCTAAAACACGGGCGCGTATCTCTTTTAACAACTCGGCAGTGTTGTAGCCATCCGGCCAAACCCGTTCGTCCTCAATATTGTCCATAAGTCCGGACACGCGGATCATAAAGAATTCGTCCAGATTCGACGAGAGAATCGCGATAAACTTCAAACGCTCCAGTATCGGGAGCGATGGATCGAGGGCCTCGTCCAACACACGTCGAAAAAACTCGATAAGGCTCAGGTCGCGATTGATATGGGTCGTATCCGTAACGCCTGAAGTTTCAGCGGTCGGAAAGGTCTCGATTCGCCGTAGAGGATAAATTTGTGAAAGACTATTTTGCATAAAAAACTCGAACTGTTAAGGAAAATTTAACCAGGTGCGACATCGCAACCGCGTTGGTCAGTTGCAAACGCTGTTCCAAAGAAAACGCAGCGGCTAAATTGTTCTAATTACGGTGTTTGCACGTAAGAATAGTCGGTCAAGGAGTAAAAAATTGCTTGGGATTTTAGTGTATGGAATAAATACACATTGAGTAGGGAAATTTGAGCCGCGGAATGTACGGAAAATAAGGTGAAAAAAACACGGAACAAGTTTGCCTGCTCCGTGTGGTTCATTTTTTGATTGTCTTGTTAGGAAACTCTACATTAACTGATTCTTGACGGCATCCTTGACAATAGTGCGGGTTTGTTTCGCCGAAGTGGTTGCCGGTTCCAATTCGATGTGCTCGAGGCCGTAAACCTCCCGTCCGAACGTGCCGTTCCATGGCGGAATGACGATGGAAACATTTCCGTAGGCTTTTGCCTGGCACGCGAGACGCAGGAAGGGTTTTTCGTCTTCGGGCTGACGGTAACCGAAGATCTTGACAGCGCCGCGCTCGAGCCGTTCGACCTCGGAGAGCTTATCCTGACCGCCAAGAACGCCGACCCAACACGTGCCACAGGCAGCAGAGCGGCATTCGACGGGCACAACGCCTTCCCAGCACCGCTCATCCGCCGCCTTCCAGTCTCGGGACTGATCTTTAGCGGACGCCGACGCGATCTCTTCATCATAAATGATGCCGAATTTTCCCTCGAATCCCGGCGTCGTGTAATTGACGGTAAACTTTTTGTCGATGGTTTTGAGAAAACCCAACAGGCCTTGCGAATCGTCTTTGGCCCGCTCGCTAACGATGTGATCGGGCGATTTTGTCATCAATCCTTTTGGCTTCTCGACCTCACCGGCGGCATTTTTGAAGTTATCAAGTCCGGTCTGCACGACGGTCATAAATCCGACTGCGGTGATGCCCAAAACCAGCGAAGTATCGACTTTGAGTTTTTCGGCAGCTAATGCTGCGACCTGCCTGATCTCTTCGGCAAGATCAATATTGCCGTTCTCGAAAACCGCGCTTTCAGCCTCGATCGCGGCTTTAACTGTTTTCCAGTAGCGGTGCCCGTAGAGAAAATGGTGCGACGTGTCGATCTGATTTTTCAGTTCGTAATCGCCTTTGATCACGAAAGCCTGGACCGCCTTTTCCTTGTCCTCAGCCGATTGGAGATAGCGGAAGAGTCCGAGCGGGAAAAATCGAAACCAGATCTGCGTTCCGGCACGGTCAACTTTGTGAATCTCGGGAGCAAGGGTTGTGACGGCGGCCAGCCAGTCGCGCTCATTGAACTTATTTAAGTACGCTTCAAAAGTGTTAGTCATATCGTTATGGTGAAAATATGTGAAAATTACCCGGAATTACCAAAGTTTAAATTTTAGTCATTTATTTAGATTTGTGCAAAAGGCGGCTTGACAAAGATTGGCAAAATTCTTATAGTCTAGAGTTTCGGACTTTTACAGTCTGGCTTGCTGTGCGGTTACGCAGGTATCCGCGGGGCGGATTTTTGAGAATGAGACAGGAATTGTAGCGTAAGCAGGGCGAACCAACGCTCACGGCAAAATCAGAACATTTCTTTTATATGCCACGCTACAGCAAAGTTTCAGCTCAGAACGGTTTAATTTTTTTAACTAGTTAATTGGGATGCAAGTTTCGACTTGTGCTAACTGCCGGAAGGTTTTCGGCAAGAGGCAGGCGTGAGATAGCTTTTGCCTTTCAGAGTTTTAAAACCCACCCGCCGCTGCAGGTGGTACCGACTTAGAGGAAATAGATGCCGACTATTAATCAATTAGTTCGCAAGGGACGCCAGAGAGTTAAGTACAAAACGGCCAGCCCGGCTCTGCAGGCAAACCCGCAAAAGCGCGGTGTTTGCACGCGCGTTTATACGTCTACGCCGAAAAAGCCGAATTCGGCTCTTCGTAAGGTCGCACGTGTTCGTCTGACGAACCAGATCGAGGTCACGACGTACATTCCGGGTATCGGGCACAACCTGCAGGAGCACTCGATCGTTCTTATCCGAGGCGGCCGCGTCAAGGACTTGCCGGGTGTTCGCTATCACATCATCCGCGGAACGCTCGATGCGTCAGGCGTCGCGAACCGCAACCAGGCCCGTTCGAAATACGGTGCGAAACGTCCGAAGGGAGCGAAGTAGCGGAGGGCGGACACTCCTGTCCGCAACACCGCATTTTCAGCGGTGTCAGTTGTTGACAAGTTTTGAGAATTTGGTGCGGTTGACGATTATTCGTGCTTCGCACGCGGAACGCAAGCGGACAAGAGTGTCCGCGCTCCAATAAGAGTTATGCCAAGAAGAAGAGTTGCAGGAAGAAGAGAAGTATTGCCGGACCC
>Ga0157372_10007865_pt1 | contig 11331 bp, 8 predicted proteins | sample C55metaG_FD_115307 | JGI IMG/M metagenome (GOLD analysis project Ga0157372, IMG submission 115307) | Corn rhizosphere microbial communities from Kellogg Biological Station, Michigan, USA - C5-5 metaG | ecosystem: Host-associated > Plants > Roots > Rhizosphere > Soil | place: USA: Michigan...
CACCCCTGCCAGAAGTGTTTCTGCCCGAAAGAGGAAGTATATTTTTCGGGAACAGTGAGCTTGAATTGATTTTTGCTCCCGGACATTCGCCTGCGCACTTGTGTTTCTATAGTAAAGCGGATAAATTTTTAATTGGAGGCGATGTTCTATTTTATGGCAGTATTGGAAGAACTGATTTGCCTGGAGGAAACTATCATCAGCTAATAAAGAATATCAGAGAAAAATTATTTTCATTGCCTGATGATGTAACGGTTTATCCCGGACATGGTGGAGAAACTACTATTGGCTTTGAAAAGCAGTATAACCCATTTTTAAATCAATAAGGCTTGAATACTTCCTTTTACATAGCTAAACGATACCTTTTTACAAAGAAGTCCCTTAATGCTATTAACTACATTTCGGGGATTTCGATGTTGGGGGTATTTGTAGGAAGTGCAGCCTTGGTTATTATCCTATCCGTCTTTAACGGTTTTGAGAAAGTTATTCTGTCTATGTACAATAACTTTACTCCTGAAATCAAAATTGAACCTGTTAAAGGAAAAACCTTCGATCCTAATTCAGCAATCTTTAACAACCTTAAAAAAGATAAACGAATTGTTAACTATACTGAGGTTTTGCAAGAGAAAGCGCTATTGAGATATGATGACGGACAATACATCGGCACTATCAAAGGCGTTTCTAAAGATTTTTTGAAGCGAAATAAACTTGACAGTACTTTAATACAGGGGAGTTTTACACTTGAACAAAAAGGTCGGCCGTATGCGGTTGTGGGTTCAATGGTACAGCTTTATCTTTCAATAAACGTTAACGACCAATTTAGAGAACTACAGATCTTCTCGCCTAAAAAGGGAACTGCAAATGCTTTTAATCCCGCCGAAGAGTTTAACACGAGAAGCATTATCCCGGTAGGAGTTTTTCAAATTCAACAAGCTTTTGACGAATCAGTAATTGTTCCTTTAAGCTTTGCAAGAGACCTTTTAGGCGAAGAGAAAAATGTTTCTGCTATTGAAATTTACCTCAATAAAAATGAGAGCACGAGTAATTTTCAGAAGGAATTATCTCAAAAGCTGGGTAATGATTTCGCTGTAAAAAACCGGGTTCAACAAGAACAGAGCTTGTATAAAACATTAAACTTAGAACGTTTGATGATTTACCTCATTTTAACCTTTGTGTTAATTATAGCCATTTTTAACATAGTTGGCACATTAACCATGCTGGTAATTGATAAGAAAAAGGATATCGCCATTTTAAGCAGTATTGGTGCAGATACGATTTTAATTCGACGAATTTTCTTTACGGAAGGAATGCTGATCTCTTTTGTAGGCTGTATTGCTGGAATGATAGCGGGATTGATCTTTTGTATCCTTCAGGAACGTTATGGCTTTATAAAGATGGCTGAAGCGGATTTTATTACTGAAGCTTATCCTATTGCTATTAAATGGACAGACTTTTTAGTGGTGTTTGGAACGGTTGCTTTTATATCCACTATCGCTTCGTCTATTTCTTCAAGATTGAGTGTTAAGAGCTTGGAGGATATGAAGGAGGATTTATAACGAAATTTTTAGGAACACGAATTTTGTATGGTGGTTATTTTCGAATTACACGAATTACACAAAGCAAAGTTGTTTACAAACACGAATCGGTCTAACGCTTTTTTCGAATTACACGAATTACACAAAGCATAGTTAATAAGAAACCCGAATATTGTTGATCGCTTTATTTTCGAATTACACAAAGCATAGTTCAAGAAAAATAAGAAGACGAATTTGAGTAGGCTTATTTCGAATTACATTAAGCAGAGTTGTTACAAACACGAATCGGTATAACGCTTTCGTCGAATTACACGAATTACACCAAGCATAGTTAATAAGAAACCCGAATATTGTTGGTCGCTTTATTTTCGAATTACACGAATTACACAAAGTATAGTTCAAGAAAACATAACGTTTAAGCATGTCCTTTGCCCGCTTACTATTTAAGCTATGCTTAGAGCCTCATTCGTGTAATTCGTGTTATTAATAATATTTCCCCGGTATAAGATAGTTCTTCACATAATCCTCAACCCCTTGTTCAAGGGAATAGAAAGGTTTATGATAACCTATTGCAGATAACTTATCCATTTTTGCTTCTGTAAAATACTGGTATTTGTCTCGGATATCTTCAGGTGTTGGGACAAAGGTGATATTAGGTTCTTTATCCATTGCCTTGAAGGTGTTTGTTGCAAGATCAAGGAATGTTCGTGCTTTACCTGAACCGAGATTGTAAATACCCGAGTCTTTACGATGGTGCATTAGGAAATACATTACTTCAGTCACATCCTTTACGTATACAAAATCACGTTGCTGTTCGCCATCTTTAAAATTTGGGTTGTGAGACTGGAACAAACGCATTCCTCCCGTTTTTTGAATTTGATTGAACGTATGGAATACAACGGAAGCCATACGGCCTTTGTGGTATTCATTAGGCCCGTAAACATTGAAAAACTTCAATCCCGCCCAGAAGAAAGGCTGTCTTTCTTGCTTAATCGCCCATTTATCGAACTCATTTTTAGAGTCTCCATAAGGATTTAGCGGCTTTAATTCATCCAAACGGGTTTCATCATCTTCATATCCAGATTCGCCCAAACCATAAGTAGCGGCAGAAGAAGCGTATACCAATGGGAGTCCGAATTCAACACAAGTATTCCAGATGTTAATGGTGTAATCCAGGTTTAACTGCTTTAACAACTCATAATCAAATTCAGTAGTATCGGTACGAGCTCCAAGGTGAAATACAAACTGTACGTGCAGCTGATTTTCTCTTAGCCATTCAGGAAACAATTCCCTGTCGACCTTCTTAGCAAAGCGCTTACCTTCAAAATTCTTATTCTGCTCTTCGCTTGAAAAATCATCTACTAAAACGATGTCGTAATATCCTTCATCATTTAATTTCTGAACTAAACAGCTTCCGATAAAACCTGCTGCGCCGGTAACTATAATCATTGTATTTTCTTAATCGCCGTTAAGGCTATGGATAATTTAAAAATTGCTCAAAACTATATAAATCTGCCCAAAGAAGTTTAGGTTAAGAATATATTGTTCTCAACCTGCGGAATTATTTTCAAATCAGAGGCTGTATTAAACAACAGTTCGATTGCCTTTCTTCCCTCTGCTCCCAAATCAACTGAATACTGATTTACATACAACTCAATGTGCTTGTACATCACCTCCTCTTCCATTGCCTGTGCGTGATGCCGAATAAAATCAAGGGCCGATTTTGGGTTAGCGAAAGCAAATTCAACACTTCGCCTCAACACTCTGTTCACTTTTAGTTGTACATCTTCTGGCAAATCTCTTTTAATTACTATTCCGCCTAATGGAATTGCACAGCCTGTTTTCTTCTCCCACTCATCACCTAGATCAACTACTTTTTTAAGTCCTTTATCCTGGTAAGTAAATCTGTTTTCGTGAATGATTAAGCCTAAATCAATTTTTTCGTTGAGCAAGGCATCTTCAATTTCTGAAAAAACCAATTCGTGTTTGTTGGTTGCATCTGGAAAAAGCCAGCTTAAAAGAAAGTTAGCAGTAGTATACCTTCCGGGAATACCGATTTTTAGATCTGAGATGTGAGATGTGAGATGTGAGACATAACCAAAGTCTTTCTTTGAGATTAGAAGAGGTCCAACACCAAAACCAAGAGCACTTCCGGAATCAAGCAATACATAATCTTTTATCGCGTAAGCAAAAGCATGAAAACTAAGTTTGGTTATATCCAGCTCTTTTCGAAAAGCTTTTTGGTTCAGAGTTTCTACATCATCAAAAAAAACTTCGAACTCTAGTCCTTCCGTGTCAATCTTATGATGAATCAGAGCATCGAAAATAAACGTATCATTAGGGCAAGGTGAAAATCCAAGTGTTAACTTCATTTTTTAATTTTAAATGGATGATAGCTGTTTAATCAATTGAATTAATTCCTCATTCAGGTTTTTAATTGCCAGAGGAATATTCCAGCTTTCCCGATTTCTAGGTTCAACAAAATTTGAAATACTTCTTAATTGAATGCTGGGTAAGTTGAATTGCTTGCAAGAGTAAAAAAAAGCTGCACCTTCCATTGTTTCAATTTGAGGACTTAACCCCTGCAGCGTCTTCCTAATTGAAGCTTCACATCCGTGCACTTTGTTAACCGTAATAGCAGAAACTTCTTTAAGCATCCCCCAAGCTTGATGGTTGAAAGACGAATAAAACCGGCTCTCACCAAAACCTAAATCGTCAATACTTAAAAACTCTTCTTTGTCTTCTGCTCCCAACTCTGCAAGTTTATCTTCTTTTACAACTACAACTTCTCCTATTTGCAAAGTTCGATCGAAAGCGCCTGCAATTCCTGCGTTTACTGCCAGGTCAAAGGTTTGTGTGGATAATTTCCGGCCTAAGGCAAAGGCTGTTGCCACCATTCCAACTCCGGTTATTAAATATTCAATCTCAACATGCTCTATCAGCTTTTCTGTTTCAGCATAAGAAATAAAAGGCTGAATTTCAAAAGGAGTCGCAGCTACCACTAACAGCTTCATGAAGCAAATTTAAAAGAAGTTGGAATAGTTTTAACGCGAAGAAAGCTGAGGTTTAGTAAAGTGACGCAGAAATTAATAAGTGTTTAATTCGTTAATATAAAAGTCAGAAAATGAATATATAGTGCTATAAAAATTCGCAAACGCAAAATTTATGTAAGTTTGCGCTTTATTTAATTAAAAATGATATACATAACCCGCAGAGAGCAATTCAACGCAGCCCATAAATTATTTAAGGAAGAGTGGAGTAACGAACAAAATATGGAGGTGTTTGGGAAATGTTCTAATCCTAACTGGCATGGGCACAACTATGAGCTTTTTGTTACTGTTAAAGGAGAGGTTGATCCCCAAACAGGTTTTGTAATAGATCTTAAAGTTCTTCGTGACATCATCCGGACTCACGTTACAGACAAGCTTGATCATCGAAACATCAATTTAGATGTTGATTTTATGAAAGGAAAAATGGCATCTACAGAGGTTCTTGCTATTGAAATCTTTAAGCAACTGAAAGCACAGCTGGATCCGTTAAGTGTAGCGTTACACAGCGTTAAGCTGGTTGAAACTGAAAATAATTTTGTAGAGTACTTTGGAGAATAACTGATTTCCATGGCAGACCAACAACACATAAACCACATGGCTGAAGAAAATGAACTTGATGGCTATGTAAAAATAGACAGATACAATACCCAAAAAATTGAAAACATTGCCTCGCACTACAGCGAGATTTTGAAAGATCTGGGTGAAGATCCGAACAGGGAAGGCTTGTTAAAAACTCCCGAAAGAGTTGCCAAAGCCCTGCAATTTCTTACGCATGGTTATGATATAAAACCAGAAGAGATCTTAAGAAGTGCAATGTTTAAAGAAGAATACAGCCAGATGGTTGTAGTAAAAGACATTGAAGTTTATTCTATGTGCGAGCATCACATGCTTCCATTCTTAGGAAAAGCACATGTTGCCTATATTCCGAACGGGCATATCGTTGGCTTAAGCAAAATTCCACGTGTAGTTGAAGCCTACGCTCGAAGATTACAGGTACAGGAAAGATTAACCAACGAGATCAGAGATTGCATTCAGGATACACTTCATCCTTTGGGTGTGGCTGTGGTTATAGAATGTCGTCACTTATGTATGAGTATGCGTGGCATTCAAAAACAGAACTCTGTAACTACAACATCAGCATTTACAGGTGCATTTAAGGATGAAAAGACCAGAGCGGAATTTTTAAGGTTGATAACGGCCAATTTGAGTTAAAAGCCTAGCCCCCCGGCCCCCTACAGGGGGAGCTTGCAGGGAGGTGAGACCATAAATAGTTAAATTATTTTTATTAAATTTTATATTAATTTCCCCCTTTAGGGGGTTAGGGGGCTTATGAAAGCATACGTATTTCCAGGACAAGGAGCTCAGTTTCCCGGTATGGGCAAAGAGCTATATGAACAATCTGAAAAAGCTAAAGAACTTTTCGAAAGAGCAAATGAGATTTTAGGCTTCAGAATTACTGATGTAATGTTTAATGGCACAGAGGAAGATCTTAAACAAACTAATGTAACTCAACCAGCTATTTTTCTTCATTCTGTAGTTTTGGCTTCGGTAATTGAGGATTTTAAGCCGGAAATGGTTGCGGGTCATTCTCTTGGCGAATTTTCTGCTTTGGTTGCTGCTGGAGCGCTAAGTTTTGAAGATGGTTTAAGACTTGTTGCAGCCCGTGCTAATGCAATGCAAAAAGCTTGTGAAATTCAGGAAGGCGCAATGGCAGCTATATTAGGTCTGGATGACTATACTGTAGAGGAAGTTTGCGAAATGGTTAGTGAAGTAGTTGTTCCGGCAAATTATAACTGCCCGGGGCAATTAGTAATTTCCGGTAGTGTTGAAGGAGTGGATAAAGCCTGTGCATTTCTAACAGAAAGAGGAGCCAAACGAGCCTTAAAACTCAACGTAAGCGGAGCATTCCATTCACCATTAATGGAAGCAGCAAGAGCCGAATTAGAGAGTGCAATTGCAGCAACAGATGTTAAAGAGCCGGTTTGCCCTGTCTATCAAAATATTGATGCTAAACCCTATACAAATCCTGAGCAGATTAAACATAATCTAATAGCTCAGTTAACTGGTGCCGTTCGCTGGACACAAACAGTTAAAAAAATGCTCGAAGAGGGAGCAACTTCATTTACAGAAGTTGGCCCGGGAAATGTTTTACAAGGTTTAATTAAAAAAGTAGACAGAACAATTCAAACAAGTAGCGCTACATTGTAGTTTAGCTTGTATTGTTGATGTAAATTTAAAGACAGATGCAGAATTGCACCTGTCTTTTTTATGCTATTTTTATTTGTGCCAGGTTTATTTCTATATTGCAAATAATAAAAACCTGCTCTAAAACCAAAATAAGTGAGCGCTACCTTTAAAATACGACTTTTACTTTTTCTGCTTACAATAAGCTTTGCTGCTACTGCCCTTACCATACATTTTACTTTTGATAAATCAGAAATTCTAGAGTTTGATGGCAGTACTATAGAAAGGAATCTTAACAAAAAGGAAAGGTTTATAGCCAATTTTATCGCAGAAGGTACTAATTTTAAAGATCTCAAAACTGTACATCAAAATCCTGTTCTTGCTATCTCAATTATAGATAAACTGGAGAACAGGCATTCTATATATGTTCATACCTATTACAATCATAAGTTAACATTTTGGGGCACTAACAAAGTTGCCCCCAGTACTGACGCGGGCTTACGGGAGGGATCATCTTTTTACAAACCTAATAATGGATGGTATGAAGTAATAAAAAAGACCGATGGAAACTTTTCGGTAATTTTTTTAATACCGATTAAAGCAGATTACCGCTTTCAGAACAAGCATCTAAAAAACATTTTTGCCTCCGACCTGATCTCTGATGATAATCTTGACATTGCAAATTTTGACGATAAGCAGGTTTACAATATCAAGACATATCAGGGGAAATACCTTTTTGCAGTCAAGCTTAAATCCGCCATTACAAATACCTTTTATTCAAAGCTTGAACTTTGGATGTGGCTCTTAACAGCATTTTTTGCCACTATTTTTGTTAACTACGTAGCTATTCTACTGGCAAATAAAGGTTACGTAAAATCGAGTATTGCTTTATTCTTTCTCTACTTTCTAATTGTAAGAATTTTAACGCTTGAGTTTGCCTGGTTTGATACTTATTTTGATGTTCCTGTATTCGATTCAAAATACTATCACGGTAGTTATTTCTTTCCCACGCTGGGGGATTTCCTGCTGAATGCAATAATGGTTAGCTGGTTTATTTGCTTTGTTTTCAGCTATCGCTTCGAAATATCGCTTTTTGGAAACAGCTTTGGAAAATTACCTTCAATTGCCATTTTCAGCTTATTAGGCATTATCATTTACCTTGTCGCCTATCAGCATAATGAAATATTTTATAGCCTGGTAACCCGATCGAATATCAACTTTGACCTTAATAACGTCATTTATCTTAGCGCCAATAGCTGGCTGGGAATTTTGCTAATGTGCGTCGCCATGTTCAATGTTTATTTACTGATTGAAATTGTACTGGCTATAGGTGAAAGTTTACCGCTTACGAACAGAGAAAGATTGATCATTTTTTTAGCCGGAATAGGATTTATTCTTACTGCTCAACTTATTTTCAACTCTGTAAGTATTCATATTTTATTTTTCGGATTAATTATTTTCCTGCGTGGCTGGGCCTTTTACAATAAAAATCACAGTTATAAACTTGTTATTTTTCTCTTTACCACTTTGTTGTTTGCTATTATCGCTTCAATAAAGCTAGCCTCTTTTCAATATATTAAAGAACGAGCTCAAAGACAGGAAATAGCGAAACGACTTGAATCAGCGGATGATCCGAATGCAGTGCTTCTGTTCTTTTCTCTGGAGCAAGATTTGCTAAATGACGACCATCTAACCGAATACTTCGGCGAGCAGCGGGAGAACAAGGAAGAGCTTCAGACTAACCTTCGCAAATTATATTTTGACGGTTATTTATCACGATACGAATTTAACATCTATCCTTTCTGGGAAGGAGCTCAGGAGCAGGACCAGAATGCAGTTAACCACTTTAAACAATTGGTAGTTTCAGGCTCTATCAAGGTATCTGAATACTTTTACAGAGTTAACAATACGTTTGGCTTACAGCACTATTTTGCGCTTATTCCTGTCCGCCGAGACAGTCAATCGTTAGGGACACTGGCTGTAGAACTCAAATCAAAAACCTTTAAAGAACAAGGATCATTCCCGGAAGTACTTGCCGATGGAAAAATAGATACCGATGACGAGCTCAACAATTATTCTTTCGCCTTCTATAGCAACGGACGTTTGTTAAATCAAAACGGGACTTACATTTATAATCTTGTAAATAATGACTTTAAAGGAAAGGTTGGAAAATTTGTATACACCGAAAAAAATGGATATAGCCATATCATTTATCAAGCCACTCCACGAAAGCTGGTTGTTGTAAGTAAGCCTGTTATCACCTGGGTTATTCAATTAGCTTCGGTTTCATTCTTATTTCTCGTATTACTTTCCTTTTCAACAGTACTTATTCTGGTTCATCAAACCTGGGTTATTTTCCATGATGACAATTTCAGACTTCATGGTTATCGCTGGAGTTATTTGATATCAAGAAACCGCATTCTTTACAAAACCAGAATTCAAGCTTCGTTAGTTGCTGCCATTGTTATTACCTTAATGATTGTTGGTGGAATTACCTATTTCAGCATTAGTCAGCAGTTTAAGAAGCAGCAGGAACAAGATTTGATCAGCAATATTAACCGTATTAAAACGGCGCTTGAAAGTAACAAAACCTTTTCCAAAGGCTTTTCCGAGTCTAATGAACAGATACTTCATACGTTCGCTCAAATTAATGCTACGGATTTAAATCTGTATGATACCAAGGGACGATTAATCTTTACCACTCAACCTAATATCTACGATTACGGATTTATCGAACGTTTAATGAATGCTGATGCTTTCATTTACCTTAATAAGTTTCAGCGATCAGAACTATTAAATCATGAGCAAATAGGCAGGATGAACTTTATTACTGCTTATAAGCCAATCAGGAATGGCGATAACAATACCATGGCTTACCTGAGCCTTCCTTATTATTCGAACGATCAGGATTATGACATGCGTGTTGGTTCATATCTGAATACTTTGATAAATGTTTATGCTTTAGTTTTAGTAGTAATTGCGCTGTTTGCCATATTCCTTGCCAATGAAATTACTTACCCTCTAACCCTGGTTGGAAAGAGTTTGGGACAAATACAGATAGGTAGCAAAAATGAACCTATACAATGGAAAAGCAATGATGAGATTGGCGGCTTGATTAAAGAGTACAATAATATGATTACTGCACTTGAAGATAGCGCCCAAAAGCTTGCACGTTCAGAGCGGGAATCTGCATGGAGAGAAATGGCCAAACAAGTAGCTCACGAAATTAAAAATCCACTAACTCCATTAAAACTTGGTGTTCAGTTACTTGAAAAATCATGGAGAGAGAAAGACCCCAACTTCGATAAGAAATTTGAGAAGTTCAGTAAATCCTTTATTGAGCAAATAGAAAGTTTATCACTGATAGCATCAGAGTTTTCGAACTTCGCCAAGATGCCGGATACGCCATTTGAAAACCTTGAAATCAGCGAGATTATTGATAAGAGCATCGATGTTTACCGAAATAGCGAAGACTTGAATATTTCCTTTATCAAACTAACTCCTGAAGAAGTAATTGTTAAAGGAGGGAAAGATCATCTTCTAAGAATTTTTAACAACCTGATTAAAAACGCTATTGAAGCTATTCCTGACTACAGAAAAGGGAATATTGAAATTATATTGAATACAAATACTAAAAACGTACATATAGAGGTAAAGGATAACGGCAAGGGAATTCCTGACGATTTGCGTGAAAGGATATTTAATCCCAACTTTACTACAAAAAGCTCGGGTACAGGTCTGGGACTTGCCTTTGTTAAACAGGCAATTGAAAACATGTTCGGAACTATCCGCTTTGAAACAGAACAAAATAAAGGCACAACATTTTTTATCACTCTTCCGTTAGCTAGCTGATGCTCAAACTGTTTACTTTTTGGGCTGGCTGTTTACTGCTGCTAGTTCAAAAAGTAAACGGGCAGTCGTTATTTCACCAGAAAACAATTCAGGTTACTACCGATACAGTAGTGCTTGATACCTTGAGCATAGTGCCTGGAAGTGTTAGAATTACTGCAACAGACAGCCTGATTATTTCCCCCTCTTCTTACAAAATGGATGAAGCCAATGCTAAGCTCATCTGGATTTCAAAACCAGGTCTGCCTACCGTAAGTATTTCCTACCAGTGTTTTCCGGTATTATTCACCAAAAAATATTATAACCGTTCTATTGATTTAATAACTGAGCAGGCAATAGATAACAGTTCTTTCATGAAAAAAGAACAACGACAGGAGACTAATACTCTTTTCAACCTAGAAGGCCTGAATAAAAGTGGAAGTATATCGAGAAGTGTTGGCGTGGGTAATAATCACGATCTCGCACTGAATTCAAATATGACCCTTCAGCTTTCAGGAAAAATAACAGAAGACCTGGAAATCCTGACTGCTATCTCGGATGATAATATTCCTATTCAGCCAGAAGGAAATACACAACAGATCAATGATTTTGACAAAGTATTTATTCAGCTTAAGCGTAAGAACTCTGTACTAACCGGCGGTGACTTTGAAATACGCAGGCCGGAAAGCTATTTCATGAATTTCTTCAAACGTACGCAAGGTGCATCATTCTCTACC
>Ga0157372_10007866_pt1 | contig 11331 bp, 10 predicted proteins | sample C55metaG_FD_115307 | JGI IMG/M metagenome (GOLD analysis project Ga0157372, IMG submission 115307) | Corn rhizosphere microbial communities from Kellogg Biological Station, Michigan, USA - C5-5 metaG | ecosystem: Host-associated > Plants > Roots > Rhizosphere > Soil | place: USA: Michigan...
CCGGCCTCATCTCTACCGCATTCAACTTCAACTCCGTTCCGGGGGCCTCTGTTACGGGTGGCGACTTTGCGGGTTACGATGACTCCAATGCGCCCGTGCAACTCGCTGCGAGCGGGCAGTCGACCAGTTATGCAGTGGGGGACGACGCTTCCAAACATGCAGGCGTGCCGTGGCCCAGCGTGCGCTACGTCGACAATCAGGATGGGACCGTAACCGATGCGTTGACCGGGCTCGTCTGGCTGAGAGACGCCGGCTGTCTGACGCCCGGCCTCTGGGCCGATGCGCTCGCCGAGGTCAGCCAGTTAGCGAATGGTTCGTGTGGATTGAGTGACGGATCAACGTCCGGTCAGTGGCGGATGCCGAACATGTGGGAGCTGGAGAGCATCGTGGACGAGTCAGCCACGAGTCCGGCAGTGACCTCCGGCAGCCCGTTCGTCAATGTGAGCGGCACGTATTGGACCTCCACCAGCTACTACGGAGGTCTCGGCGGATCTCCATCGGCCTGGGCGATTCGCATGTCCGATGGTCGCTATATCAACGACGGGGCGACGAACGTAAAGACCTCCAGTTCGCTTGCCGTATGGGCTGTCAAAGGAACCGCCCACGGCGTGGTCAAATTGCAGGCCACCGGTTTCTACGTGCCGTACGCCAAAGGGGACGATGGCAACGTCGAGGCGGGAGTGCCCCTGACCTTTCCACGGATGCGCGACAACGGTGATGGCACCGTTACTGACACCGTCACGGGGCTGGTGTGGCTGAAGAAAGCCGATTGCATCAACCAGCCCTGGGCTGCCGCGGTGGCCGCCGTCAATACGCTGGCCAGCGGGCAATGTGGTCTGACGGACGGCTCGACCGCCGGGAGCTGGCGCATGCCGAGCCGCAAGGAGCTGGAGAGCCTGGCCGATCGCGCCCAGAACAACCAGGCCGATTTCTTCGACACCGCCTGGACCAGCGCCAACCCCAGCATTGGCTCCCTGGGCGCGGTATTCACCAACTTTGTGCAGCTTCAGTACTACTGGACTTCGACCACGGACGCGGCCGACACCTCCAGGGCCTGGACCGTCTACAGCTGTGATTTCGGCGTCTACGACACGCCCAAGGCGAGCACGGGGTACACGCTGGCGGTGCGGTGACCCCGATAGGCGCCCCCAAGCCGCCGGACCCCGTGGCTTCCGGCCGCCAGGCGCCCCCGGGAGGCTCGGTTCTCGACGGCGTAACGCGCCTCCGCCATACTCCAGCTCGAGCCCGGCTGATACCGCTATCAACAACACATAATGGCCGGGCAGGGAGCCGGAAATGCGGGGTCTCGATCGGTCCTGGGTGCGCGCTGTCGCGGCTGGAGTCTGCCTGGCCGCCGGTTTCATCGTCATCGAGCCGGCGGCTGCCGAGAACTGGCTACCCCTGAGCCAGGACGATATGAAGATGATCAGCGAGCCGAACGCGCCCCAGGCGCCGGCTATCTATCTGTACCGCCAGGTCGACCGTAGCGACGCATCGTTCCATGAGACCTACTACGAGCGATTGAAGATCCTCACGGACGAAGGCCGGAAGTATGCGGACATCGAGATCCCATACGAGAAGGGGTCTGAGTACATCAGCGACATCGCCGCCAGGACCATTCTCCCTGACGGGACGGTGATTCCCTTCAACGGCACCATCTACGACAAGCTGATCGTGTCCGCGCGGGACAAGAAACTGATGACCAAGACATTCACGCTTCCCTCGGCGGGTGTCGGCAGCATCATCGAGGTGAAATACGACAAGCGCCTCCCGTACGGCTGGGTGTACGACTCGCACTGGATTCTCAGCCGGGAGTTGTATACGCGCGAGGCGAAGTTCTCCCTGGAGCCGAATGAGGAGTTCCCGATGCGCTGGAGCTGGCCGCGCGGCATACCAGGCGGCGGTGTTCCCAAGAAGGAGCGTGGAAAAATTCGCCTGGAGGTCCACGACGTTCCGGCGTTCGCAACGGAAGAGTTCATGCCTCCGGAGAACGAACTGAAGTACCGCGTCGACTTCGTGTACAGCGCTGACACCAGCGACAACGAGAAGGACCCGAAGGCGTTCTGGAAGCGGTTCGGTCGCAGGGAGTTCACGCAGGTCGAACGGTTCATCGACTATAAGAAGGCCCTGCAGCAAGCCGTTGCGCAGACCGTGCAGCCCGGTGACTCGGACGACGCGAAGTTGCGCAAGCTGTACGCGCGGGCGCAGCAGATCCACAACACCTCGTACGATCCGGAAAAGACCGAAGAGGAACAGAAACGCGAGAAGCAGAAGGAAGCCAAGGACGTTTCCGATGTGCTGGCCAGCGGGCGCGGCAATGGCCTGCAGGTCACCTGGCTGTTTCTCGGCTTGGCGCGCACGGCGGGTTTCCAGGCAGACCCCGTCCTCCTCTCGACTCGCGACCGTTATTTCTTCAATCCGGGGTTGATGAATCCGACGCTGCTCAATTCCAACCTCGTGATCGTGAAGGTCGACGGCAAGGACCTGTATCTGGATCCGGGGATTCCCTTCACGCCCTTCGGCCTGCTGCCCTGGTCCGAGACGGGTGTGACCGGGCTGCGACTGGACAAGGAGGGCGGAACGTTCGTGACGGTCCCGGTTCCGGGCCCGGAGGACTCGCGGATCGAGCGCAAGGCCGTATTCAACTTCGATCGGGGCTCGTTGCAAGGGACGGTTACCGTGACCTACACAGGGCTCGAAGCGTCCTGGCGGCGGCTCACCGAGCGGGATGAGGACGATACGGACCGGCGGAACTTCCTGAAAAACGACGTGGAACGTTTCATTCCGACCGGCATCGAGGCGAAGCTCACCAACCAACCGGACTGGAGCGGATCGGATACCCCGTTGGTGGCGGAGTTCGAGCTGACCGTGCCGGGCTGGGCGCAGCTCGCGGGCAAGCGCGCGGTATTTCCTTCCGGCCTGTTCGGCGCGGCCGAAAAGCATACTTTCGAGCACGTGGCCCGCACTCAACCCTTGTGCTTCGATTTCCCGTATCGCCTCGCCGATGACGTGACGATCACGCTGCCGGACGGCTGGAAGGTGGAAAGCATCCCCAAGCCCAAGGGTCTCGATCTCAAGGGCATGCTGTATTACGCCTCGGCGGAGCAGCAAGGACAAACACTCCACCTCAGACGCCGGATCGATCTCGGCGTGGTGCTCGTGGCGGTCCAGGCGTACCCGACGATTCGCAATTTCTACCAGACCGTCCGGTCGGGCGACGACGAGCAGATCGTCATGTCGTGGAACGGGACGGCTACCGCTGCGCGGAAATGACTGTCATGTCGGCCAGACCGTTGTCAGTCCTGTTCGCCCGCACCGTTGTGACTGCGTGCTTCGCTGCCTGTGCGTGGATCGGTGCTGCTCAGGCCGCCGATGCCCCGCCATGGATGCGCGCCCAGGTCAGTGCTCCGGTCCCGGACCACGACGCTGAAACCTCCGCCGCGGTGTTGTATTCCGAAGAGATCGTCACCGTCTTGCCGAACGGGCGCATCCGGGATCTGGAGCGCAAGGTCGTGAGGATTCTGCGCACCGAGGGCCAGAATCGCGGCGTGGTGCGCGTTGATTTCGACTCGCAGACCAAGATCACGGGTCTGCGTGCGTGGTGCATACCAGCTGAAGGCAAGGCGTACTCGGTAAACGAGCGGGAGGCCGTAGAGACCAGCCTCTTCGGCGTCGCCAACGGCGAACTCGTCAGCGATGTGCGCACGCGCCTGTTGCAGATTCCCGCTGCGGTTCCGGGAAGCATCGTGGGGTACGAGATTGAGCGGGAAGAGCAGCCGTATTTCATGTCCGCGGAGTGGGCTTTCCAGGACACGGTGCCCGTGCGCGAAGCGCACTTTACTCTGGAGATGCCTCCGGGCTGGCAGTACCAGGGGACATGGCTCAACCATGCCGAATTGACTGCGTCATCGGCCGGCGCGAATCGCTGGCAGTGGGAGGTCCACGATGTTCGCGGCATCAAGGTAGAGGATGATATGCCACCGTGGGAAGGCATAGCGGGACACCTCGTGATCTCGTTGCTGCCTCCGCAGACCGCGCAGAATGCCTCCACGCGGGAGTTTCTGAGTTGGAAAAGCATGGGCCAGTGGTACGTGGATCTTGCACGTACCCGCCGCGACGCCTCCCCGGCGATCAAGCAGAAGGTTGCGGAGCTCAGCGCATCCAAGGCAACGGCACTGGAGAAGATGCAGGCCCTGGCCGCCTTTGTTCAGAGCGACATCCGCTATGTCGCCATTGAGTTGGGAATCGGAGGATTCCAGCCGCACGCCGCCAGCGATGTGTTCACTCAAAGGTTTGGCGACTGCAAAGACAAGGCAACGCTGCTGAGCACCATGTTGCACGAGGTGGGGATCGAGTCGTACTACGTGCTCGTGAACAGCCGACGTGGCTCCATCACTGACAAGACGCCCGCGAACAACGAGTTTGACCACGTCATCCTTGCAATCCAACTTCCCGCTGCCCTGAAGGACGCCTCTTTTCAGTCTGTTGTCACCCACTCAAGGCTGGGGCGACTGCTGTATTTCGATCCCACGGACGAGTACACGCCGATCGGGACACTGTCGGGCTTCCTGCAGGGAGGGTACGGTCTGCTCGTGACGCCAGAGGGCGGCGAGTTGCTACAGCTGCCTGTGCTTCCCGTGCAGGTCAATTCCGTGAACCGTACCGCGCACCTGACAGTGGATGCATCGGGAGCCGTTCATGGGGACGTCAAGGAGGTCATGCTGGGAGATTCCGCGGCCAGTGAGCGGGCACGGCTGCATGCCGTCGCCCAGGATACCGACGTGATCAAGCGAGTCGAAACATTGCTGTCGCACTCGCTGCCAACGTTCACAATCGAGAAGGCGACGCTTGGCAACGCCAAGTTTCTCAGCCAGCCCCTCGAGTGGAACTACACCTTTCACGCGGACCAATACGCCAAGACGGCCGGGGATCTGCTGATGGTGCGACCTCGCATCTTCGGAACCAAGACGACGGGTTTGCTCGAGACCGAGAAACCCCGCCAACACCCGATCGAGTTCGAGGGCCCACGGCGCGACACCGACGTGTTCGAGATCCAGATTCCGGCGGGCTACACGGCCGACGATCTACCGCCTCCGGTCGACGCCGATCTCGGTTTCATCGCCTATCACAGCAAGTCGGAAGTCGTCGGGCAGACCCTCAGGTACACCCGCACGTATGAAATCAAAGGCATTCGCGCGCCAGTGGAGAAAGCGGAGGAGCTGAAGCACTTCTGGCGTACGATCGGCAACGATGAGCGCATGGTGGCGGTGCTGAAGCGGCAGGGCGGATGAGTCCTGTTGCCGAGAACGCGCAGGCTCCAGGGCGGATGAGGTCCTGCTGCCGATAACGCGCAGGCAGCCAGGGCGGCCGCCGACCGCGCCGCCCTAATCGCCCCAGCCGCTTTTCGTTCCATACGGCAGCTGCGCGCCCATGGCCTCCACGGCAACGATGTGGCCGCGGTCGATCTTGAAGATCTCGCCAGCCTGCATGTTGGAAGATGAGCCGCCCAGGGGCAGGCTGTCCACGCCGGGTACGTTGTAGACCTTGAGGGTGCCCGAGCCACCCCGGTGCTGAAACATCGGGAAGGAGAAGACGAGCCCCAGGTCCTCATCGACGATCTCATGGCGGCGCGGCCAGAGCCTCGTGATGAAGTCCATCACATGCGTGTCCAACTGGTCGCTGCAGCTCAGGGTGCCGATGTAGGCCATCGCGTCGTCGGCTGCCTTGGAGCCCAGAGGCACCGGCCACGGCACAGGTTTCGCATTGTGAGTGGTCTGCCCGCCGTTTTCCCTGCGAACGCAATCATCCGCGAACGGGGCCAGCTTGCCGTTCGCGTGCTCGATGGCTTCGAAATAGCTGTCGGCGATATTGACCATCTGCGCTCGCGGCAAGCGACTCGCCGCGGGCAGCGATGTGACGAATTCGGGTCGGGGATTCGCCAGATTCCTGACCGCATCCGGGCGCAGGTTGCGCGCCAGAACGTGCTCGATCTCGGTGATCTGGCCATTCACAACTTTCAGGCGCAGCGCAATGATCAGCGGCCGGTCACGTTCCTTCATCACGCCATAAAAACCAGCTTGGCCCGCGGGGACATCGATGGCGTATATGTGGAACCCCGTCGGCCCCTCGGAGGCGGCTATCCACAACCCTTCGCTGCCAACCTTCAGTCGCGCGGTGTTTTCCGTGAACTTCACGTCGCGGTTCAGCGGCAAGCCGGTCGGATCATGGCGCACGAGCGCGTCCAGATAGTGGTCGACCATGCCCGTCATGCAGGTCCGGTCACAGACAGGCTGCACGGCGCCGCCGGCAGGGACGGCTGCGGAGGCGGAAGCGTGCAGCAGCAGGGCGGTAGCGGCAACCAACCAAACGCGATATGACATTCTTTGTCCCCCTCGTTCGCATGATACCTCGCGGTGGTTCCCGTTGGGATACAATGCTGATGCGGGGGAATAATAATGAGAACAATCGAGACAGCGGCGCCCATGACAGCCGACGGCGCTCGAGCCGGGCGAGCCGTCAAAGTTGGCAGCTGCCTCGTGATTGCTGTGGTCCTGGAGCTCGCGTGTCGAGCGTCGAGCGCCGCATCGGCAACGACAAGTCTTTCCGTGTCAGCAACCGTACAGAGCGCCTGCGTTGCCAGCGCGCAGTCGCTGGCTATTGCCGCCTACACGGCCGGTGGGGGTCCGGTGACGGGCTCCACGGCGATCACCGTCAAATGCTCCCCCGGATTGGGGTTCAAAGTTGCACTCAGTCCGGGAGCAACCCCGGGCGGGAGCATCAGCGAGGCAACGCTGCTCACGATGTTCGCCGAGGTGCCGGACAGTGCGGTGAATCGCTTCGCTACGCCCGGCATCTATACCGACCTGGTCACCGTCATAGTCACGTACTGACCGGGTGTGCCCAGTGGGACCAGCGTAACGGGCGCTACTACGTGTCTTGACGTCCTGCTTGGGTGATTGCGGGCCGGATGCGCCGCGAAAGCGTGCGTTCGATCATCCGCGCCATCATTGTGCGTTTCACAGAAGCGGGCATGAGCCCATTGATCGTTCGATTGACGGCGCCCGGCAGACTCGATGACCGGCCCCTGCGGAAGTCCCGGAGCGCCTCCGTTACGCATTGACGTGTGCTCATCGGCTTCATCGGCATGGCGGAGGAATCAAGCCCGAACTTCGCAATGATGGCCGTATCCGTCGGAGGCACGACCAGCGTCATCACCTGGATGCCCCGCCGGGCGAACTCGACATGCAGCGATTCGCCCAGACTCTGCACGAGCGCTTTGGCGGCTGCATCGGTTGCCATGAACGGAATCCCGTCGCTCGCTCCCATCGCGCCGCCGAGTATCAGCCCACCTCGGCCCCGCCGCGCCAGGCGCTGTCCGAACAGATAGGCGATGTTGAAATGAGCCAGCGCGTTGAGCCGCAACCGCCCCAGCTGCTCCTCGTGATTCTCATCAAGAAACCGGACGGGATTACCGGTACCCGCGTTGGATATGACAAGACCGATGTCCAGGTCCACAACCGCGCGATCGAGGGCCGCCGCCCCGTTTTCGTCGGACAGATCCACCACCACCGTGCGGGTCTTGACCTTGAATTGTCTCCCGAGGTCATCAGCCAGGCTGTCGAGGAGGGGTTTGCGCCGGGCAGCGAGCGCGACGTGGAGACCGATAGAGGCGAGCTGCCGAGCAAACTCCGCTCCGATCCCCGAGGACGCACCCGTCACGAGCGCCCAGGGGCCGTAAGACTGTCTGAAATTCTTCGTGCCTGTCATTGCTGCGCTTCCAGCGCGGTGGGGATTGGGGCGTCCGGCAGCGTTCTCGCGGCGGGACGCAAAGCCCAGGAGAACAGCGCCAATGCCCCAACCAGCAGCGGCACCACCAACATCGCGGCTGGATCGCCCATCGCCAGGCGCGACAGCACAGCACCCAGCACGTCAAACATCAGTCCCGCATAGGCCCATTCCTTGAGGCGCCTGAAACCTGGAACGAGAATGACGAGTGCGCCGAGAATCTTGAGCGCGCCCAGGATCGTGAGGAAGTACGCCGGGTACCCCAGGCGCGCCATCTCGGATGCGAAGTGAGCGTTCCTGATGAGCAAGGCCGCGCCCGGAACAGCGAACAACAGAACAGCCAGTGCGGTCGCAATCCAGTAGCCAAGTTCCCGAGCATTTTTGCGGTTCATGTGAGTCCTTTAGTTGGACGACTAACTTATACCGGGACCCCGCCGGATGCAAGGCCGGCGGCGTTTGACAGTCCGGGATACAGGCCGCATCCTGACTCGAGGAAAGCCAACTGACTCGAACAGGAAATGACGCGGATCACCGAGGACAAGCGCAGCCGGTTGATACGAGCCGCGGCCGACTTGAGCCACGTACGGGGGCTGGGAAAGGTTTCCCTTGCCGACATCGCCGAGAACGCCGACGTGCCGCTGGGAAATGTGTATTACTACTTCAAGACCAAGGCGGCTATCGGCGAGGCCGTGATCGCCCGGAGAGCTGCCGAACTCCAGAGCGTGCAAGAGGCTTGCGATGCAGCCTCCTCGCCGCGAGCGCGACTGAAGGCGTTCATTCAGATCACGGTCGATAGCCGGGACATCCTGGCGCGCGCCGGCTGCCCGGTGGGCAGCCTCTGTGCCGAACTCAGCAAGGACGCAGGCTCACTTGGGGATGAGGCCGCGACCCCTTTCCGCAACCTCCTCGCCTGGCTCGAGGGACATTTTGCCGCCCTCGGCCGTGAGGCGGAGCGACGCTCGCTGGCCGTGCACCTGTTGGCAGCCCTGCAAGGGATCTCGCTGCTCGCCAATTGTTTTCACGACCCCAACCTGGTGGTGCGCGAAGCGAAGTACCTGAAGGCGTGGGTGGACGAATTGTAGGCGCCGGGTTGCCGCGCTACGGTAGGCAGCCTCAGGAAGCGATTGCGTTTAGCGGGCCGACTTCGCCGCTTCTTGGTTCGTGAGTCTTCCGTCCCCGGTAGACGCATCGAGGCTGAGGCGATAGGACACCGCACCATAGGTTGCTACGCAATAGGGCACAGCATATGTGAGCGCGATCTTGAGCAAATTGAGGTGTTCGCCCTGGAAAAGGGCGTCACCTTGATTGATGAGATTCAGGATCGTCCCGATGATGACCGCGACCAATGCTGATCGCCTCGGTATGCCCTTTGAGAAGCACAGCCGGAGTATGCGAGACCACTGCGCCAACATGAGCTCCCACTACGTAAGCCGCTACTTCCCGCACTATAACCTAACTATTTGATTTATATACAGGTGCGCCGCGGACCGTCGCCGGCAGTCCTCAGGCAGACCTTGCTATGGCGAGCAGCGGCAGAGGCAAGGATGGATGCCTAAACCCGTCATTCGGGAGATTGGCATCGCCCTGGGTGTCGCTCAGCAAGGTGGCATGCACCCTGCAGCCAAACCTTGGAAGGGCGAAGGACCTTCCGTTCTTGAAATCGTGAGCGATTTTGACGGCGACACGTTTCGCGGTGTCTACACGCTGAAGTTCAGTAAAGCGATTTACGTTCTCCATTGCTTTCAGAAAAAGTCGCCGAGCGGGATCAAGACTGCGAAGGTCGACGTCGATTTGATTACGCAGCGACTGAAGGCTGCGCGCATTGACTACGAGGCACGGTATGGCACAACGAGCAGGAAAACCCATCCGCATCGAGCCGAGTTCCGGGAGTGTGTTCACGGACCTCGGGCTCCCGGATGCAGCTGAGCTCGACACGAAGGTCCGGCTGGCGGTCGAGATTAACCGGCTGATCAAAGACCGGAGGCTCACGCAAGTGACTGCAGCGGAGTGCCTTGAGGTCAGCCAGCCCAAGATCTCCGCTTTGAAGAACTACAAGCTGGACGGGTTCTCCGTCGAGCGCCTGATGAGCTTTCTCCTTTCACTCGGGCGGGACGTTGAAATTCGTATCACTCCACGGCGGTTGACGCGAGCGCCCGGCCGGATCGTTGTGCAGGCTGAATGAGTTCAGCTCCGTCTGGAGAGGAAGTCGCACCCATCGTCCCGTAAGTGGGATTGCAGGTGCGGCGAGCGTCCCATAATCGAGATCATTTCCAACCTTTGAACCTCTGCGACTTCACCCGCCGAAAGGGAGTATTCAACACAGAATCAGTCAATTGCAGCACCATCGGTTGTGATGGCATAGGAGGTGCTTTGCCCTCTTCATGGACCAACCACGCACTGATCAGGCCCGCCGTCGCCGCAAACGCTGGATCATAGCCAGCGGAATCACCCTGGCGCTCGCAGGATTCACGGTAGCCGTGATACGCCTGAAGCCCGCGGCTCCCGCCGTCGAAAGAAGCCTCGTGTGGATCGACACGGTAAAGCGAGGCGAAATGCTGCGGGAAGTGCGGGGGATTGGCACGTTGGTCCCGGAGCAAATTTCATGGATCGCTGCACGCTCGGCAGGCCGAGTCGACCGCATCGTATTGCGTCCGGGCGCGACCGTTAAACCCGAGGATGTGATCCTCATCCTAAGCAATCCGGAAGTTGCGCAGGCGGCAGTGGATGCTGCCTCGCAGCTCAAGGCGTCTGAGGCCGACCTCAAGAGTTTCAAAGTGCAGCTCGAGAGTAGCCTGCTGGCCTCCGAATCGACGGCTGCCGCCGCGAAGGCCGATTACGAGCAGGCGAAGCTGCGCGCCCAGGTGAACGAGGACCTTTTCAAGAAGGGACTGGTTTCGGAGCTCGAGATGCGGCTGTCGAAGGTCACGGCCGAGCAAGCCGAGGCACGCAATAGCATCGAACAAAGGCGATATGCGTTCGCGAAGGACGGCGTCGCTCCACAGCTCGCCATGAAGGCTGCGGAGGTCGATCGGGTGCGCACGCAAGCGAAACTCCGACAGGATGAGCTGGATGCGCTGAAGGTATGCGCCGGAATGGCCGGGGTATTGCAGGTCGTTCCGGTGGAGATTGGCGCTCAGGTCGCAGCCGGCGCCAATCTGGCCCGTGTGGCCGATCCCTCGCGGCTCAAGGCCGAGGTGCGCATCGCCGAAACGCAGGCGAAAGACATCCGGCTGGGTCTTCCTGCTTCGATTGATACTCGCAATGGGGTTGTCGAAGGCCATGTCTCCCGGATCGATCCCGCGGTCCAGAACGGCACGGTGCTGGTCGATGTCTCCCTCCAGGGAGAGCTGCCTCCCGGCGCGCGCCCCGACCTTTCAATCGACGGAACGATTCAGCTGGAGCGGCTCGAGAAAGTCGTGTTCGTCGGCCGGCCCGCCTTCGGGCAGGAGAAAAGTGCCGTGAGCATGTTCAAGCTGGATGCTGACGGTTTGTATGCGACTCGGACCTCCGTGCACCTGGGTCGCAGCTCCGTGAATACGATCGAGG
>Ga0157372_10007868_pt1 | contig 11330 bp, 6 predicted proteins | sample C55metaG_FD_115307 | JGI IMG/M metagenome (GOLD analysis project Ga0157372, IMG submission 115307) | Corn rhizosphere microbial communities from Kellogg Biological Station, Michigan, USA - C5-5 metaG | ecosystem: Host-associated > Plants > Roots > Rhizosphere > Soil | place: USA: Michigan...
ACCCGCCTGGCGCGCCTGGAGCGCGACGGCATCATCCAGGGCTACGGCCTGCGCCTGGGCTCCGAACTGGAACAGGCCGCCGTACGCGCCTACTGCGCCATCAGCGTCCTGCCCCGCAGCACCGCCAGCGTCATCCGCGCCCTGGAAAAGATGATCGAAGTCGAGGAAGTCTCCTCTGTCAGCGGCCAGTTCGACTACCTGGCCTTCCTGCGCTGCACCACCCACGAAAAACTCGACGACCTGCTCGACCGCATCGGCAATATCGAGGGGGTGAAGCAGACGCAGACGTCGATCATCTTGAATCGGAAGATCGATCGGCGAGGCGGGGCGGGGGCAGCCTAGGTGCGCCTTGTCAGGATTGCCGGCTGCGGTATTCGGCACTGCCCTTGATCGCAGAGGCGACGTCGTCCAGTGTCATGGCGCCACTGGCGACCTGTGACGTCCAGGTCTTCAAGCCATCGTTGTCAGCTTCGCGGCCCAGATAACGTTGATAGAGCTGGCGAATGGATGTCTGTGCATGGGCGATACCTTCGGCGCTACCAGCAATGGCTGCCTTTACCGACGCGATGCTCATGCCGCCGCTGGTGATCTGCTGTACCCAGTGGCTCAGCCCGCCTTGATCGGCCTTACGCCCTAGATAGGCAACATAGAGCTGATTTAGGGAAGCTTGCAGATTGCCCTGGTATTCAGCGCTACCAATGAGCGCCACCGCGATAGCATTTAGCGTCATGGCGCCGCTACCCAGCTGTCCCGTCCAGTAGTTCAAGCCAGCGCTGTCGGCACTGCGCCCGAGATAGGTCTGATACAACCGCTCCACTGCTGCGCGATTCTGGTACTCGGCGCTGTTCATGACGGTGTTGATGACACTAGCCAGCGTCATGCTGCCGTTGGCCAGTTGTGATGACCAGTAGGTGAGTCCGGCCTGATCGGCATCGCGCCCTAGGTAGTCACGATAGATACCGGCAATGGTTGTCGAGTAGGACGCGCTATCGGCTACCGTCGTGGTTCCATTGGTAATGGACAAAGGGCCGATTCGCGAACAGCTGGAGTCATCGAGATAGGCCTTCAGCGTGGCCCATTGGGGGCGCTCTACGCCATTGATCGGCTCCACGGCGAGATTGTAGTTTGCCCAGCCCGGACCGGCCGCCCAATAGGTTGCCGGAATGCAGTTCTGTTTCAGATAGGCCAGCATCCGCCCCATGATGACGTTCCAGCGTGGATCGCTGTCCGGCACGCCGAACTCTCCAATCATGCCGCGCTTGCCGTTTTTCTTGAGCCATTCGACGAAGGGCTTGACGCGCTCTACACCGTAGTTATCCGGGTAACTACTAGCACTAGGATTAGCGTAGTTGCCACCGCCGCCCTCTCCATCGAAATAGGTATGCGCCTGGAATATCAAATTGTCGGCAGGGTCCTTCAGGGCAAGCAGGTTATCGTTCCATTGTGGCCAGCGAGTCGCTTCCGCCCAGCCGTTACCTTCGATCACGATCGGGCGTGTCGAGTCAATCGTCCTCACGGCATTGATGGCGACTTGCGCAGCCACTGCCCACTGGGCTACCGCGTCATGAGGCTCGTTCATGACGTCGTATGCAAAAAGTGAAGGTTGAGAGCTCCAGCGTTGAGCAATCCGCGACATGACGTCCTGGTAGTGGGCATAGGAAACATTGCCCGTACCTATCACGACGCCCCTATAGCGCATGTAGTTATGCAGATCCAGGATGATCTTCATGCCGTACTTGTTGGCATAGCCAAAGGTGCGGTCGATCAGGCCTGCATAGGTAGGGTCCAACGCGCCACCAAGACTGGGTTGCAGGCGTTCCCAGATGATCGGGAAGCGAATCAGCTTTACCCCGCGTGAACTCCATTGGCTGAAATAGGCTTCCACCGGAAAGATGTAATGGGTGCCATTGACTCCGGGCAGGACCTGAGCTGCAAAGCCGGCGCCCGATAGATTCAGGCCCACTAGGGGTATAGCTTCGGCGCGAACCTGCCCGATCTTGCCGAAGAGTGCGCAACTGGTGACCAGGAGCGCTAGCGCAAGAGAGAAAAAGCGAGGGGTGAAGGCTTTCATCGGTGCCGATCGCCATAGTCAGTAGGGGACGCGGCAGCGAAGTGAATTTCGACGGGCAGCCTGACCTCAGGCAGCGCGCTCTTTTCTCCGAGCCGTGGCCCTGATATCTGACGCTTTGGCGGATTCTTTAGACGAAGGCGATGAGTGGGATCTCAGGCACCGTGTTGCCAGCGGAGCGAATCAGGCCAGACGCTGGGCAATCTTGACGATGGGTGTCCAATCGGTCGACGTCATCTGAACCCTCGTCGGCCAGACGTCGTTCGATCGGAGAAGGCACTCTTTACAGACCTGAGGAAAGCGGGACTCGCGCTGGGTGCGCCAGGCAATCCGGCGGACTTATGGTTGGCTAGCGGGTCAGAGCGATTTCTGACGTCGTAGGGCGAGATCGATGGTGATCTCAAAAAGCGCGGTTCATCAGACCTGGGGCGCGCAAACCTGTAGAATCTCGTCCTGTTTGCGTGCAGGGCAGTGCAGCCAGAGACCCAGGGCTTGCCCGGTGCTCAGGGCTCACACCGTTCAACATCACCGCCGGCGACAGATAGCCTTCAGACTCATGTGCGACCTAGCCTTACTGTTCTCCCTGCTGATCGCGATGTCGGCTACTCGCTCGAGTCTTGCCGAGGAAAGCCTCCCCAGGCATCTGCTCGTCTGTCCAGATACCAAGCCGACCGCGCTCCCATCAATGCCTCCCTGGCTTGTCCAGGCAGTCAATCCAGTGGTCGCCTGGACCTGCTCGCTCAAGCGCCGACCGAGTGAGTCCGCCTTGTCCTGGCCTGCTCGGTGAGACAGGTATCAGCGGCCAATCAATTTTTCGCGAAAACGTATGACGCTCTAGAGAGACGTATTTCGCTGCAAAAGAAGGAGCAAAAATGGGTGGCTTACTGAAAAGTATTTATATGTATAGAGGCTTCATCATGTCCTCCATACGCAACGAGTTCGTCAGCCGGTTTTCCAGGAGCCGTCTTGGCGGTGTCTGGATGGTTATTCATCCCCTGGTGCAAGTGGCCATCTATGCGCTAATTCTGTCGAATCTGCTCGCTGCGAAGTTGCCAGGTATTGATAACAAGTATGCTTATGCCATGTATTTGATGGCCGGTATCCTGGCTTGGACGCTGTTTTCCGAAATCGTCGGTCGTTGCCTTACCGTATTCATCGATAATGGTGGCCTCATCAAGAAGATGCGCTTCCCCAGGATTACCCTACCGGTGATCGTAGTGGGATCATGCTTGATTAATTACGCCATCCTTCTTGTGTGCATCCTGGTGGTTTTCGTATTGATGGGGAATCGGCCGGGATTGGAAGTCCTCTGGATCTTTCCGATGACGGTATTTGTCGTTGCTCTGGCGGTGGGTATCGGCTTGCTGCTTGGCGTGCTTAATGTCTTTGTCAGAGACATCGGTCAGGTAGTCCCTATCTTCCTGCAAGTGCTCTTCTGGTTCACGCCTATTGTCTATCCGTTGAACGTGATACCAGAGGGCATCAAGAATCTGGTCGCCTATAATCCGATGTACAAGATCGTCGGGGGTTATCACGATATCCTGGTCTATGGAAAGGTTCCAGGTATAGAAGGCATGTTGTCGGCCTTCTTGGTTTCCCTGGTTCTGATGGCGCTCGGCCTCTTCGTCTTTCGCCGGGCCGCGCCTGAGATGGTGGATGCGCTATGAGTCTTATGCAAGTTTCCGGAATAGGTAAGGCCTACCGCAACTATCGCTCCGAGTGGCAGAGATTTGCCCGCTGGTTTGGCATGAAGACGGTACCTGCCGAAGAGGTGTGGGTATTGAAGAATGTCAACTTTACGATCGAGGCCGGCCAGGCGATCGGTATCGTTGGCCAGAATGGCGCGGGAAAGTCGACGCTGCTTAAAATGATCACCGGGACGCTCCAGCCTACCGAAGGCAGCATCAAGGTGAACGGCCGAATCGCGGCCATTCTCGAGCTCGGGATGGGCTTCAATCCCGAGCTGACAGGTCGGCAGAATGCTTATCATGCGGCTGGCCTCATGGGTTATTCGGCGGAGCAGATTCGCAAGGCCATGCCGGATATCTACGAATTTGCCGAAATCGGTCATTACTTCGATGAATCGGTAAGAACCTATTCGAGCGGTATGCAGATGCGCGTGGCGTTCGCGGTCGCGACCGCATTCCGCCCGGAGATTCTCATCGTGGACGAGGCGCTGTCGGTAGGCGATGCCTATTTTCAGCACAAGAGTTTCAATCGAATCAAGGAATTTCAGGAGCAGGGGACCACGCTGCTCATCGTATCGCACGATCGGGCCTCGATTCAGGTTCTATGTGATCGCGCCATCCTGTTGGAAAAAGGTACGGTCATCAAAGATGGTGCGCCGGAAGAAGTCATGGACTTCTACAATGCTCTGATTGCTGAAAAAGAAAACAGCACCGTGCAGATCAAGCAGATGGCTGATGGTAGAACGCAGACTGTTTCGGGTACCGGCGAAGTAACGGTCGAGGAAATAGCCATTCTGAACGCTGCAGGAGCCCCTATTGAATATGTGGATGTGGGCCAGCCCGTGACCTTGAGAGTCGTAGCCCGGGCTCATCAGGACGTCGAGCGCCTGGTGCTGGGTTACGGTATCAAGGACCGCCTTGGTCAAGTCATGTACGGCACCAATACCCATCTCAAGGATCAAGCGCTCGACAACGTCAAGGCCGGCGAGTGCGTCGAATTCAAGATCGCCTTCGACATGAATCTCGGACCAGGAAGCTACTCCGTTCAAACGGCGCTGTGCAGTACGGATACCCATCTGGTCAACAATTACGAGTGGCGTGACATGGCATTGGTATTCAATGTCATGAATGTTGACAAGCATCACTTTGCGGGTTGTGCCTGGATGGATCCGATGATCGAGGTGACCGTGGCATGACATTCGTCTCCTATGCGCAAAACTTCGAAGACGTCTTGTTATGGCGCGCCCTGAAGGGCATCAAGCATGGCTTTTACATCGACATCGGCGCCCAGGATCCGATTGTCGATTCGGTCAGCCTTGCCTTTTACCGCAACGGTTGGCGCGGCGTTCATGTCGAGCCCACGCCGCAGTACGCGGCGCTGCTGGAAAAGGAACGCCCCGACGAGACTGTGGAGCGGCTGGCGATAGGGACTCCCGAAGGGAGCATGACCTTTTTCCAGATTCCAGATACCGGGCTTTCTACCGCAGATGCTGAGATCGCTGATCGTCATCGACAGGTGGGCTGTGCGGTCATCGAAACCCAGGTCAAGGTACTAGGCCTGGACACGCTGCTTGATCGGTATGACTACAAGGTCGTGCATTGGCTGAAGATCGATGTGGAAGGCTTCGAGAAGCAGGTGCTCGAGAGCTGGAAGTCTTCGCCAGTCAGACCGTGGATATTGCTGATCGAAAGCACTGCGCCTGGAACCCAGACGCAGACCCATGCCGCCTGGGAAGCGATGGTCCTGGAAAAGGGTTATCGCTACGCCTATTTCGACGGACTGAATCGCTACTACGTGCACGAGAGCCGCTCTGGCCTTATTGAGCACTTTCAGGTGCCGGTCAGTATCTTCGATGAGTTCTTTCTCAGTGGAACGGCTTCGCAGCCCTACTATGGCCTGCTTAAAGGGCAGTTACAGGAAGTCGAACGCGAGAAAGAGCGACTGCAGCGACTGTCCGAGCAGCAAGCGGCCGAGTTGCTTGCGGCGCGAGCTCGCATCGAGACCCTTGCAACCGAGGTTCCTGTGCTGGATGCACGCGCCTTGGCGGTCGAGGCTGCAAAGGTCGATCTTGAGCGGGTCGTTGCTCAGATTAAATCTGATCTGGAGCGAAGCAAGGACGAGACGACACTGCTGAGCGAGCGACTCAACGAATCGTTGGGCAACGCGCACAATTGGTGGCGTCGAGCAGTCGATGCTGAAGCTCGGGTAGCAGCGATTCATGCAAGCAGCTCGTGGCAGCTTACCCGGCCTTGGCGTTTCGCCGGGAGACTGCGACATCGTCTCTCTCGTAGGCTCTTGAAGGGAAGCCCCGCAGGCGGCTCCGCAGCGAAGGCTGTCATTCGCAAGAGTCTGACCTGTGCTATGTCCTGGTTGTATCGCCATCCACGCCTGTTGGAGACGCTTTCGTCGACCCTACGCCGGACTCCCTTCATGCACGGCATCATGCGCAAGCTGCATCGCCGCTTCGTTGCCAGTCCGACATCGCCTGTACAGTCCCAGCACCTTTACGATACTGAGGCTACGCCACTGAACCGTGACGAACTCACCTCCGGGGCGCGGCACATTCTCGTGTTACTGGATGCAAGGCAAGGCTCGAACACGAAGGATATAGGTTGATGCGGGTGGTAATTGATTTGCAAGCGGCGCAAGCGGAGAACCGCAAGCGCGGGATCGGGCGCTATGCGCTGTCTCTGGTCGAAGGCCTCATCAAGGCTGGCGGTGGATACGAGATTGTCCTGCTGCTGTCGGATGCCTTTCCCGAGACCATCGCCCCCCTCAGGAAGCATTTCGTCGAACTGCTGCCGGCTGAAAACGTGCGTGTGTGGGCGGCGCCAAGAAATACGGCCTTTCTACACGAGAACACCGAGCAGCAGCGTCAGGCGGCGGAGTGGGTAAGAGAAGCATTCATCATTAGCCTCGATCCCAGCTTGGTGCTGGTTCTCAGTCTTTTCGAAGGGTTGGTAGACGACGCCGTGACCAGCATAGGCATGCTGGATAGCACCGTACCTACGGTAGCCGTGCTTTACGATCTCATCCCTCTGATCAACAGATCCGTCTACCTAGAAAACCCCAAGGTCGAGCGCTGGTATGAGAGCAAGCTGAATCAACTGCGTAGAGCCGCTCGGGTGTTGTCTATTTCGGACTCCTCCCGGCGCGAGGCACTGGATTTTCTTGGGTTGCCACCAGATAGCGTCGTCAACATATCCACGGCTGCAGACGCTGGCTTCGTGCCGCAGCAACTGGCCGATGAGGCGCGGGTGTCGTTGCTGGAACGCTATGCTATCGAGCGCGAATTCCTGCTTTACACCGGTGGTATCGATCACCGCAAGAACATCGAACGGCTGATCGAGAGCTATGCCAAGTTGTCCCAGGCCGTAAGAATCGACCATCAACTGGCCATTGTCTGCTCTATCCATGAACAGGACCGGCAGCGCCTGACGGGTTTGGCCAAGCGGGTAGGCCTGGCTGATGACGAGCTGGTTTTCACCGGTTACGTCCCCGAGGCAGACCTGGTCGCGCTTTACAGCGCCTGCAAGGCTTTTGTCTTTCCTTCCTGGCACGAAGGCTTCGGCTTGCCTGCACTCGAAGCCATGAGTTGCGGCAAGGCCGTGATCGCGGCCAATACCTCCAGCTTGCCCGAAGTGATAGGTCGAGCGGATGCATTGTTCGATCCTTACAACACCGACGCGATGGCGCGGAAGATCGAACAGGTTTTGGTCGATGAAGACTTTCGCCACGACCTCGAGCGCCATGCGACCACGCAGAGCCAGGCCTTCTCCTGGGCGGCAACGGCGACGCGTACCTGGCAAGCCATCGCTCCGCTGATCCGGGAGCAAGCCGAGACCCTGCCCAGTATTGGTTCCGTACGCCCTCGCCTGGCTTATTTTTCGCCTCTGCCGCCTGCGCGAAGTGGTATCAGCGACTACAGCGCCGAGTTGATTCCGGACCTGAGTCGACACTACGAGATCGATCTTATTACCGATCAACCCGCCATCGACGGGGCCGCTATCACGTCCATCTGTTCGATCCGATCAGTGGAGTGGTTCGTCCAGCACGCGGGCCGCTATGACCGTATCCTTTATCACTTCGGTAATTCGCTGCTGCACGAGCAGATGTTCCCGCTGTTGCAGCGCTTTCCTGGCGTGGTGGTCCTCCATGACTTTTTCCTGTCGGGAGTCGTAGCCCATCTCGAAGCCCACGGGCTGGTCCCCGGACTGTGGGTACAGTCGTTGTATCGCTCTCATGGCTATGCGGCGGTCCAGAATCGCTTTACCGCGCAAGATACCGCGGACGTCGTATGGCGTTATCCCTGCAATCTGCCCGTGCTGGAAAACGCACTGGGCGTGATCGTGCACTCCGATAGTTCTCGGCGTATGGCGAAGGATTGGTACGGCGCGTCAGCCGGAGCCGACTGGTCGGTCGTCCCTTTGCTCCGCGAGCCAGCGCGGCAAGGCGGGAAAGATCTGGACGAAATTCGTCGTTCCCTAGGATTCGCTCAGGATGACTTCATCGTTGCAAGCTTTGGCTTGCTGGGTCCGACCAAACTCAATGACCGCCTGCTGGATGCCTGGAATCGATCGTCACTGTCGAAGGAGCGTTCTTGTTGCCTGGTCTTCGTGGGTGAAAATGCTGCAAATGACTACGGCAAAAGCATCGAGCGAAAGATTGCGAACAGCAGTCAGCCGGCCAACATCAAGATTGCCGGTTGGACCGATGCGGCGGTATTCAAAAGCTACCTGAGCATTGCAGATGTAGGTGTACAGCTCAGAACGCTCTCACGTGGAGAGACGTCGGCGTCTGCATTGGATTGTCTGAACTACGGCATCCCGCTGGTCGTGAATGCCAATGGCAGCATGGCGGATCTGCCGGACGACTGCACGATCAAACTCGCGGACGACTTTACCGACGACGCCCTGATCGACGCGCTGGAACGCCTGTGGCGGGACGCCGGGCTGCGACAATCGCTAGCGACCCGTGGTCAGCAGGCCGTGCATCAGGATCATGCTCCCCGAGTGTGTGCCGATCGCTACTGGCAGAGTATCGAGCACTATTACGAGCGTGGCAATGCAGTCGGCAAGTTGGTGGATCGGCTGACACAGTCGGATCTCTCCTCTCCGAATCTGCACATCGATGTCGCTCGTTCCTTCGACTATTCGTATCGCTCCCCCTATCACCAGCGGCAGTTGCTGGTTGATATATCCGAGCTCGTCCAGCGCGACGTGGGGAGCGGGATTCAGCGAGTCGTTCGCGGCATCCTGGGAGAGTGGATGCGCAATCCGCCCGCGGGCATACGCATCGAGCCGGTCTACGCCACCATCGGCAAGCCGGGTTACCGCTATGCACGGCGCTTCTCGTTGAAGTTCCTGGGCTGCCCGGACATGAATCTGCAGGACGATCCGGTATCGGCTAAGGCCGGCGATGTCTTCTTCGGTCTGGATTTACAGCCTACCGTGGTGCGGGAGCAGGAGGGTTATTACCAGGCCCTGCATCGCGCAGGCATCAGCCTTTCCTTCCTGGTTCACGATCTTCTGCCTATCACGATGCCCGAGTGCTTCTTGCCGGGCGCCCCGGATATCTTCAAGCAGTGGCTGAAGATTATCGGTCAGTTCGATGGCCTGGTCTGCGTCTCTGCGGCCACCGCGGCAGCGGTTCGTGAAATGATGCCGACCCTTGGCTTCGCCGTCGAAAACCTGCCGAAGCTGGCCGTTTCTCACAATGGCGGCGACATAGGCAACTCCAAACCCACCACGGGCCTGCCACCCGATGCGCCCCAGCGCCTGGCCGCCATACGGGACACGACGAGTTTCCTGATGGTAGGGACGCTAGAGCCGCGTAAGGCTCATGCGCAGGTTCTCGATGCGATGGAGCACCTGTGGCGCGACGGGCAAGACGGTATCTTGGTCATCGTCGGTAAGTCGGGCTGGATGGTCGAGGAGCTGATTAGCCGTCTGACCACTCACCCTGAGCTGAATCGAAGACTGTTCTGGTTCGACTCCATTAGCGACGAGTATCTGGAGCAGCTCTATTCGAGCTGTGATGCCCTTATAGCCGCGTCACTGGACGAAGGTTTTGGTTTGCCATTGATCGAAGCGGCGCAGCACGAGCTGCCGATAATTGCGCGGGACATTCCTGTGTTTCGGGAAGTTGCCGGTGAGCATGCCTTCTATTTCACGGCTGATAATTCGGCGGAACTTGCCACTGCGCTTGTGGAGTGGACCAGGCTGAGCAAAGACAATAGTCAGCCGATGTCTCGTGATATGCCGTGGCTATCATGGAAAAAAAGTGCTGAAAATCTACTGAAAACCCTAATTTGAAGCGTGAGATATCAACAATGAAAGCAATCATTACCGGCATCACGGGCCAAGATGGCGCCTACCTGGCCCAACTGCTGCTGGAGAAAGGCTACACCGTCTATGGCACCTATCGCCGTACCAGCTCGGTCAATTTCTGGCGCATCGAAGAAGTGGGTGTCTCCGGCCATCCCAATCTGCATCTGGTCGAGTATGACCTCACCGACCTGTCCGCCAGCATCCGCCTACTGCAGACCACCGAAGCGACCGAGGTGTACAACCTGGCTGCCCAGAGCTTCGTCGGCGTGTCCTTCGACCAGCCGGTAACCACCGCTGAAATCACCGGCGTCGGCCCGGTGAACCTGCTCGAAGCCATCCGTATCGTCAATCCGCAGATCCGCTTCTACCAGGCGTCCACCTCGGAGATGTTCGGCAAGGTCCAGGCCATCCCGCAGATCGAGAGCACGCCTTTCTATCCGCGCAGCCCCTATGGCGTGGCCAAGCTCTATGCCCACTGGATGACCATCAACTACCGCGAGTCCTACGGCATCTTCGGCACCAGCGGCATTCTCTTCAACCATGAATCGCCGCTGCGCGGTCGTGAATTCGTGACCCGCAAGATCACCGATAGCATCGCCAAGATCAAGCTGGGCAAGCTGGACGTGCTGGAGCTGGGCAACCTCGACGCCAAACGTGACTGGGGCTTCGCCAAGGAATACGTCGAAGGCATGTGGCGCATGCTGCAGGCCGACAAGCCGGACACCTATGTGCTGGCTACCAACCGCACCGAGACCGTGCGCGACTTCGTCAGCCTGGCGGCCAAGGCCGTGGACATCCAGCTGGAGTGGAAGGGCGAAGGCGACAAGGAAGAGGGTTATTGCACCCGCAGCGGCAAGAAGGTCGTCGCCGTGAATCCGAAATTCCACCGTCCCGCTGAAGTGGATCTGCTGATCGGTGATCCCGAGAAGGCCAAGCGCGAGCTGGGTTGGGAGCCCAAGACGACCCTGGAGCAGCTCTGCCAGATGATGGTCGAGGCTGACCTGCGTCGCAATGAACAAGGCTTCTCGTTCTAACTAAGGGGATAGGCATGCCAACCGCTCTGGTCACAGGCGCATCGGGCTTTACGGGACGCTATCTTATCCAGGCGCTCAAGGCGCAGGGATTCAAGGTAGTCGGATTCGGTAGTGGGACTACCGATGCGGATGTCACCCTGGCATGCGATCTCACCGACAAGGCAGCGGTCGCCGCTGCCGTAGCTCAGGTGCAACCGGACTGGGTCATTC
>Ga0157372_10007874_pt1 | contig 11323 bp, 5 predicted proteins | sample C55metaG_FD_115307 | JGI IMG/M metagenome (GOLD analysis project Ga0157372, IMG submission 115307) | Corn rhizosphere microbial communities from Kellogg Biological Station, Michigan, USA - C5-5 metaG | ecosystem: Host-associated > Plants > Roots > Rhizosphere > Soil | place: USA: Michigan...
GCGGACGGAGAGGCGGCGGTGGGAAAGACGCTGGCCGTGCAACTGGGTGAATTGTTGCAGGCGCGACAGGACCTGCGCGAGGTGCTGGTGCTGCCGGTGGGGTATTTGGTGGTGATCGGTCCGGGCGGTGTGAGCGCGGTGCTCGACGACAAGGGCAAGGAACTGTGGGCGGGCGTCAGACAATAAACGAAAGGTCGCCATGGGCGTTTACGAAGGTCGTGGACAACTCGGCAAATCGATGAAGGAGCTGATGAACGCCTGGCTGGAAACGCGGGCGTCATGGAAGGACGCCAACGCCGAGCGGTTCGAAAAAAAGCACCTGGTCCCGCTGGAGATGGACCTCCGCCAGGCGGTGAGCGCGATGGACACGATGTCGCAATTGCTGTCGGCGATCAAGCGGGATTGCGAATAACACGTAGTACGAGGCCGCGCCCGCAGGTGGCGGCGGTTCGATGTTCGAGCGGTTTAACTGGATCGACACCATAGAGCAGCCTGATGACGCAAGAAACCCAAGTTCCAATCAAAAGCGAAGGACAGGAAGAGAAAACAACGGACCGCGACATGCAGCGACAAGCGCTGCGCGGGCTGGTGCAGTTGTCCGAACGCTGCGCCGCGGATGAGGCAGAAATCGAGCAGCGTCATGAAGGGGGAGTGGCGGCGGAGGCGCAGGCGTTCGAACGGACGAACTGGTCCGCCGAGCAGAACGCGCGCGGTGTCGAAGAAGAGATCGAACAGAAGCACCAGGAGCGCCTGGAAAAGATCAAGCAGCAGTTCGCCACCGACACTGCCTCCATCCGCGAAGCCAACGAAAAGGGGAAGCGCAAGATCCAGACCGAGTACTCGCCTCAGGAACAGGAGATCGAGAAGAAGTACGACGAGGCGCTGTGGCTGGCCGACGCCGAGCTCGAGGCAAGGCAAAACCAGATCCGGCTTGAGCAGAAAAAGGCGAACGAAGATCTTCAGACGCACGTGCAGGAAGTGGACGACCTCGAGGGGCAGGCGATCTCGCTGTTAAGCTCGTACGGGCACAAGCCCACCGACATCGACATGTCGCAGATGGCGACGCCCGAAGGGTACAAGCCCGAGCCGGGCAATTTCCCGGTGAAGCGCGACGCGGCGGAGGGCGCACTGCACGACCTGCACGCGCTCTTCGCGCCGCGGCTTTTCGTCGGCGCCAGGCCCGTGCTCATCCTGATCGTGCTGCTGGTCATCGCGGGCGCGATAACGTACCTGCAGAAGTCCTCGATGGACTACAACGATTACCTCATCCCGTGCGGCGGGACGCTTGCGGTGGCGATCGTTATTGGCGTGGTGATGAAGCTTCTGGGAAAAAAGGGGCTGCGCCAGGTCTGGGCACGCACGAAAAAGCACCTCGACGAATCGCGCAAAGCAGCCAAGTACGACCATGAAAACACGCTCAAGGAGCTCGATGCCCGCGCCGAAGCCGCCCGCCAGAAACGCGCCACCGAAGCGGCGGCGCTGAAGGACAAATACAGCCCGCGGCTGGTCGCCGTGCAGGAAAAGAAAAAGGCAGCGCTGGCGGCCAACGAAAAGCAGACCGCCGCCCGCATGGACACCTACGAGCAGAAGCGTAAGAGCCTGGTGACCGAGACCAACCAATGGCGCGAGCGCCACCTCGAAGAGCTCAAGGTCAAGCTCGCCAAACAGATCGAGTCGATTCGCGTCAAGCACGTAGCCAGGGAGCGCGAGATCGAAGAACGCTACCGTAAAGAAAAGGCCGAGCTGGAGCAGCGCTGGAGCAGCGGGCTGGATGAAGTTGCACGACCGATGCAGGAATCGGGCGAGGCGAATGGCCGCACGGTCTACAACTGGGAAGGGACCAACTGGGAGAAGTGGTCGGCGCCCAAGTCGTTCACGACGCTGGTGCGGTTCGGGGAGCTGCAGGTCGATCTCAAGACGATCACCGACCAGTACCCACGCCAACTCGCATTGCCCGAGGCGTTTTCGGTGCCGGCGAACCTCGCGTTTCCGCGGCAGTCGTCGCTGCTGATCCACGCCGACCGCGAAGGCCGCCCCGAGGCGATCGCCGCACTGCAGATGGTCATGTCGCGCCTGCTGACAAGCCTTCCACCCGGGCGCGTGAAGTTCACGATCATCGACCCCGTGGGGTTGGGCCAGAGCTTTGCGGGCTTCATGCACCTGGCAGACCATGACGAATCGCTTGTGGGCGGACGCATCTGGACCGAGCGCGAGCAGATCGACCAGCGTCTGCTCAATCTCACCGAGCACATGGAGACGGTGATCCAGAAATATCTCCGCAACGAGTACGAGACGATCGACGACTACAACGCACAGGCGGGCGAACTCGCCGAGCCCTACCGCTACCTGGTGATCGCCGATTTTCCGGTGGGATTCGAGGGGGATTCGTTCCGCCGGCTGGCGAGCATCGCCACCAGCGGCGCGCGGTGCGGCGTCTACACGCTGGTGGTGCGCGATACCCGCGTGCCCATGCCGCAGGGGTCGCACTTCGACGATATCGAAGCGCACAGCGTCAATCTCGTGCGCGTCGATGGCAAATATGTCTGGAAGGACGAGGTCTTCAAGAAGTTCCCGCTCAAGCTCGACCCCCCGCCCAGCGAAGGAACGATGACGGACATGATGGAAGTCATTGGCCGCGAGGCGCGTCACGCGGCGCGGGTTGAAGTCCCCTTCTGGCAGATCGCCCCGCGCGATGAGAAGGACTACTGGACCAAGAGCGCCAAGTCGCTGTTGTCGGTGCCTGTCGGCCGCCTGGGCGCGACCAAGGTGCAGAATCTGGCGATGGGCAAAGGCGTCGCGCAGCACGCGCTGGTCGCGGGCAAGACCGGTTCGGGTAAATCGACCCTCCTCCACGCGATCGTCACCAACATCGCGATGTGGTACCGGCCCGACGAGGTCGAGCTGTACCTGATCGACTTCAAAAAGGGCGTGGAGTTCAAGACCTACGCCGCCAACGAGCTGCCCCACGCCCGCGCCATCGCCGTCGAATCCGATCGCGAGTTCGGCCTGTCGGTGCTGCAGCGACTGGACGCCGAACTGACCCGCCGCGGTGAAATCTTCCGAAAGCTGGGCGTACAGGACCTGGCCTCCTACCGTGACACCCCCGGCACCGGCCCGATGCCACGAACGCTCCTGATCATCGACGAATTCCAGGAATTCTTCAGCGAAGACGACAAGCTTGCACAAGACTCGGCGCTGTTGATCGACCGCCTGGTTCGTCAAGGTCGTGCGTTCGGCGTGCATGTCTTCCTGGGCTCGCAGACCATCGGCGGCAGTGGCGGGTTGTCGCGCGCGACCCTCGGGCAGATGGCGATCCGCATCGCGCTGCAGACCAGTGAGGCCGATTCGCAGCTCATCCTCGGCGACGGCAACTCTGCTGCGCGACTTCTCACCCGCCCTGGCGAGGCGATCTACAACGACGCCGGTGGCCTGGTCGAAGCCAACAGTCCCTTCCAGGTCGCGTGGCTTCCCGACGAGCAGCGCGACGAGTTCCTCTCCAAGGTGCTGGAACGGACGAAGCGCGAGAACGCCTTTTACGGTGAGCCGGCGGTCGTCTTCGAAGGCAACGCGCCGGCCGACATCCGCAAGAACCGCCCCCTGATGAAGCTTCTCGATAATCCGCCCACACAAGCGCCAACGGCGGCGATGGCGTGGATGGGCGACCCTGTGGCGATCAAGGATCCCTCCGGCGTGCCGATGCGCCGGCAGAGCGGCGCCAACGCGCTGATCGTCGGTCAGGCTGACGAGCTCGCACAGGCGATCATGATTTCCTCAATGATTTCGCTGGCGGCGCAGAATCCCAAAGAATCGGCGATCTTTTACGTACTCGACGGTACCGCCGCCGACGCTCCCTTCGCCGGCACTTTCGAAAAGGTCAAGGAGATCCTGCCGCACGAGGTGAAGATGGTCGACTTCCGCGCCGTAGGCGAGGCGATGAACGAGCTGGCGCAGGAAATGAACCGCCGCCAGACCGTCGAAAACCTCCCTGAGCTGCCGTCGATCTATGTGTTGATCTATGGCCTGCAGCGCTACCGCCCGTTGCGCAAATCCGAAGACAGCTTTGGCGGATTTGGCAGCAGCGAAGAAGAGAAAAAGCCCGAGCCGGACAAGCAGTTCGCCGACATGCTCCGCGAAGGCCCGCCGCTCGGCATGCACACGATTACGTGGTGCGACACGCCCGCGAGCCTTGAGCGCACGCTCGACCGCGGCTCGATGCGCGAGTTCGACAACCGCGTCCTCTTTCAGATGAGCGCCAACGATTCCAGCAATCTCATCGACTCCCCCGCGGGCAACAAGCTGGGCATGTTCCGAGCCTTGGTGTACAGCGAAGAACAAGGCTTCTTCGAGAAGTTCCGTCCGTACGGGATGGCGGATAAAGCGTGGCTGGATTTCCTCCGCTCCAAGTTCGAGTCGCGCAAATAAGCGCCACCGTCCTGAAAGCTTTCATGCACTTTTTTCTCCGCTGCTGCATTTCCTGATTGATTTTCGCCGCTCCGACGGCTATGAAATCGTTTGTGCTCGGCAATTCTTTGAAGAGCACGGTCAATTTCCACGTCTTGAGTCGTAAAGAAACAAGTCTTCCGAGGAGGCAGCCGTGAGCTATCGAAGTGACGGTCAGTCGGTGACGGTTAATGGAGTTGAAATGCGGCCCAGCGTGCAATCGATTGCAGGCTGTGGTGGTTCGGCGCGAAAGTTGACTCACCGGCGGGGAAGGGTCGCAATCCAGGCGGCGATCTTGCTGGCGCTGGGGACAGTCAGTGCGCGAGCGGCCGACCGCGTCTGGGACGGGGGCGGCGCCAACGATAACTGGAGCACGCCCTTGAACTGGGACGGCGATCTCACCGCGCCCGTCTCCAACGACTCGCTCACCTTCGATGGTTTGACACGCCTTACTCCGAACAACGATCTGCCGGCCGATACGGTCTTTGGTCCGCTGACGCTTGCGCCCGGCGCGGGCTCGTTTGTGATCGGAGGAAATCGAATCACCCTCGGAGGGGACGTCCTGGACAGTTCGCCCAATGCGCAGGTGATCAACCTGCCAATGGTTCTCAACGCCTCGCGCAATGTTAACGTGGACAGCGGAAGCCTGACACTTGGGGGGAGCGTCTCGGGCGCAGGTTTTGGCATCACCAAAACCGGCTTGGGCATACTGACACTCGCGGCGGCCAACACCTACAGTGGCGCGACGATCATTGACGGCGGCACGCTCGCCTATACGGTCGATAATCCAAACGTCGGCGCAATCGCGTTTGGCACCCCGCCAACCAGTTCCTCGGCGAGCGTTAACACCGGCACACTCGATCTCACTAGCGCCAGCATCACCGCAACCAGCCTGACCGCGCAGACCAATTCCGCCACGCCCAACCAGATCCTCATCGGGACGGGAAAGACGTTGACCGTCAACGGCGCCTTCACCGCGGGGGTCAGCAACGTCTTCAGCGAGACCAATCCCGGCGCCAACACCGTGCTGAACATTTCGGGCAACAGCCTCGTCGTCAACGCCGGAACAGGACAATTCTCCGTCGGCATCGGTCGCAGCAACGCGGCGAGCGGCGGCGATCCGACCGCGACCCTGGACATGACCGGCCTCAACTCCTTCACCCACACCGCGACCACCGGTGAGTTTCGCGTCGGTGGCGGAAATCTCCGAGGCTTCGCCACGCTGGCCGACAACAGCAACTCGATCACCGCCGCCACGCTGCAGGTCGGCAACTCCAGCGTCAACGGCGGCGGCAACAACAACGGCGGGCGCAGCTTTCTTCACCTTGGTGGCGGCGCAAACATGCTGCACTTCAACACCATCAACCTGGGAGACGGAAAGAGCGCCGGGGTGCTCGATTTCTCCGCCAACGGTCCCAGCGGCGCCCTGGTGATCACTGGTGAGGCGGGAGGCGCCAGCACAGCGAATTTCCAGATCGGCAGTTCTACCAGCGGCACAGGGTCGGGCGACGACAGCCGCCTCGCGCTCGACGGACACAACGTCACCGTGCAGGCGGGCAATATGGTGATCGGCCGGCTTGCGGGGGGGACGGGCGGCAATTCCGCCCGCGGGTCGTCGGCGTTCGACACGGGAACGTTCACCGTTAACAATCTGCAACTGGCGGTAAACTCGAATGGTTCGGCCGCCAACGGCGCGACGGGCACGTTCACCATTGGCGGCGCGAACGCCGGAAACACCGGCTCCGCCGCTGTCCTGACCGTTAACAACCAGTTCTATATCGCCAACCGTACCAACTCCAACAGTTCCGCGGGCAAGTCGACCGGCAGCTTCGTCATCAACGGCGGCACCGCCAACATCAACACCGACATCATCGACGCCAGCACCACCGTCTCCGACGCCGGCGCTAATAACACGACGCTCACCCTCGACGGCGGCACGCTCAACATGAACGGCCACAGCATCGGTGCCTACGCCGCTCCGATTACCACCGTCAACCTTAACAGCGGGACATTGAACGGTGCGGCGACGATCGCGGCGGCGACCATCAACGTCTCAGGTAGCGTGAGCGGCACGGGGTCGCCCTTCTACGTGCTCGCCGACACCGGCACGCTCAACTCCTTCTCACCCGAACTCGCGCTGGGGACGAACGGGGGGATCGGCGGCGGTGGTCCGAGTGGGGCGAGCATTACGGGAAACGTCCGCGCGGGGACCGGAGCGCGCATCGCCCCCGGCTCGGGGTCGACCGCCGGCACGCTCACCTTCAACAACGATCTCACCCTGGATGCCAACAGCACGCTGGCGTTCAAGCTCGGCTCGACGACCGACGCCGGCAATGGCATCAGTGACCTGATCAACGTCAACGGGTCGCTCAACTTCAACGGCACGGCGGCCGTCTCACTGTCGGGCATCAACGGGGGCCCGGTGACCGGCACCTATCGCCTGATCAACTATTCCAGCCCCGCGACGGCCGTCAGCGGCACCAACCTAGTCGTCATCGCCCCCACGCGGCAGACCTTCACGATCGACACCTCCACCGCCGGTCAAATCAACCTGACCGTCGGAGCGGGAGCCAGCCCGATGAACCTTACCTGGCGCGGCGGCAGTAACGCGAAGTGGAACCTGGGAACCGACGCGAATTTCGTCAACGCCACGCCAGCTCCGGACCGCTTCTTCAACCAGGACACCGTTACATTCGACGATTCGGCGACCAATGCCGGACCGGTGGAAATCGTGGGGGCGCTCGCGCCGGCGTCGCTGACCGTTAACGCCACGCGCGATTACACCTTCACCGGCGCCGGTGGCATCACCGGAACGACCGCACTTGCCAAATTCGGCACGGGCACGCTCTTCATCGCCAACTCCGGCGTCAATGACTACACCGGTGGAACCACGATCGATGCCGCCAGCACGCTGCAGGTGGGGAACGGTGGGACCGGTGGCAACCTGCCGGCGGGTGGCACGGTCGGCAACCAGGGCGTCCTGGCGTTCAACCGCTCCAATGCGATGACGGATTCCAGCCTCATCGACGGCCCGGGCACCGTGAAAATCCTGGGTGGAACCATCACGCTCGCCGGCGCCAGCACCTACAGCGGACCGACCACCGTTGCGCCCGGCGCTACGCTCAAGGTGACCAACGCCGCCAACGGCGTATCGTCACTGGGCACGATTCCAGGCGGCGCGGTCACGATCGCCTCGGGCGCCACGCTCGACCTCAGTCCCAACACCACCACCCAGGCGCTTAACTTCGGACAGAAAGACTTCTTCGTCGAAGGCACCGGTGTCGGCGGCGCGGGGGCGATCGTCAACAACGGCGTCAGTCAGTTCAACACCTTCCAGCGCCTCACCCTCACCGGCGACACCACGATCGGTGGCGCCCAGCGCTACGACGTGCGGGCGCCGCAGGACGCCAACGCCCTCAACACCGGCCTCCTCGATCTCCAGGGGCATACGCTCACCAAGAACGGCGCCAACCAGTTCAGCCTGGTCGCCGTCAACGTCAGCGAGACCGGAAACATCGTCGTCAACTCAGGAACATTCTCGGTCGAGACGACCACCGTCCTGGGCGGCACCAATTCCGTCACCTTAAACGACGGCACGACCGGACAGTTCTTCTCAAACACCGCCTCCCCATCCACCGTCACCCGTCCCTATATCCTCAACGGCGCAGTCCGCATCGGCAGCGCGAGCAACAACAACAATGCCATCGTCGGGAGCAACTTCCTCCTCAACGGCAATGTCACCGTGGCGGCGATTTCGAATAACGTCACCAGCCTCTTCACCCTCGACGGCACGATCAGCGAGACCGGTGGCGCTCGAACCCTGACCAAGACCGGCAACAGCGTCCTGTTTCTCAACGGCGCCAATACCTACAGCGGCGCAACCACCATTTCGGGCGGCACCGTCAACGCTTCGATCCTCGCCAACGGTGGGCTGCCCAGTGGCATCGGACAATCCTCGGCCACTCCGGATAGCCTTGTCATCAGTGGAGGCGTTCTCGGATACACCGGCGCGGCGCCCGCGAGCACGGACCGCCAGATCACGATGGGCGGCACGGGCGCGGGCCTGAACGCCGCGGGTGTCTCGGGCGCACCCGTTAGTTTTACCAGCACCGCGCCGATCACCATCACCGCGCCAGCGGCCGCAACCTTCACCCTCGGTGGTGACCACGCCGACGCCAACCACTTTGCAGGCAAGATCGTCGATGGTGCAGGCCCCGTCGCCTTCACCAAGAGCGGCGCCGGCGCGTGGACCGTCTCCAACAATCACACCTACACCGGCCCCACGACGGTCAACGAAGGCGTACTTCATGTGACGGGAACGATCGGCAGCGGTGACCTGACCGTCAACACCGGCGCGACCTTCGACGCCGCGGGAGGCGTTCAGAACGTCAAGACCATGACCCTCAACGACTCGGCGACCACGCTCGTCTCGTCGGGTGTCGTGAAGATCGGCGACGGCGCCTCCCCGATGCCCTTGAATCTCGTCGGCTTGGGAAAGCTCGATCTCGCCAAGCGCGGCGCGGCGATCAGCGTCGCGCCCGGGAACGAAGCCGCCGCGCTGCAGTCCGTCCGATCCCAGGTGCTGTCTGGCTACAACGGAGGTGGCGGGGCGGCGTGGCAGGGATTCGGGATTACCTCTTCCGCGGCGGTGACCGACACCTCCGCTGGTGTCGGTTACGCGCTGGCGAGCGAAGTGCTGCCATTCACCAACGGCACGTCCGACACGTTCCTCGGCGCGACCGTGGACAAGAGCACGATCGTGACGCGTTACACGCTCTTGGGCGACGCCACGCTCGACGGCGCGGTCGATTTCAATGACCTCGTCAAGCTCGCCCAGAACTACAACACTACCGTCTCGAACAGCACCGACAGTTGGTGGAACCACGGCGACTTCACCTACGACGGCATCACCGACTTCAATGACTTGGTAAAGCTGGCGCAGAACTACAACACCGCGCTCCCGAGCGAGGCGATCCCGGGTGCATCCGCCGCGTTCGAGGCGGACCTGGCAAGTGCGTTCGCAAGCGTCCCCGAGCCCGGCATCAGCGCGATGCTGTTCGGACTCGGCGCGGCAGGCATATTGCGGCGGCGTCGCCGCGTGCGCTAGGCGGCCTGTTTTGGCCACCGGCGCTTATGGCCGGTAAGATGCGCCCATGGTGGAGCGCCGGGCCTGCCGATTCATACTGCTTTTCGTCCTTGCCTGGGCGCTGTCGCAGGCCACGGTCGCCAGTGCCCATCCGATGGTCGAAAACGCGCTGGACGTCGTGATCGCTCCCGATCGCGTCGAGCTCTCGGTCATGGTGTCAGTCGAAGAGGTGCGCCTGACCGAACCGCCCGACGGCGCCAAGACGCAGGAGGAGCTCAGCCACTCCGCCGTCGTCGGTCATGGCGAGTACCTTCTCAAGCACCTTCACGTTCGCGCCGATGGCAGCGCGATCGCCGGTCGTTTGCTCGAATCGACGCCCCCCGGGCAATCGCGCCTCGTGCGTTACCGGCTGGAATATCCACTTTCCAAGCCGCCGAAGTTGATCAAGATCGACCAGGATCTCCTGCGTGAGTTCGAATAGTGGAGCGCCTCGTGCGTCGTGCGCATCCGCCAGGACAATCAGGAGGAATACGAGACCGCCCTGCTGACGCGCGACCGCTCGATTGAATACGACTGCGACTGGCCCGCCAGCGCCGCCACGCGCCCGGTCCAACCCGCCGCGATTCGCGCGCCCTTCTGGCGCACCCTGGGCGACTACTTCCGCCTGGGCGTGGCGCACATTCTCGAGGGGTACGATCATCTCCTCTTCGTCAGTGCGCTGGTGCTGGCGGCGGCGCGACTGTGGGACCTGATTAAGGTCGTCACCGCCTTCACCCTCGCCCATACGCTCACCCTGACGCTGAGTGTCTTGAACATCGTCACGCTCCCCAGCCACGTGGTCGAGCCGATGATCGCCGCCAGCATCGTCTTCGTGGCGCTGCAGAACGTCTTCTGGCCCGGTGGGCGAACCGGTTGGACGCGTACCGCGGTTGCCTTCGCGTTTGGCCTGTTTCACGGGCTCGGCTTCGCCGGCGATCTCAAGCAAGTTATGGGCGGCATGCCCCACCTGGCGCTGGGCGCGGCGTTGACCGGCTTCAGCATCGGTGTCGAAGCGGGGCACCAGCTTGTCGTGCTGCCGCTCTTCGCGCTGCTCTTTGCGATCCGTTACCACGGCCCGGCCGGGGCGCGCGCCGCCATCTCGAGCGCCATCCTGCGCTACGGCTCATGCGCCATCTCGATCGCGGGATTCTTCTTCCTCTTCCGCGCCATTCGTTGACGCAGGATCGCGCTCACGGCAATTCGCGAATCGTCAGGTTGCGAAACTTCACCCAACCCGCGTGCCCTTCGGCGCCGTACGTCTGCAGCGCGATCGGCCCCTTCTGCAGCAGGCGCGGGTCGGGGTTGGGATCCACGAAATCCACCACTTTCTGGTGATTCAGATGGACCACGATGTGCGGCCCCTCGGCGCGGATCTGCAGCGAATTCCAGTCGAGCGGCTTGCGGATGGTGTCGTGCTCGTCACCCTTGGCGAGCCAGTGGTCGGTGTAAAGCCCGCCGCAATACTCCGTCGCCGCGCCGCGCCCGATGTTCACCTGGTAGCCCGTCTTGAGGCCGCCGTTGTCGTTGACGGCATTGCGGATGTAGACGCCCGAGTTGTACTTGCCATGTTCGTCGATCATGAACTCCAGGTTCAGCTCGAAGTTCTGGAAGCTGTCGCGGGTGATCAGGAGGCCCGATCGCTTGGGATCGCCGTCCTGCCCGCCGACGATCATGTCCGGCCAGCCGTCTTTCTGATCGACGCGCCACCTTGCCGATCCGGTGGTGCGCCAGGCGGAGAGATCTCCGTGGTCAAAGAGC
>Ga0157372_10007879_pt1 | contig 11321 bp, 8 predicted proteins | sample C55metaG_FD_115307 | JGI IMG/M metagenome (GOLD analysis project Ga0157372, IMG submission 115307) | Corn rhizosphere microbial communities from Kellogg Biological Station, Michigan, USA - C5-5 metaG | ecosystem: Host-associated > Plants > Roots > Rhizosphere > Soil | place: USA: Michigan...
CGTATTGGCAATGCCGAAGAAGGCCTTGGCAAGCCATGCGGCAGGAGGGGAAATAGCTTATGAACACATCAGCGGCAATCAGTACAGGATCTATTTTAAATTTTTTAGGGACTGCAGTGGTGTCAATGAGAATGACCAGGTAGACCTTTGTTATACTAATACGTGTACGGGACTATCCAACACTTTACCGCTTTTTAAACTTATGCCATCGCTGCCTTCTGGTGAGGCTAACGGGGCGGAAGTTTCAACAGGATGTGAGAGTTATCCTACACAGTGCAGAAATCTGCAATCAGCAATACCGGGTTACAGGGAATGGTGGTACACTGGGCTGCTTACATTGCCAGTCAAATGCAATCTTTGGAAATTCTCAGTTACCATTGGCGCGCGAAATGCAAGTAATAACCTTGGGCCCGCAGGTATATATAATCTATACGTAGAAGCTACATTAAATAACCAGGATGCCCCTGATAATTCCTCGCCATTTTTTTCGGTGAAGCCAGTGCCGTATGTCTGTTACAATGTACCGTATACTTTTAATAATGGTGCTATTGATGCAGATGGTGACTCACTGACCTTTGAGATGAAAGTTCCGGAAAGCAATGAGGATTGTCCTGCCGCACCGACGGATATATCCTATTTAGTTTCAAACCCACCTTATAACATACAGAATAATCCACTGCAAACAAACAATACGTTCTCGCTTGACCCAAATACGGGTCAGATGCAATTTACACCCGCCTTGCAGGGAACGTTTACCATTACACTAAAAACAAATGAATACCGCAAAGGGATATTCGTAGGCAGCGTGATGAGGGATATCCAGGTTCAATCACTCGTTTGCCAGCAGCAGCCAACGATCAATTACAGTATTAACTCCTTATTTAATGATACGCTGAGCAATAATATTATTGATGCCTGTGCCGATGTACCTATGAGTTATTGCTTCAATTTCCAGGCATCTGTGAGCGGTACTGTTTTAATAGCGTCGGATAATCATGGTGTTGCTGCACCGGGATCCACAATTACATATTCAGGACAGGGAAGCGATCATGTTAGCGGGTGCATTCATTGGGTGCCTACTGCAAAAGATGTAGGATTGAAAATATTTACGGTTGTGGTAAAAGATTCTACCTGCAAGCCTCCCGGAATATCGCTGACGCAATCCTATAATTTATCTATCAGGGTAAGGCAACCGGAAAAATATAAGTTAGACACTATCATTTGCCCTGGAGATTCGGTTCAGTTACAAGCCAGCAAAGGAACAAAATTTCAATGGACGGAATTACCCGGTGGAGATTTAGGAAGCCTGAGCTGTAACAGTTGCCCTGATCCGGTAGCTAAGCCGCTGAAAGCTACTACTTACGTAGTGAGAACAAATGCGTATGCTTACTGCGGAAAAAATACAGATACTGCAAGCATCTTTTTATTGCCGAGGCCGGCGCCGGTTACTGCGTCTAATAACAGTCCGCTTTGTGAGCATGATACATTAAGATTGCATGCCGGCTCAGCAGAGCCATCCATTTATGTATGGCACGGGCCTAATGATTATATTGATTCAGCAACTGATCCTGTGCTACTGGATGTTTACGCTGCTGATACCGGGGCATATATTGTAAAAGCATTAAGCTTATCAACAGGATGTTATTCTATAGCAGATACAACGTATGTTACTATTAATAACACCCCTAAAGCATATTTCCAGATCGATGATAATGGATGTGAAAATGCGGCGATTGAATTAAGGCCTTATTGGGACTACTCAAATGTCCGGGCATATAACTGGAATTTTGGAGATGCGGTTATTGCAGATACTACCATCTATAATACCTACCATATCTATTGGTCAACCGCTGGTGCAAAAACCATTTCCCTGGTAGATACCGGGCGTAATAAATGTATTTCTCCTCCCTTCATCAGGAGTATAGAGGTTCATAAAACGCCCGAGGTAAAGATCGATTATGTAAGCAGTAGCCATGTTTGCACATTGGATACTGTCAATTTAAAAACCAATACGCAAGGATATTACTTTAAATGGTCGCCTGAAAAAGAGATCATCAGCAATGGACAAAATTATGCGGACGTAATAATTGCACAGGACGGAGAAGTGATATTAACTGCAACAGATGAATGGGGATGCAAAAATAGCGACAGTGTAATGATAACTACCGAACCATGCTGCGAAATATATTTACCAGGCGCTTTCACTCCAAACGGAGATGGTAGAAACGATAAATTCAAGGTACTTACAGTCGGCAACCATCAGATAAGCAGGTTCATCATTGTTAACCGCTGGGGGCAGCAGGTATTTGAAACAACAACTGAAACCGAAGGCTGGGATGGCACCTGTAAAGGGAGGGCAATGGATGCAGGCACCTATAATTATTATGTAAGATACACCTGCAGCGATGACCGTATTTTTGAAAAGAAAGGAACTGTAATGCTGGTACGCTGATGAAAATTATTTTATGTGTTGATGAAATAATGCAATCAAATAATAATCAATAGGATTTATTCGTCAGGCATACTTGATTAATTATTATTGAATCAAGACGTTAGGGTTTAAAATATTTTATAAAAGCTACTTAGTTAGAGAATTGCACCTATAATTTTGCCCGCCAAAAATTCATTTCAAATGAAAAAGACTTTGGCGGCTGCCGCAATTCTTCTGTCGGCACAACATAGTTTGTTCGCGCAAAGAATTCAAACGAACACAATTGATTCAGTTACTATTCAGGGCAACAGGATTCAAATGCCATACGGTAAACAAAACCGCGACATACAGATCATTACTGCCGAACAGGTAAAGGCTATGCCTGTAAAATCCATTAATGAATTGTTGAGTTACGTTTCTGGGGTTGACATCCGTCAACGTGGAGTTTCAGGTACGCAGGCCGATGTAAGTATTGACGGGAGTACCTTTGATGAAGTATTGGTTTTGGTTAATGGTGTTAAGATGAGCGACCCGCAAACAGGGCACCACCTTATGAACGTACCAATTCCATTGATGGCGATTGACCATATAGAAATATTGCGTGGGCCTGCTGCCGGCATTTATGGCGTTAATGCCCTTGCCGGTGCCATTAACATTGTAACCCGCGTTCCGAAAGAAAATGATGTGATAGCACAGGTATATTCGGGGAGTAATTTTCAAACCGACTCTGCAACAGGTAAAACATATTACGGTTGGGGCGCGCAGGCTTCCGCTGCATTAGGCAATGAAAAGCAAAGTCATGTGCTTTCTGTGGCGCACGATGAGAGCAATGGCTGCCGTTACAATACTGGCTACAATGCATATCGCTTATTCTATCAAAATCATATTGCAGTAAGTTCTAAAAGTAACATTGATGCGATGGGCGGATATGTTTCAAATGATTTTGGAGCGAATGGTTATTATGCCGCACCTGTAGATATTAATTCAACCGAAAATGTACAGACCGTGCTTGGTAGCGTTAAATACTCATATCAGCTTTCCCCGCGGGTTACTATTAGTCCACGGTTAAGCTACAGGTATAATAAGGATAATTACATTTTCATAAAACAATCGCCTGAAGTTTATCACAATGTGCATGAAACAAATGTGTTAACCGGCGAAGTTCAGAGCAGCATTAAGCTCAAAAACGGTAATGCCGGTATAGGCATTGAATACCGTAAAGAAGATATTCACAGTACTAACCTTGGTAAAAGGGAGCGTAATAACATTGGTATCTATGCTGAATGTAAATACAATTTTACGCAGCACCTCAATGCTGCAATAAATTTGTATAGCAATAGTAACTCTGATTTTGGATGGCAGTTACTTCCGTCTGCAGATATCGGCTATACCTTTCTCCGTCATTGGAAAGTATTTGCAAATGCTTCTGAAGGAGAGCGACTGCCAACCTATACCGATCTGTATTATGTAGGTCCGACAAACATTGGAAATGCAAACCTGAAACCTGAACATGCATCTTATGCTGAAGCAGGGTTACAGTATAAAACATACAGCACAACTTTAGAAGCGGCATATTTTTACCGGCATGTAACTGATTTTATTGATTGGGTGCGCGCTTCAAGCCTTGATCCGTGGCAGCCCCGGAATTTCCAATCTATAAATACGAAAGGATTAACGCTACGTGCAAATTATTCGTTGGGCCGTGATCTTCAACTTCCTAAAGGTTATACTATTGATCTGAATGCGAGCTATACATATCTCGATCAACAAATAGAAGCCTCAAAAGAGCAGATCTCTAAATACGCGATAGAAGCATTAAGGCACCAGGCGGTACTCTCTGTAAATACGGTACTCTTCAATCATTTGTTGATAAACTTTGCCGGCAGGTACCAATACCGCATCAGCAATAATGATTATACTATCCTGGATGCGCGTGTGGGATACAAAAGCAAATGGTGGGAGCTTTACGCTGATGTGAATAATATATTGGATGCTCAGTATAAAGAGATAGGTACTGTGCCAATGCCCGGACGCTGGTTCACTATTGGTGCGCGCATCAGCACAGCCTGGACTAAATAGTAATATCTAAAATAAAAACTACCATACCTTTGCAGCGCTTTTAAAATAAATACTATGCGGCCAAAACATCCAAGAGATACTTACGTTGTTACATCAGAGCTTGTATTGCCGAATGATACCAATACATTAGGCAACCTGATGGGGGGCCGCCTGCTGCATATTATGGATATCACAGCGGCGATTGCAGCACAGAAATGCTGCAATTGTCCTGTGGTAACTGCCTCGGTAGATAATGTTTCGTTTAATACGCCGATCAAACTGGGCAACTTGCTTACAGTTGAAGCGTCTCTTACACGCTCCTTCAATTCTTCTATGGAAGTATACCTTAAAGTATGGGGTGAAGACCTTTCTGCACAATACAAATACCTGTCGAACGAGGCTTATTTTACTTTCGTAGCGCTTGATCCGAACGGGCGCCCGCGCAAAGTCCCCGAAATTGTTCCTGAAACAGAAGATGAAGTAAAAATGTTTGACGGCGCACTCCGCCGCAGGCAGCTCAGGCTGATATTGGGGGGCAAAATGAAGCCGCATGACGCCAATGAGCTTAAAGCGCTCTTTATACAGGAGTAATATCTAAGTCCTGTATCTTTGGTAAAAAAGAACGGACAAATGGTATTAGATCGTAAAACACCGCCGCCAATAAAGGATGCTATTGCATTTGATTATGTATTGCCACCGATTACTAAGGCTAAGCTGGGTAATGGCTTACCGCTGTATTGGCTAAATGCAGGTGTTCAGGATGTTGTAGAGATCGATTGGGTATTTCCAGCCGGGCTATGGTATGAACAAAAACCTGCAATAGCGCACGCTACCGCAGGGTTGCTAAAAAATGGCACATCAAAGCATACCGCACAGCAGATAAATGAATCGTTTGAATTTTACGGTGCCAGCATTAAAATAAGCCCCGGTAATGATTTCTGTACGGTTTCCTTATACACACTCACAAAGCACCTGGGCAATCTGCTGCCCGTTGTGCATGAGATACTCACAGAGGCTATCTTTCCGCAGGAAGAGCTAACTATCTATAAGCAGAACTCCATTCAGCGCCTGTTGGTAAACGAAAGACAATGTGATTTTGTTGCTAATCAAAGGATCGATGCATTGTTGTTCGGTGAAGCGCATCCCTATGGCCGTTATTCTAAAAAAGAAAAGATCGAAGCGATAACGCGTGAGGACATACTGGAATTTTACAAACGCTGTTATAAAATGTCGCAAGTCAAAATATTCATGGCGGGCAACGTTGGGGAGCAGGAAGTGAAGCTGCTGGACGAAGTATTTGGCAAAGCACCGGTAACACAAAGCCAATTGGCCAGTGAAACATTTTCGGCACCAGCGCCTGCAGATAAAAAATACAATATAATTAATGACCCTAACGGGGTACAAGGCGCGATACGCGTAGGGCGTTTATTCCCTAACCGCCACCATCCGGATTTTGCACCTATGGTGGTACTAAACACTTTGTTTGGGGGATATTTTGGTTCAAGGTTAATGAGCAATATCCGCGAGGACAAAGGATTTACATATGGTATATACAGTTCGCTGGCGCCGTATAATAATGGAGGATCATTAACGATACATACCGAAGTGGGCAGAGATGTGATAGAACCTGCAGTGAAAGAGATTTATAAAGAAATGCAGTTGCTTTGTGAAGCTCCTGCTGATGAAGAAGAACTGTTGCTGGTAAAAAATTACCTCTTAGGTAATTTGCTGGGAGACCTGGATGGCCCGTTTTCTATATTACAACGCTGGCGTACGCTTATTTTGAACGAGCTTGACATAGCCCATTTCAACAAGAACATCAGCATCTATAAAAATGTTACTGCAAATGAGCTACAAGCGTTGGCGCAAAAATACTTTGGGGCGGATGAATATTATGAAGTTGTTATAGTATAACTGTAACGTATTTTAACAAGGATAAGAAAACCGCGAGCACAGATGTTTCGTTTATAAAAATGTAATCAAGTAAAACTATGAGATACATACAAATGATAACATTGCTTTGTGGCATTATCTTATTCACAGAATGCACAAATGCTCAAAAAAAGAATGCTATGATAAACGGACACGAAGGCAATCCATACTATTCCCGGACAGATACTACGCATCTGAATGTGAGTAATGAAGAATGGAAAAAGATTCTTCCCAAAGAAGTTTATTCCATTGGCCGCGAGGCATCTACAGAATGGGCATTTACCGGGAAATACTGGAAAACCGATACTAAGGGCACTTACTACTGTGCCGTGTGTGGCAATCCACTTTTCAAATCCGATGCAAAATTTGCAAGTAGTTGCGGCTGGCCCAGCTTCTATGAAACAATACGCCCCAATAGCGTGCGATATATTCCTGACAACTCGCACGGTATGGAAAGAATTGAGGTTGTTTGCGGACGTTGTGATTCGCACCTTGGTCATATATTTGACGACGGCCCTCCGCCAACGCACAAACGCTTTTGCATGAACTCCGGTGTTCTGGAATTTGAACCGGAAAAAACTAAATAGCCTGATATAATTTAAATTAGCCCGTTATTAGCATAACGGGTTTTTTATGACAAGGAAAGAACGATACGAATTTGTAATAGACTGGTTTCAGAAAAATAATCCTGATGCAGAAACAGAACTGCATTATGAAAACCCGTATCAGTTATTAGTAGCGGTTATCTTGTCGGCACAGTGTACAGATAAACGTGTCAACATAGTGACGCCTCCATTGTTTGAAAAATTTCCCGGACCTGAAAGTCTGGCTAAAGCTGAATTTGAAGATGTAGAGCCTTTGGTAAGAACAGTCAGTTTTGCCAATAATAAAACGCGTCATCTTATTGGCATGGCTAAGATGCTGATGGAAAATTATGATGGGCAAATACCTGATGCCGTTGAAGAATTAGTTAAGCTGCCTGGCGTGGGTCGCAAAACTGCGAATGTAATTACTTCTGTTATATACGAGCAGCCAAACATGGCAGTGGATACACACGTGTTTAGAGTATCAGCGCGTATAGGGTTAACAGTGAATGCGAAGAATCCATTGCAAACAGAAAGGCAACTTATATCATACATACCGAAGGACCTGATCTATGTTGCACACCATTGGCTGATACTGCATGGCCGCTATATATGCGTAGCCCGCAGACCTAAGTGTGAGATCTGCGGGCTAAAACCTGCCTGTAAGTATTACCAGACAGACATGAAATATATTGTTGAAAAAGAAGAAACTCCTAAGAAAAAGAGATCTTAGTTATTAACTGTCCAGGTTGGAGAATAAGACTGATTGAACTGTTCAAACTTTTCTGTCTTATATATATTCTCTCCTAAAAATTTCAGGAACTTTTCCATTTCATCGACTGGATGATAGCCAGGTATTGGCGACGGGTTTTGAAAATTTTCTTCCATGAATATACATGTAGGGTATGACAATTGCCCGTGCATAAGTTCTATTGCCAGTTGGTTAGCCCTGTTCTCCGGAACAAAGCCCCACATCTTTCCCATGAAGCGAATGCTGTCTCTGCCTTCTGCATTAAAACGCACGGCATAGAATTTCGTATTCATGTATTTAATAAGCTCTTTGTTTTTATAAGTCGTAGCATCCATTCGTTTGCACCAGCCACACCAGTCAGTATAAATGTCAACCCACACTTTGCGTGGTTCTTTTTTCATTTTTTCCTGCACCTGGTTCCAATCCAGCCACTGAATTTCCGTACTATCTATATAGGAGGCTTTGGCTGTTGATTTTTTCTTTTTATCACCGGCAAATGCTGCAGGCATAAGAGAAATAACAGCAACCAATAAAAGCAGTATACGTTTCATTACAAGCACTTAAGTAAGCGAATTTACAATTATTTCCATGTAGCTTTGTTAATATCTTGCTATAAATTAATATAAAACAAATAATATGAAGATCGCCGTAGCGGTGACGGGTGCCAGCGGCTCCATTTATGCAAAAGTGTTGTTGGAAAAACTACAGCAATTAAAAGACCAGGTGACGGAAGTAAGCATTGTTTGGAGTGATAACGCACATACAGTTTGGAAAGAAGAGCTGGGGGATGAACTATATAAAAATTTTCCTTTTAAGGTTTGGGGCAAAAATGATTTCATGGCGCCATTCGCATCAGGGAGCGCTTCTTATAGCGCACTCATTATCTGTCCGTGCAGCATGGGCATGATAGGGCGCATAGCTTCCGGAATTAGTAATGATCTTGTAACGCGTGCGGCAGATGTGATGCTGAAGGAAAGGCGTAAACTGATATGCGTGGTGCGGGAAACACCATATAACCTGATACAACTCCGCAACATGACTGCGGTAACGGAAGCGGGTGGTATCATTTGCCCCGCTACGCCGTCGTTTTACAGCAGGCCGCAAAATTTTGAAGAGCTGGCTTATACTGTAATACAGCGTGTATTACAATTAGCAGGCTTACAAGTGGACGGATATAAATGGCAGGAAAACGATCAATAAGGTTAAGACTATGGAATATGCAAAATCGATAGAAAGGCTGTTGAAAATAATGGATGAACTGAGAGTGGAATGCCCATGGGACAGGAAGCAAACCATCCATACACTGCGTCAGCAAACTATTGAAGAAACTTACGAGCTGGCAGATGCAATAGATAAAGAGAACTGGCAGCACCTGAAAGAAGAGCTGGGCGACCTGTTATTGCATATTGTTTTTTATAGCAAGATAGGTTCGGAAAAGGGTGAGTTTAATTTTAATGATGTGATAGAAGGCGTGTGCAATAAACTGGTGCATCGCCATCCTCATATTTATAGCAGTGTGAAGGTTGATGATGAAGAGCAGGTAAAACAAAATTGGGAAAAGCTAAAGCTGAAGGAAGGGAAGAAATCAATACTAAGTGGAGTGCCAACCGGGCTGCCTGCTGTTATGAAAGCCATGCGCTTGCAGGATAAAACAAAGCAGGTCGGTTTTGAATGGGACCACATAGACCAGGTAAAAGAAAAAGTGGATGAAGAGATTTCAGAACTGTACGAAGCGGTAGGGAAAGGAGAACAAAATAAAATAGAAGAAGAGTTTGGAGATGTATTGTTTGCACTGGTGAATTATGCACGATTTGCAAAAGTGGATCCGGAAGCAGCATTAGATAAAACGAACAGTAAATTTATCCGTCGCTTTCAATACATAGAGTCAATGGCAGCAGAACATGGGAAGCTGCTGCATGATATGACCCTTAGCGAGATGGATGCACTATGGAATAAAGCAAAGGAGCTCGAATAACTATTGTTTAGAAAATATCCATACTGGGGATGGCTGCTTTTAAGCATTTGCCTGTGGCTGATAGCTGCAACAAACACCCATATTCACAGGCAGCAGTTACAGCCGGTGAGCATGGCACGTCAGGTTGAAAAAGACCTGCATAAGCAGGAACAGGCTTTCAACAAGTTATTGAATGACGAGGAAACGTTAAGCAGCATTTTCAAAAACAATTTGACTGAAAGCAATGTTTCCCACCTTACGGATCTGCCGTTCAGGCTGTATGCCTATAATGCAGATACGCTGCTTTTTTGGAACAATAATAAGATACTGGCTGACTGTGCAGTGCCGCAGGACTTACCTGAAGGTGTTTTATATAACGACCGTGGTTTTTATATAAAGAAGTGCGTAACTGTTACAGCAAATAAAAACAACAGGCTGGTTGCGCTCTTTCCAATCCTTATTTCATATCCTATTGAAAACAATTATCTGCGCTCACGTTTTGTTGCAGCAGATTACATTCCTGTCACGAATACAAGGATACTAACCAGGCCCATAATAGGGAGTAATGCAGTAAGGACATTAGACAAAAAGACTACATTTTATCTGCTGTTTGATAAAACCAGCATCCAGCCTTGGATACCTGATGAGCCAATGCTTATTCTTGTGTTAGCGGCGGTTCTATGCAGTATCACATGGATTCACCTGGCAACTATAGCTTTAACACGAAGAAGGTCTTTTTTATTAGGCTTTATCATAACGCTCACAATAATTGTAGTACTGCGTGGTATTACTTATAAATTCGGCCTGCCATTTAACTTAAGTAGCCTGCCGGTTTTCTCTCCGCTGCTATACGCCTCAAGTAATTTTCTTCGGTCGCTTGGGGATCTGTTGCTTAATGCAATTTGCTTTCTATGGATCATAGTCTTTGTGCTGAGGCATGTTCCCATAGATTATCTGAAAAAGGTACAATTAAAAAAGCCGCTTAAAACAATTTTGGCAATACTTTTTTCTTTTGCAATTACATTATACGCTTCCTGGTTCATAAATATCATTAGCAGTGTTGTACTGGATTCAAATATCTCTTTTGATGTCAGTCATTTTTATTCGATCAATTCATATACCATACTGGGGCTTTTTACAATCGGTATCATAACCGGGGCTTCCTGCCTTTTCATATATATACTGAACGTTCAACTTTCAGCAGTTGCCGGCAGTAAATGGATAAAACTTCTTTTGGTAGCAGGTTTCGGGCTCGGGATAATATTGATCAATGAGAAAATAAGAATCCAGCCGGTATCCTACCTTTTGCTGCTATGGTTATTAATATTTCTATCGCTTCTCGATATCAAGAGTTTACTAAAAATAAATGATCCGCTTGCGCCACGCATGATCTTTTGGGGTGTATTCATTTGTTCATTCTGTACCGTTATCCTTCAATACTTTAATCATATCCGCGAGCAGGAAACAAGGAAACGCTTTGCGGAGCAATTAGCAGAGCAACGTGATGATGTTACAGAGTATACATTTAAAAGTATATCGCAGGAGATACAGCATGATAAAATACTAAAGAGCTTTCTGCAATTTCCTACACCCGACCGCAGGAGGGCTATA
>Ga0157372_10007881_pt1 | contig 11320 bp, 9 predicted proteins | sample C55metaG_FD_115307 | JGI IMG/M metagenome (GOLD analysis project Ga0157372, IMG submission 115307) | Corn rhizosphere microbial communities from Kellogg Biological Station, Michigan, USA - C5-5 metaG | ecosystem: Host-associated > Plants > Roots > Rhizosphere > Soil | place: USA: Michigan...
TGGGCAGTTCACGGTCCAGTCCGCGACCCCTCCGGGAAGCGCAAATGGTGGCCAGAATCCAACCAATCCGGGAATGCTTAGCGGAAGCAACCAATCACGAGGAATGCTTGCCCCCGGAGCCACCCAGAGCGCTCAACCAGGGAGGCCGGCGACATTGCTGGGAAATCGCCAGCCGCCCGCATCGCAGAGCGGAGGTCTCCAGAACCCAGGGAGCAAGTTGGAACTGAACTCCCAACCGTTGCCACCAGGGCAAGGGAGCAATGTGAGCGCACTTCAAAGTACGCCGTCTGGTCCGGCAGGAAATGTTGAGGGCTACGTTCTCTGGGACACGAGCCTGATTCAGTACAAGCTTTCGACGCCTTGCCAGGGACTGCAGGTAATTATCGTCGATATGGGCACCAACAGTCAGCCGACGCTCGCGACGTCGAACAACCTCACGCCTGTCTGGTCCACGCCCCAGTTGAATTCCGCAACCGCTAACCAAAATTACAACGGTCCGACCAGTAAAGGTCCGTGGATGGTCTGTCACTACAGTTTTGGTCAGTTGCCCGAGCGAGAGGCGTTGGAAGTTCGCGCGAATGTCACCCAATCCTCAGCATTTTCGCCGCCGGTAACGCCAGCAAAAGTCACAGGTTCAACGGGAACGCAGTTCACAATTCCGCCTGGAAACTGCAATACCCGCCGGGCAAGATCCACCCTCTCCACCATTCTTGGTTCTTTCATCGACTTCTGCGGCGGGCATGCGTTCAACGTAAATGTTGAACTCTTCCCGGCAGGCATGGGATCGCGTGGGCCATTGCCCCCCAACACTGTGGTGCGAAACGTTGTGTCGGCTGGCGGCGGGGGTGCCATGCTCACCTCGTCCCTCACTCAACGTGGAATGCTCTCGGGAGCACAGCAGTCGCAGTCGCCAGGGCTTCCCGTCGTGCAGAGTGCGCAAGTCGCCCCGAGTATCGGCCAACTTCACTCAAGTCTTTGTTCGATCGCAAACTGCACGCTAGGGCTTCCCGTCATCAAGTCACTGAACACTGCCTCGGTCGTTAGCCCTGGAGGCAAAGTGGTGATACAGGGAGCAAATTTCAACTCCGCGGATGGAGATCCCGGACAAATCGTTTTGAAGATCGGCACCAAGTTTCCGATGCCCATTGTGAAACTTGGAGTGCCAACGCAGCCGGTGTTTCACCAGCCGTATGTCGAACGCCAACTTACGGTGCTTGGCTGGGCCGATAGCCATGTGTTCGGGCAAATCCCGGCAGACATCTCCGGCGTGATGGACGGCCCGGTAACGCTGGAAGTCTGGCGTAGCGATGGCTGGAAGAGCGCCCCTTTCACAGTCAACTTCACTGCCGCGCGCGATCTCCAAATCCTCCCGATGAGCGACGTCACTCTGAAGTCGTGCACAAATACGGCTGACGGCAACCGGTGCGATCAGTCAACCGACTCGTCACAGCTGACGATTCCAAGCCACATGGGCTTCGATCCAAGCTTCAGCATCTTCGGAGAACACACGACGTTTATCCAGAACACCCAACAACAAGCCAGCGGCAGCGATAAATATTCGTTTGACCTTAAGAATGGCTGGGTTTTGGACGAGTCCTATCAATTCGAAAACGGAATCACCGAGAACCAAGCATGCAAGGGCGATTTCGCCGATGAGAAGTTCGACAATTCGAAGCCTCCCTCGAAAATCAGAACTTCTGATGTTCGAATCCCCTGGTATGTCAGTTGCGACCTCCAATATGCGGTCGCGCTCCACATCACCGGTCCTAAAGGAGTGCCATGGAAATGAACATTACCCAAATCCTGTCCGCTCAATGCATTTTTGTATCTCGAGTCACGCTTGTTCTTGTCGCATGTGGTGTGCTGGCAGTTTCGCAGGAGAAGCCAGCACTCCTGGCAAATGATGTTGAGCACATGACGCCAGTGCAACTCCGCACTTTGCCGGATTCTGCGGTGCTCCGCTACAAAGGCCAGAGCCTAACGAAGTCGGCATTTATCGAGCAGAGGCTCAAAGAGTTTCAGCTGAAAGCCAAGAGCATACCGCCTAAAGGGGCCCTCAGTTTCGAAATGCTAAAGGCCCAATTCCAGCAGAAGGAGGCAGCAGCACTGGCGGAGAAGAACGCACGAGTCGAAACGCTAATAGGAAAACTGAACGGTCAGCAGAAGCAGCTCGAGTTATCGCCGGAATTTGTGGCCATGGCCAAAGAATCTGAGGAAATTCTGGCGCGTTATCCGGGATCGAACCCTGCGCAACAGCTTCAGTTCAGACAGCGGGCAATGGAAATTCACAACCAGCTTTTCAGGATGGAAAGGCAGACGATGAATCCCGACACGAACTAGGCCATGCAGAAATGCAGGAAATAGCAAGAGCAGATTTGGGCTTGGAGGGATCACGTTGCGAGTTTCGAGAGTGCTGCAAAAGAAAAGGACTAATCACATGAGAGCTAAGACTGGTTCGGCTGGAATTCGTAAATTCACCGCGCTGTTAATCATGTCAGCGTCGTCCGCAACCATGTTTGGACAGCAACAGCCTGTGGTAAATCGTCCCTCGACATCAAGCGTGCAGGTTACGCCTCGTCAAGCACCTTCGCCTTACGGCAACGCGCCGAATCCTGCTGTCCGTTTACAACGAGCGGAAGGCACGATTACAGGCTATGTGTACTGGCAAATGAATGTCCTTCAGCCCAGCTCCAGTTGCCAGGGTTTGACGCTCAAGGTTATTACGGTCAACAAGGTCGGAATGCCACTACAGCTGCTCTCAACTACCAGCGCTCTTACTGCGGCCGGCCCAGTTACTGACACTTCCACCTCGGCCACTCCGACATACATGCTTTGTTCCTATGCATTTCAGAGCATGCCTGAAAACGTCGCCCTGCGGGTGCTCTTGTATGGCGCGCCTTCGTCGGCATCTGTATCGTTACCACCTTCCTTTCAGATCCCCGGCGGCAACTGCAATTCGACTCCCTCCGGCACCTTGTCATTCATCTTGACCGGCGGAGAAATGATTTGTGGCAATGGCGCATTCAACATCAATTTCAAGCTGAATTCGACCGCCGGACGCGTTCAGCAGGCTCCAGCAACCGCGACGCTACTCCAGTCCAAACCGACTCCTTCCGGCGGCATGCTCTCGAACTCGAACAGCACCGCGCTGCTCGGCCGAGCCGCCACGCCTGGCACTTTGACACCAACGACGATGCTCCCGCCGCAGGGAAGTCAACCTCAGTCTGCGCGTGTGAATACACAGTCTGGAGTGGCGCCAGTTGGTGGGCAACTGCTCGCCTCGAAGCAGGCGATGAATGGAGGCCTTTCGGGCGGAATAAAGACAGGCGTACCGTCCACTTCCCCAAGTCAAATCGCGAATCCACCTGCGGCGGGGTTTACCGGATCCGGAAACTTCGTGCCAACGATGCCGCCGATGAGCAGCAATGCGAAACGTGATGCTGCGCCTCCGGCCGACGCGGCGACCAAAGCACAAATCCAATCAAGACTTCGAGCTCAACTCGGCGCTGCAAACCAACTGATTCACGGTTCAGCGCGTGTCCAGCCAGGAGTTGCAGTCACTAGTGCTCCCGAAATTCAGGCGCTTCAAAATCAGACGACATTCGTGAACTCTCTGCGAACTCAAGGCGCACTGACAGGGCGCACGCTACTGGCCACGAAACTTCCGAACCAAAATGTCCGGATGCAGCCTCCGGGTTCGTCGAACCCGATGCTGCATGCACCAATGCCTTCGAAATTGTGTGCCGGCCCGCAGATCCATGCCGTGAACGGCAAAACTTCCGGAGTCGTCTTCACGCAAGACCCTAAATACAACGACTACATCATCACCGGCTGCGGCTTCGGAACTCAGCAGGGCCAGGTATATCTCTCCGGTGCAGTAACAGGCGGATCGATCAACATGGCGGTGAAGCCGGGCAGCTGGAGCGACACGCAGATCGAGGTTTACGTTCAGCCCGGGTTGACGGGAGTGCTCGATGGCTGGCCGGACCTGATCGTCGCGCCCGTCGGCACCACACAGGCTAAGTTCCCCAAGTGCCGGTTTTATGCACAACGGCAGAGCGTTCCCCTGCCGTACATACCGCAACAGTACGTCACACTCGCAAACATTCCAGTGGGCGACAGCACGCATGGCATGGGCACAAAGTACTGTCCCGGCCCTGACCTCACTCATTTGTTCCCATGCATCGCCTTCAATGCCGGATACAAGCTTGATGGGATCACAAATGGAGTTGATTACCGGAACGATCCAACGAACTTCCTTGTCTCAAATGCTGTGGACCGTGACGGTGGACAACTCGACTTCAACTCCGGCGAGGACGTGTACGACCTGAGCTACATGGCACCGGGGTTTGTCGTCGATCACTTCACGGTTTTTTGGTACGCGTGGACTCACGATGTTTGTGAAGGCTGGGCCAGCGATGTGCATCCCAAGAAACCGGGCGACAGCGTTGGTTATTACACCGAAGGTTATTACCGCCAGATTCAGAAGACCCCGACCAAACTCCTGGTCGATTGGGGCGTTGACCACTGTGCGTGGCGCTGGCTTGGAGTTTTCAGAGTCGATGATTGGTACAACTCCGGCTACAGCCTTCAGGTTTACGTCATTGGTCCCATTGGAATTGATCCCTGGACCGGACACCCGGTCACCACGGCCCGCAACTTCGGCCAAGCGCAGCCCAGCAGAGTAGCAACAGGCACCTTAGCTCATTGAGGGCCGGTCATTCTTAGGAACAGGACAAAAGGAGCGTCCCATGTCGACACGAATTGCACATCTCGCCTCGCCACTGCTGCTTGTGCTGATCTGCACAGGAGTTCTCTTTGCTCAGCACGCCGCGAAGCCGCTCACCAACGACGACGTCATCGCCATGGTGCACAAGAAATTGCCTGAATCGGTGGTCCTGTCGGCGATTCAGGCCGGGCCCGCCAAGTTCAACACATCGCCGAATGAACTCATCCGATTGAATGCAGCGGGAGTAACCGAAAAAGAACTGAACGCGATGCTGTCGGCCTCCGGCAAGGGAGACACCGCCTCAGCGCCGTCAAATGGCACGAAGTCGGCCGACAGTGCTGCGGAACTGCCTGTCTCCAAATCTCGTGTGCCGCGAGTTGCGGTGACTCAAGGAAACTCCTCGCAGGAATTGAAGCTAGAAAAAACGCAACTTGCCGAAACAAAAACCAAACCATCGTCCATGAAGGCGCTCGCAGCCGATTCGGCCGTGACACAAGCCATGCAATCGGGTGTCAGCACCGCGGCCTACAGCGCGGCAACGCACATGAACTCCGGTATCGGTGGCTCCGCAATGCAGCAGGCGGGCGGCATCTTCTCCGGCGTTATGTCCCACCGCACCCCAACCGTCACTTACGTGTGGGGCGTTCCCGGGCCCACGTCGAGCAACATTCTTCAAAGTAGCAAGCCCATCTTCACCCTGGATTTTTCGCGCACGCTTGGAATCACTCCCGACGACTACGAACCGGCAATTGTTAAACTCACGCCCGCTCAGAACACCTGCCGTGTAGTGGGAGCCACTCAAGGGAAGGCAGACATCCGATCCAGTCCTGCTGCTGATTGGCAAATGTATTCACATTTTCTCGAGGAGCGCGTCGCAAGTACTCCACAGAAGCTTGGGCCGGGCAAATACAAGATTGCGGCCAACGCGGAGCTCGCGCCGGGAGAATACGGCATCGTTCTGCGTCCGGTCTCAAAAGAGAAGAAATTCTCAGGCGGTGACGTCGCGCGCGCGCAAGGCGACGGCCTGATGTTCGACGCCATTTGGACATTCCAAATTTCAGACAATGCTGAATGACCTGCCGAGATGTCCGGCAAAGAGTGCAATAGGTGGCCAATGGTTAGTCAGGCACATAGTGGAATAACTCGCCGAGAACACCTTATGAAGTGGATCTTTTCGCGACGAACTCAGAGTCCTATTGAAGAGCTGGAGGAGTCCTTGGAAGCGTTGCAACGCGCTGCGCCTTTCGTGCCGACACCTTGGGCGATTGCGCGCGAGATGCTCGAATTCGCGAAGCTTGGTCCCGAGGACACACTCTATGACCTGGGTTCTGGCGACGGGCGCATTCCGATCCTCGCCGCCCAAGAGTTTGGCTGCAAAGCGGTAGGGATCGAAAGGGACATAAACCTTTGCCGCTATTCAGAACGGCGGGTTTCGGAGTTGGGCCTCGAGGACCGGGTTGCGTTTCAGTGCGCGGATTTCTTTGAAGCGGACCTGCGGCCTGCCACTGTCGTGACGCTTTATCTGCTCAGCGCCGTCAACGGTCAGCTTCAAGCGCGGCTGGCCAGCCACTTACAACGTGGGAGCCGGGTGGTAGCGCTGGATTTCGAAGTGCCGGGCTGGCGTCCCGTGCGCACCAAAACCGTCGTCTCGGATGCCAGTGTTGAATACAAGCTTTTGCTTTACTTGCGAAATGCTCCCAGAGGATAGCAAGCCCAATGCGGAGGAGTGAAAACATAGTTCAAGCTGTGAGGCAATTTCGAAAGGAGCAGATATGACTGAGCACAAACAGGCATTGCGGCGTTGCTATCTCTCTGTATTGGTTGCCGTACCGCTATTGACCGCTTGCGCATGCAATTCCGGTTCTCGCGCTAAAGCGAATAGCAACTCTGGTGACGGCATAGATATGGCTTCCGCCGTGATGTGCATTGGAGACCGGGTCAATAACCCCGCAGAAGCGTTCCACTATTCCTACAAATATCTCGATGCGACGGGTCCGGTCCGGGACGATGAAGCGGACATTACGCCGCAAACTATGGACATCAGCGTTCAGGACAAGTCTGGCTCGCACAAATATCACGGCATCCGCTCGGACGAGGGCAGTTGGAGCAGCGCAGTTTCAGACCTTGGGCACCTGGGATTTACCGCCATGACCGGCAGATTGGTACCTCTGCAAGCAACCTCGGCCATTGCGCAGCAGGGTTCGGAATCCATTAACGGGTACTCCACAACCAAGTACGCGATCGACACGGAGAATGCCGGATCCGCAGACAAGAAGAAGATCCAGACGTTGCTTGGCAACGGAAGCTTTGAGAAAGGGACTGCCTGGATTGCAGCCGATGGTTGCGCGGCCAAACTCGTGCTGGATGAAGGCATTTGGCGAGACGGCAGCATCAATAAGGACCATTTCGAGATCGCACGAGTTAAGAAGTAAGTCATGGGCGCTTGTGTTCCAGAATCTCGCAGTCAGCAAATCGGCGGAAGGAGTCTGTTATGGAGCACCATAGAAAATGTTCACAGTTGAATCGAGCAAAGGCGGCCAGCCTCGGCGTGATGCTCGCCTGTCTGGCAACGATTTTGGCGTGTAATACCAGCTCAAGTTCAAGATCGCACGAAACCGCCGTCGGTAAAGGCTCAACCAATCAGCGCACGAGGGAAGCGCCGTCCCAATCAAGTTCCGGTCCTGGTATTGATCTCAACTGCGTCTTCGATCACCTGCAAAACCCACCAGAATCGTTCCACTACGTTTACAAGAAGGCGGACTCCGATGGGTCCGGAGTGCATCAGGAAGCCGACGTCAGTCCACAGGCCATTGATGGATTTCGGGCACAGCCTGATGGTTCACAGCAGCCGGTCCATGGAGTGCGGTCGGACGCACAGAGCTGGCAAGCTGCACTGGCAGGCATCACGGGAATCTCCGGCATGTCCAGCACGGTCGCGACCTTCAATCACAACTCTGCCATGAAGCGCGAAACCGACGGCGGTCAGGTGAACGGTTATGAGACGATTCACTATTCGATCGACACCGCCCGATGGGATGCGACAGAACGGCAACTGCTTGGAAACTTCGCTCTTGGGCCTGGCGGCTTCGACAAAGGTGACGTTTGGGTGACTGCAAAAGGCTGCCCAGTGAAGTTCGTCCTAGATGAGGAAATGCATAAAAAAGATGGCAGCCTCCTCGACAAGATCCATTACGAAGAGTCAATGGTCAGGAAATGACTCGCCATAACGTCTAGTAGTTTGACGGGAGTGTCGCCTACGTTTTCGATTTCGCAGGTCGGCATATTCGAATTTTTGACGGGCATCTCGGTAGTGATCTCATCCGGATAAGCTATGACTGCGCCGGCAGGCTATTGAGTATCGAGGGATCTCGGCACCAGCCTCACTTAATAGTAGCGGTAGCGTTCGCCCCGAACGAGTACTTGTCCCCTGGCTCCTGGACGTCAACGTGAATTGGATAATTGCCCGAGGCCGAGTAAGTGTGCGATCCGACAATTTTGAACTGACGAGGAGAGGACGAAGAGGTTTGGACCACCTGGCCCTTACTACTACTCCCGTCGCCCCAGTGAATCGTCGCTGCGAAGCTCCAACTATGCACCAATTCGTAGTCGCTGAAGGTGGCTAGTGTGGCTGTAAAGGAGTTGCCGTGGGTTGCGGTGACAGCTTGCGGCGTTACGTGACTCGGGACCCAGAGCACAATTTTTCCGACATAGTTGCCCGTTCCATCCCAGCCGGTGAAGATGGGATTCCCATCCACGCCACTGACCACGCCGATTGTGTACGAACCGGAGGCAGTCGATGGGATGTAGTACGTTGTGTGACCAGACATATCAATACGCCCGAGTGCCTTGCCGGTCGGGTCAGCGAACCACATGGCACCGTCATGTCCCCAGGTAATAGAAGACGCTCCCGAGGTTGGAATCGAGTACAGAGTAATGTGACCAGAGGTATCGATCCGCCCGATCTGCTTCGTGGTTTCGCTCCGCGTGAACCATAACGCACCATCAGGTCCAGCGGAGATGCTTGAACAGTAGCCGCATCTGTTACTCGTGGACCCAGGGATGGGGTACACCGTGACGGCGCCGCCCATAGTTCGCCGCCCAATATTGTTGCCGAAGAGATCGATAAACCAAAGCGCCCCATCGGAGCCAACGGTGATGCCGCCCGCCAAAAGACCGCCGTTAGGATAATGCGAGATCAGGCCCGAGGTGCTGATCCGGCCGAGTTCATAATCATTCGTGAACCAGAGCGCGCCATCGGGACCGGAGACAATGCCACGGATACTCGAAGGTCCTCCATTCCGCGCGATCCAGTACTGGTTGGTGACGGTGCCGTTTGAGGAGATGCGGTAAATGAAGTCTCCCAAACGGTCAGCCCATATCGCGTTGTCGGGACCCACAGCTAACGCCAGAATTCCGCCCCCGGACGGGTACTTAGACAGACCGCCGGTGGCGCCGTGGCGGGCGATGCCGTTGCTGTAAGCAAACCACACCGCATTGTTCTTGTCGAATCTGGTGATAGCTCCACCACCATTTGGCACATACCAGCGGGGTATTCCAGCGGGGGTAGGTGGCGAGGCGAGTTGAGCCAGCGAAAGAGCTGAAAAAGACTGGAGCACGACGATGACTGCAAGACAACGGATTAGCATTAGCATCCTCACTCAGGAGCTCCTAACAGAAAGGAGTCCCGGTTGAGATGTTGCCCAAATCCAGGTTGGTTGCTGACCTTAATACCTATGTAGAGCAAAGACAGGGGTGCAGTTAGGGCCTCCGGAAGCAGCGAGTGCCGAGTTTGCCTCCGAAGCGTAAGCCAAATGTGGCCGACGTGCATGCCTCATAATTCAAATATATCTCCAGATCCCTCATCGCCAATTCGGCTCGGCCCCAGGTATACGCGCGAAGCCAGCAAACATCTGAGTCCGTTGCGGCATCTTCGGTGTGTGTACAAGGCCGCCGTACTATTTGTCGTTCTCGCAGCCCTCACCTCGTGCTTCCACCAAAAACCCCTTTCGCGCGACGAACTCAGGTCCAAGCTGCAAATGGCAGCCTCAATAGGGGCTGAAACCAGCACGTTTATCGACTATGTGGCAGAAAGACGGGCAACGTCACCATACGCCAAGGGCCACATTGAATACCTTTTGTCTGAACTGACGGACACCGTTAGGGAATTGTGCGAAGCGAGAGCCCCTGCCGGCGCAGAGACACAAGTCGCAGACGGCTGCAAGGAATTGAAAGCTCTGGCTGCCGCACTGGGTCAGCTACGAAGGGATGTTGACCGGCCGGATGAACTCGCCCGCGAACAGCATCAGATTGCGGATCTTCGTAGAGGAATCCAACAGACAATTTCGTCGCTATGAAGAAGCTACTCGGCATAACACTTGGAATCATGACAGCCCTGGGAGGTTTTGTTGACCTCGGCCAGATTGTCTTCACGACCCAAGCAGGGGCTTTGTTTAAATACGAATTACTCTGGGCCATCGTGCTGGGGACTGGCGCAATCATCGTCTACATGGAGATGTGCGGCAGAGTTGCTGTCATTGCCAAGGAGCCGGTCTTCGCGGTTGTCCGCACTCGGCTCGGGTGGCCCTTGGGATTAGCAACCCTGATCGCTTCCAACCTGCTAAACCTGATTACCTGTGCCGCCGAACTGGGCGGTGTCGCGATTGTCTTGCACTTGCTCACGGGTTGGCACGAAAAGCTACTTTTGATTGCGGCAACCATTGTCTTCGCGGCGATGGTATTCCTTATGCGCTTTCAATGGATCGAGAGGACCTTAGGGCTCTCAGGACTCACGATGATCGTATTCGCGGTCTCAGCCGTGGCTCTTCGCCCCGACTGGCCTCAGTTAGCCCACGGATTACTGCCGTCAGTTTCGCAAGCCGATACGAAGCACGCGCTTCTTTACTGGTACTTCGCGGTCGGAATCTTCAGTGCAATGCTGATGGAATACGAGGTTCATTTCTACTCGTCCGGTGCAATCGAGGAAGACTGGACTGCCGATGACCTTGGCGAGAACTTCGCTGTAGCCTCCTTTGGATCGGTTCTCGGTTCATTATTAAGCGTCGGGCTGCTTGCTTTAGGTGCGTTGGTCTTTCTACCTCGCGGAATCTTCCCGCAAGTTCTGAGCACAACCACCATGGCAGGAGCTTTCCCTTTTGCTAAGAAAGCTCTCGTTTTGGCCTTGATCGGAACTTTGGCGTGTATCTCTGGCGCGGCGGTAGAAACTGCCCTCTCCGGAGCGTACAACATTTGTCAATTTTTCAATCTGAACTGGGGTAAGAATCAGCCGGTTAAATCAGTACGTGTGTACACAGTAGCCTGGCTAGGAATGTTTCTGCTTGCGCTCACCATCGCTCTCACCGGAGTTCGCCCACTTCGGCTTGTCGATCTTTCCATCGTCTTCGGTATGGTAATCATGCCTCTCACGTACTATCCGATTCTTCGCGTAGCTGCTGACAAGACGATTATGGGAAAGCACGTAAACAGCAGATTCGACACGGTAGTCGGAATCATTTTTCTCGTGTTAATCACTGCAGCGGCAATTGCGGCGATTCCACTGATGGTCCTCACACACTCAGGTCAACCGTAGTTGAA
>Ga0157372_10007883_pt1 | contig 11318 bp, 10 predicted proteins | sample C55metaG_FD_115307 | JGI IMG/M metagenome (GOLD analysis project Ga0157372, IMG submission 115307) | Corn rhizosphere microbial communities from Kellogg Biological Station, Michigan, USA - C5-5 metaG | ecosystem: Host-associated > Plants > Roots > Rhizosphere > Soil | place: USA: Michigan...
ATTCGTCGTCGACACGCACGTGCACGCAGACCATCTCTCGACTGGCCGCGCGCTTGCTGGGCGCAGTGGGGCTCCGTACGTACTGCATGAATCAGTGCAGGCGCAATTCGATTTCCAAGGCGTGGCGGACGGCGCACGCCTCGAAATTGGAAACGTCGTTGTCGATGTACTGCACCTCCCCGGCCACACGCCGGAACACCTCAATCTTCTGGTCGCTGACCGGACGCGCGCCAGCGAGCCGTGGCTCGTCGTCACCGGCCACACGCTCATGGTCGGCGACATGGGACGGACGGAGCTCGCGACGACTGCGGAAGATGGGGCGCGCGCGCTATTCGCGAGTGCACAGCGGCTTCGCGCCTTGCCCGACTACGTCACTGTGCTGCCTGGTGCGTTCGCGGGCTCCGTTTGCGGGCGTGCATTGGGTGCGACACCGATGTCAACGATCGGCTTCGAGCGGCGATTCAACAAAACGTTCGCCATCGACAACGAATCGCAGTTCGTGGACGCGATGCTCCGCGACATCCCGCCGGCGCCGCCTGGCGCGGCAGAAGCGCGGGCCGCGAATCTCGGATTGGCGCTGGCCCCGCGATGACGACCGCGGCGCATTCCGTCGCGAGAGACGCGATTCACGACCCTTCGCGCCACAGCGCCATCGCGCTTGGGCTGCGGGCGAACTGGCCGCAATTCTCATTGCTCGTCGTTGTCAACGCCTTCGTCGGTGCAATGGTTGGGCTCGAGCGGTCTGTGATGCCGATCATCGCCAGACGAGAGTTTGGCATCGCGTCCACAACGGCGATCCTGCTGTTCATCGCAACCTTTGGACTGACAAAGGCGTTCACGAATCTCGCATCGGGGTGGCTGGCCGACCGCGGCGCCCGGCGACGAGTGCTCATCGGGGGCTGGGTGATGGGCCTTCCGGTTCCATTCCTCATTCTGCACGCACCGAGTTGGTGGTGGATCGTCGGCGCCAACGCGCTGCTCGGCATCAATCAGGGCCTCGCCTGGTCCACCACTGTGATCATGAAGATCGACCTCGTGGGACCAGCGCGGCGCGGACTCGCGATGGGCCTGAACGAGTTCGCCGGCTATGGCGCCGTCGCCGTGGCGGGCGTCGTCAGCGGCTTCGTTGCCGCGCAGTATGGACTGCGCGAGGGCACGGCGTACTCAGGATTCGTCGTCGCGACAACAGGTCTCGTGCTTTCGTTGTTTGTCCGCGATACGCGCGATCACGTGCGGTTGGAGACGCAAGCATCCGTAAGGACGACGATCAATTCCACGCCGCCCCGGCTCTCGAGTATCCTTGGTCGCTCACTCTGGTCCGACCCTGGTCTCTTCAGTGTGAGCCAGGCCGGCTTGGTCAACAACTTGAATGACGGCCTTGCCTGGGGCGTGTTCCCGCTGCTGTTCGTGAAGTCCGGACTGTCGCTTCGCCAGATGAGCATTCTTGCATCGCTCTATCCCGCGGTGTGGAGCGTGGCGCAGCTCGCGACCGGGCCGCTGAGCGATCGGTGGGGGCGCAAAGGGCCGGTCGTCGTCGGGATGATCGCGCAGGGTGCGGCACTGATCGCGATCGCGCTGACGCGCGACTTTGCGGCGTGGGTCGTAGCGCTCGTCGTCCTCGGGCTCGGGACGGCGCTCGTCTATCCGGCGCTGCTCGCCGCGGTGGGCGACCTGGCGCAACCGTCGTGGCGAGGAGTCGCCGTCGGTGTGTATCGGCTGTGGCGTGACTTGGGCTACGTTGTCGGCGCGTTGCTAGCGGGCGTCGCCGCAGATTTTCTTGGCATGTCGGCAGCCGTCATGATCGTCGGCATGCTCACCGCGCTTTCGGGAGTTTTGTTCGCCATCCGCTTTCGGGAAACTCGGGCTCGTATTCAGCCCACGATCTGACGGGCACGCTCAGCCTATGGCGAACGCCGAGCTGCAACGACCGCGAGCGTGTCGGCGTAGCAATAATACCAACCTTCACAGAAGTACGTTCACAGAAATAACGTAGAGTCGTCTGGAGGCGTAGGATATGCAGGCCGTTCCTGCGCACGCCGTCGCCGTTGCGGAACACCGGCCTCTTCGCGCCTGGATCGACACTAGTGCGCTCGTCGTGCGCGGCGTGCTCGTACGCCAGGATGTCGCCGGCGGAAAGACCCGGCTCGTCGGCTACACGGTCGACGGACGTCGTCTCACCCTGCTTCCTGGCATTCAGCTGCGCGGCGTGCTGCGCCTACAGCTCGATGGAATTCACGATCCTGTGACGCTGTGCGCGCTCCGGCCCGGTGCGGATTCCCTTCCCTGTCTCAGCGCAAGCGATGTCGGTGTTGACACGGCACACGCTCGGCTCGACGCTGACGGCACGCTCCGCTTCAACGATCAACTGTCCAGCGCCCGCGAGGTGTTGCCATCGGCATACCGAGTACCTTCGAGCGTCATTCGCCTTGGAGCTCGACATGAACACGCATCGGACTCTCCTACTCGGCACCGCCGTCCTCTCGCCGTGGCAGTACCGCCGTGAGGTGTCGGCATTGGCGTAATTGGTTCGCCCAATTTGTCTCGCGAATTGGCTTTCAGAGCAAGGCGCGACCGACACATTCGGCGAACGCCGTCGGATTGTCGTAGAACATGAAGTGGTCAGCTTCGGGAATCTCCGTCATGACGCATCGGGAATCGCGCAGCCGCGGAAGATACGACAGGCTGGCATTCATCGATCCGTGCACGAAGTGCAGATCGGGAATCGGGAGCGCGAGAAACCGCTCCAGCAGCGCGCCGTGGTCCGAGTACAGAACCGTTTGAAAGCTGTAGTCGTAATAGGCGCGCGGGTTGGCACGCTCGAGGACGGCCCTATGCATGTCGAACCCGCGACCGCGCCTCGCTCCGACGTCCGACTTGATTTTCGGGAACGCGACTCGTACGAACTCGTCGAAGGTGTAGCCGATCACGCGCCGCGAGAACATGCAGTCCTCCGGCATGAGGTTGCCTTCTGCATTCACGAACGCGCGCACACGCTCGGGCCTCCGCGCCGCGTAGAGCAACGCGATCAAGCCGCCCATGCTCGCGCCAACCAGAACGATGCGATCGAGCTCCAGATCGTCGATGAATCGCTCGACCAAGTCAACGAGGTCGTCGATCGACAGAGTGCGATCGCTCGGATAGGGAGTCTCTCCGCACCCTGGCAGATCCATCGCGATGAGTCGGTGGGCGTTGAGGCTCGGTTGCTCGCACATCGACTCGAAGTTCTCTGCGCCGTTGCCGAGGCCGTGCACGAATACGACGTCGTCGCGACTGCCTTGCCGATCGAAGTAGGAAACAGCATGCGTGGCGCCGCCGGCGTCGATCTGCGCACGATATCGCTGAGGCCTTGCACTCTGGCTCGTCATCCGCGCATGGCGAGCAATGGATCTACACGAAGCGCTCGCCGCGCCGGCAGGTAGCACGCCACGATCGCAACCGAAACGAGTCCCGCCGTCACGGCAGTGAACGTCCACGGGTCCCACGCGCGGACGCCGTATAGAATGCCGGCCATCACGCGTGCGGCAGCGAGCGCGCCGACGAGTCCAACGCCTGCTCCGATCAGTGCGACTTCGACGCCCTGACGCATCACGAGCCGCAGCACGTCGCTCCGCTGTGCCCCAAGTGCGACTCGCACGCCGATCTCCTGGCCACGCTCGGTGACCATGAATGACACGACACCGTAGATACCAAGGCTCGCGAGTCCGAGCGCCACTGCCGCGAACGCCGCGATCATCATCATCGCAAACCGGCGCGGCGACAGCGACGCGGTGACCGTTTCGTCCAGGCTCCGGGCGCCGAACACCGGGAGCGCCGCATTGATCGCCTGCACCTGCTCTCGGAGATTCCGCTCGATCGCGCCGGTCTCCACCTGACCGCGAACGAAGATGGCGAGATGCTTTCCCTGCCGCTGGTAGAGACTCGCGTAGATCTGCGGATGTCGCGGAGCGGTGACCGAGTCGCTTCGCGTATCGCCCACGATGCCGATGATGGTCGTCCACTGGGTGGCGCGCGGCGACGTCTTTACACGCTGTCCGATCGCATCGACATGCGGCCAATATTGGCGCGCCATCGATTCATTCACGACAGCGACCAGTGGTGACGAATCGGTGTCGAAGCTGGTGAACAATCGCCCGCGAACGAGTGGAATACGCAATAGATGGAAGTACTCCGGCGTGACCTCCGACGCCGTCGTCCACACCGGCGTGTTATCGCCATTGTTGGCGGACGCACGCCGGTCGAGCACGAGGCGCAGCACCGCTTGATCCTGTTCCGGATGGTCGAGCGGTACCGCGGCGCCGCTTCCGACCGCAACCTCGCGCACACCACCGAGTGCCGAACCGCGCCGAATGATCTCTCGCAGCAGCGGAGCCTCGGCTCCCGCGTTCGGATAGAGATCTTCCGTCGAATCATTCGGATACGGGAGCCGCGTTCGCACGACCGTCACGCCGTGTGGGTCGAATCCGAGCGGCGCGTTGAGCAACTCGCGAAAGCTCCGGACGAGGAGCGCCGCTGCAACCATCAGCGTCAGCGACACCGCAAACTCCGCCACGACGAGAGCGCGCCTGGTCCGTTGCTGATCGCCGCTGCCCGTCGTGGCGCGTCCCTCCTGTTTCAGCACGTTGGTCAGATCGAGCCGCCGCACCTGCGCCATCGGGGCGAGGCCGAACAGAACTCCGGCGACGAGCGACAGCCCGAACGCGACGAGCACCACACGCCAGTCCATCGTGACCGCGTTGAGCTGAGCAACCGAGTCCGGTACCCAATGCAGGATTGATCCTCGTGCAGCGTATGCGATGGCGACACCGAGTGCTCCGCCCACGAGCGAGAGGAGCACGCTCTCGGTAAGCAGCTGCCGCATGAGACGCGACGGCCCGCTCCCCATCGCCTGCCGCACGGCCAGCTCGCGGCTGCGCGCCGTGGCGCGTATCAGTAGCAGATTCGCCACACTAGTGCATGCGATCAGCAGGACGAGCCCGACGGCGCCAAAGAGAAAGAGGAGCGGCTGACGAACATCGCCGAGGATATAATCGCGCAGCGGCACGAGCCGGACGCGCCAGTCGATTGTCGCCGGATAATCCGCAGGGTATTGATGGCGCAGCGTTTCAACGAGCGCATCGACCCGGCGCTGTGCATCCGCAATCGAGAGTCCATCGCGCACGCGGGCGATCGCTCCCGGAAACAGCGGGCTGCGTTGTGCCCAGGTCGTGATCGGATTACCGGCGAAGCCCATCGCGGGCCACACCTCCGTGCCGCGCGCGCCGCTTGCCCGTTCCGGTGCTTGAAACCCCGGCGGCATCACTCCGACGATGCGATATGAATCCGAATCCAGCTGTACCACGCGGCCGAGAACCGTCGAATCCGAACCGAAGGCGCGCTTCCAGAGGCCGTCGCTGATGACGACTTGGCCATTGAAACCAGGAGTTGGGTCGTTCCTGTCGAACACCGATCCGAGCTGCGGCTGCACTCCGAGCAGCGAGAAGTAATTCGGCGCGACGATGAGCAGGCCGACCCGTTCCGGGTGCGCCTGTCCCGTAAGATTATTGTTGTCGAACCACGTCGGCGAGATGGCCGAGAAAGCGCCGGACCGTTGGAGATCCCGCCACTCCGGCGTCGACATACCGACGTCTCGCGCACCTGTCGCGAGGTAATCATCCTCGAGGCGCACGAGTTGTTCCGCATGCGGATACGGCAGGGGACGCAGGAGCACAGAGTTCACGACGCTGAAAATCGAGGCCGATGCTCCGATGCCGAGGGCGATCGTCGCGATGGTAATCGCGGTGAACGCCGGCGCACGACGGAATGTTCGGGCGGCAAATCGCGCGTCCTGTGACGCCTGCTCGATCCAGCGTCCTACGACGCTCCACTGATCGCGCGCCAGCTCCTGCGCAAGTCCGGGGTTCCCGAAGTCGCGGCGGGCGTTCAGCTTTGCGTCGTGCGGCGATTCGCCGCGCGCAATGCGCTCCGCCATCGCCATATCGAGGTGCGCACCCAGCTCCTCATTGAGGTCGTCCGTCTCTCGGGCGCGGCGCCACGCCAGCCAGCCGCCGATCCTCATGGTTCGTCGCTGGCCGGCCGCTGCATCAATGCCGCCATCACCTCGGTCAACCGCTTCCACTGCGACCGCTCGGCGGCGAGGCGTTCCCGTCCCTTCGCCGTCAGACGATAGATGCGTATACGCCGATTGCTCGCCGACACTGACCACTCGGCGGCGATGACCCGCTGGCGCAACAGCCGCTGCAGCGCTGGGTAGAGCGAACCAGTTTCAACCTGTAGCGTGTTGGACGACTGGCTTTGAATCATCTTCATGATCCCGAACCCGTGCGCCGGGCCCCAGCGAAGCGTTTGAAGGATGATCAGATCGAGCGTACCCTGCAGCAGCTCGATGCGTGAAGTGGGGGGCGAGCGTCGGACCACGTTGGTGCTCTCGTGTAGGGTGTCTACGTACGATACGTAGACACCCTACTTCATGCAAGACTCCGGGTCCACGGACATGAAATGTCCGTGGACGCCGGCACGTGGCCGATGCCGCCCGCCCCACAGATTCCGTAGCCGCTTGCTGCGCACTCGCGTCGCGTGTTATGCGGGTCGCGAACCTTATCGCGTCACAACGCCTGCTAATTCATTCGTTGCTGATGGTCGGGTTCGCAGCGGCGACAACAACGAGCGAACGCGAGGCCCTCGTCGCGATAGTGCGCGCGGCTTCACGCTACACATTGTTTACGGAAGGCGAACGGAATGTTGTGACCACACTTCTGGACGGTGGCATCCGGGATCCCTATGGTGAGTGATCCTCGCTCACGAGATCCCCATGTCGCGCGCCCTAGTACTCGCCACGTCCGTCATTCTCGCGCTCACGAGTTGCCGAACGGCAGGCCCAGCGGCCGTCTACCCAGCCATCGATGCCGGAGCGCGGCTGCTGATCACGAACCAGCTCAGCAACGACACCCATACCGAGCGTACCCTGTCGCGCGCCGCTCCGGGCGATACGACGGAGCGCGAGTCGGTCGTCACGCGCATCGACGAGATCATCCAAGGCCTCGGTGCCGCCGCGACGTTGACGCGCGTCAGCACGGGGCATTACGCGGGCGGAGATTATTATGATACTCTGGTCGTGCGCCGCGCCGATCTCCGACCTATTCGCGAGCACATGGCCTATCCGCAGCGGCGCCTGGAGAAGCGCTTCGACTACCAAGGCGGAACGGTGCACCAGACCACCACGCTCAGGGATTCCGCCCAGTCCTTCGAGCGATCGTATCCAACACAAGTGTTCGGCTTCGCCGAGGTGGAGCTGTTGCTGCGATCGCTCCCATACCGTCCGGGCTATACTGCCATTCTTCCGCTCTATTCCGAGGGCGACGATGCGATCGAGTACGACAGCGTGGCCGCGACGGGCGCGCCGAACGGACGTTGGACGGTTCGGTTTGCCGATCCGGCCATCATTGCCACCTATGGGATCGACCAGGCCGCGCGTCGCATCGTCAGCTACGAGGTCGTCAATCGCCGAACGAACGGCCGCGCGAGAAAGCTCTACATCCCGAACTCGAGATAAACGATTGGTCGCATTTCCTGTGAATGCTCGGCATCGGCTCGCTATCATGTAGATAGCCTACTTAGTCTATGTAGACCGTCTACTCTATGCAACTGCCCCCTTGTCATCCTCGCGGCATCCTCACTCTAGCCTGCGGTTCGCCCTGAGTGTTATCATGACCGCATGACAAGTCCCCTCGGGCGGCAGTCCCGGAGCTCCGTCGCCCGCATTCGTTTCAGGCGCTGATCTATGTCGCGGCGATCGCCTTCAGTCGCCGTGGCAATGCGCTGGCGTTCGGGGGCCGCCGCGATGGAGCACACCAACATCGACTTGACGCCGCAATGACCGAACCCACCACCTACGATCGTCTCATCGAGTTGCTCCAGCGCCACGGCGCAGAATTCCGGCTGATCGATCATCCTCCCGAGGGCCGGACGGACCTCGTGAGCCCGATGCGCGGGCACACGACTGCCGCGGCCGCGAAGTGCATGATCGTGATGGTCAAGATCGGCAAGAGGATGAAACGGTTCGTGCTCGCCGTCGTGCCCGGCGATGCGCGGATCGACGTCGGGGCGATCAAGGGCTTATTCGGCGGCACGTACGCCGGTTTCGCGACGCCGGATGATGCCGAACGATTATCGAAATCGGTCGTCGGTACGGTCTTGCCGTTCGCGTTCGACGCGGAGCTGAATCTGATCGTGGATCCTGGCGTCTTCGAGCACCCGGAGATCTTCTTCAACGCGGCGCGACTCGACCGGTCGGTCGGAATGTCGTCGGCGGATTATCGGCGCATCGCGGAACCTCGCGTCGAGCGCATCGCCGTCCGGTGATGCGGGACGAGGAAGAGGGCGTGCGCTCGCCTGGGCAACTCGGTTGATGCCTGCGCTCACAACCATAACATCAGCCACGACTCACGGCACGAGGTGCCATTCACAATCTAGAAATCGCAACGCGTCGACGATGGACGGGGCTTCTGAAAGCGCGATCCACCGGCAGCATCGACATTAAAGCATTGGACGGGCGTTCTGAAGGCGCTGAGCCAGAGAGGACTGAGGCGACTGCTGCGTCCACGCTACCTTGACCGAGTCGCCATCCAGCGAAGAACGATCGCGGCGACAATCAACGCGGCACCGATGACGAGGACGAGCTGACGGCGCCGAAGCGGGGGTTTACTCACGGACTATTTCTCCCTTGTCCCGGCTTCGACCTCGAGCCGTCTTCCCGTGCGTCGATCGTCTCACAAGACTTGCTTCCGCTTCCCACGTCTTCCATAGCGCGGCGAGGAAGACGTCGCGATCGGCGGTCATCGCGCGCACTTGCGCGCGCGGTGCATCCGTCTCTGCGTATCGCGCCGCCCAGAGCACCATTTCGATCAGCATCGGAGCGAGCTCCATTCCCTTCCGCGTCAGTCGATAGACGATCTTGCGTGCGTCCGCGGGATCGGGCGTGCGCGTGACGATGCCGGCACACTCGAGCCGCCCGAGCCGGTCGGTGAGCACGTTCGACGCGATGTGCTCCTCCGCGGCGGCGAAGTCGGCAAACCGCTTCCTTCCCTTGAACATCAGGTCACGCACGATCAGGAGCGACCAGCGGTCGCCGAAGATCTCCAGCGATAGGCTGATGGGACACCCCGAACGCCGGTCGGTTGACGAGGCCGGTCTCTTGGCGGACTTGCGCATGTGCGAAACATAATTCACTTGCGTTTTGCAAGTGAGTAAGACATCTTCCGCGCTCAGTTGTGCGCCCTCAACCTCGAGCCGACCCATGCGCCGTTCCTTCACCCTCGCGCTGCTCGCCTATCTCGTGCCCACGTTCATCCTTGGCTACGTATGGCACCTGCGACTATTCACAAACTACTATCACGAGCTCGGCATCTATCGGCCCGACGTGATCATTCCGCTTGGCTTCCTCTCGATGCTGGTCCAGGGAGTGATTTTCGCGGCGGCCTATCCGCGCGTCGTCGACCAACCGTGGCGGCTCGCGAGCGGAATGCGTTTCGCCGCGCTCGCGGCAATGCTGTCGTGGTCCTTCACCACGCTCGCCGTGGCGGCGAAGCATCCGATGACGTCCGTCGGCGGTTTCATGCTCATCGAGACCATGTTCACCATCGTTCAATTCGCATTGGTGGCACCATTGCTGGCGTGGAGCGCGCGCACCGGATCGGTGGCCCTCGCGCACCCCGACCAACGCGCAGCCTGACCTGCGCCGCCCATCGCGCGACGATTGTCACCGGGCGCGACGACCGATTGTCGCGACTGTCGAAGTCACGGCCGGCGAAGAGTCGGATGCTCATCGTGCGGAAATATCCCGGGGCAGTCACGAGCTTGTCGACCAAGTATCCTTTGGCATCGCACTGACGCCTTCGATGTGGAGATCCTCGCTAACGAGCGCGCTCCGGAGCGGAATGCAGTTCACCATAGTCGCCGTGAGATAGCCTTCGGTGAGCGCTCAATGCGTCGCCGTTGGATCGGCGCGCGTGACGAGCGGAATCGCCTTCGCCGGATTTCCGCCCAGTCGGTTATCGAGTAGCGCTCGCCGCCCAACTCGCAGGCGCGCAAAGACATGGAGGGCAACCGATTCGCGATGACATGCGAGTGGCCCCCTGCGAATTCGAAGCGGGGGACCACTCAAACGCCTAAGTACATCGAGCCTTTCCTCACCGCGCGGATTTCCTCGTAGTCCACGACGGGGTCTTTGAGACCATTGTGCCGCCTGCCAAGCTGAAGGTCGTTCTGCATCGCGGCATCGGCCATGCAGAGGGCGGGGCTCCGTTACTCCGGGCCCCACGACTTCAGACCGACTGCGCTCGCAAGGAGCTCGATGCGTCCGTTTTTCAGTGTCATTGCAATCGGCATCGTAGCCTTTGTGTCTCGGACGCTGGCGCCCGAACGCGATTCCCTTCAAGCGGCCGCGATCCGTCTCGGCGTACGAGCCACCCAGACGCTGCAGTTCGCGGGGTCGGGCGCCCAGTTCGCGGTCGGCCAAGACTTTGCCCCTCAGGTGGCGTGGCCCAAAATCACGCTCGTCCGGTATTCGGCCCTCATCAACTACGAGACGGCAAGCATGCGTCAGGATCTCGTGCGCGAGATGGGGACACGCATGCCGCGCGGTGGTGGTGTGCCGTTCACCGGAGAACAGCACGAGGTCGAAACGATCAGCGGCGCCTATGTGTGGGACGAACCGATCCCTCCGGATCCAGAAGCCGGGTCGTTTCCAACCGCGCCCTGCACGCCGCCCGAAGCGGGCGGAACGGCACCGGTTTCTGCACCAAGCCCGGGGAGTCGCGCCGAGTGCATGCTGATGGTGTGGGCGACGCCTCAGGGTTTTGTGAGGGCCGCGTTGGCACACGACGCGACGAGACGCAAGGTGAGGGACGGGACCGAGGTCTCTTTCATGCTCGAGGGGAAGTACAAGGTGACTGGTCTCGTCGACCAACATGACGACGTCGCGCGCGTTCGCACCTGGATCGAACAATCGATCGTGGGCGACATGCTCGTCGAAACGGACTACAGCGGTTATCGCGATTTCGGCGGCGTGCGATTCCCCAGCCACATCGTGCAATCGGAAGATGGCTTTCCGTCACTCGACCTGACCGTCGCATCGGTCACGGCGAATCCAGCAGCCGACATCGTAGTGCCGGACAACGTTCGCAACGCGCCATCGCCGGCGATCACGGTCAAGTCTCAGCAGGTCGCCGATGGCGTCTACTGGCTGATCGACAAAACTCAATTGAACGGAGGTGCCGTACCGCTCTTTTTTAAAGAGCGACAGCACTTCATCTACCTTATGC
>Ga0157372_10007884_pt1 | contig 11316 bp, 8 predicted proteins | sample C55metaG_FD_115307 | JGI IMG/M metagenome (GOLD analysis project Ga0157372, IMG submission 115307) | Corn rhizosphere microbial communities from Kellogg Biological Station, Michigan, USA - C5-5 metaG | ecosystem: Host-associated > Plants > Roots > Rhizosphere > Soil | place: USA: Michigan...
AACAACGATGGAACGAAGATCCTCTTCTCCGACGAGTGGGGCGGCGGCGGCGCTCCGAAGTGCCGCGCCGGCGACCCGAAGGAATTCGGTGCCGACGCGATCTTCACGATCGGCGCGGATCGCAAGCTGCATTTCCAGAGCTACTACAAGCTGCCGTCGGTACAGACGGACAAGGAGAACTGCGTCGCCCACAACGGATCACTGATTCCGATCCCGGGCCGCGACGTGATGATCCAGGCGTGGTATCAGGGTGGGATCTCGGTGTTCGACTTCACGGATCCGAAGCATCCGTTCGAGATGGCGTACTTCGACCGCGGCCCGATCGATTCGACGCGCTTCAGCATGGGCGGCTCGTGGTCCGCGTACTGGTACAACGGCCAGATCATCAGCTCGGAGATCGCGCGTGGTCTCGATGTGGCCGACCTGGTGCCGACACAGTACATCTCGCAGAACGAGATCGACGCGGCGAAGACCGTACACTGGGATCAGCTGAACGTGCAGGGCCAGCCGAAGATCGTGTGGCCGCCGTCGTTCTCGCTGGCGAAGGCGTACGTCGATCAGCTCGAGCGGAACAAGTGCCTGTCGTCGTCGCGCATCGCGGCGGTTCGGCAGGGCATCGCTCAGGCGGAAGGACTGTCTGGCGGCGCGCGTCGCGATGAGCTGAACAAGATTGCATCGTCGCTCGACGGCGATCGCGGCAGCTCGTGCGACCAGCCGCGGATCGGGTGGCTGCAGAAGTCGCTGCGCGACCTGACGGGCCAGGTGGTTCCGTAAGGCTGATACGCAAGACGTTGGAACGCCGGCTCGAAATCGAGCCGGCGTTCTTTTTTTGATCGCATTCGGCCGTGATCGACGCGGTTCGTTTATGCGCGCTCTTTGTGATCGTTTAGCGTCGCTCGGTACACCCGTTGCCCCCTCCGGTTGGAGTCTGACCCCAACGGGAGGAAGGTACGCGGGCGTTGCGTCTCGTTTCGGCTGTGACCGGATTGGGCCTTCTGCTTACGGGCGGGTGTCGGAAGCGCCGCGGAGAGCAGGAGGTCGCGGCTGACGGAAAGCGACACTACCTGACCTATACGGCGGCGGGCGAAGTGACATTGCCCGACGGCGAAGTGAACATCTACGAGGCGACGGGCGCCGGGTCGTTGTCGGCGGTGGCGATGCGGGCAAAGCCGCTCGTGTATGTGCCGAACTCGAGATCGGCGTCGGTCACGGTGATCGACCCAGCGACGCACGCCGTCGTGCGGACATTTCCGACGGGCCGCGTGCCGCAGCATGTCGTGCCGTCGTACGACCTGTCCACGTTGTGGGTGCTCAACAACGAGGACAGCATGCTGACGCCGATCGACCCGGTGACGGGCGAGAACGGCAAACCCATCCACGTCGACGATCCGTACAATCTCTACTTCACGCCGGACGGACGCTCGGCGATCGTCGTCGCCGAGCGGCGGCAGCGTCTCGACTTTCGCGATCCGAAAACCATGGATCTACAGCAGTCCGTGGAGACAAAGTGCCGCGGAATTGATCACGTCGAATTTACGGCGGACGGCCATTACGCGATTGCCACCTGCGAGTTCAATGGCAGCCTGGCGAAGGTGGACCTTCAAACAGTGCAAGTCGTGTCGATGCTCGCGCTCGACGACACGGCGGGTGAGGGCGGCGCGATGCCACAGGACATTCGCTCTTCGCCGAGCGGCGACGTGTTCTACGTCGCCGACATGAAGGCGGGCGGGGTTCGCGTGATCGATCCCGACTCATTGAGGCAACTCGCGTTCATTCCGACAGGCGTGGGTGCACACGGGCTCTACCCGAGTCGTGACGGAACGCGGCTCTACGTGACGAATCGCGGATGGAACACGCTGCGCGCCGGACCAAAGGGGCCGGGCTCAATCAGTGTCGTCGACTTCAAGACACGGCGCGTCGTTGCGCAGTGGTCCATTCCCGGCGGCGGCAGCCCCGATATGGGCAACGTGACGGCAGACGGCAAAGAGCTTTGGGTCTCGGGGCGATACGACCGGGAGGTGTATGTCTTCGATACGTCCTCGGGCCGACTTCTTTATCGCATCCCGGTGGGAAAAGAGCCGCACGGGTTGTGCGTGTGGCCGCAACCTGGGCGCTTTTCGTTAGGCCACACGGGCAATATGCGCTGAGCTGGCTACGCCCGCCGGAGCGACGATGAAACCGACGCCGACGACGGGCGCAATAACGCTACCGGGCGAAGTACGACTCGATTGCCCAACCGACCGTCGTTTGAACCACGTCGTTGGCACTCGGGTCGTCATGAGGGACGGCCTCGGAGATGGTTTGCTTTACGGCGAGCAGAAGCGCTTCGGCGGATGGGTAAAGTGCCCGCGCGCTGCTGGTGAAGTCTTCGACCGAGACGCGCAGCGCGACGAGGAGCGTCGGCGGAAGGTCGCACAGGGCGACGTTCTTTTCGCGCGTCATCGCTGCGAGGTCGGCCAATTGGCTCTTGAGGTCGCGCTCCGCGACGGCACACCGCTCCGCGGCGCGCAGGTTTGCTTGGCGGAGCAGGGTACGCTCGACGAGTGTGAGCTCCGCGGGGGCGAGGTCTCCAAACGTTGGCAGCATCTGCATGGACGTGGCAGGGGGTTCGGAGCCATATGCGTCGGCTCGCGATGAAGCGGGAGGGATGAAGGCGAGCCGGCGGTGACTAGGACACCGCCGGCTCGATCCCCATGACTGCGTCGTCACTATCGCGCCGCGGAAGCCACCGATCGTCAGATGGGGCGACCGTGCGCACAGGGTCTACAGGCACCACTCATGCCAGGCGTCGCGCGCGGATTCCGAGGCTGGCCATTTGTCTCAACGCTCGCTTGCAAAGAAACTTGACACGCGATTTTGCCATGGATCAAAAAACTTCGCGACTCTGACCCCATCAAAAAAGATGGGGTCAGAGTCGCGGGTGAATTGGTTCGTTCAGTTTTGCTGTTGCTTCTCGGCCTCGAGCTCGGCGCGACCGGCGGGCGTGAGACGCACGCGGATCTGGGTGTAGTGAATCCCGGGCTGTGTACGGTCGAGCCGCGGCATGCCGATGATTTCGATACGACCTGTCGCCTCGAGGAGAAAGAGCAACTGCGCGATAGTGGAAAACTCCGAGAGGTGGCGAGGGCCGTCGCCGTCCCTCGCGAACAGATGCTCACCGCCGTGATCGGCGATCTGGCAGAGCAACTGGCGATATGAGTCCAGCACGACTGATCCTGCCCATGGCGCGAAAAGGATGAACCGACGCGGCTCGACGATGTTCCAACGACGCGTGACGCCGCCGGGACATCGCCGAACCGCACCGGGCTTACGGATTCGATGCCTGGAGGTACGGCGACTGACGGAACATCTCGTCGATCGCGGCGGTGATGGATGCGTTGGTCTGCGTGCCCGCCGCCAAACCAGTGCCGACGCCAGCCCACTTGGCGGTGATGCTCGAAGCCAGCGGATTGACCGTCAACGTCGGGATCAACGTGACGACGAGGGTGCCGCGCTGATAGGCGGTGACACCAACCACTGGGTACCACGGGAAGACGATCGTCCATGAGTCGTTGAAGCCGGGCTGATACCAGGCCCACACGGGCGAGAAGCCCCAGATCGTGAACCACGGGTAGCCGATGAACGCGTTGTAGTTGTCGCTTTCTGTCGCCCCGACGAGCACGATGAAGCTCGGCTGGGCGCCCGAGTTCGTGATGTCGCTGTAGCCTCGTGCCAGGAAGTCCTGTCGAACGCGAGCGAGAATCGTCGCGTCGAAATCCCGCGAGATTGGGGTCGGGCTACCGACCAGCGGCGCGAAGTGAACCACGGTGTCGGGCATCGCGAAGGTGTTCAATGCCCCGAAATTGAATGTCGAGTCATGGAACGTCGTCACGATGTTGGACGGAATCGGGGTCACGATCAGGTTCACGTCCCCGTCATCGCCGCACGCAGCCGTCGTCAGCAGACCCGCAACGCCAACGACGAGGCTGGCGACTCGGAGAGCCGACCACGTGTGGCGTCCAGATTGTGGTGTACCGATCATTCGTTCCTCCATGCTCCTCTCGAAAATGGATGCGACGCGGCGATCAGCCGCGATTGCAGGCTACCGGTCAGCGCGTTCGTGATGTATTGGGCCTTGGGCGTTGGTCTTTTGTCCAAACGCCGGCGACTCGACGACTCGGCGACTACGGCTGGGCCGTGCGCCTAGTTCGCGGCTGACTCGAGCAGCGTGTGGGCGCGCACCGAGACCGCGCTTGCTTGCGCGGAGGCCGCCAACGGAACGGGGAGGACGAAGCTGAACGTCGCGCCGCGGCCCGAATTGTTTGCTGCCCAGATGCGGCCGCCGTGGGCAGCAATGATCGAACGACAGATCGCTAAACCGAGCCCGAGCCCCTGCGGCTTGGACGTGACGAACGGCTCGAAGACCGCGTCGATGAGGCCAGCCGCAACTCCGGGTCCACGGTCCATTACCGAGACGCGAATCGCCGTACCTTCTTCGACTGTGGACACCGTCAACGTGCGATCGCGTGGCGCGTTGTCGGCCATTGCGTCGCAAGCGTTCACGATGAGGTTCAGCAACACCTGCTGCAGCTGAACGCGGTCCGCGGAGACTTCCGGAAGCGATGGCGCAAAATCGGTGGCGACAGTAACGCCGCGGCGAATGAGATCGCTGTGCGCCAGGTCGAGGACGTCGGCGACAACTTCGTTCGGACTCACCAGCTGCCGGATCGCGTCGTCCTTGCGAATGAGGCCGCGAACCCGGTGGATGACGGAGCCGGCGCGCAGGCTGTCCGCGACCATGTCTTCGAGAACCTCGCGCAGCATGGCTTCGTCCGGCTTGCCGTTTGCCATCATGCGCTGTGCGACACGCGCGTTGGTGAGGATCGCGGCAAGCGGTTGATTGAGCTCGTGCGCGACGGCGCCTGAGAGCTCGCCGAGGAGCGCGACGCGGCCGAGGTGCGCGAGCTCGTGGCGTTGTACCTCGAGCTCGCGCTCGGCGCGACGACGCTCCGTGATGTCACGCACCATCATGATCAAACAGGGCTGGCCGTCGACCGTCACTGTCTCGGCGGCGAGCACGGCGCGAAGCGTCACGCCGTTCTTCCGCCGCATGTCGAGCTCGAACTCCCTGATGAATCCCTGCGCGGCAATGCAGCCCGAGATGTCTTCGCTCTCGGCACGGCTGGCGTAGATCGCGAGGTCTTCGACAGTGCTGCCGATCGCCTCGCTGCGACGGAAGCCGAACAGGAGCTCCCAGCGGTCATTGATCTCGACGATGCGCATGCTCGGATACTGCACGATGGCGATCGCGTCGAGGCTGGCGCGGAACGCCTTGGCGAAACGTTCTTCCGACGCTCGCAGTGCGGCTTCGATGCGAAGGCGGACGTCGATCTCTTCGCGAAGCGTCGCGTTGGCGGTGGTGAGCTGCGCCGTGCGCTGCGCGACGCGCTGCTCGAGATACTCGCTGAGGATGCGCAGCTCGGACTCGCTGCGGCGCAGCGAATGCTCGGCGCGTTTGTGGTCGTCGATGTCGGTGGAGGTGCCGTACCAGCGCAGAATGGTTCCGGCGTCGTCGCGGAGCGGAATGGCGCGATCGAGATGCCAACGGTAGCCGGCGTGGCGCGCCGACCAGAATCGCGCCTCGGTTTCGTGGGGGCGGCCGCTTGCCACGCAGCTGTGCCATGCCGCGGCGATCTCGCCGCGATCGGCGGGGTGGACGACCGACAGCCAAGTCTGATCGGTGATCGGCCCCGGTTTGGTGTCGGTGAACTCGTACCAGCGTCGGTTGAAGTACTCGATCTGCCCGTCGGGACGCGCGGTCCAGACGATCTGCGGCATGGCGTCGGCCAAGATTCGGAAGCGCGACTCGCTTTCACGGAGTGTCGCCTCACGAAGCAGCGCGGCTTCGGCGAACTTGCGCGCGGTGACGTCGGTCGAGACACCGATCATGCGAGTCGCGAGGCCGTCAGCGTTCCGAAGGACGATCCCTTTGTTGTGCAGCCATCGGAAGCCGTCGCCGTTCTTGACGCGAAATTCCGCCTCGTACGGTAAGTCTTCTTCGAGCGCGCAGAGCACCGCGGCCTCGACACCCGTGCGATCGTCAGGGTGGACGAGTTGATCGACGAACTGATGGTAGGTCGCGGCGTGATCGATACCGATCACCTCCGACCCGCCGGGGGATATTTTCCCCGATCCGCCGACCAGGTCCCATTCCCACGTTCCCATCCGCGCGGCGGTGAGGGCGATCTGCAACTGCTGCGCGTTGTGCCTCGCTTCCTCGACCGCTTTGCTGCGCTCCCGCATAACCGCCGTCAGGGTGAGCAGCGGAATGAAGTTGATGATGAGGAACAGCTGAAGAGAAAATACGTTGTCGGCGATCGAACGTTCGTCGAACGGCCCGCGACCATGGATGGCGCCCCAGACCGAGACGAGCGCGAACACGAGCAGGGAGGAGCTGACGCCCGCCGGTCCAAAACGGACCGAGGCCCAGAACAGGAAAGGGAGCGGAGCGAAGAGAAGCGCTGGCATCGAGGTGAGCCCGCCTGTGGGCTGCTCGAATACGAAAAGGCAGACGAGGGCGAGTCCGACGGCGAGCCAAGCCGCCTCGATGGCGCGACGCGGCGGGATGGCGCGCCATCGGATGGGGAGTTTCGCGCCCCATGTCACCATCACCGGGACGATCGCCAGAATGGTGAGCACGTCCGAGAAGAACCGCGCGCTCCAGATATCCCAGTAGTTGTCGGTGCCGAAATGATTGAGCTTGACGAGGCCTGCGTCGAGGAACGACGAGAGGAGTGCCGGACCGATCGCCCCGCCGACGACGAAGAGCGCGACGCGCCGAACGTTGTCGAGACGAATGGGTCCGTCGATATACCGCCGAAGAATCGCGGCGCCGATCAGCGCCTGGGCACAGTTACTGACGAACCACGACAACACCATTCCGATCGGAACGCCAGAGTTCAACTCGCTCAGCAGATGAGCGGGGAACACCGCGGCGATGAGGAGCGGCCAGCTACGCTTCGGCGCGAGAAGCAAAGCACCGAGCAACATCGCGTTCGGCGGCCACAACGTGGACACCGGGTTTGGCTGCGGCGTGAGGGCGAAGCCCAGCTCCGCGCCCAGGAAGTAAGCGATGCTGACGGCCAGCGCCCGGAGCACGGGAGCACGCTCGCATTTCCCCAGGAACGCCGCATTGGACTTTAGTCCAATAACCCGAACCTTGTATTGAGCCGGGTTACCGTTCGGCCGACCGCGGGGCGTTAGAGTCTGACTCCGTGCAGCGATTCGATTGCGGGCGGCGCGATCAAAGCGCACGCTCGACGAGGCGGCGAATCAGTTCGCTGAACGGAATCACGCTCACCGCCAGCGGCAGGAAGGGAAGAGCGGTGGCAACCAGCAGGAGAAGCACGGATCGAATACCGACGGGAAGGACCTGCATTCCGCCGACGACCTCGAACGCGTTGGAGAGGTCGGCGAGCGATTGGATGTCGGCGCTGCCCAGAAGCGACGCCGTGGTCGGTCGGCGAGCGGTCAGCCAGGTTTGGCGAAACTGGTCGACGTAATGGGACGCCAACTCGCCATAGTCGAGCGCTCCAGTGAATCCCGCGCGGACCAGCGCCGGGGAAAAAAACGCGAGCGGCGCGATCGCCATCAATACGAAGAGGACTGGAAATCCTATGATGTCCGGAACAAAGCGGTCGATCGTCATGTTGTCCTGAAAGACCCGGCCGCCGATCTCACCGGCGATCGTGATTGTCTGCGCGACAAATACGCCTGCCAATGCGGTCATACTCCGGCCAAGGAATCCGAGGCCCCCCGCCTGATCCGGGTGCAGCGGATTCAGGCGAAGCGTCAGGCGAGATGTTCGCCAGAGGAAGCGATACCAGATCAGCAGCCGGTAGTACCATCGCAGCAGAACGAAACGAAACACGTTCAGACTGACGAGCGAGTACCACCAGCCGGCGACGCTGAGATACGAACGACCGTCCGCCCCAACGCTCAGATACCACATGCCCGGCCGGGCGGCCCACTGATCGCGCCGTATGAAGAAGCTGACCAACGAAGACAGCACAAGAAGCGCGATCTCGACCGTCACCGAATTTCGCATGCGGATGGTGCTGTCGATGATCTCGTCGAAGCGCGACATCTCCCCGCGCACGACGATTCCGCGGTCGACGAACTGCCGGACGACGGCGCGCAGCCAACGATGGACGAGCGGTTCCGCCGCGATGAGCATCGGTAGCGCGGCAAGGAAACGGGTCTGGGCGTTCAGATCGACGAGGAAGGGGATCCGAGTGCCGCTGAGCGCCTTGCCGTCACTGAATGCCAAAAGAAGGAGAGGCAGCCAAGTGACGAGAACGACGGCGATCAGCCGTCGCTCGAGCCGTTCGATCGGTGGATCGAGTAGGCGCGACCGCTGGTAGAGGCGATAGAGCGGCCCGCCAATCGTGAGTGAAAAGCGCTCGAATCGATTCGATTCGGCGCGCGATGAGTAGCCGATGGCCCGCCTCCTCGAGCAGAACGGTCGCGGCGATGAGGTTAGGCACCGCGTTGCAAACAGTTTCAGTGGACAATCGTCCCACCCGCGCCTTGTCGGGAGCCAAACGGATAAAGAGCGAACGAATATTGACCCTAAGTCCAATGGAGTGGGTTCGCCCGCGGGAATAATTACCGTTCGTGGTCCGGTCGTGTTCGCTGTGGAGGTCCGCTGTGTCAACCTTGATTGAACGCTCGACCGAACGAACGGCAATTGAAGGCGACTGCTGGGTCGGAATTGTCGATGACGACGCGTCGATTCGACAGTCGCTCGCCCGAATGTTTCGCAGTAACGGCATTCTGACCCGGACGTTCGGCTCAGCCGAAGAGTATTTGCGGCGCCGCCTGCCCGTCGAGCCACGTTGCATCGTGCTGGACGTCCATCTTGGCGGGTTGAACGGCTTCGAGTTGCAAGAGCGTCTCGCCGCGGAAGGCAAATTCACGCCGATCGTCTTCATCACGGCGCACGACATCGCTTCCGCCGAACTTGCGCGTTGCCCGGGAGCATGCGGCTACCTGAGGAAGCCGTTCGATTCCGATGCGCTCATCGCGCTCGTGCTTCCGCATCTCAACGGTCACTCGGAGTAGCGACGCATGAGACCAATCTCAGTCGCTGACGCCCCGGCGCAACGAGCCTCCTCCCCGAGGCGCTCCGACGCAAGCCCGCGCCCGCAGACGATCGTGGTCGACGAGAGCGTCGTGCTCGCCTCGCTCTCGATTCGCGTAGCCGTTCTCGACGCCGGCGGATGTGTCGTGCTCGTCAACGAGGCATGGCGCTCCGCCGCGGCCGAAGGATCGGTCGGAGAGAATCGCGCGAACATCGGGCAAAACTATTTGGACGAGTGCCGTCGCGCCGAGGCCCGAGGCTTCGAGTCGGCTCGCGAGCTTTGCCGGGGAGTCGAAGCGGTGCTCTCGCGCCGAACGCGGACATTCCGTGCCGAGTTGGCGTCTGAGGGAAACAATCGGTGGTTCGAGGTGGCGGTCGACGCCATGACGCATGACGCGGGCGGCGCCGTCGTTTCGATTGTCGACGTGACGGAGCGGCGGCGCGAGGAGAGATCAGCCGAAACCATACGGCGGCGTATGGCCCACCTCGGTCGCATTTCAATCATGCGCGAGATCGCCTCGGCACTTGCCGGCGAGATCAAGCAGCCGATGACGGCGATCCGTCTGAACGCGCTTGCCGGAGCCACACTACTGGGAGCGCCCCAGACGGGGCTCGACGACGTTTGGAGCGACACGCGCGAAGCATGGCAGATGTTCAAGGACATTTACGATGACGCGTCTCGCGCCTCGGCTGTGATCGAGCACGTGCATCAACACGTTTGCAGCCAGGGTGGGAGGGGCGGAGCCGTGGACATCGCCGAGACGTGCCGTGTTGCGGCCGCACTCATCGAGCACGAGGCGGCGATCCGCGGTGCCAGAATCGAGTTCGCCTTCGAAATCGGCACTCCGGCAATCGTCGGCGACGCGATCGAGATTCAACAAATCGTGATGAGCCTCCTGCTGAATGCCTTGGACGCGGTCAGCGCATCGCCGGAGCGTGTGATCACTCTCGGGACGGTGGCGCACGGCACCGAGGTCGAGTTGTACGTTCGCGACACGGGCCCGGGGCTGTCGCCCAAGGTGCGGCAACATCTCTTCGAATCGTTCTTCACGACGAAGGAAGGCAGCTTGGGCATGGGGCTGATCGTCGTCCGTTCGATCGTCGAGCGTCGTCGAGGCCGGATCTCCGCGGAAGAGGCGCCCGAGGGGGGCGCGCTTTTCCGAGTGCACCTGCCCGTTTCATGACCCGGCCGACTCGGAATACACGGGCAGCTCGAATTGGAAGGTCGCTCCGAATCGAGCATTTTTCGTCGCCCAGAGTCGTCCGCCATGCTCCTCGACGATCGATCGGCTGATCGACAGGCCCATGCCCATGCCGGCGGACTTGGTGGTGAAGAACGCGTCGAACAATTTGTCCGCGCTCGGCGACGCGATTCCAACGCCGGCGTCCTGGACGGATACACGCACGGTCTTCTCGTCGCGAGCGATCGATCGCACCGTGAGCTGACGCCGCCGGTCGGTTATCCCGTCCATCGCCTCCAGGCCGTTCATCACCAGGTTGATCAAGACCTGCTGGAGTTGAACACGGTCGCAGTTCACCGGCGGGAGGTCGGGCGTCAGCGCGACTCGGATGGCGGCCCCGTGTCGCTGAATCTCGCTATCGACGAGCGCAACGACCTCGCGGATCACGGCGTTGATGTCGAGGAGCGTTCGATGCGGATCGCTTTTTGTCGCGAGCTGACGGAGGCGCTTCATGACGTCACCCGCACGATGGCCGTCCGCCATGATCTCGGTGAGCAACTGTCGGATCATCGGAATGTGGGGAGCGGGCCGCGACAACAGGTTGATTGACACCGATGCGTTCGCGACTATCGCCGTCAGCGGCTGGTTGATCTCGTGGGCGATCGAGGCCGCAAGCTCGCCGAGCGTCATGACGCGAGCGACGTGCGCAAGCTCGTCCTGTGTCTTCCTCAGGGACGCTTCGGCGTGCTTCCGGTCGCTGATGTCGGCGAAGTTGGCGACGAAGCCCGCGGGCAAGCCGAATTCCTCGGTCAACGGCGTACAGGCCACGTCGGCGTCGAATTCGGTGCCGTCCTTACGCCGCAGCCGGATTTCCGTTCTGAACGGACCACCCGCCGTTTGCAGCGCGTGTAACACCGGGCTCCAACCATCGTCCATCTCGTCGGCGAGAAGCCCCGGGCGATCGACGAGCTCCTCGAGTGTCCATCCGAACATTCGCTCGAAGGCGGTGTTGCA
>Ga0157372_10007885_pt1 | contig 11316 bp, 9 predicted proteins | sample C55metaG_FD_115307 | JGI IMG/M metagenome (GOLD analysis project Ga0157372, IMG submission 115307) | Corn rhizosphere microbial communities from Kellogg Biological Station, Michigan, USA - C5-5 metaG | ecosystem: Host-associated > Plants > Roots > Rhizosphere > Soil | place: USA: Michigan...
CAAGCAAGGCGCGGGCATTAACACCAGCAGTATTCTGGCTGCTGAACCAGCTTGGTTCGCCGCCCGCAGGAGGGCAGCGTCCACTCATCTCCGCGCATCTATAATGACTTCACATAGCAATCAGATTCTCAGGGTCAGGACCTATTGTGGATCAACCCCCTCAAACCCGATCCGTGAAGACTTCCTACCGCAAGCAGGTCATCATCCTGCTGTCGATCTCTGTGTTTCTGCTGCTCGCCATCCTGGTTTCGCAGACGGCCTTCGACCTGAACTTCCTGCATCCCGGAAACAATCAGGAAATCGTGGTTTTCGCCGCGCTTTCCGCGCTCATCTTCCTGCTCTTCGTGGCGCTCACCTTCGTCCTGATGCGCAACCTGCTGAAGCTTTTCGCGGAGCGCCGTCTGGGAGTGCTGGGAGCCAAATTCAGAACCCGCATGGTAGCCGGCGCCCTGCTTCTCTCCTCCGTGCCGGTCATGATGATGTACTGGTTCGCCTATGGACTGATGAATCGCTCCATCGATAAATGGTTTTCGACTCCCGTCGAAGAAGTCAGGGCGGACACTCACGCCATGGTCACATTGCTCGCCGACTATGCCATGCAAAACGCCCGCGCCGAGGCCTCTGCGCTGGCCGCCTCTCCGGAAGTCGAACGCGGCTTCGGGGGGCACGGCTTTTCCGGAGTGGCAGATGAGTTTCAGCACCATGAAATCACTCTGCAGGGAGGCTTCGCGCTTGCCGTTCGAGAAGGAAACGCAGAAGCCAGCTATAACGCTCCTGCACCCTGGCCTGTGCTGAAGGGCTCTCTCCCGATCGCCCAGGCAGAAGCTGGCGCTCCCGCTCAATTTACATGGCAAGGCATGGACTACACCTTGGGCAGTGCTCCCGTTCAGGGGGGAGGTCAGATCCTCGTCGCTATCCCGCTGCCCAAGGAATTTTCCCAAACCGTTCGCGAGGTGGAAGCCAGCCAGAAGCGTTATTACGATCTTGCCCGCGAACGCCGCGTCGTTCGCCGCACTTATATGGGCCTGCTTCTGCTGCTCACGATGACGGTGCTGTTCGTCACCACCTGGCTGGCCTTGTTCCTGGCCAAGATCGTGACCCGCCCGCTCTCTGCCCTGGCGGAAGCAACCCAGGAAATCTCTCGCGGACGTTTGGACTACCGCGTCGATGTCAGTTCCGCTGACGAAATCGGTGACCTGGTGCGCTCCTTCAACCGCATGGCTGAGGACCTGGAGGGCAGTCGCCGCCAGATTGAAGCTTCCAGCCGCGACTTGAGCGCTGCCAATGCGGAGCTCGATCAACGCCGTCGCCAGATGGAAACCATTCTCGAAAACATTCCCACGGGCGTGCTCTCACTCGACCGCGATCTACGCGTGACTCACGTCAATCAGGCTCTCCGTCGAATGTTCCACCCCGACGGCGGACACGACAGCGCCCCTGAAATTCTGATCGGAGCTTCCTTGGCCGAGCTCTTCCCTGCCGAAATCCTCGAGGATTTTGAACCCATCCTCCGCCGCAGCGACCGCATGGGCATGACCACCAGCCAGATGGAAATTCAACTTCCGCGAGGCACCTTGAACGTCGCCGTCACCGTGGCCACCTTGCGGCACCAGGCGGAACGCTCCGGTTATGTGATCGTCTTCGAAGATCTCTCTGATCTACTCAAGGCGCAGAAACAAGCGGCCTGGCGCGAAGTGGCCCGCCGCGTGGCCCATGAGATCAAAAACCCGCTCACTCCTATTGCGCTTTCGGCAGAACGCATTCAGCGTCACCTCGACCGCGCAACTCCGGCCGATCCGGCTGCCGCCGCGGTGGTTCGCACCTGCGCCGAAACCATTGCCGGGGCGGTCGAGACCGTGCGCCGCCTCGTCGACGAGTTCTCTACCCTGGCGCGTTTTCCGGTCGCCAAACCCAAGCCCTCCGACATCAACGAAATTATTGAGAGCGCCTTGTCCATGTTCAATGGACGCCTCGATGGAATCCAGGTTCACAAATCCCTCGCCGTCGATCTCCCCAAAGTCCTGGCCGATAACGAAGCCATCAAGCGCGCTCTCGCCAATCTCGTGGACAATGCCGCCGAAGCCTCGCAGACTTCGATGGTGCGCGAGATCGAAATCTCCACTGCGCTGGTCGCCAGCCGCGACGCCGTCGAGATCACCGTCGCCGATACCGGCCACGGCGTCACTCGTGAGCTGAAGGAGAAGTTATTCCTTCCCTACTTCTCCACCAAAAAGCGCGGCACCGGGTTGGGCCTCGCCATTGTGAGCCGTATCGTCGAGGACCACCACGGTTCCATTCGCGTCGAAGAGAACCAGCCGGTGGGTGCGCGCTTCATCCTGGAACTCCCCGTCGTCTCCGAAACCGCTCCCGCACCGCGTACCGTCCACCATGCCTAATATCCTGATCGTCGACGACGAAGCCGGAATCCGAGATTCGCTCGCCGGAATCCTCGCCGATGAAGGATACTCATCGTCTTCCGTCGATAGCGGCGAAGCCTGCCTTGATCTGCTCAGCAAGACCGCCTTCGATGTGGTTCTCCTCGACATATGGCTGCCCGGCATGGACGGCCTCGATACCCTGGCCAAGGTTCGCGACCTCGATAATCCTCCCGAAGTCATCATGATCTCCGGACACGGCACCATTGAAACCGCCGTACGCGCCACCAAATTGGGTGCCTACGATTTCCTGGAAAAGCCCTTGCGGATGGAGAAGACCCTCATCCTGGTGAAGAACGCAATCGACGCCAAGAAGCTGCAACGGGAAAACGTGGACCTGAAAAAGCAACTGCAGGCCAAGAGCATTATCGTCGGGGACAGCATTCCCATGAAAGCTCTGCGTCAGCAAATCGCGCTCATGGCTCCGACCAACGGCCGTGTCCTGATTTATGGCGAATCCGGCACTGGCAAAGAATTAGTCGCACACGCCATTCACGCCCAGAGTCTGCGCAAAGATGAAACTTTTGTCGAGATGAACTGCGCCGCCATCCCGGAAGACTTGATCGAGAGCGAACTGTTTGGCCATCGCAAAGGTTCTTTCCCCGGGGCTATGGCTGATAAAGAAGGCAAGTTCCAGCGCGCTCACGGCGGCACCTTGTTCCTCGACGAAGTGGGCGATATGAGCCTCAAGACTCAATCCAAGGTCCTACGCACACTCGAAGAACAACGGTTCTCTCCCGTAGGCGGCGACAAAACCATTACCGTCGATGTGCGCGTGATCGCTTCCACCAACAAAGATCTGGAAGAAGAGATTTCGCGAGGCAATTTTCGGGAGGACCTCTTTTACCGGTTGAACGTGATTCCCTTCTTCGTTCCGCCGCTGCGCGAGCGCAAGGAGGACATCCCCCTGTTCACTCGCCATTTTCTCAAGGAACTTGCGGCAACCTATGGCCGCCGTCCGCGCGAGATCACCGACGATGCCATTGAAGTCCTGATTCGCTTTTCCTGGCCAGGCAACGTGCGCGAATTGCGCAATGTCATCGAACGCATCGTGATAATGAATCCCACCACCACCCGTTTCGACAGCAAGCATCTGCCTCCGCTCGTGTATCGCGATGGCGGCCGCCGCACCCCCCGGGGCGAGTTCTCCACTCTCCATCAGGCGCGCGACGCGTACGAGCGCGATTACATCCTGAAAAAATTGGATGAGAATCACGGCAACGTGACCCGCGCCGCCGAGGTGCTTGGCCTCGAACGCAGCCACCTCTACCGGAAGATGAAAGCTCTGGGAATAGCGGCGAAAGAGTGATCGGAAGCGCGTCTCAAATCTGGTACAGAAAGAAAACCCCCAGTCCGGTCAAGATCAGTCCGTACCAGCGCTCGAGTTTGGCGGCTCGAGTCTTGATCGCCAGCTTTGCGCCCAGATGTGCAAATGGAATCGCGCCAGCAGCCACTAAGGCAGTAACCACCCAGGAGATGTGCCCCAGGTAAGCGTGAACAACCGTGCCCGGAAGCGCCAGAACGGAGGACACGGCCAGCGAACAGGCAAAGGCCCTTTTCATGGGTTGCTTGAGAAAATTCGTGTAACTCGGCACCAGGAGAAATCCGCCGGCGTTCGCAAGCAGTCCTGAGATCAATCCGACGCCCAGGGCGACAACCACCATCCGCGTCCGCCAATAAGACGGGCGAAGTCCCTCAGGATTGCGCAACGCCTCTGTCGCCAGGGATAGATCTCGCGGAAAGAACAGGAAAGACGCCCCGAAACCGAGGACTAGGACGCCGGTCAGGATCAGCAACGGACGAGCGCCGACCACGTGCGACAGGAACGAACCCGCGATGATCGTCGGTGTTCCGATACCGACGCTCCACCAGAAAATCTCCCAATCGATCAGCCCCGAGCGCCAGTACTCACGGGAAGCGACCACCGTACTGGGCACGGTCGCGGGCAGAGGAGACGCAACCGCCACAAATCCGGGAAAGCCGATCAGGCTTAACAGAGGCGTAGCCACCGCACTGCCCCCTTTGCCAAACAACCCACCCAGAAAGCCGATGCCAACTCCGGTCAGAAGCGCGCCTGCGTACCGCCACAACAAGTGAGTCATGTCTTAACACGATTCGATTTGTTGTCGAATGTGCGTCGGCACTCGACAGAGACAATGATAAGGGTCGGGGTCAGCGCGTCAGTGCTTCACCATGTGAATTTCGGTCCCGTTCTTGTGGAACTTGACTTCATCCATCAACTGGTTAATCAGGAAAATTCCGCGGCCGTGATTGGAATATAGATTGTCGCCGATCGTGCAGCTCGGAATCTCCTCAGGATGGAATCCTTCGCCAGGATCGCGCACGATGATCAGGATTCCCCTTTGTTCGTCGCAAGCCACCAGGCACTCGACAACCTTGTTGGGATCTTCTTTCGCGCCGTGAACCACCGCATTGGCTAGTGCTTCCTGCAGAGCCAACTCGATCGCGTCTTCCTTCCCGTTCACGCACTTCATCTCGCGTACCGCCTGCATGACCTGGTCAACCACAGGATCCACCGCTTTGCGGTCCGCGGCGAGGGTAACGCGCACACGAAGGCTCAATTGGTCTGGGTCGAAGTTGTATTCTGGGAAGTGTTCCTCGGAAGGGTCCGCAGCCATATTTGCTCGTTGTCGACGTTACGCCCCTGTAGCCCCTCGATTGTAGTGGCAGATGCTGAAAACGGCAACGGCACGCTCGTTCCGACAGCGGTTACTACATATAAATTGATTTCCTGCACATAACTTTTCCTCTGTGTCTGTCGCAATGAACCTCAGCCGGTGCCCACTCTACGCGCCTTTCGTAGAGTGGGTCTTTTGACTCTGGCGGGATGCGCCCGAATCACCGCTGCTTGCGGAAAAATCCTCACCCGGCCCCTGTTGCAGCATCCGCAACTCCAGCTGTCGTCGCCAATCCAGTTCGTCCACGAATCGCCGCGAGTCGCGCCAGCCCGGCTCTGCTTTCACGTAGAGTTCAAGAAAGACCTTCGTGCCCAGCATGCGCTCAATCTGGATGCGGGCGGACGTCCCAATCTTCTTCAGCATCTGCCCGCCCTTGCCCACCAGGATTCCCTTCTGGCTGTCCCGCTCGCAATAGATGGTCGCCCCAACTCGCGTCAGGCGCTTGCCTTCTTCAAAGCTCTCTACAATCACCGTCGTCGAATACGGGATTTCTTCGCTGGTATTCAGCAGCACCTGTTCACGGATGGTCTCCGCGGCCATGAAACGCGCAGGCTGATCCGTAATCTGATCTTCAGGAAAATACGCTGGGCCAGCCGGGAGCACCGCCAGAATTCGATCGAGCAGGACCTCCAGCCCTTTACGCTTCAGCGCAGAAATTGGGATCACTTCCGCGAAGTCATACAACCGGCGGTATTCCTCGATGATGGGCAACAGCTTCGATTTCTCGTGGATCAAGTCGACCTTGTTCAGGATCAGAAATGCTTTCGCGCCCGTTCGCCGCACCAGCTCCAGCGCGAACTCATCGCGCGCATCGAGCTTCCGTGCCACATCCATGATCACCAGCACCAGGTCGCAGCCTTCCAGCGCCTCCCGCACCTCGACCATCATCTTGCGTCCCAGCGAACTATCCGGCTTGTGCACCCCGGGCGTGTCGATCAACACGATTTGGCCGCCGCCCTTCCCTTTTTTCTTGGGAATGTGAATGACGCCCTGGATGCGGTTCCGCGTAGTCTGCGGCTTGGGCGAGATAATGGCCAGCTTCTCCCCCACCAGCGCGTTGAGCAAAGTAGATTTCCCGGCATTAGGCCGGCCAAGAATGCAGACGAATCCAGATCGAAAAGGCATGAGACCAGCTCTTAGCTCTTAGCTCTTAGCTCTTAGCTAACCTCTCAACTATAAGCGATGTCCTGCGAGAGTACTCTGGTGAAGACCAAAAGCAACTGAAAGTTGGCGATGGATCCATCTAAGCTGGAAGCTACCCGCCTCAAATTTTTAACGGCCGCGGCTGCACAGTCGTCACCCGCACTCGCTCGACCTTGCGATCGGTGGATTCCAGCACTTCAAATCGAAGACCATCTTCCTCGACCACCTCGCCTTTATGTGGAATCCTGCCCGCAAGCTCACTCACGAGGCCCGCGATGGTCGCCGATTCCTTCCCTTCCGGCTTGATCCCGAAGAGTTCATCCAAACGATCCACATCCATGCCGCCCGCGACCACGAATACCCGTTCGCCCTCGCGCACCACTTCCGGCTTGTCGCGATCGTCGCGAATCTCCCCCACAATCTCTTCCACCAGATCTTCGATGGTCACCAGCCCGGCGACGCCGCCGTACTCGTCCACCACAATCGCCATCCGGATATTGTCCTTCTGCATTTCACGCAGCAGATCGCTTCCCAGTTTGCTCTCCGGAACAAAGTGCACATCCCGCCGCATGATGCTGTCTAGCGTGCGAATCTTCGCTTCGCTGTCGGGGACCTGCAGCACGTCCTGTGCGTACACAATGCCCTTGATGTTGTGGATGCTGCCTTCGTAGACCGGCACTCGCGCGTAATGTTTGATTCGCAGTTTCTCGATGAGTTGTTCGACCGTCGTGTCGGTGGTAAGCGCAAACATTGCCGGCCGCGGCTTCATGGCTTCGCGCACCGTCTTGCCGCTGAATTCCACCACCGACTGGATCAGATCGCGATCTCCCGCCTGAATAATCCCCTCTTCCTGCCCAGCCTCGATCAAAGCATCCACGGCTTCCGCCGAGGTTTCCGGCTCCTCTCGCGTATTCTCTTTCGTCAGCGATGCCACCGACTGCAGAAACCCGAGAACAATCGTCACCGGCATGACGACATAGATCAGCAGCCGCAGAAACAATGTCCAATGACTCAGCCACTCGCCCTTGGTGCGCGAGAAGAAGACAAACGGCAGAAACCGCTGAAAAACGATGACGATCAGCAGCAGGCTGATGACTGCCTGCAAAACTTCATAGATGCCCCAAAACTGGTCGCTGAATAACAGGAAACCGATCAGCAAGCTCACGGTGGCCATGGTTAACTGCGCCAGCACGGCCATTGATAGCGAGGCGCGACTTCGGCTCACCCCCAGTTTGGGTTCGATCTTCTGCTCGAAGACGTCGATATTGTCCTGAAACTCGCGGGAGAGAAATTTGCCCAGCTCCTGGTAGACGCGGTCCACGTATGAGACCAGCGTCAGCACGCCAATCAGAAGCAGTAGCGCAAAAGCGACGGCAATGGTCATGCCGTCCTCCCGCCCTTGCGCGGACCTGGGGCAGTTGCGGCCTTAAGAGCCGGTCGGGCGCGCTCGGTCAAAGTGGCAGGCAGCCTTAGCACGCGGCGCAGCTTCGCCTCTTTCCGGGCCATCTGCCCATTATCATCCTCGTGGTCCATACCCGCCAAATGAAGAATCCCGTGCAGTGCCAGCACCTTCACTTCAGATGCCACAGAATGCCCAAGCCGTGCGGCACTTTGCGCAGCGATATCCGCCGAGATTGCGATCTCTCCCGCAAAACCCGGTCTTCCGCTCGGTAGCCCCTGTGCGGACGGAAATGAGAGCACGTCCGTAGGCTTGTTCATTCCCCGAAATCGTGCGTTCAGTGCACGCATGGCGGCGCTGCCAGTGACCAGCACATTCACTCTCCCGCGCAGCCGGGATTCCCGCCTAGCCCGCATCACGAACCGGCACAGCGATTCCTCGCTCAACCCCACAACCTTTTTCTGCAAGATCACCAATCCCGAATTCCTTACACGCCAATTTCAGGCTCGAAAAGAAAAAGGAGGGCCAGCACGCAGCCCTCCCCATCCGCAAAGCTTATTGCTTCGCATCCGTCGCAGCGGGCTTCTCCTCAAAGGAGGCGGCCGAATTTTTCTCAGCCATCTCCGCCAACTCAGGATTCTTCGCCTCCGCAAGCAAAAGCATCTGCTGCTCAGTCACCCGGGTCTTGTGCTCGTCATACGCGCGCACTATGCGCTGCACCAGATGATGCCGTACCACGTCGCCTTCATCGAAGTGTACGAACGCCAGGCCCTCCACATTCTTGAGAACGTCAATCGCCTCCAGCAGGCCGCTGCGCCGCGCGTTGGGCAAGTCGATCTGCGTCACGTCCCCCGTGATCACCGCCTTGGAGTTAAATCCCAGCCGGGTCACGAACATCTTCATCTGCTCCGAAGTAGTGTTCTGCGCCTCGTCCAGAATGACGAACGAATCGTTCAGCGTGCGTCCGCGCATGAACGCAATGGGAGCAATCTCGATCACGCTCTTCTCCAAATAACGGTCAACCTTCTCCGGATCCAGCATGTCATACAACGCGTCATAGAGTGGACGCAGATAAGGATCGATCTTGTCCTGCAACGTGCCCGGTAGGAATCCCAGCCGTTCCCCCGCCTCTACCGCCGGACGCGCCAAAATAATCCGGTTCACCCGCTTCGCCAGCAGCGCCGAAATCGCCATCGCCACTGCCAGATAAGTTTTGCCCGTTCCCGCCGGACCGATGCCAAATACCATGTCATGAGTCTCGATGGCATCCAGATATCGCCGCTGGTTTCCGCTCTTCGGCTGCACCGTGCGGCGCCCGAACGAGCGCTGCCGTCCCGCCTCCGCCAGCCCGCGCAATGTAGCGTTCGGGTCTGTCGTCAGCACGCGCACCATGCTGTTCAAATCACCGTTATTGAAGGTGAATCCCGAGCGCTGCAGGCTCTCGTAGTCGGCGAATACCTGCTCGGCGCGCGCCACATCACGCGGCGCGCCTTCTAGGTCGATAGAGTTCGACCGCAGATCGATGCTGATGTTCAAACTGTCTTCCAGCAGGCGCACGTTCTCGTCGCGCGGGCCAAAAAACGTTTCGATGTTGGGGCTGACCCCGATGCTTTTCTTCATGCGTGTGTGGTTCTGACGTGGCGTGTGTCTGGGGACTGCATCGCAAGCTTCGAGCCGTGCTCTGCGGCCTGCGCATGCAGAACACAATCACACTTGCTCGACGTCATCGATAAAGCAGAACTTTGCGTGGGAACACAACCGGTCGGAATGCGGATGCCCCGAGGGCAAATCACTACCATTAAGTACCAGCCTACCCCGGTCAAGAAGGCGCGTCAACACGCTTTGGATGCACTTCCCTCGCCCAGGGATGCTGGCACCGCCCGCGTCCTCGCCCATTCCCGCAGGGCTGCAACCTCCTCCGCGCGGGTGGTCGAAAGCGGCACCGTCTGGCTCAACGCGTCCAGCAGCAATTGCGTGCTGAGCGGCTTCTTCTCGGAATAGGCGGCATAGAGCGCGCCCTGCACTGCAGCGTCGATTTCCGCCCCGGAATACCCTTTGGCCGCAGCCCCAACTTTGTCTAGGTCGAACTCCGCTGGATTCCGTTTGCGCCGGGCAAGCTGAATGGAAAACACCTGTCGCCGCTCCGCCTGGTTTGGCAGATCGACAAAGAACAATTCATCAAACCTCCCTTTGCGGATCAGCTCCGGAGGCAGCACGGTCACGTTGTTACAAGTCGCCGCCACGAACACCGCCGCCTTCCGATCCTGCATCCACGACAGGAACGACGCCAGCAGCCGCGACGAAACTCCCGCATCGGCCGAAGCAGAATCCGGCCCGCTGCCCGCGAACACCTTCTCCAACTCATCGATCCACAGCACGCAAGGCGCCAGCCCTTCCGCCACCTGAAACACTTTGCGAATCCGCTTCTCCGTCTCGCCAATATATTTGTCGTACACCGCCGACGTATCGAACTTCACCAGCGGCAATCTCCATTCCCCGGCCACCGCCCGCGCACACAACGATTTGCCGCACCCTTGCACTCCGAGAATAATCACGCCGCGTGGCGGCTCCAGCCCGAACTCCCGTGCCGAATCTTCCCAGGCTCCCCGCCGCTGCTGGAGCCAGTGTTTCAGATTCTCCAGTCCCCCAATGCTTGCCATGTTGTCCGAAGCTTCAACAAATTCCAGCATCCCCGAATGCCGTAGCAGTTGCTTCTTGGCCTCGAGCACATCCGTGATGCTCTCCGGACACAGCGCATATCGCGTCACCAACGCCTGCGAGATCGCGCGCTCCGCTTCTTCCTCGCTCAAGCCGCGCAGATTCGCCGCCATCGCATCCACGCCGGCAGCATCCAGTTGCAACTTCAGCGTGTAGGTCTTCGCCAGACGTGTATACGTGTCGCGCACGATCTCATGCAGCCGTTCGCGATCCGGCAGAGGAAGATCGAAGAACTCCACTAACTTCGCCAGTTCTGGAGGCACGCTCAGTTCAGGCGCGGTGATAATCACCGTCCGCCGGTTCGCCGAAAACTTCTGCCCTACATCGCGCAGCCGCCGCACCACCACGGGATCTTCCATGTGCCGATGAAAATCTTTGAGGATGAAAACCGCCTCCACCGTCATGGACTCCATGTTAGCCAGCGCCTGCACGGGATCACGGCTGTTGTACATGGACGCGCCCGCCGCTGCGCCAGAATCAGCTACCATCGAAGTCGTCAGCGCACGCGTAAGACGGTCTGCTTCTCCCGCCGCGGGACTCAGCACGGATCGCGCCTGCGCACGTGCCGCTCCCGTCCAGCCTGTGGCCTGATCGATGCGGGCCTGTAAGCCTACGCTCCCGGGTTGAGGCGCCCCATTCGATCCCGATCGCACCAGCCCGTCCGCGATCGTCCACTCGAACATAGCCATGTTGAGCTCCGCGCAAGCGGTGCGCACGAGATTGACCGCGCGCATCTCCTCCGAGGTCTCCATCACGACGATCGGAGTCGACGAGTTTATCAATACCTTCAGACGTTCTAGTCCGTCAGCCAAAGGCTTTCCTTTCGCGAAGCTTCAGCGGTGTGAGGCCAGCTACTTCACCCACCGAGAAATACTGCCCTATAATGAGAGTTTCGGAACCCACCCGAATAACTCTCTGACTA
>Ga0157372_10007887_pt1 | contig 11315 bp, 9 predicted proteins | sample C55metaG_FD_115307 | JGI IMG/M metagenome (GOLD analysis project Ga0157372, IMG submission 115307) | Corn rhizosphere microbial communities from Kellogg Biological Station, Michigan, USA - C5-5 metaG | ecosystem: Host-associated > Plants > Roots > Rhizosphere > Soil | place: USA: Michigan...
TGCACAAAAATTTGTACATGTGGGCTCTTCACGAATCCACCGCGGTCCAAGCGGCGCTCAATGACAGCTTCAGCTTCATCGAGGGTCAGGCCTGCGACATGGACATAGTCGATCAGCGGCAGATAGATCTCGCCGGTGGTACTGACTCGCAGCTTGGTATTGAGTTCAGGAACGTTGTAGACGCTGACTTCGATCAGATCACCGGCACCGAGGCGCACCGCTGAATCGCCGCCGGGAAGAACTATTTTCGGATCATGTGCGGCTGCGGTTGCATCTGGGGCTACGGGTGCGGGCTGATTGACCGGAACCGCCGTTTGCGCGAAACCCGCGATCCCGAAAGTTAGAAGCGCATAAAGAGCACACAATCGAGAACGGCGTAATTCCGGGATGATTCGCATTTTCTGCTGGAGTCTAGCACGGCGACCCCTCGAACTCGGCTTCCATTTCACCGGCGTATACATATCGGAAACATACGGTGGTACCCACAAAGAGAATGGTTTGCCGCCCGCGGCGACCTTATAGTCGAAGTAACAGTTGTCATCCACAATGGGGTTTGCAGCCGGCCGCCGGTTCTGAGGGGAACTGATTGACGCTATTATTCCTGGGAACTTTCATAAGTTCGCTGTTGCTTTCGTTCGTCTTCACCAAAGTTGTCCGAGACATTGCAGTCCGCAAGCGATGGCTTTCGGCGCCCGCCGGCCATCGTCACCTACACAATGACGCCATACCAAGGTTAGGTGGAGTTGCGATAGTCTTTTCGTTTTTGATCGCAACTGCAATGGCGCTTTTTGCCGACAAGTTTGTGGTCCACTCTGCAAAGAGTCTTTCACTGGCGCCCTTGGTCACCATCATTCCGCCGGCGATTCTGATTTTCTTGCTGGGGGTTTACGACGATCGTCGCAATGCCAGTCCGTTCTTGAAGTTTTCGGTGCAGGCGGTTGCGGGCGCAATGTTATTTGCCGGCGGTTTGCGAATTTTCGTCTTGCCGGCTCTATTTGGCACGCACCGGTTCTCCTGGGTCACCGGTCTAACGTTGACCATTGTGTGGGTGATCGCCATCACCAACGCATTTAATTTGATCGACGGGCTTGATGGGCTGGCCGCTGGCTCGGCGCTGTTCTCTACGCTAGTCGTGTTTGTGGTCGCGCTGCTGGGGAATATGTCGCTGATCTCTCTCGTCGCGCTGGCATTGGCCGGCGCGATCGCAGGTTTTCTGCGCTACAACTTCAATCCAGCCACCATTTTTCTTGGAGACTGCGGCAGCCTTTTTATTGGTTTTATGTTGAGCGCACTTGCGCTCTACGGCTCGCAGAAAACGCCCACAATCGTTGCAGTTGCAATCCCTATGGTTTCTTTTGGATTGCCGATCCTCGAAACTTCGCTTTCGGTATTGCGCCGATTGATCAGCGGACGTCCGGTGTTTACCGCCGATCGCGAGCATATTCATCACAAGCTTCTGCAACTCGGGATGTCGCATCGCCAAGTTGTGATCGTCCTCTACGGAGTCTCTGCAATCTTTGCCTTGTTGAGTTTGTTTTTGTTGTGGCCCACGGGCAGCACCCTTGGCTTGGTTCTGGCCGTGCTGGGGACTGGAATTTGGATGGGCGTGCAGCATCTCGGGTATCTGGAGTTCGGCGAACTTCGGCGAGTGGCCCAGAGAACTGTCACCCAGCGCCAGGTCTTTGTGAACAATCTGGCAATTCGGCGAGCTGCGGAAGAATTGAAGACAGCGGCGGACTTTCAGGACATGTGTCGAATCATGGGCGCGGCTTTCGAAGAAAATGATTTCGATGGATTCGAGTTGCGGGCCGAGTCTTACTCAGGCGGCGGAGAATTGGCTATAGCTCAAGCGGCGTGCCCGCTTATGCGTTGGAGAAAGCCGGGAAGCCACGTTGCACTGGGATTCAGAAATACATGGAGCCTGCACCTTGACCTGATGAGCACAGGGAATCATTATTGTGGCACGTTGATTGTGTTCCGCCGTTACGCGCAGCGTGACTTGCAAACGGACATCAATCTTCTTTCCATTCTTGCAACCAGCCTTGCAGATGCTCTGCATCGCGTCATCAGTTCGGATCAAAACATTCCAACCGCGATTGAAGATTCCGCGTTCCTGCAAGCGCGAGCCGGCTGATTTCCACAGACCGAACCTATTCCGCTACTGTTTCTCACGGATGGCGGTCTTTAAATTAATCCTTTTCTCATTCGGAGGAAGCTTGCCTGATGGCCGCTCGACTGCCGCGTTCTCAAGTACATTTTCTTTCTTTGCCGACTGCTATTTTTTGCGTGCAATGCGAATTAATCGGCGCGAACACCACACCAGCCTGCCTGGCTTGCGGCAGTAAAGCGGTTCTGAGCCTGTCGCGCTTATTTGGCGGATCTCTTCGCTCGCAACCATTGGCTCGGCTGATTGAAGACAACGAACTCAACCGTTTGGTGCGCGAGTTGCTTTCCAGCGTGCCAGACATGGAATATTCTGCTCCCGATTCAGAGGACGTTTCCGATTGGCATCTTGCGCCGTCTTTTTCTTCTACATCAAATTCGCGGGGCATTTCTCTTTCGAAAATTGATCTTGAGCCGGCGATCGGCGTGATCACCGAGCGCGCCCAGGCTCTTACCGGCGCAACCGGCGCGGCCATCGCGCTTCGCAACGGAAGCGAAGTTATCTGTCGAGCGCGTGCTGGTCGGACTGCCCCGGATGTGGGAATCCGATTACAGACGGACTCAGGCATTTCAGCCGAGTGTTTGCGCAGCGGCGAAATTGTGATTTGCAACGATGCGGAAGACGATCCCCAAGTGGACCTAGCCAGTTGCCGCCGGTTGGGTGTGCGGTCGATTCTGGCGGCTCCTCTGCGGCAATTCCATAAGACTCTTGGCATCTTCGAGGTGCTCTCGGCCTCACCCAGTGCCTTCACTCAGCAGCATGCGACCACCATGCAACTACTTGCAAGCATGATGGTTGCGGCGATTTCACGAATTTCGCATCTGGGCGAAACGCCCGGCCACGGGTGAGCTTTAGCCTTGCCCGGGTAGCGATTAATACGTGGAGGCTCCGCTTTCGCTGGGGTAAGATGAAGCTAGTCGGTAGAGAGCGCCCCGGAGCCAGCCTGGTGGATACTGCCCAGAAGAACGCAATTTACAGCCGGGAACGGCGACGCGCAGTTCGCAATGCGGTACACACTCCTGCTTACGCCAGCCTGAACGGCAGCGCCCAAGCTGTCTCGCTCGAGCTTTGCGAAATTCTTAACATCAGTGAGTCCGGTACCTGCATTCAAGCGCCGGGACCGCTGAAAGTGAACCGGTTGCTGCCGCTGGCGCTTGATCTTTCTGAAACTGGAGACCGTATTTACACAACCGGCCACGTGGTGTGGTCGGAGAGCTGTGGGCGGGCCGGTATTCGTTTTCCGGAATTGCCGGAAAACTCTTTGCTGCAACTGCGGCACTGGCTGCAAGCGAATGATGCGGCGGGCGGAATGAACGTGGCTGTTGAGTCGAACCCCCACACAGAGAATGAGGGCAGTGGATCCGCGCAGCGGACCGTGCGTGCGCGACCGGGATCAGCGGCAGGGTATAGTTCGCTGCTTGCTGAGTGGGCCGAAATCGAAAAGGAGGTTGAACTCTTTGGTCCCAACCTGAATGCCGCGCTACAACTGATCGCAGAACGCGCGCTGGCATTGACTTGGGCCACAGGGTCGGCGATCGCGTTGCGTAGTGAAATCACGGCTTCAGAATTGATTTGCGAGGCACGGGCGGGAAATGATTCTCCGGAATTAGGCGCTCGGCTCGACACCGATTCCGGCTTTTCCGCAGAGTGCGTTCGCAGCGGCAGCACTCTGATTTGCGACGACGCTGAGATGGACCCTCGCGTAGATCGCGAGAGTTGCCGAATTTTAGGGATTCGGTCGGTCATCGCATGCCCGATTATTGTCCACAAAAATCAGAACATCGGCATTTTGGAAGTGTTCTCGCCCGAAGCCACCGCCTTCTGGGACAATGACGCTCACACTTTAGAGCGGCTGGCGCGGATTATCGCCAATGCGATCATTCGTGCCAAGCAGCCCATAGGCAAAATTCCTATCAGAGACGTCGAGGAAAAAAAAGAAAACAATCTTCAACCAAAACCCGAGAAATCTCTGGAGAGCGAGGTCCTCACATTTGGGCCATCGCCTCGAGCTCGCCTGGCGATTTTGTTTGCATGCGGAATTGCGGCTGTAATATTCAGCGTTTGGCTCGCAGCTCCATGGATCTCAGACGCAATGACCAAATTCACATCGCCTCCGACATCGCAGGCTGCGGAAGTAAAACCTGCGAGCGTCGACTATGTCGGAATGTCGGTAGCTGATCTGATGAAGATTGCCTCGCATAACGACTCTGCCGCCCAGTATTCCCTTGGCATGAAATACGCCAGTGGGGACGGCATTGGGAAGGATTATCACCTGGCGCTGGGCTGGTTTCTGAAAGCTGCGGACAACGGCAATCCGCGAGCGGCGGTCAAAATTGCAAGCTGCTTCTGGGCAGGAAAGGGCACCCAGCAGGATTTCGGCAGAGCCTATTTCTGGGGACTGCTGGCGCAAGCCACTGGCGACGAGACCGGCCGCGTAATCGTCATCAACAGCGCTCCGCATTTGAGCGATCATCACCGATTTGCAGAGCAGCAGGAAGCCGATTCCTGGCTGCGCTCGCATCACATGGGTTCCACCACTGCACGCGCCTCGCGGTAGCCAGCCTTACTCGATCAATTTAAAATAGAGGAAGAGGTTCCGTTGTCATCCCTCCGCGAAATCCTGAATCAAAATGTCCGCGAAGGCGAACTCTACGAACCCATCGAGCGCAACCGCCTGCGCTGCTACGCCTGCGGGCACTGCTGTCCCATTGCTGAGGGACAGGCGGGGGTGTGCAAGGTCCGTTACAACCAGGGCGGGAAGCTCTACGTCCCGTGGGGATACGTGGGCGGAGTGCAGTGCGACCCTATCGAGAAGAAGCCATTTTTTCATGCCTATCCCGGAGCGCTTGCTTATAGCTTCGGCATGTTGGGATGCGATCTTCATTGTTCCTATTGCCAGAATTGGGTGACCTCGCAGGCGTTGCGTGATCCGCACGCGGTTTCAGCTCCGCTGCAGGCGTCGCCTGAGTTGCTGGTGCGCGATGCTTTGCGCCAGGGCGCCAAAGTCTTGGTGAGCACTTATAACGAGCCGCTGATCACGGCGGAGTGGGCGGTCGAAATCTTCAAAGAAGCGAAGGCGGCGGGTTTGAAGACCGCGTTCGTGTCTAACGGAAACGGAACTCCGCAGGTGCTGGAATACATTCGGCCATGGATTGATTTCTACAAGGTCGATCTGAAGAGTTTCGATGACCAACATTATCGCCAACTCGGCGGACGCATTGGCCCCATCCTCGACACCATACGTTGGCTGCACGAGAACGGTGTCTGGCTGGAGATCGTGACGTTATTGATCCGCGGCTTCAATGATGGCAACGACGAACTGCGGAAACTGACGGAATTTTTGGCGAGCGTCTCAATTGAAATCCCTTGGCATGTGACCGCTTTCCATAGCGATTACAAAATGGGGGACACTCCCGATACGCGTGCGGAGGATTTGCTGCGTGCTGCTGAAATCGGTAAAGCTGCCGGATTGCAGTTTGTGTATGCGGGAAATCTTCCGGGGAGAGTGGGCGATCTCGAAGACACGTTTTGCCGCCGTTGCCGGTCGAGGTTGATTCACCGCTACGGCTACTTCATTGAAGAGTACCGGCTGACAGCGAACGGTTGCTGTCCGGATTGCGGAAATAAAGTGCCAGGAAGGTGGGCGGAAAAATTCGAAGGGCAGATCGCGGATCGCCCATTCATTCCAGGGCGAAATGCGAACTTCGTTAGTCTGAGCTAGACAGTTTGCGATTGCTCGCCATCTTGGTGTGCTTTTGCTTTTCCTCGGCACGATACTTAGCGACACCGAGATAGAGCGCTTCGGCGATCTGCTGCCGGTATTCAGAACTCTGCAGATTGTCTTCATCAGCCGGGCTGCTGACAAAGGAAATCTCCGCGAGAATGGCCGGCATTTGAGTTCCGGTCAAAACCACGTATTGCGCTTCTTTCACGCCACGATTTCGAATCTCGGGATTGCGCTCGGCCAGTCCGCCGTATAACGCACGCTGAATGTCGTCGGCGAGGCGATGCGAGTTGGTGACCTTTTCGCGAATGTCCACGCCGGTCCAGTTCACATCTTTCAGGGCCGGATCGTCTTCCGCGGTGCGGGCTTTGACCGAGGAGTAAGTGGTCGAGTAATAAGTTTCGACGCCGCGTGCCGTCGCCAGGTCGCTGTAATTGGCATGCACCGAAAGAAACAGGTTGGCGCTGGCCACGTTGGCGATTTGCGCGCGTTTTTCGAGCGGCAGATACTCATCATCCTGCCGCGTATAAATCACATCTGCTCCCAACTTCTGCTCGATGAGTTTTCCCAGACGCTCCACCACGTCGAGTACCAGATCTTTCTCCAGAAGGCCCTTGCGGCCGACAGTGCCAAGGTCCCACCCGCCATGGCCTGCGTCAAGCACCACACGAAATTCGGACGCCGCCGATGAAGCCGGGTGTGTAGTTTTCTTTTGGGGAGCAGTCTCCACGGACGGCGAAGGTTTGCCCAGCGTCGCGGGAATCGGGGCGCTTGGAACCTTGTGAACATCGATCGTAAGCCGGTAGGGGTTGGGATCCAGTTTGACCGAAACTTCCGACAAGCCCTTAGTTTCAAGTACCACTCGGGTCACGCCCGCACTGGGTTGCGCCATTCGTACGCGCCTCAAGAACGAATCATCGACCGAGATACTCTGATTGAGCAAGCCGGACGCCATCTTCGTGTCTTGCAAATCGAAGTAAACCCGCGGCGGATTGTCGAGAGTGTGCGCCTCATATTGAATCTGGTCCTGCAGATCGACAACGACCGTGCTCGAAGTCGGAGATGACCAGTGGCGGATACCGGTGACTTCCGGGTTCGTGCCAGGCTTTACTGGAGCTTGAGTCGACAGCTGCGGCTCGGTCGTTTGCGCTGAGCTTTCCCCTTGCCGGATCGGCAAAGTGCTGGCGCTGGTGGTGAGTTGCACGGCGTGATGAAACCAGGTCCAGCCGAGTACAACAGCGATAAGTATTAACGCCGCCACGAGCAGAAGGCTTTTCGCCGAGCGCTTCTCCTCGGGGAAGTTAAGCTGCGGTCGAGGAATTGGTATGAGTTCCGGCTCCGCCCGCTCAAGCAATGAAGGCTGGATTGCGGGTTTTTGCTCCTCAATACGACTTGATATCGCGGGATCTACAACAGGCGCGCTAGCTGGAGCTGCAGCAACACGAACCGGCGCTGGGATCGAGATCGGGGTCGCACTAGCAGGACTCGTGATGGCTGCGACCTTCGCAAGTGGTGTGCTCGGCGGATCCGCGACCGGCAGCGCGGAAGCAATCGTGATTCTGTCTACATCACGCGGTTGCGAAACTGCCGCCGGCGGTTGCGGCAGGATCTTTTCCGCTAACTGCGCCAGCCGGTCTTCTTCTTCCGGATGAATCGCCGCAAGAATCAACTCGCCCAGCAGGTTAAGGCTCTTGACGTCTCCGTCATTGAAACCATGAGTTTTTGAGGAAAAGGCCTCGATCAGGCCGACCACCCGTCCCTTGGCGTTAAGCGGTACTGCGACCATTGACCGCGCACCGAGGATTCGGCAGGCTTGGGCATTCACTCGAGAATCGTTGTCCGAGTCATCGCAACGGACGGTCTGCCCATTACGCAGGCAGGCGCCGGAAAAGCCAGAATTGGGGTCAAGCCGGATGCCGGGGTCAGGCGCAATTTTGCCAGCCGATGCCCGGCAAATGATAGCGTCGTCTTTTACCAGAGCTATGGCTACACCATCCGCGCCCGTGATCGAGATGGCGCGCATGGCCACCAGACGCAGCACTTCATCGAGCCCGAAGTACTCGTCGGCCGAGGCTTCCGCGGTTAGCCCCTCAGAACGCCGTTTTGCTGTCTGTTCATGGATGCAGGCGAATGCCAGGAGGACCTGAAGGGCGTCCTGACCAGCGCGAGCGGGGGCTTCAGACGGGTATGGCGCTAGCTGTGATGCTCCCCATTCCGATCCAGCATTGTTGGGAGTTGCACTCATTTTTAAGTTGAACGCACCTCTTGACTGCCATGGTTCCTGGTCGAGTCGGCTGGAGTGGCACCAGCTGCGGCTGGATATGCCTTACCAGTAAGTTACAGCGGTTCGGCTGCAATCGCAATATCTCTCTATGGTACCAATGCGCCCTTGGTGTTGTTCTTTAGTAAGCATCCACAAGGAGGCGCTGATAGAATGTCCATTCAGGTTCTAATGGCCCAGGAAAAGAAGTCTCGTTGGAAGGTTCCTCTAAGTTTAATGGCTACAGGGGTTGCGGGCGCTGCGGTGTTGGTGTTGCGTGGCTGTTGGCACCGCAAGATGAGCTGGCCGGTCCGCTACCAGCAGCATTCCTATCAGGTGTGTCTCGGCTGCGGCATCAAACGTTTGTTTGATGAGAAGTCTTTCTGCGCTTACGGTCCTTATAGCTATGACCTGAATAAGCTCATTTCCTGGGACTTGGACCAACAGGCCAAAGAAGCTGGCGACGAATCAGTTCGCCAGCGACCAGCGTAGGCGAAATTTTCGTAGAGTTTGTGAGTTCAAAGCCAGACGATATTTCTGCTCACTTTCGCGGTGCGGGTTCGCCCATGAATGAGTATTCGTTCAGCGGCCCAAAGCGGCGGCGTTCCGCATACATGCGCCAGCGCCTCCACACTATACGTAAACTCGCCATCACCGGGATGGAAAGATAAACCCCGAGGACGCCAGCAATTTCTCCTCCTGCCAGCACCCCAAAAATCGCCGCCAGCGGATGCAGTTCCATACTCCTACCCATCACCCTGGGGCTGACTACATAATCCTGGATCAAGCGCCAGGCGATCAGGAACAATAGGAGGCCGAGCCAATGCGAATAACCCGAAAAGCCCGTAAGCAGCGCCACGCTGACTATCAGGGCCCCCGCCATCAGCGGTCCGACGACAGGAATAAATTCGAGAATTCCACCGGCTGTGCCCAGCATTAGCGCATAAGGCACTCGCAAGCCACCGAGAACGGACGTGTAGGCCATCCACGAGAGCGCTGCGAGCGTCAGTTGAGCGCGAATAAAATCCGCCAGCATCTGGTTCATGTCGCTGATAACGCCCTGCAAAAATTCGCGCTGCGGCTTGGTGTGGACAACCGAAAGAGCCAATTGGCTGAAGATTTGCGCATCCTTCAGAAAAAATGCGGCAAGAATTGGCACCAGTATGAGGAGCCAGGAATCTTGAGCCAACTCAGCCACACGGATTCCGGCTTTTTGCGCGAGGCGCAGCAAATCGGCGCGATGAGACGCAAGATATGTGCTCATCTGCCGGCTGGTGTTGGCGCTCAGGTGGTGTTCGACACCGATCTCTTCCGCGATCTGCCCACTGCTGACTTTTTCAAGAAGCGAAGGCAGCGATTCGCTGAGCTTTTGTGTTTCACGTCCGATGTTCGGTCCGACGAAGAAAAAGAAAGTCGCGAGGAAGATGACGATTAGAGAATAGATTACTGCGATGGCGATGCCGCGACTCTTGGTCCAGCGCTGAACGCGCGAAACTGCCGGATCGACGAGATATGCGAAGAACACTGCAAACAGGAACGCGATCAGCGTGCGACGGGCGACGTAGAGAAAACCCAGGCCCAAGGCGAACAGCAGCACCGTAAAGAGCACGCGTGTCGTACGACCGTCAATAAGCGCCATAGGTGCCTGTTTTCTGTGCGCCGATAATTCAAGACCTGATCACGGGCGGCGCTTCGGACCTAGTCACGTACTACTTCGATGCCGTTATCACCCAGCAGGCGAACAATTTTGAAACTGTCGTCGAGCCACATCGCCCAGTCGCCGGTCTCGGAGCGCAACATGAACCGGCTTAACTCTCGCTCGGAGCCACGAACTGTAACCTTGTCTTTCCCGGTAAACTCAATGCTGACCAGCAGAGAACTGCGGGCGTGCGGGTTCAAAGTCCCGAATTGCGCTTTTTGATTCGCTGGACAGCCGAGTCCGGCCTTCTCCTGCTTGCACACCGTCGCGAGGAATTTCCAGGCCAGAACTTCACGTTGAATGAAGAAATAGTCGTCCAGGATTGAAGTCGAAGCCGGTAGCAGAAAGTTCTGGTCATGCAGCTTTCCATCGGGGCCGGTCGAAAAGCGCTCGATGAGAAAGGTATCGTTTGGATCTACAGTGGCTTGCAACTTCTCCGGAATGATTTCTTTCCATTCGTAATGACGAAGGCTAACCGAGCCCGTCAAATCCAGTTCTGAAGACTGTGCCGCCTTTTGCTCACCCTGTTCGGCCTTAAACTCCGATGACACAACGCTGCCATCGGCGTCCTGCTTGATGGAAAACGTTTCAGTGGCAACGCGATGTGAGCCATTGAAGACGCCAAACGATCCCGAATCCACAAGTTTGGGAGGAGTGTCTTTCTCCTTCGCTAATACTTGCCTCGTTGCTACCTGAGTTCCAAACAGCGCGAGAGCAATAATGCAAGACGATGCTGACCGGTAAAACTTCACGTGGACGCTCCTGATTACAAACCCAGCCCGAGCCGGGCCATGATCTCATCAACAATCGAGGCAATCTCCCGTCCCGCAGTTTGAATGCAGAATGCCGCATTCATGTACGCGGGCCGGCGCCGCTCATACAGAGCCGAAAAGCCATCGCGGTCGCTCAGCAGCGGCCGGTCCACACCGGGTTGCTGACAACGGCGAAACAGCTCTTCTGCGGACGCATCGAGAAACACTGCCGGAATCTCATTTTCGCGCAGAAGCTGCTGGTTTGTATTGTCGATGAATGCTCCCCCACCTAACGAAAGTACTGTCCCGGTACGGGTGGAACGGATACTTTCCTGCAAAAGCTGCCTTTCCAGGTTGCGAAAAGCCTTTTCCCCGCTGTTTTGGAATATCTCTGGTATGGTTCGGCCCTCTCGCGCTTGGATAAGATCGTCCAAGTCGACAAACTCCCAGCCCAGCTTGCCGGCGAGAGTGCGGCCCACGGTAGTTTTGCCGGCACCCATAAAGCCGACTAACGATATGGCGGTTAAGGCTCGATTTGGAGTTCGCGGAGTTGGGAACGAAGGAGTTTCATCCGTCATTTGCGGCAATTTCGCCTGCTTAAAAGCTGGTTTAATTCTGGCGCTTCTTGAGACGGATTTTACCACTGAAGGAAAAAAGCTTAACGGAGGAAGCTGCCTTGCCGATAGTGCCGGAAAGTGAGTTCGCGCCGCGAACCA
>Ga0157372_10007888_pt1 | contig 11315 bp, 11 predicted proteins | sample C55metaG_FD_115307 | JGI IMG/M metagenome (GOLD analysis project Ga0157372, IMG submission 115307) | Corn rhizosphere microbial communities from Kellogg Biological Station, Michigan, USA - C5-5 metaG | ecosystem: Host-associated > Plants > Roots > Rhizosphere > Soil | place: USA: Michigan...
AAAGCAACCTAAAGGTTTTACAACACCCAGGATATTCAGTCCGCTGAAGGACATTTTTGAGGGCTTTGCAGATGAGATTTTGAAGGAAGGAATTGAAAGCACCGAACTAAGCGATCGTAAATATTTCTCCAAAAAGTATAAAGACGCCTTATGGATCCAGTTCGTTTTCGTACTTAACTTCTGGATTAACGATAATTCGGCCGGCTTTGAAAAAACCGATGAGGCTATTGAAAAAGGAATAAATGTAACGTTTGATCTTTTCGAGCGCTCGCCTATCGACAACCTTTTTGAATATGGTAAGTTTTTGGTGCAAAACGGCGGGATAAAGGATAAGATGGGATTTTAAAATTATGGCAGATGAAACTCCGGGAGCCACTCCTGAACAAAATAGCATACCCACTACCAAAGTACAGCGGTCGGCCAAATTTGTAAAAACAGGCATTAAAATTGGCGGCAACTATATTAAGCATTACTCCAAAAAGCTATTCAATCCTGATCTGGATAAATCGGAGTTAAACGAGGATAATGCTGCTGATATCTATCAATCATTAAGCGAGCTTAAAGGCAGCGCGCTCAAGGTAGCACAAATGCTCAGCATGGATAAAAACCTGCTGCCGCAGGCTTATGTTGATAAGTTTACTCAATCGCAATACAATGCGCCGCCGCTTTCGGGGCCGCTTATTGTGCAAACATTCAGGAAATATTTCGGTAAAAACCCCGATCAAATCTTTGATAAATTCAATATCCGCTCAACCAATGCAGCTTCGATAGGCCAGGTTCACCAGGCAGAGCTAAATGGCAAAAAGCTTGCAGTTAAGATCCAGTACCCTGGCGTAGGCGATTCTATCTCGTCTGACCTGAAACTGGTTAAACCTTTTGCTTTCAGGATGCTGGGCATGAGCGAAAAGGAACTGGATGTATACATGAAAGAGGTTGAAGAACGCCTGCTTGAAGAAACCGACTATGAGTTGGAAGTTCGGCGGTCTGTTGAGTTTTCCAATGCCTGTGCCAATCTCAATAATGTTGTTTTCCCTAAATATTATCCGGAGCTAAGCAGCAAGCGTATCATTACGATGGACTGGCTGGAAGGTAAACACTTGAAAGAGTTTTTAGCCACCAATCCATCGCAGGAGCTGCGCAACCAGATAGGTCAGGCTTTGTGGGATTTTTACAACTTTCAACAACATGAGCTCCGCGCCGTACATGCCGACCCGCATCCCGGTAATTTTATGATCACGCCAGCAGGTAAACTTGGGGTCATTGACTTTGGCTGCATTAAGGAAATGCCCGAGGATTTTTATTATCCCTTCTTTTCCCTTACATCAACCAATTTACTGGATAACAAGGAAGAAACCATCAAGGCATTCCGCCAGCTGGATATGATCCACAAGGGTGATACCCCGGCGCAGATTGAATTTTATTATACTCAGTATAAAGAGATGATAAGCCTGTTTGCCCAACCATATATTACCGACACATTTGATTTTAGCCAAACAGCATTTTTTGATCAGTTATATGGTTTTGGCGAGCGTATATCAAAAATGCCCGAGTTTAAACAGGCCCGCGGTGTTAAACATTTTATCTATGTAAACCGCACCAATTTTGGGTTGTATAATATTTTACATGAATTAAAGGCCGAGGTTAAAACGGATACCTTTAAGCCGCATGTGATATTGGAATATTAAGCAGTTGGCAGTTTTGGGTTTGCAGTTGAACCAGTTTATAATTAGCTATTTTTGGATAAACCTATCACCATTTATGAAAGTTCAATACCTGCTTTTAATAGCGTGTTTATTGGTTGCCTGCAAGTCAAAGCATACAAAACCAGATATCGATTCTTCTAAAATCAAAAAACTTAAAGTTTTGCCAGCATCCTATAAAAGTGTAACTAAGATTAAAGCAACGGTTATTGATACATCTAATACCGATAACGAGGCTGCTTATGCAAATTATTATATTTTAGTTACCGATACCGGTATCAATTATTATACGCTCAGAGATATAATGTTTGACTTGAATAAATCATCCGACATTCCTATTGATACGATGGAACGGGGATACAATAAAGCTAAAGACCTCATTGCGCTATCGGATAAAGACGAAGACGAAATTTATGCCGGCGAGTATTACCCCCGAAGATTTCCGTCCAAAACATTAAGCCTTGAATATCTTGATACCTACCAATATAACACAAGTCCGAAAACTATTGCTCTGGTAGCCGGGATTTACGAAAGCAAAAACAGCGCTGACAGCGCTTTACAAGTTATTAATAAGCTTAAAACAGCCTTTGTTTTTAAAGGAAGAGTTTATGCCGGCTGCATGCATTAAAAATAATTTTACAACTTAACACATTATTTCTCCATGCCAATACTTCAAAACACATTCGTCCACCACGTACATTTTTGGCTTAACAATAAAGCCGATAAAGATAAACTGATCGAAGGGCTTAACATCCTCCTTCCTATTCCGCACATCCGCGATATACATATCGGCGTACCGGCCAATACCAACCGCGATGTGATCGACCGTTCATATGATTTATCACTATTGATCTTATTTGATTCGCCCGAAGCCCAGGAGGCTTACCAGGTTGACCCTACCCATATCATCTTTGCCGAAGAATATGCAAAACCGCTATGCAGCAAAGTAGTGGTTGTCGACAGCGTAAACATATAGGCTCTAACTAATTGGTAACATATTATAAGGCAGGCACTGTTGTTTAAAACCGCCTGCCTTTTTTGTTGTTTCACTATGCATGAAGGTTTTACTCGCTGGTGCTAATGGCTATATAGGTACACGGCTTATCCCGGTTTTACTGGAGAACGGTCATGACGTAGTTTGCCTGGTACGTGATAAACGTCGTTTTCATGAGCACAGCGATTTCAGCGGGCAGGTTACCCTCATTACCGGTGACCTGCTTAAAGAATCAAATATCGAAGCATTTCCCGAAGACCTCGATGCTGCTTATTACCTGGTGCATTCCATGGCGCAAACACAGGATTTTGCAGCGCTCGAGGCCCTCTCGGCGCATAACTTTGTACAGGCACTCGATAAAACCAATTGTAAACAGGTTATTTTTTTAAGCGGGATTACCAACGACCAAAATCTTTCGCGCCATCTTGAATCCCGGCGGCACGTAGAGGATGTGCTGAAAGAAGGCAAAGCCGCATTAACTGTTTTGCGAGCTGCAATTATCATCGGTTCGGGCAGCGCCTCATTCGAGATCATTCGTGATCTTACCGAAAAGCTTCCTGTTATGACCGTTCCGCGCTGGGTGAACACCAAATGTCAGCCGATTGGCATCCGTGATGTACTGGGTTACCTGGAAGGGATAATGCTGAACGAAAAATCGTTTAACCGCACTTTCGATATTGGCGGGCCTGATATTCTTTCTTTTAAACAAATGATGCTTACCTATGCCAAAGTACGTAAGCTGAAAAGGTACATGATCACCATACCTTTCCTGTCGCCCAAACTGTCATCATACTGGCTTTATTTTGTTACTTCAACAAGCTATACCCTTGCCCAAAACCTGGTGAACAGCATGAAGAACGAAACGATAATGCACGATCATAGCATTGATGATGTAGTGCCACGAAAATGCCTGACTTATGAAGAGTGCCTGGAGCTTGCCTTTGTGAAGATAGAGCAAAACTCTATTGTATCAAGCTGGAAGGATGCCTTTAACCAGGGTTACCTTAATCCGGGATTTATGGACCAGATCAAAGTACCCCAAAACGGCACGCAGGAGTATAAAGTAAAAATGCCTTTTGAACGCCCGGCTGCTGAAGTATTTGCCAACGTGCTCTCCATAGGGGGTAACCGTGGCTGGTATTATTGGGACTGGATCTGGAACATCCGCGGGTTCCTGGATAAGGTTTTCGGCGGTGTTGGCTTACGCAGGGGGCGCACCAGCAATATTGATATAAGCCCTGGTGATGTCATTGATTTTTGGCGGGTTTTATTAACTGATCGGGAAAATAAACGCCTGCTGTTATACGCCGAAATGAAACTACCAGGCGAAGCCTGGCTTGAATTTAAAATAATTGAACGCCACGGCAAGCAAAGTTTAAGCCAGGTAGCTACCTTTAGGCCCAGCGGCTTGTGGGGCCGGCTTTACTGGTACGCCATGTGGCCCTTTCACCTGTTCATATTTAAGGGGATGGCAAGGGAAATTGTAAATTACCAGGAAAAACCGAGGACTATGGACAATAGACCATAGTCCATAGCAATAGCTTATTAAATAAAATCACTATGGACTATCGTCCATCGACCATGGACTGAAAATTATGAGCAACAGTATCTTACTAACCGGCGGATCGGGCCTATTGGGTGGGCACCTTACCAAAGCTTTATTGGCTAAAGGTTATACCGTAAGTCATTTAAGCCGCAAGGCAGGTAATAATGATAAGGTAAAAACCTTTATATGGGATATTAATAAAGGGACTATCGATGAGCATTGCATTGATGGGGTTGATACCATCGTGCACCTGGCCGGCTCAGGCATTGCCGAAAAACGATGGACCGATGCCCGCAAAAAAGACCTTATAGATAGCCGTGTAAAATCAATTGGAATGATATACGATGTGCTGAGATATCAAAAACATCAGGTTACATCAGTAATCTCGGCATCGGGGGTTGGATACTATAGCGACCGGGGTAATGAGTTGATGTATGAAACCAATGCACCTACCGGCGATTTTATATCGCGATGTTGCGTTTTATGGGAAGCAGCTGTTGATGAGGGCGAAAAGCTTGGCATGCAGGTTTTGAAATTTCGTACCGGCGTTGTGCTGGATAAGTATGGCGGCGCTTTGCCAACACTCGCGCAACCAATCAAATTATTTGTTGGCTCACCCATCGGGAGCGGTAAACAATGGGTGCCCTGGATCCATTGGCAGGATGTTGTGGATATGTACCTTTTAGGGATCGAAAATAAGAACCTTAGCGGCGTTTACAATATGGTTGCACCAAATCCTGTCACCAATAAGCAATTAACCCAGGCCGTTGCCAAACAATTACATAAACCACTGTGGGCGCCAAATGTGCCGGGCTTTGTGCTCAAACTTTTATTGGGCGAGATGAGCAGTATAGTACTGGGCAGTACCAAAGTATCGGCACAAAAAATTGAAGACGCCGGTTTCAAATTTAAATTTACTAACCTGGAGGCTGCTTTAAGCGCGATATATGGATCATAAAATACCGGTAACTTTATTTTGGCTCCGCCGCGATTTACGGCTTGATGATAATGCAGGCCTTTATTATGCCCTTAAAAGCGGCAATCCTGTTTTGCCCGTATTTATTTTTGATAAAGAAATTCTTGACAAGCTTGAAGATAAGGACGATGCCCGCGTTACGTTTATTTATCAAACTATTGAAAGCTTAAGTACAGTATTGCATAAGCATGGCAGCACTATGTTGATACTTTATGATAAAGCAATACACGCCTGGGATAAGCTCATCAAAGACCATAACATTACCGCGGTTTACACCAATCAAGACTATGAACCCTACGCCACTAAACGCGATGATAGGGTACGCGCAAAACTTGAAGAGCATGGCATCCCCTTTAAAACCTATAAAGACCAGGTAATTTTTGAAAAGGATGAAGTGCTGAAGGACGACGGCAAACCCTATACAGTTTACACCCCTTATCAGCGCAAATGGTATAGCACATTGAAGCCGTTCTATTTAAAAGCCTACCCAACAAAAAAGTATCTTAAAAACCTATATAAAACAGAAGCATTACCCATTCCCGCACTAAGCGAACTGGGCTTTGAAAAAAGCGACATCCCCCTGCCGAATAAAAATTACGAAAGCGTAATTAAAGACTATAAAGATAAACGCGATTTCCCAGCCGTTAAAGGCACCTCACATATTGGCATGCATTTACGCTTTGGTACCGTAAGCATCCGTGAACTGGCAGGTACGGCCTGCAGTCATGATGATAAAACCTGGCTTAATGAGCTCATTTGGCGCGAATTTTATATGATGATATTACATCATTTCCCTCATACTATGGACCATGCTTTCAGGTCGGAATATGACCGCATCCATTGGATAAACGATGAAAAACAGTTTGATGCCTGGTGCAAAGGCGAAACCGGTTTCCCAATCATTGATGCAGGGATGCGCGAACTGAATACAACCGGCTTTATGCACAATCGCGTGCGCATGATAGTGGCTAGCTTTTTAAGCAAAGACCTGCTGATTGACTGGCGATGGGGCGAGCGGTATTTTGCCCGCAAATTGTTGGATTATGAAATGGCAAGCAATGTAGGCGGCTGGCAATGGGCTGCAGGTTCAGGTACCGATGCGGCACCGTACTTCAGGATCTTTAACCCCGATGCCCAAACCAAAAAATTCGACCCGGAGCTTCAATATATAAAAAAATGGGTTCCGGAATATGCCGACTTCAGCAAATATCCAAAACCCATTGTTGATCACAGCAAAGCCCGTGACCGTTGTTTAGCAGCGTTTAAAAAGGCGCTGGCTAAATAATCACATCAATTAGTAACCGTGGCTACTGTAAAGTCAAAATACAACACCACATTTGCAGCTATTGATGAACCACTGCCAGTGTTGCCGTAACCAAATCTCGAAGGTATTATAATAGATACTGCAGACCCAGCTGTTTGCCCGGTTAAACCCTCCTGGGCACCTTTAACCAAACCGCTAACTGTAAAAGATGAAGAGGTTGTCCCTTGCAGGGAGGTACTGTCAAACACTGTATCATTTAAATATTTGCCCGAATAGGTGCAAGTTATGTATGAATCGAGGTCTATTAAATCAGAACCGGTACCAGGTGTAGCTACTTTTATATATACTCCGTCAGCCGTTTTGGTAAACCCGGTAAGCCCTTTAGTTTTGATATAATTTTTAATAACAGCGTCATCATACAGCTCCTGGTTTGAAACCACATTAATATAATAATCCAAACTTTGGTTACCGCCAATATGAGTATTTGCATTACTTGAGCTGCCCGATCCGTAACCGTTAACGCCATAAGCCAAATGCGATGGGATGATCACCCTTGCCGCCGTACCTTTATATTTTATGAGGTTGTGGATAGCTGTCTGTAAACCTTTGGGCAGTGAGTTGCTAACATGTCCCAAATAACCGTAAAAATGGTTCGTGTTAAGCGAGTCAACAGATACAAACTTACCATCGAGCGTGCGAACGGTAAATACAAATGAGATCTGATCTGAGTAATCCATCGGTGTACCGCGGCCTTGTGAAAGGATCTTGTAGTAAATACCGGTTGTATCACCGTCGGTGGTATCACGTAACATGCCTGTGATGCTGTTTGCCGCTATATAATTCTTGATCTGGGTTTCGTCGTATTGCTTAATGTCCGGATCGTTCCTGTCTTTCCGGCATGATATAAGGCCTATAGAGATAAGTACTAAGAGCGTAAAAATAGTTTGTTTCATTTATTATAATTTGTCTTTTTTAACCGCCTAAGCTTTTGCTCGCCGGCCTATATTGTCCTTTTATCTGGCTTTATTAATTGGTTACATTATACAGCTGAATTTGAAAATCAAGCACTGAATTAGCCGGCAAATGTATCGAATCCTGTGCATATGGCCCATAGGCATAACGCGATGGGATCAACAACCGAACTTTACCTCCCGGTTTAATCTGCGGGATGCCTAATTGCCAGCCTTTTATTACACTCCCCAATACATAGGTGGGATGAAACTTATCCGTTTGGGCAAATACAACGCCCGATGTTAGTATTTTGCCGGTATAACCAACTGTAACCTGTGTCGAACTGGTATAAAGCACATTACCTGTTCCCCCTTCTCCATCGTTTACTATATAATAAACGCCTGTTGTATCCACCCGCTTCGCATTTAACGATGTATTGGCAGCCAGGTAGTCGCTTATGATCTCATCGTCAATTTCCTTTTGCTTGTTGTATTGAACTAAGGGACTGACGAATGATTTTACGCAACCACCTGCAATAACGCCTAAAAGCAATAAAACTATCAGTATCCTGTTCATCAATTCAAAAGGCAAATTTATTCTTTTAAAAGAGAAAAACGGCAGCTTAACACTTTTTAACAATTAATAAAAAGCAGGCACCGTTTAAAATACCCCATAAAGGATATTTCGAAGGTAAAACGTTCAATTTTAAGTAAAAGTGTATTAATGTCATTTTGCTGCACAGTCATTTATTTAATGTCATTAAGTCATTGTTGTTCCCCCATAACATCAGGCAAATGACTTAATGACTACACAGTGTAATGACACGGAGTAAATGACAGCGCAGCGCAATGACGCGAAGCAAAATGACCAATCAGGGTTTATAGTTAACCGTAAGCTTGTTCAGCTTTTTAAGCGTTTCGATGAGGTGTTGTTTATCGGCTTCGCTGATGTTGGCATCAAGGTAATTATTGAACTGGCGCACTATTACACGGGCCTGGTGTCGTTTTTCTTTACCTAACGCAGTAAGGTAAATTTTAACCGAACGCTTATCGCCTTCGTTGCTTTCTCGATATATCAGCCCGGTGGTTTCCAGTTGACTAAGCATGCGCGACAAGCTGGTTGATTTAAGCCCCAGCAAGGCAGCAGCCTGCGATACGGTAGTACCTTCCTTTTCGTCGATATTAATGAGCAGGTAACCTATTGATTGTGTAAAGCCAAACTCCGTCACCAACTGGTTGTAACGGTTAGCCATGGTTTGCCATACTATCTTTATAAAATAGTCAATAGTTTCCTGGTGTTTTACATTATTATGCATGCATACCAAACGTAAGAAATGCTTATTGATTACGCAAATTTAGTTGCAGTAGCAGCGATAGTTGCAGCGTCACTAATAGTTGCGGTGACGGTAATAGTTGAGACTTCTTACTATAGGCTTCGATTATGCTTTTGGATATTTATCCTTCAACTAAAAATTGCTGCTACTGCCTATTATACCAGCCACTAAAAACTGCTATTGCTACTAAAAACCCATCTTAGTATCATCCCCTCTCGCGTCGGCCCCGCCTTCGTAATAGCCCCATTTAGTTTTGAGGATAGCATCAACACGGCCAATGGATTGGGTGGTTACAATCTTATATCCTTTGCTTTGTAGCTTACCAACTGTAGTACTGTCAACACCGTCCTTTTCAATAGTTACTTCGTCGGGCAGCCACTGGCTGTGGAAACGTTTTGAAGCAACGGCCTGCTGCATGTTCTGATTAAATTCAATTACATTGAGTATGGTTTGGAAAACAGAAGTAATAATAGTTGAACCGCCGGGGGTTCCTACTACCATAAACAGTTTACCGTCCTTTTCAATAATGGTGGGTGTCATGGATGATAACATCCGCTTGCCAGGCTGGATGCTGTTAGCCTTGCCACCAACCAGCCCATACATGTTTGGCACACCAGGCTTGGAGCTAAAATCGTCCATTTCATTATTCAGCAAAAAGCCCGCACCGCTTACAAAGATCTTTGAGCCAAAGCTATCATTCAACGTAGTAGTAACAGATACCGCGTTGCCTTCCCTGTCCACAATGGAATAATGCGTGGTCTGGTCGCTTTCATAACTAACAAATGAGCCTGGTTGGATACTGGCACTTGGCGTAGCAGCGTCCCAGTGAAAGCTTTTCATGCGCGATGTAATATAAGCCGGCTGGAGCAGGCTATCAACCGGCACTTTATAAAAATCAGGGTCGCCAAGGTATTTGGAACGGTCTGCGTATACCCGGCGCTCGGCCTCCACGATAAGCCTGATGGTAGAATCCTGATTGTAGCCCCATCTTTTCAGCGGATAAGGCTCAACCGACTTCAGCAATTGCAATAAAGCAATCCCCCCACTTGAAGGCGGCGGCATGGTAATAATCTTGTAATCCTTGTATTTACCAACAAGTGCATCACGCCAAACAGCATGATAGTTTTTGAGATCATCTTTCGTGATTAGGCCATTACCCAATTTCATTTCATCAACAATCAAATCCGCAACAGGCCCGTCATAAAAACCGTCACGGCCTTTATCCCGGATCTGTTCAAATGTTTTGGCCAGATCTTCCTGTATCAATAAATCACCTTCCTTCCATTCCCCTTCTTTTACCAAATAATTTTTACCTGGATTTAGTTTTTTAAATTGTTCGGCGGTACGGTTAAGGTCGCTGGCCAAATGTTTGGTTATTTTAAAACCGTTGCGGGCAAGTTTAATGGCGGGTTCAATCAAATCGGCCCATTTCAGTTTGCCGTATTTACGATGAGCCTCAATCATTCCATCAACTGATCCCGGCACGCCCGATGCTTTGTGGGTGTACAAACTCATATTGGGGATTACATTACCGGCCGAATCAAGATACATATTAACATTAGCTGCACCCGGGCCTTTTTCCCTAAAATCGAGGGTGCTTGTTTTACCGTTACCGGCACGGTAAACCATGAAACCGCCGCCGCCGATATTCCCGGCTTCGGGCAAAGTGACTGCCAAAGCAAATTGCACCGCTACGGCGGCATCAACTGCATTACCTCCTTTTTTCAATATATCAAGCCCCACTTGTGCGGCATCGGGATATGCGCAAACTACCATTCCATTGCGGTACTGACCGCTGTTATTGAGCCCGAGCTGCCCCGGTGCACATCCCGACAAAACAAAAAATATTACGGATAAAAACAGGACATGGCATTTCGGATTATTTATTTCAAGACGGTTTATAGTCATTACAGCAATTAATTTTCACTAAAATAACTTATTTGGATGCTTAATTTAACAATCCAAAACCATTCTTTTCTGTTGAAAACCAATCCAATACCAATCAAAGCACAATGTTTTTTTAACTCAGATAGCATAAAAACGCAATTCCGGCGTTTATTTGCATGAAATAAAAAAGCTTAAAATTGAACTAAACAAGCTGGTCACTTTTTTGTTACAGCTACATTATTGTCAATCATTAAATTCATCTGCATGAAAAAACTAACGTACCTTTTATTACTCTCCGTATCCTTTTTATTGATCAGCAAAAACTCACAGGCCCAAGACTATAAAACAGCAGTAGGTTTAAAATTTGGCGCATACGAAGTTGGCCCCTCTGTTAAATATTTTATGGATAAAGGCACCGCGCTTGAAGGCATCCTGGGCATCCGCGATCATGGCGTGGTATTAACCGGCCTGTATGAATTAAACCAGCAAGCTTTTAATGTTGATAAACTGAGCTTTTATTATGGCTTTGGTGGTCACCTTGGTTCGGTAGGCAATGGTTATTACAAACGTTTTGGCGGCGACGACGAATACTACAACGGCAAACACATCCTGATAGGTGCCGATGCTGTTATCGGTTTGGAATATGTTATCCCTTCGGCGCCAA